>Ga0105048_10006544_pt1 | contig 18769 bp, 12 predicted proteins | sample MAT05_FD_78382 | JGI IMG/M metagenome (GOLD analysis project Ga0105048, IMG submission 78382) | Freshwater microbial communities from Lake Fryxell liftoff mats and glacier meltwater in Antarctica - MAT-05 | ecosystem: Environmental > Aquatic > Freshwater > Ice > Liftoff microbial mat | place... | reverse complement strand
CCGGTAATTCCAGCTCGACTGGTTTGGCATTCTCACCTAATGGACGGTTTTTATATGTTACCCAATATACCAATATCTATCAATACGACTTGCAAGATACCAATCAAACTACAGCTTGGTACTACGTTCATGGTATTGACACCACTGCAGGTATGTTTGCAGGATATACTAGTATTGACCTGGCACCAAATGGCAAAATGTATATTGGCAATTATCAAGGAGTTAGCCGACAAATGAGTGTGATTGACAGTCCGGATTTCAAAGGGAATTGGTGTAATTTCTGTAGAAAATGCCTACGAAGTGAGGCGGTGTATGGGTATTTCGGAACAGCACCTACCATGCCGAATTATGGTTTGGGAGCAAAGGCTCCTTGCTGGCCTTTGGGAATGGGTGAAATTGCAGATAATAGATTCGAAATAAATGTATATCCTAACCCGGCGAACAGTATTTTGTACATCTCATATACAAACCCGAATAAATTAGAATTTGAACTCTATAATACAATAGGGCAATTAATATTAACAACTTACAGTAAGGAAATCAACGTCAGCAGCTTTAGTAAGGGTATCTATTATTTTAAGGCAGAAAATTATTTGAAGAAAATTGTTATTGAATAAAATATTGCAATTTTGTCTGTTAGTTCCCTATAACTTCTCAAGAATGAAATTGGTCATCCTTGTATACAAATGAAGACGTGTTGTTGTTCCACCAATCCCATGATTTTTATTCGGATAAAACTCAGAATCATATTCCTTATTAGCTTTAATCATGGCATCTATCATCATGATGCTATTCTGGTAATGAACATTGTCATCAGCCGTTCCGTGAACCAATAAGAAATTCCCTTTCAATTTATCAACCATATTCACAGGTGAATTATCATCATATCCTTTTGCATTTTCCTGCGGTGTGCGCATATAGCGTTCTGTATAAATATTGTCATAATAACGCCAGTTGGTAACAGGTGCCACAGCAATCGCAGCCTTGAACACATCAGCACCTTTCAATATACAGATACTACTCATATAACCGCCAAAACTCCAGCCCCAAATTCCTATTCGTGACGGATCAATATACGATTGCTTCGCAAAATACTTCGCGACCGCAATTTGATCGTCGCTTTCCAGTTTACCAAGTTGCAGGTAGGTTTTCTTCTTGAACTCTTCACCTCGGAATCCCGTTCCTGTGCCATCCACACAAACAATGATATATCCTTTTTGCGAAAGCATCTGATACCAGGTTGCATCTCGCTGACTGTACTGATTCATTACATTCTGTGAACCTGGACCACTATATTGAAACATCAACAAAGGATATTTTTTTGAAGCCGAAAAATTAGTGGGTTTCATGATCCATCCATTCAACATAATACCTTCTTCGTTGGGAACCTGGATCATCTCAAATTTTGCGAGATCATATTCTGCCATTCTCTTTTTCAAATTAGCATTATCTTTTAGCAAGCGGACCAATTCACCACGATTATTCTTAATGGTAAAAACCGGCGGCACATTCTGGAACGAATACTTATCCATGAAGTATTCAAAGCCTTGGCTAAAATTCACATCATGCCATCCTTTATCGGGTGTCAGACTTGTTTTCTGCTCACCATTCAAACTAATTGAATATAGATTTCTGTCCATTGGAGACACTTCAGTACTCGTATAATAAATTTTTCCATTCGCTTCGTCCACACCTTGAATAGAAACTACTTCCCAATCTCCTTTTGTAATCTGACTACTTTTATTCGTCTCTACATCATGAAGGTAGAGGTGATTGTAGCCATTCTTTTCAGAGGTATACACAAAGGCATCACGCTTCTCTAAAAACGTAATATTGTCATTTATTTCGACAAAGTATTTGTTAGTCTCTTCATAAATCACCTTGGCATTTCCGTTCTTAGGATTTACCTCAAGCAATCCAAGATGATTTTGCAAACGGTTCAACTTGTAAACGATCACAGCATTATTGTACGGATCAATTTTCATTCGTGGAAAATAAACATCCTGCTCTTTCCCCAGATCAGCCTTCACTGTTTTTTCATTTTGCAAATAATAGATATTGATTTCTATTGTCGAATTCTTCTCACCTGCTTTTGGATATTTGAATTTATAATCGGTTGGATATAACTTATCATACAGGGCAAAATTGTATTCAGGCACTGCACTTTGATCAAAACGGTAATAAGCCAAGTATTTTCCATCGGTGCTCCATTCGTAAGCCTTGGTAAATTCAAACTCTTCTTCATACACCCAATCACAATTCCCGTTGATGATATTATACGAACCATCATTTGTTACAGCAACTGTTTCGTTCGTTACAAGATCAAGATAATACACGTTATTCTCAAAAACATAGGCAACTTTATCGCTCTGTGGAGAAAACGACGGATGCAAAATACGCGCATCTTTTACTAGCATCAGTTTCTTTGATTCCATATCATAGACATAGGTCTTATACAAAATAGATCGTCGGTAAATCGCCTTACTTTCGGTGAGCAGCAGCAATTTGCTTTCCTCTTTATTAAAAAAGTAATCATCTATCTTCAGCGTTTCGTTCTCATACTTCAATTTTCCAAGATTGAGTAAACCTTTTTCTACTTTTCCGTCGGAGAAACGTACTTGCTGCAATTCATTTTCCTTGTTGATCTCGGAATAAAATTTTCCATCCTTCATCGAACGAAAGCCAGCAACGGATTCGGCCTTGAATACATTTTTTGTATAAATATCTTCTAGCGTAAGTGTTTTCTTTTCCTGACAAAAAGAAATTGAAGGCAGTAAAAGAAAAAGGAATGTGAGTAAACGCATACGGTTTGTTGTAATCATAAAATAAAATCTTAACGGGGTTTATTAATACTGCCACGTAGAGGAGCAGGTCCTTCAAGACCTTCGCTATCCCAAGCATTTTTAACCAATTCTGTGCAACCAAAAAAGACATCCCAGTAATCGGGTTGTGTACAATAAGGACGAACTGCCAAAGTTACCACACCATCTGCTACTTTTAAGACGCACACTTCTGGGGCTGGTGAACGCAATACTTTTGGATGAGATAACATAGCAGTGATCGCTACTTTCTTGGCAATGGCAATATCCTGATTATTTGAAATGGCCATACTGAGATCGACACGCAGGTTACCATAAGTGGAATAATTGGTAATGACACCTGTTGACAGGGCGCCATTAGGAACAAATACTGTTTTATTGTCTGCGGTCAGAACGGTGGTATTGAATACGCCCTGTTCGGTAACCACCCCGGTTATTGTTTGTGCTTCGATCATATCGCCTACCTTAAATGGTTTAAAGATGAGCATCATCACACCACCGGCAAAATTTCCAAGCGTGCCGTTTAAGGCTGAGCCAATGGCCACACCAGCTCCAACAATCAATGCGCTGAACGCGGTTGTGTCAACACCTAAAATCCCTGCTATTGAAATAAACATCAGAACGGTCATTGAAATACTAACTACTGACAGGAGGAAGGTTTCTAACGATGGATCATAATCCTTTGCATTCAGTATCTTCCTTAAAATAGAGATCAATTTACCAATCACCCATCTACCGATAATGAATAAAAGCAGTGCCCCAATTACTTTGGGTGTGTAGGAGATTACGAAGTCCTTAAACCGGTCAAGATAAGTGATCGTCGTTCCGGCCACTTTATCTGCTTTCATTGCCACACGTTCTGTGATCTGTAGTAGTTGCATGACGATAATTTTTCTGAGAGCCCCAAAAGTAATATTAAATTTAGTCTTATAGAAATTCTCCCGCTTGTCAAATACTGTTATTTTTACATCCTAAACTCTCAAATTTGTCGGCGACTGTTTTACTCATTACCCCACCTTTTACACAACTCAATACTCCCTATCCGGCCACGGCCTACCTCAAGGGATTTTTGAATACAAAAGGTATTACGTCCTACCAGAGCGATTTGGGTATGGAGGTGATCTTGCGTTTATTATCGAAGGAAAAACTCGGGCATATTTTTGAATTGGTAGCTCAACAACGTGAGACATGCTCTGAAAATGCACGACGAATGCTCGCATTAAAGGTTGATTATATTTCGACAGTAGATGATGTATTGCGTTTTCTTCAAGGTAAAAATCCAACACTCTCACATCGTATTTGTCTCGGCGATTTTTTACCAAAAGCATCCCGTTTTGATCAGACCGACGATCTTGTCTGGGCATTCGGCACTATGGGGGTTCATGACCAGGCCAAACATCTCGCCACCTTATATTTGGAGGATCTGGCAGATCTGATTACAGAATGTGTGGATGAACATTTTGGGTTTAGTCGCTATGCAGAAAGACTAGGTCGTTCGGCCAACACCTTTGATGAGTTGTATGCAACGTTGCAACAAGAACTGACGTATGTTGATGAAATTACGATTGAATTGCTTGACCAGAAAATGAAAGTCGTCACGCCAAAACTCGTTGCCTTATCTGTTCCTTTTCCGGGCAATTTATACAGTGCATTTCGTTGTGCCCAATGGATTAAAAAAAACTATCCAGACGTAAAGATCGCCATGGGTGGCGGGTTTCCGAACACGGAGTTACGTTCTATATCCGATGCGAGGGTATTTAAATTTGTCGATTTCATTACCTTAGATGATGGCGAAACACCGATAGAACATTTGGTAGATTATGTGGAAGGAAAACGGATACTTGACATGTTAAAACGAACGTTTATTATTCAAGAAGGAAAAGTCGTTTATATCAAAAATAGCCTGCAACGCGATTATAAACAAGCTGAAACAGGAACGCCTGATTATACAGATCTGTTTCTTGATCAATACCTTTCTGTGATCGAAATTGTGAATCCAATGCATCGTTTGTGGAATGATGGTCGCTGGAATAAATTGACGATGGCGCATGGATGCTATTGGGGAAAATGTACGTTCTGTGATATTTCGCTCGACTATATAAAATCCTATGAGCCGGTGACAGCCAGTTTACTTTGCGATCGGATGGAAGAACTGATCGCCAAAACCGGAGAGAATGGATTTCATTTTGTCGATGAAGCCGCTCCTCCTGCATTAATGCGCGCACTTTCGTTGGAGATCATCAAACGAAAACTGATCGTTTCCTGGTGGACCAATATCCGTTTTGAAAAAAGCTTTTCGCGCGATCTTTGTATTCTCTTGAAAGCCTCCGGTTGCATAGGAGTTTCCGGAGGACTGGAAGTGGCCTCAGACCGTTTATTGGAATTGATTCAAAAAGGTGTGAGTGTTGCTCAGGTCGCCAGAGTGATGAGAAACCTGACACAATCAGGTATCATGGTACATGCCTATTTAATGTACGGATTCCCAACACAGACCGCGCAGGAAACGATCGACTCGCTGGATATGGTTCGACAATTATTTAAAGCGGGCGTACTCAGATCCGGCTTCTGGCATCAGTTTGCGATGACGGCGCATAGTCCTGTGGGACTGGAACCTGAATTGTATTTTGTTCAGAAAGAGAATAAAATAATAGGCACTTTTGCTAATAATGATATTGTTCATATTGATACTAAGGGAACCAAACACGAATTGTTCAGTGAAGGATTAAAGAAATCATTATTCAATTACATGCATGAAATTGGGTTGGATGAACCGTTACAAAAATGGTTCGAACATAAAACGCCTAAAGTTTCTGTGGAGAATGACTTTATTGAAAAGGTTCTCAATGATGATGTGATCATGAATCATAAACCAAGTGCGAAGATTGCATGGATAGGAATAGCACCTTTGTTGGAGTTCTTCACTAAATCAAAAAAAGGAAAACAATGGGAAATAGCGACACTGACTTTTCAGACAAAAAATAAAGAGTTTAGTATACAACTTGGTAAGGAAGAAAGTATTTGGCTGTCGCAATTCATCGAAAAAATAGCCACTAATTCTCACCATACATTTACTTTTCAGGAATTAATGGATGATTATGAAAAACATGGTTTGGAAGAATTTGATTTGTTTTGGTATAATAAACCGATGAATACGATACACAGAGCTGGGTTGTTGGTGCTTTGATAATGGATTTAACACCGCCGATCAACAGGGCTTTTTTTTGTTTGCCACAGATGAAGCAGATGGAGCAGATGGATGAGGATTTATCCATGAGTTCGGGTTTAGAACAAAAGTGAAATGTGGTTTAATTTCATACATTCGTATATTATAAAGTTGACAGTTAGTCCTGCAGACCATATATAAAAAATAAAATAAAAAAAATAAAAAAAATACCAACAGATTTGACTGTTAGAGAACATTTATTTTATGCTTATGCAAATCTAGCAATGGCACATACTGCAGTTGATAAACAACAAATAAAATACAACAGGTTTAACTTTATGATTAGGGCCAAATTATATAAAGGACTTTTGACAGTAACAATGAATATTAGAACTCTTTTTGACGATGAAAAAGTAAAATTATCAGTCGGAATAAAATGTAATTATTGTAACTCGACTGATCAACTTGCATTAGACCATATTTTAGCGCAAAAATTAGGAGGGAAAGATATAGGCGACAACTTAATCTATGCTTGTAAGATCTGTAATAGCTCGAAGGAAAAAAAAGATTTAATGGAATGGATGAGTTTTAGAGGAGAGGATTTTTTACTCTTGATGATATAAGAAGGTATTTAAAATTGGCAATAACTTATTGCGTTGTAAACAACTTAATGGACTTAAAAGTTTCAGATATTGAACTAGAGAAAGTACCATTCAAATTGAATTCAATTCCAACGAAATATCCGGCACCAGAGAAACTCAGGCTTTTATGACAATTAGAAAATACACTACCGCCTCTAAAACTCATTCCAGCATTTGCCCTGCCTTACGTTTACAATTCTTTTATACATTTGTCTCACCGATAAATTTCGTTCCACAAATCCGGCACAAAGTTTTAGCTTTAAACCATTATCTGCCACTTCCATGAACATCCCAACTACAAAACAATATCAAGGCATTATCAGTAAGTTTCTTTCTGTTAAACAAATTGAGGTTTTACAAACATTGTATTACTTTCCTGATTCGAGTGCGACTGCTAAAGATTTAGCGAAAGCATTAAATTATGCAAGCTATCATCCAGCTAACAGACAAATTGGATAAATAGGAAAAGTAATTTCAGAAAGGACAGGTATTATTCCAGAAACGTATTCAAAAGAGAACAAGGAGAAGCCTGCTTATTATCTTTTAGTTGGAGAATACTATAAGGATAATGGTTGGAATATGTGGGAAGAATTACAAGAAGCGTTAGAAAACCTTCATCTTGTTTCAATTGATGAAGAAAGCTCAATCGAAAGATTACCAACTGAAACGCCTCAATTCGAGGACAGCCAATTATTTAAAGAAGGAAAAGTCGTTCAAGTCTTTGTAAACCGTTATGAAAGAAATCATCAAGCTAGGCAGGAATGTGTTAGACATTATGGAGACAAATGCTTCGTTTGTGAAATTGACTTTGGTGAGACATATGGAGAAATTGCAAATGGATTCATTCACGTTCACCATAGGACACAACTTTCAGAAATAAACGAAGAGTACAATGTTAACCCAATAGAGGACCTTATTCCTCTTTGTCCGAATTGCCATTCAGTTATTCATTTGACAAAGCCTGCATTGACAATTGAGGAATTAAAGAATATACTGAAAGTAAGCGGCAGGTAACCAAGTGCTCAAAGCAAAGCGGCATTTATTTCGCTTCATATTTTTCTTTCTTGATTGTTTCAACTTCTCAATAATTTTCCTTCCTTTACGCTACAACCTCTATACAAAAACCTTTACCCTCCCCCAACTCCCATGCCACCTAAACACACACACACCCAAAAAGTCACTCAACATATTCAACAACTACCATCTCCCTTTGCAGACATTATTGAAGCCATACGAAAAGTCATTTTAACAACAGATAATGAAATCGCAGAACATATCAAATGGAATTCACCGGCATTTTATTATAATGGCGAGATGAAAGCATTCGATCCGAAGAAATATAAACGCGATCTTTTGGTTATCAATCTTCACCGAGGGAATATCCTGCTGGTTTTCCCTACAGGTGCAACGATCAAAAAGAATACAACTGTTCTTGAAGGAAATTATACCGACGGTAGACGACTGGTAAAGATCGTTGATATGGATGATCTCAAACAAAAAGAGACCTCGTTACACGAAGCGATCAAAGAATGGCTTAGCCTGATAGAAAAGTAAGGATAAGTAAATTTGCATTGGAAGAGAATTGTGAATAAGGGAAGTGCATTGCGGCAATCCCGATGATAACTATCGGGAGAGTGGAAAGCCCACATTCCGACGCTTTGGGCGGGAGAGGACTTGGAACGGAAAGCCCGTCTGAATGGATCAGCCGGACAGGCGTGTCTGCCGCCCAAAAAATTCTCACTACAAATTTAGTTTTCCCAAACATAACTAGACCCCATAAAGACTATTCATACATCCTTTTCCGCCATTTATTTGAATACAGGTATCCAAAACTCAGTCCAAAAAGTGTAAACCAATACACAAATTCTGACAGCCACGCATACGGCAAAGGCATACGCAGTTTCTCAATGACGATCGTGATATAAATGAGATAAAACAGGATAGCCGCGAACTCAAACATCATATTCAGTTTTGTATTTCCGGTACCTACCACCGCATTGAACATGATGGTGGAAATGGATAACATCCAAGTGGCGACAACCACGATTCGCAACGATGTAATGCCGACTTCCACTAAATGCTGATCGGACGTGAGCAATTGCAAAAAGAATTTCGGAAAAATTAATATAGGCATACCAACAACAAACGCTACCGAAAAACTCACCATCGCGATTTTCCAAACCAACGGAATCACATCATCCGGGCGTTTTTGTCCGATCATATTACTCACCATCGAATTACACGTAGATGCCAGCGACCATGCTGCGACACCCACCAAACCGAAAACGCTCCGATAGATTTGCGATAATGCCGATTCCGTTTTACCCAGATGTTCAACATAAATAAAGAACACTTCCCAGGCGCCGATACTCAGAAAATATTGCATGATCAACGGGAAGGATTTAAAGAACATACTTTTCATCAAGGCAATATCTGCGGATTTGAAATAACGAATCTCAAAAGGTTTGAAAGCTGAAAGTCCGTGGATAAGTGTGAAAGCCACCACCATATACACTATCTCCGCAAAAACAGATGCCAAGGCTGTGCCATCCAATCCCATTTCGGGAAACATACCAATACCAAAAATGAGTAGGTAATCGAGAACGACATTGACAGACGTCTCTGCGGCTGAGCCTATCATGATTAACTTTGAATGAGAGGTTGCCAGAAACAAACTATTCGACAATTGACACAAGACAATAAACGGCAATCCCCAAATCCTGATCCTGATAAAGGAAACTGCTGCGTCTTGGACACTCTTTTCATGAATAGTCGTTTTGAAAAGCCACGGAGCAAAAAAGAGAGAAAAAAGAATCAGCACCACACTCATCAACAGACAGATCACAAGTCCGTTCGAGAATAATTGCCCTACCCCTTTCGTATCATTTTCGCCGGCTTTGCGACTCATCAACATCAGGATTCCCGAGACCAGACCATAATCGATCATCACCATCGTCAGGTAATAAATCCCTGCCACACCCGAAGCTGCGAGGAGATCTTGTGTGCTAAAGTGAGACAATGAAGGTTTATAATAACCAAGAAAAAGTGTATTCGTCAGAATATTTAATTGCGGAATGAGTATAGCAATACTGATCGGCAACGCGATCATCAGAATATTCCTATATGTGGTTTTAACCTGCAGGTTACCGCCCTCAATCATAAGGTGCCAAATGTAAAACATCTTCCTTTATTCCTTTTTACTTTATTGTCGGATTTAATGGTCAATCATCTTTTACTGAATACCAATTTGGGCGCGCCCACCCACAACCCCTGACAGGGCTCTACGCTACAATCTTTTTGCCTGGCCTTCGACCCCTTCGTCGGCTCAGAGTTACAGGAACAGGCTGACAGGCAAAAAGGATTTTCGCTAAGATCCCTCGCGCTCGCCATCTACGAATGTTAGACTAAGCGTAGTCGAAGCACTGTCCCTTCGACTCCGCTCAGGCTGACAGAAAAAGCACTATCCCGTTAGCGGAGAAATGCGAATAACTTTCTACGCCCTTCACATTGAGTCGTCACCCTGAGCCTTCGAAGCGGCGAAGGGTCGAACGGCCCCGGCCCCTGAGCCACGAAGGGAACTGCCCTGAGGTTGTCGAAGGGCAATTTTTATATCCCGCCAAAAAATTCTATTATTGCCATTCAATACTGCTCTCTTGACACCAACGATTCAAATAGAAAGTCTTCCCCAAAAACGCAATACCGTGAGTGCGCAGGCATGTAGTATTCTGCTTGGGAATAACTATCTCAATTTTGCGTTAAGTGATCCATCCTATTCAAAGATCCATTTGGTAAAGCATTATCATTTCGGAAATGATGCTTTTGGAAAAGAGAACCTGAAAGATATCATCTCAGATCCTTTGCTGAAGAAACTGAAGCATGTCAAGATCGCTTTTGACACCCCAAAGTCGACCCTTATTCCAGATGCTTTTTTCGCCGATAAACAAAAGAAAGATCTCTTCGAATTGATCCATGATGTTGACAAAGATGAAGCCTTATATACACAGAAACTGAATGGCAAAACTGCCGTCTTCAGTATACCCAGATCTACCACATCTCTTCTTGGTTCTATGTTTAGAAATGTACGTTATTATGATGCCTCCTCCTGCCTGCTCAATACCTACCCCTTAGTAGGTTCAAAAGATGGCTATACATTTTTTGTCTGCATTAAAGATGACTGTGCAGCTATGAGTGTCTATCGTAATAAAGAATTAGTATTACACCAGTCGTATACCGATACGACACCATCCGACATTACCTATTATATAGCCAGATGTATGGATGTTTACAAAGCCGAGAAAGATGAGATTCATATTATGTTGCATGGAGAATCAGATGTATTACAAACGGTTAAGGCAGAGCTTTCTCTCTATTTCCCTGATGTAAAGTATTGCAGTCGTATTGCTCATCTTCAATATCCAGATACCATAACCGACCAACCTTCTCATTATTTTTTCAATCTTTTTTCATTTGTGACATGCGCATAATCAGTGGAATTCATGGAGGGCGTAAATTTCATCCTCCGACTAACATGCCCGCAAGGCCAACAACAGACATTGCCAAAGAAGGTCTTTTCAATATCATCCAGAACAATCTCGATATTGAGGAACTGGTGACTTTGGATATTTTTGGCGGAACCGGAAGTATCAGTTACGAACTGGCTTCGCGCGGTTGTAATGACCTGACGCTTGTTGAACAGGATCATAACACCGTCGAGTTTATTAAACGAACCGTCGTCGAATTGAAATTCGAGAACTTCAAGATACTGAAAATGGATGTGTTCACGTTCATTAAGAACTGTACATCATCCTATGATTTTATTTTTGCCGGCCCGCCCTATGCGTTAAAGAATATCGACGATCTGCCTAAACTAATTTTCGAAAAGCAGATGCTCAATCCGGAAGGTTGGTTTACCCTTGAGCATACACCACGTAACAATTACGAGAATCATCCCAACTTCAATCGCAGCAAAAGTTACGGCACTACAATCTTCAGTATTTTTATGAATGAGGGGAAGGAGGGCTAAAACCTCCGGATTCTTTGCCTCAGATTGAACAGATTTCGTATATCGTTTCCGTGAATGTGGGTTTCTGTGTCTCCCGCCGTGGTTCGTGTCTCCCGCCGTGGTTCGTGTCTCCCGCCGTGGTTCGTGTCCTCACGAACCACAAAGCATTGTAGTTGGCCATACACTATAATTCCCGGTGTGGTTCGTGTCTCCCGCCGTGGTTCGTGTCCTCACTAACCACAAGCATTGTAGTTGGCCACTCACTATAATTCCCGCCGTGGTTCGTGTCTCCCGCCGTGGTTCGTGTCTCCACGAACCACAAAGCATTGTAGTTGGCCACTCACTATAATTCGTTATTTTTATACTATGAAAACCAAAACGCCTAACAATACCCAACGAAATTCAGGAATGAAATTGGGTGAAATCTATTTCTGGACAGCTACAATCAATCAGTGGGAACATTTACTCAAACCGACTATTTTTAAAGAAATCATTGTCGGTTCTTTAGACAATTTAAGTACTAAAGGATTGATAGATGTCTATGCTTTCGTCATTATGCCTAATCATATTCATCTTATCTGGCGATTAAATACTATGAATGGAAAGGAAACACCAAAATCTTCATTTCTTAAATTTACTGCCCATCAATTTCAGAAAACAATCAGAGAAATCGATCCGGATTTCCTTTCTTCATATAAAGTTGAAGCCATAAATAAAGCATACGAATTCTGGCAAAGAGATCCACCTGCAATCATCCTGTATACAAAAGAAGTAATGCTTCAAAAACTAACATACATTCATAATAATCCTTTGGCGGCTCATTGGAATCTTGTTATTGACCCAGCAGATTACCACTATTCTTCAGCAAGATTTTATGTGCGGGGTGATAGCAAATTCAACTTCCTGAAAGATATAAGGCTTGAGTTTTAATTGGTTCGCGAGGACTGGAATCATGGCAAATTAGTGGTTCGTGGAGACACGAACCGCGGCGGAATCATGACAAAATAGTGGTTCGTGGAGACACGAACCATAGCGGAGGAAGTAAGGGATTATTTCCCTTACTGTCCTCTCACACCACCGTACGTACCGGTCTGGTATACGGCGGTTTGTTAGAATAATGTTGCTTTTTTTTGCAATGGTGTCTGTTCTAATGTTGCATCCGTTGGCTCAACTCCTCTTACCTTTTACTTTCGGTTACTGACCTATCCTCAAATGGAGACACGAACCACCGCGGAATCATGACAAAATAGTGGTTCGTGGAGACACGAACTATGGCGGAGATACATCCATAATCATCCTTTGCCGTCTCATTGGAACCATGCTATTGATTTAGTAGAATACCATTATTCTTCAGCAAGATGTTGGATAAATAGACATTTGTGGTGATAAAATTCGTTGTAACCCGCTGTGGGCATAGCTCTGTCGCCGTGGTTCGTGGAGACACGAACCACGGCGGCAATATCGTCAGACTGGCATCGTTCGTCATTATACGAATCGCGGCATTGAGGAATTCGTGGAAATACGAACCAAAGCATCCTTGGCAGTGTTCTGGAAAAGTTGTATTTCAATCTCACTACTGAATTCTTATATTTGCCACTATGCAGGAATATTTATTGCCATTGAATGAACCACAACGTGAAGCTGTACTATTTACTGAAGGCCCGCTGATGATCGTTGCCGGAGCTGGTTCCGGAAAAACAAAAGTACTCACTACCCGGATTGCTCATCTCATCCATTTGGGCGTGGATTCTTTCCGTATCCTGGCGCTGACGTTTACCAATAAGGCGGCTAAGGAAATGAAAGAACGTATCGAACATATTCTCGGCAATCGCGAAGCCAGGAATTTATATATCGGTACCTTTCACTCGGTATTCTCCCGGGTGCTTCGGGCAGATGCGCTCAGGCTGGGTTATCCGTCCAATTTTACGATCTATGATACGGAAGACGCAAAGAGTGTGATCAAGACCATCGTGAAGGAATTAAATCTTGATGATAAGGTCTATAAACCATCGTTTGTTTACAACAGGATTTCTTCAGCCAAAAACAATCTGTACACCTTTAAGGAATATAAAGAAGATCATACCATTCAACAGGAAGATGCCCGAAGCAACCGACCGCGAATAGGCGACATCTTTGAATTTTACAGCAAACGATGTTTTAAAAATGGCGCCATGGATTTCGATGATCTACTGGTAAATATGTATATCCTGCTGACTAACTTTCCGGATATATTGGCCAAGTATCAGCATAAATTCAGATATGTCATGATCGATGAATACCAGGATACCAATCTGGCACAGTATCATATCGTTAAATTATTGGGTGCGTTGAATGAGAATATTTGCGTGGTGGGTGATGATGCCCAGAGTATTTATTCATTCCGTGGTGCCAGTATGGAAAATATATTCCAGTTCCAGAAAGATTATGAAGAAGTAAAGGTGATCAAACTTGAACAAAATTACAGAAGCACAAGTACTATTCTCGATGCGGCGAATATGGTAATTTCTAAGAATGAGAACCAAATTAAAAAGGAATTGTGGACCAACAAAGAATCAGGAGATAAGATCAGGTTGGTTTGTTCTTTCACAGATAATGATGAAGGAAAATTTGTGGCAGATGCCATCATGGAACAAAAATTACGAAACCATTTCAGTAATAAAGATTTTGCAATTCTATATCGAACAAATGCGCAAAGTCGTGCCTTTGAGGAATCCCTACGACGTCTGGGTATCAAATACAGGATCTTTGGAGGTATGTCGTTTTACCAGCGTAAGGAAATTAAAGATTATGTTTCTTACCTTAGAATTCTTGTCAACCCACAGGATGAAGAAAGCTTGAAACGTATCATCAATTACCCGGCGCGAGGTATTGGAACTACATCGCTGAATAAAATATCGGTACTTGCCGCACAACAGGATAAAACATTCTGGGAAGTACTTTCGCAGGCTGCAGAAGCAGGAATCAAAGGAAGTACGTTGACCACCATGCAGGATTTTGTCCTTGCCATACAGCATTTTCAAGCCTTGCTTGGCAAAAAAAATGCGTATGAAATTGCGTATGAAGCAGGAAAACAATTCGGCATCATTAAAGACTTATATGCTGATAAAACTGTCGAGGGCCTCGCGCGTTATGAGAATATTCAGGAGTTATTAAATTCGATTAAAGAATATACAGAAACTCCTGATGAGGATGGCGAGCTGATTGAAAAAAGTCTGGGTTCTTATTTACAGCAGATCACACTGCTGACGGATGCCGACAATAACAATGCGGATGATGATGTAGTGAAACTCATGACAGTGCATGCATCCAAAGGTCTTGAATTCCCAGTTGTATTTCTGGTAGGTGTCGAAGAGAATATTTTTCCGAGCAGTATGAGTTTGTATGACCGGGCTGATCTTGAAGAAGAACGACGTTTATTTTATGTGGCCATTACCCGCGCCCGTGAAAAGGTATGGGTGAGTTATGCCAATAACCGTTATCGGTTCGGAAGTCTTATTTCAAATGAGCCAAGCCGCTTTATTGATGAATTACCTAAAACCCTGATCGATACCAGTATGGCTGAGAAGCCGACGTTCAAAACCACCTTCGTCCGGGCTACGTCGCCAAAAGAAGATCAAGGAATTCAGCAAAAAAAGATCATTCAGAAACCTGTGATACATCATACATCTACAGATTTTGTTCCCGATGACCCTGGCAAAATGAAAGCCGGCATGAAGGTAGAGCATCAGCGTTTCGGACTTGGAGATATCATTACCATGGAAGGCGCCGTTGCGAATCAGGTAGCCACAATCAACTTCGGTACTATGGGCGAAAAGAAGATCATGCTCAATTATGCAAAACTCCGCATTGTGGAATAGATCTTCCTCTTGAAGAATCCGTCTTTTCCCCTCTGTAAGTAAGGAAATTAAATATCAATTTAGCATTCTAAACAAATGCCATGAAAAGTTATTTATTTCTTTATATTCTACTCAGTAGCTCCCCTTCCCTACTTTTTGGACAACGTACCGGGATCGATTCTATGATTCAAAAGCTTTCTTCGGCTCAGGAAGATTCAGATAAGGTAAACCTTCTGAATAAGATTTCTTTTGCGCTTTCTGACTATGATACGAAATCTGGTTTGCAGTACGGAAACCAATCTATGTTGCTGGCAGAGAAGATTCATTGGAGAAAAGGAGTGGCATCTGCGTCAAATTCGATCGGAGTCAATCATTTACAGAATAGCCACGGGCAAAAAGCATTGGACTATTTCCAAAAGGCGTTGGTGATTAATCAGAAACTCAATGATAAAAAACAAGTTGCTCAAAATATCGGCAATATCAGTTTGATTTATCAATTGCTGGGAGATTATCCTAAGGCGCTTCAAAATTTATTCGCAGCTATCAAACAATTTGAATCGCTGAACGATACTATGGGCATTGCCAAGCAGTACGGAAATATCGGAAATATTTATCAGGAAATGGGAAATCCGCGTAAAGCAATTTATTATGATTCACTGTCCCTGCTAAAACATAAGGAATTGGGTTCAAAAAGCGGAATTGCCAACCTACTAGGGAATATTGGAAATGCATTCAGCGATCTCAAAGAGTATACTAAGTCGCTGGAATACACCTTGCAGTCATTGGCACTTTACCGTGAAATAAAGCAACACGAAGGCATTGCCAGAAATCTGAATAACCTTGGGGTTTTATATGAATCAATGGGCAATTTGTCAAAAGCACTTGACTATCACTTTGGTGCGTTACGGATTAATAAAGAGAGGAAAAATGCGGAGGGTACGATGTTGAGTCTTGGAAATATTGGCAATATCTACCTGACGTTTGCGACCCCTGAAAGCCGCATTCCTACGGAACGTTTCTTAGCAGTTTCCAAAAAAGAAAGTCTTAGTTTGGCTCTTAACTATTTATCTGAGTCTGTTAAGATGGGTGAAGAAATTCACACCGTGAATCACAGAGTCTTCTTCCTCGAACGTTACGCTGAAGCATTAGAATATGCTGGCAATTATAAAAATGCACTGGCGAACTACAGGAGATATCATAAACTGCGCGACTCTGCATACAATCTTGAAAGCAGTTTGAAAATCGAGAACCTGACAACGGAAAGGGAACTTGAGTTAAAGGACAAACAGATACAGCTTGACAAACTTGAGGTTGCACGGAAAAAAGAAGGAGAGGTGTTTTTACTCGCTGGCATTTTCTTTCTGCTGACGATCATTATTCCAATCTACAGAAGTTTTAAAAAACAGAAAACGTTGAATAATGAACTAGCCTTTGAAAAACAAAAATCAGATACTCTCCTATTGAATATTCTTCCTGCAGAAATCGCAGAGGAGTTAAAATCTACGGGAACTTCAAAGGCAAGGCAATACGATACGGTGAGTGTTTTATTCACTGATTTTGTAAATTTTACCGGCGTCAGTGAAACTATGAGCCCGCAGGAATTGGTTGCTGAGATAAACTATTGCTTCAAAACGTTTGACGAGATTATTGAACGAAATGGTCTTGAAAAAATCAAAACGATTGGAGACGCTTATCTCGCGGTATGTGGATTACCAAATGAATTATCAGATCATGCGGAACGAGCTACGCGCGTTGCCTTAGAGATACAGGACTTTATAAAACAGAGTAACGGAAAATTTAAGATACGGATTGGCATCCATTCCGGGCCAGTAATTGCAGGTATAGTAGGAATACATAAATATGCGTATGACATCTGGGGCGATACGGTGAATACAGCCAACAGAATGGAAAGCAGTGCCGAGGCAGGCAAGATCAATATCAGTGGAAGCACGCAAGCTCTTATTCATACAACGTTTCATTGCGTGTATCGTGGGAAGATATCAGCCAAGAATAAAGGCAAAATGGATATGTATTATGTGGAAGGAATTCTCTGATTTTGGAGTTACAGATACAAACAGGTATTCACAAATAAATTCAACGTAAATAAATCACTTACAGGTTTATACAAGAAATCTGCTTTCCATACACGAGAAGCAGCTTTCTAATTAGGATAGTATTCTTTTCCTAGAACGGATAAACCGAATAAATAAAGTTAGCAATATTTTCACTGAGTATCAAATCATCTAACAGATCCACATTTCCATCTCCGTTCAGATCTGTTGCTTTATAACCGAAGTCAAAATTTGAGATACCATCCTCAACATAAGGAGAGTCCTGAAGATCGATATTCTCATTGTGATCAAGATCTCCAATGTAAAGACCCCATAAGCCAGAAGTAACTTCCACCTGGTTCTGTCCAAAAGCCTGACTAGCCGATGTTGTGAAATTATAGGCTGCGGGTGTTGAACTTATGGCAACTGGATTTGCACTCCAAGTAAGAAGAATATTACGGCTCTTGATTCCAACATAGTAAACGCCGCTCAATGGAGGGAATGTGCAGGTTGCTGTACCATTCGTATGCAGAAGCGTTCTTGTTGTGGCGACTACATTGTAAGGAGACATTGGTTCGTACAAAATAACATCCACCGTATCGACTAGAGTAAGATCATTAGTTTCTCCTTGGTTATACAGTACCGGTACCATTTCTGAATTAGCATCGTAATATGCCTGAATCATTAAGGTCAGATCAAGGATTGAATTCGTTACACAAGGATTTATTGTCAGTACAAGACTCACTGTTGAATCGCAACCATAGGAGCTTGATAATGTTGTTGAATAAATACCGGATGTTGTATACGTCGCATTAGTCACGGGCCATGTGAAGGTATTGCAGGCCGTTACTGTTTCAGATGAGGAAGCCGAAGAATAGATAGTTAGATTCAATACAGTCGTTTGACAGCCGGTAACATTCGTATAGACTCCTGATGCCGTATATGTCGTACTGTTTACTGACCACGTATATGAATCACAACCTAACGTATATGCACTTGAAATAGAGCTTGGTGTAATTGTCAGATCCAATGTTGTAGTATGACAACCTGTTACATTTGTGTAAATACCTGAGGTTGTATATGTTGTTCCGTTTAATGTCCATGTGTATGAATCACATGCAGAAGCAGTTAAACTTGAACTCGTGCTTGGTGTAATTGTTACGTCAAGAGTTGTAGTATGACAACCATTCACATTTGTGTAAACACCGGAAGTTGTATATGTCGTTCCGTTTAATGTCCATGTATATGAATCACATG
>Ga0105048_10006543_pt1 | contig 18770 bp, 16 predicted proteins | sample MAT05_FD_78382 | JGI IMG/M metagenome (GOLD analysis project Ga0105048, IMG submission 78382) | Freshwater microbial communities from Lake Fryxell liftoff mats and glacier meltwater in Antarctica - MAT-05 | ecosystem: Environmental > Aquatic > Freshwater > Ice > Liftoff microbial mat | place... | reverse complement strand
TGGTGGGAAAGCTCTACTTTGGCTGCCACGGCCTCACTGATCCGTTCGAGTGGGTTGGCTACGGCGGGCGGGGGCTGGGAACATTCCTCTTTGGCTGAAACGGCCTCGGTGATCGGTGCGGGCAGGGTGGCGGCGGCTAGCGGTTCGGCAATTTTCGAGACGGGGCTTGGCTGGTGGGGATTTTCCACTATGGCTGGAACGGCCTCGGTGATCGGCGCGGGCAGGTTGGCTGCGGCAAGCGGTTCGGGCGCTTTCGAGACGAGGCTTGGCTGGTGGGGAGTGTCCACTTTGGCTGGAACGGCCTCGGTGATCGGTGCGAGCAGGTTGGCTACGGCGAGCGGCTGGTGGGAAAGCTCCACTTTGGCTACCACGGCTTCAGTGATCCGTGCGGGTGGGTTGGCTGCTGCGAGCGGCGGCTGGGAAGGCATGGCCGCCGTGATCGGTGCTAGCGGGCTGGCTGCGGCAACCGGTTCGATTGCCGGCGAGAGGCTTGCAATTGGAGCGGTCTCGGGCTCAACGGTGTTGGCGGGCCGGGCGACGACGGGCTTGGCCGCTGGGCTGACGGCGTTTTGCGGCAGAGACGCCACTGGCCGGACAGGAATCGATGGCGGGGCGGTCTGCCGGGCAATTCGGGCCGGTTCGGCGGCAACCGGGCTGGCCGCGGCTGGCGTCCCGGCGACCGAGCCGCCGTTCTTGTTTTGGATTGGACGAGGATGCTCTTGCGCCCTTTGCGTTGACACTCCGGTGGTGAGCTTGGCCGTGAGCGTGGGACGTTGCGGTTCGAATGTGCTGTGTTTCACTGGCGCCGGCGCTTGGGATTTTGCCGTTCCGGACTCGCTGGCGGCCGGAACTCCGATTTTGGCGAGCGGTGTTGGGAGGCCGTCGAACTTGTCCTTCTCGGAATCGGCTGCAGGTTCAGTTGCTTCGGCAAGGAGTTGGAGAGACCGGGGGGTCGAATCCACCGGCGGTGGCGAAACGATTTCGTCGCCCGTCGAGGCTCCGAGTTCCCGGAGCCGGCGAGCGGCTGGGATGACGTTCGATTCGAAGGTTCCGACGGTGCGGTTAAACGCGGCAGTAGTGCGGCTGAGGCCACGCTGCACTTCCGTGAAGTTGTCGGCCAGGGAGCGTAACCGATCATAAAGCGCTTTGCCGAGGTCGCGGATCTCTCTTGCATTGGAAGAGACCATTTCCTGCTTCCAGCCCCAGGCGACGGCGCGCAGCAGCGCGATCAGCGTGGTTGGCGTCGCGAGGATCACGCGGCGTTCGACACCAAACTCCAGTAGTTCGGGATCGTGTTCGAGAGCGGCACTGAAGAAGGACTCGCCCGGGAGGAACGCAATTACGAATTCGGGACTCTGCGGGAATTGGTCCCAGTAGCCTTTGGCGCTCAACTGGGTGACGTGGGCGCGGACTCCGGCGGCGTGTTCCCGGCGTTTTTCCGCGCGGGCTGCTTCGTCGATGGCGTCATTGGACTCAAGATACGCGGCAAGCGACACCTTGGAATCCACAACGATCTGCCGGAAGTTCGGCAATTGAACGATCAAGTCCGGCCGGCTGGAATCTTCGGGTCCGCGCGGTTCGATGAAGTCACAGTGGGCGATCATTCCGGCCAACTCGACGACGCGGCGCAACTGCACCTCGCCCCAACGGCCGCGGGAGGAGGGCGTCCGGAGCGCGGTGGCAAGGTGGGCGGTTTCGGCTTGCAGGCTAACCTGTGTCCGCATCATGCTTTCGACTTGCTGTTGCAACCCGGCGTAGGCGGCGGCGCGATCGCGCTCTAACTCGCTGATGCGGGTGTCGACGCGGTCGAGGGAGCTCTTGAGCGGCTCCATGATCTGGCCGAAAAGCGACTGGCGTTGGTCGAGGTCGCCACGGGCGGAATCCTGCAGGCGGGAGAGGGCGTCGCCGGCGAGATCGAGAAACGCCTTGTTGTTGCTGACGAGCGCTTCGGCGCTCATGGATTGGAACGACTCGGCGACGCGGCTTTGGAGTGCCTGGATGGCGGTAATCTTGTCTTCGGAGGTTCGCTTCATCTCCTCCAGGCGGGTGCTGAGTTCGGAGACACTGACGTGCAGTTTTGTGAGTTCGGTCTGTTGTTCGGCGATCTTCTTCCCTCGCGTCTCCAATTCCGATTCATACTTCGGCAACAGAGTCAGGCGGGCCTCGGCGATGGTTCGGCGGTCCACTTCGGCACGGAGTTCCCCGTCCATTCGGGTGATGGTCTCGGCGGCGGCTTCAGCGCGCTGCCGGGCTTCCGTGTATTGAAGATCGCGACCGTTCAGTCGTTCTGTGAGCGCGGAAATATCCGCCGCTGCTTCGTTGCGGCCTTTTTCGTAAGCCACTTGGGCCTTGAGGCGCATGGCGATATAGCCGGCGGCGCAGCCGACCCAAAAAGCGGCGAAGAGAATGAGAGCGAGACCGAATTGTTCCATAAGTTTCCGATTGAACTGATTATGCGGAACCCGCGTCCATCAAATGAATCAGGGATTCATGTCATTCCTTAGACCATTCCCACTGATCCGCCTTCTAAGGTCCGGCTTAGAACGGACGTTCTATGGGGGATTCACATGGGACAGTTTGTCAGTGTCATTCTGGTTAACATGACCCGGACGAACCTCTTCTTCGCCTGCGCCGCTATTGCGTGTGCCCAGTCTGCATACAAGAAGCCTCCCGCGGCCATTCTCAAAGTGTTAAACGCCCCGGCGACCCCGGTGGCGAATGTCAATCCGACCAAAACCCAGCTACTTCTATTGGAGCCGGACCGGTATCCGCCGATTGCGGAATTAGCCGAGCCGATGTTGCGACTGGCGGGACTGCGCATCAATCCTCGCAATAACGGGGCGCGCGGAGGGATTAGCTATCGGAAGGCCGAATTGGTCGATCTGGCCACGCTGAAGAAGACGCCTTTGACGATTCCGGCGGGTGTCAAGACAGGCGCGCCGCAGTGGAGTGGAGACGGTAAGCTGGCGGCGATGTTGGCCATTCGAGCGGATCAGATTGAGGTGATGATTTTGGACACGGCGACGGGCGCCGTGCGAACGCTAACGGGCGTGCGAGCGAACTCGGCCAACGGTGATCCGTTGGAATGGATGCCTGACGGGAAGCGGTTGTTGGTGCGGACGGTGGTGGCTGGCCGGGGCGCCGCACCGGCGGAACCGGCAACGCCATTGGGACCGGATATTCAAGAGTCGTTTGGCAAGGCCGCGCCGGCGCCAACCTTTCAGGATCTGTTGAAGAGCGAGCACGATGAAAAGCTGTTCGACTACTATTGTTCGTCCCAGGCGGTTTTGGTGGATTTGGTAACGGGCAAAGTGATGCCGGTGGGGAAGGCGGGAATATTTTCATCTCTGCGGCCATCGCCGGACGGGAAATATCTGCTGGCGCAGCGGTTACGGCGGCCGTACTCCTGGGTGCTGCCGGCGGCGCGGTTTCCTGTCGATATGGAAATCTGGCGGCCGGACGGGACGCTGGTAAAACAGTTGGCGGCGCTGCCATTGGCGGACAGGATTCCGATTGACGGCGTGCGGACCGGGCCGCGGAATTTGAACTGGATCCCGGGTCAACCGGCGACGCTGGTATGGTGGGAGGCGATGGACGGCGGTAACCCGAAGGAAAAAGTTCCGCACCGGGACCGGATGATGACGGCCGCCGCGCCGTTCGACCAACCGCGGGAATTTACGAAGCTGGAGGAGCGGATTCAAGGCTTTCCTGTTTGGACGTCCGACGGGCGGATGGTGGTGAGCGATTACGAGCGGCGGTCGCGACGGCGGCGGACGTTTCTGGTGGGAACGGACGGGAAGGCGGCGGAGCTTGCGTCGCGGAATTCGCAGGACCGTTACCGGGATATGGGAACTCCGGTGACGGAGGATCGCGTGGCGCGGGTGGAGGGTGGATCGATTTTATTGACCGGGGCGGGCGCGACGCCTGCGGGCGACCGTCCATTTCTGGATCGGATGGATTTAGCGACTCGGAAGAAGACGCGCCTGTTTGTATCGGGCGAGGGTGTCTATGAGTCGGTGGTGGCGCCCTTGACGGCGGACGGGACGCGTTTGTTGACGCGCCGGGAATCGCCTTCGGAGCCGCCGAATTACTATTTGATTGATAAAGGGAAGCGGACGGCGCTGACGTCCTTTACCGATCCGGCGCCGGAATTACGACGAGTTACGAAGAAGTTAGTCAAGTATCAACGCGCCGACGGTGTGCCGTTGAGTTTCACGTTGTATTTGCCGCCAGATTATAAGGAAGGAACGCGGCTGCCGACGGTGGTTTGGGCTTACCCAAGAGACTTTTCGGACGCCGATACGGCGGGGCAGGTTTCGGGATCGCCGAACCGGTTTACGACGATTAGCGGGACTTCGCATTTGTTCTTCCTGTTACAGGGATATGCGATTCTGGATGATGCGTCTTTGCCGGTCGTTGGTGATTTGGAATCGTTCAATAACTCCTACTTAGAGCAGGTGGTGGCCGGGGCGAAGGCGGCGATTGATAAGGCCGTTGAGATTGGCGTGACCGATCCGCGGCGGGTGGGCGTGGGCGGGCATAGCTATGGCGCATTTATGACGGCCAATTTGCTGGCGCATTCGGAGCTGTTTGCGGCAGGGATTGCGCGGAGCGGGGCGTATAACCGGACTCTGACGCCGTTTGGATTTCAAACGGAGAGGCGGACGATCTGGGAGGCGCCGGAGACCTATTTGCGGATGTCGCCGTTCTTGAGCGCGCAGAAGATCAATGAGCCGATTCTGTTGATTCACGGGGAGGCGGATAACAATACCGGGACGTTCCCGATTCAGTCCGAACGGATGTTTACGGCGATTCGAGGGAATGGAGGGACGGTTCGGTTTGTGTTGTTACCGCATGAGTCGCATGGGTATACAGGAAGGGAGTCAGTAGAGCATACGCTGGCGGAGATGGTGGAGTGGTTTGATAAGCATGTGAAGAATCGGAATTGAGTTCGCGGGGCCGGGTCCAATGGTCAGGCGGCGTTGTTCCGTTTCATTTCTTCCCTGATAATGCGGCGGAGGGTGTCTTCCCATTTCGGGGTCTTTCCTTCGACGTAGTCACGCAGGGCTGAATTGATAAGTGTCTGGTATCCGGTCTTGCCGCCGGACTGGTCAGCGATGGATCCGAAATAGTCGATCAAGTCTTCGTCCAGCCGGATGGTGATCCGCACCTTTCCCGGTTCAGGAGGCGGTTCGGCTATGACCCGGCCCCGTTTGCCTTTACTAAAGTCGTGTGTGTCTTTCATTTCTATGCCTCGTATTGATGCCGTTCGGAGGGGTTGGCCGGACGCGCCGGGATGATCCACACACTGCTGTCCCTGTAGCAATACGCTACGACCAGGACCTGGCCGTTCTGCCCCATCCCCAGCGTCACAAATCTCTCTTCGCCCATGTCGCTTTCGGAGTCTTGGACTGTAATGGCGATGTCGTCTCTGAAGACACCTTCCGCATCCGAGAATCGCACGCCGTGTTTCCGGAAGTTCGTTGCGGTTTTGTGAGGGTCCCACTCGACGGAAACACCCTTATTGTGCATATGTGTGTATGTACAGTTAAGGCCGATTTGCGGTGTTGGTTGATTCGCGCGGGTCGACGGGGCGCCGCTGCCATCGACGATCGCGCACTGGCGCTGGCGAGCGCCGTCGCAAAGTGGTGGTTCCTGGCTGAGGTTCGCTTGCGCTACTACAAAGCCAGGATCCGGTTTATGTTCGACGAAGGAAGAACTCCCAAGTCAGGAGCGCGGCCCGGATGAGAGGATAGCACACGCCCGTCAGCCCTGACCGACGGACTTCCGGCCCGGAGACCTGTATCTCCGCCCCACGTCCCGCACGCAACGAAACCCTATATTACTGTTTCGATTTCCCGGCGCGTTCCTATTACGGAACGACGCCCGCACGTTCTCCGGGTTGTTGTTCCAAGAGCCGCCGCGGGCCACCGATTTGGCCGCACACCTTTACTGCCCTTCAAATTTATCGCCCCCGCGCTTGCGTGGCAAGCGCGGGGCTCATTTTTCCTCTTCGATGGGAAGTACCAATTATTGGAAGTTAGAGGAAAGAGGAAAAAGAATTAAGGGAAATCCCGCACGCAACGAAACCCTATATCACTGCTCCGATACCCCGGCGCGCTCCAACTACGGAACGACGCCCGCACGAGCTCCGGGAGGTCGTCCCAAGAGCCGCCGCGGGCCACCCTAGCCTCGTCTCCGGGCTCGAAGAGGTCCTCACACCACTCCCAGACATTGCCCAGAGTGTCATACAAGCCCCAAGCGTTCGGCTTCAAAAGCCGGACCGGGTGCGTCGAGCCTTTTGCGTTCTTGCGGTACCAGGCGACCTCGTCGAGAGGGCCGTAAGGGTCGGCTGTTCCCCCGGCCATGGCGGCGTGCAGCCATTCGGCGTCGGTGGGCAGGCGGCCCCCGGCCCACTCGCAATAGGCGGCGGCGTCGTGCCAGGAGACGTTGACGACGGGATGATCGTCTTTTCCCTGGGCTTTCGGAACCTCCTGTTTTCTCGACTGTGCAAATCGACGGTACGCGGCGACTGTTACTGGCGTCTGGCCGATCCAGAAGCCGCCAGGAGCGTTTCCGGGGGCTGGTATCAGTGTGTACGTTAAACCGTCAACCGGATGGAGTTGTGGAAACGGACCAATCTTTGACAGGATTTCGTTCGCCGCCTGTACGAGTTCGGCGGCGTCCGGGCCGCTCAACATCTCCCGCAGAAAGCTCTGCATCAGCTCCGTCCACGGTTCGGTGTGCGGCGGCGCCTTTCCACGTGCGAAGCGCTTTACGAAGAGGTACTCGAGGATGGAACGGTGGGAGAACTTGTAGTTTCCAACGGCGTCACGATTCAGGAGTGAACGGCCTCGCAGTTTCCAACTTTCGAGACCGATGTTGTACTTCAAAGCCAGCGGACGAAGTTCGGCTTCGGGAATCCGTTCCATTTTGCGCTGGCCTCGGGTGAGCAGAATCTCGACGGCGAGACATTCCGAGAATTCGCGCAATTGATCCGGCGCAACGAATGCGGACTCGCGCAGGCACCACTTCTGAACCACGGTCTCGTACATTTGATACCTGAACGGGATGCCCTTAATCGCTGTTAAATCCTTCACGTAGGTGAGCAGCAGCGGACGGGCGACGAGATCCGGAATTTGGCTGACCACCTGCCGCGCCTCGCCGCGCCCGATCCACCATGGGTAGCGGCGGCAAAGAAACGCGTCCACCTGTTCGTCAGTGAAGGGGGACAAATAGAGCTTGTGGAGCGTATATGTTTTCGATCCACTCACGTCTCCGAAGGTGAAAACGCCTGTGGCTGTTGTTATCTCCTCCTCCTTGGGGAAGAACTGCGAACGGCAAGTGATGACCACGGAGCGGAACTTTTTGGACAGTTCGATGAGTTCGCTGAGGCGTTTGCGATGATCGGTGATTGCGTTCTGGTCCTCATCGAGAGCGTCGAGAAACAGGATCGTTTTCGCGCGCTCCGCCTCAGGGACGGCGGCGATGGCGTCCGTCGCATCCGGTTGGTTGAGAGGCACCAGTTTCAGTTCGAGCCCCCGCCGTTGCCACAATTGGCGACGCCGGTGCCGGGCGTAGTAGTTGAGGAGGAATGCCGTCTTGCCCATGCCGGAATCGGCGAGAATTATGAGAAACCGCTGCTGGCCGGGGCTGTTGACGATGCGGTCCATGTTGGAGAAAAGCGGTTCACGGGTGGGAACAACGCTGCGGAACTCCTCTTCACCGGCGGGGTCAACGCTTTGGCAGTCAGGCTGGATGTAATACCGCGTGTAAGCGCGAATATCGCCGGCAGTGTAGGCGCCGCCACTGATTTCGATCAGCCTGTGGCGGTCCCAGGCTTTTAGGGCCATCGGAACGAGCTTCCAGAGGGCGGCGATGACGGCGACCCCCGTCCCTACGATGGTCGCAATATTGCGAGAGTCTGCTAAGTCCATATTCAGTTTCGGTCTAACTAAGGATCAATCATACAGCGAGGAAGTCCAGTTGCTTGCGAAGATGTATCCATGGGCCTTTTGGATTCGTCGTTAGACCAGACGCAAGTACGGCGGTTGTTGGCGCGGCTGGGGATTGCCGATGAGCAGTCCGGTGTGTGTCATGAGGAGTGGGCGGACGCGGGCGGGAGTGAGGTCGAAATTATCAGTCCGGCCGATGGGCAGATGTTGGCTACGGTGCGGCTGGGGGTGGAGGAAGACTACGACGACGCGGTGTATTTTGCGCAGCGCGTTTGGCCGCGCTGGCGGGACCTGCCGGCGCCGAAGCGCGGGGAGATTGTCAGGCAGATCGGCAATGAGTTGCGGGCGGCCAAGGACGATTTGGGGATGTTGGTTTCGCTTGAGTCGGGGAAGATTCTGGCCGAGGGGCGCGGCGAAGTGCAGGAGATGATCGACATCGCGGACTTTGCGGTGGGGCTTTCGCGGCAGTTGTATGGACTGACGATGCATAGCGAACGGCCGGGGCATCGGATGTATGAGCAGTGGCATCCGTTGGGGTTGGTCGGGTGTATTACGGCGTTTAATTTTCCCGTGGCGGTTTGGGGCTGGAACGCGCTGCTGGCGGCGGTTTGCGGGGATTGCGTGGTTTGGAAGCCCTCGGAGAAGACGCCGCTTTGTTCGGTGGCGGTGCATATTTTGGTGGACCGGGTGCTGGATCGGAATGGGTTTCGGGGTGTCTTCACGCTGGTGAATGGGAAGGGAAGAGTGGTTGGGGAACGGATGCTGCAGGACCGGCGGCTGCCGTTGATTTCGGCTACCGGGTCGTGCGCGATGGGTCGGCGGGCAGGGGAGATTGTTGGCGGCAGGCTGGGGCGAACGCTGTTGGAGTTGGGCGGGAATAACGGGATTATCGTGATGGAAGATGCGGATCCGCGGTTGGCGGTGCGGGCGATTTTATTTGGCGCTGTCGGCACGGCGGGGCAGCGGTGTACGACGCTGCGGCGGCTGTTTTTGCACCGCTCGATTCGGGATGAGTTTACGGAGTATTTGTTGAAGGCCTGGGGACAGGTGCGGGTAGGGCATCCGTTGGATGCGCAGACTTTGTGCGGGCCTTTGGTGGATACGCATGCAGTTCGAAAGATGGAGGCGGGGCTGGCGGAGGCGCGGACGCAGGGCGGGGAAGTGCTGTTTGGCGGAGAACGGGTGGAACGGGATTATGCGGGGCAGGCGTTATTGGGCGGATGCTATGTGCGGCCGGCATTGGTGCGGGCGGATGCGTCGATGCCGATTGTGAAGGAAGAGGTTTTTGCGCCGATTTTGTATTTGATGGATTTCGAGGATCTGGACGATGCGGTGAGGCAGCACAACGCTGTTCCCCAGGGCCTTTCGAGCGCGATATTTACCGGCGGTTTGCAGGCGGCGGAGACGTTTTTGAGCCATGGCGGGAGCGACTGTGGAATTGCGAATGTGAATATTGGCACGAGCGGGGCGGAGATTGGCGGGGCGTTTGGCGGGGAGAAGGATACGGGCGGGGGAAGGGAGTCCGGGTCCGACGCTTGGAAGGCTTATATGCGGCGGCAGACGGTGACGATCAATTGGTCGCGCGAACTTCCGCTAGCGCAAGACATTCAATTTGACCTATGATCTAACCTTGTGGCTCAGTTGCCTCATGCGGCTGGCTGCTTCTAAATTGGCATGCATAAATATGTGATCTGCGGCCCGCAGGGCTCTGGTAAGGGAACGCAAAGCGAGCTGCTTTGCCGGGACTATGACCTGGTGCACATTTCCATCGGGGAGATGTTTCGTTGGAATGTGAAGCACCATACGAAGCTGGCGGCGCGTATTAAACGCATCACGGACGCGGGGATGCTGGTGCCGGACGAGATTGTGGAGCGCGTGGTTCGCGAGCGGTTGGATCAGCATGATTGGAACTACGGATTCGTATTGGACGGGTTTCCGCGGACGCGGGCGCAGGCGGAGTATTTGTTTGAGAATTGGAATTTGGACCGGGTGATTTATCTGGAGCTTTCCGATGAGGTGGTGTTCCAGCGGGTGATGTACCGCGCGCGGATGGGGCAGGGCAGCGGATTTACGAAACGGGCCGATGATAATCAGGCGGCGCTGATGATCCGGCTGCGGGAGTATCACGAGAAGACGAAGCCGTTGCTGGAGCTTTACAGCAAGCTTGGCATGTTGATTTCGGTGGATGCGAACCGGAGTATTTCGGAGATTTATGCCGATGTGCGGCGGCAATTGAGTTTGCCGGATCCGGAGACGGCTAGTTTGGTGGCGCCGTAGGGGGCGCATGTCCGAACTTGCGGTCCTCGATGAATCTGCGCGGCGGGCACCCGGAAAATCGTTCTAAGCTCCCAAGAGATCCTGGCGCAGTTTTTCCACAGAGGAGTACGCAGGCGGATGTTTTGGCGAACGATTTATGGCAGCCATTAATCGCCTGGCGTTTTTCGGGGATCGAAAAAGATACGCGGTCTCGATCAAACCGGCCAGTTCAGAGGCTGGGATGATGGCGACATTTCGCGAGCCTTTTCGGAGAACGATTACCGGCTCCTGCTCATCGACGACTTGATCCAGCACGGCGTCTAGATTTTCACGGAGAGCCTTAAATATTATTTCGTTGGACATTGTCTAATTTTCTAAAACGCCGGGCCGCCGCGGATTTCAATCGTTCGGGCGCCGCGTTCGGCAATGGTGACGACGCCGTCTTTGTACGCGATGCTCTGGACACCTTGCCAGTTGGTGGGCGTGGTGGCGAGAAAGGCGAGGTAGGTGCGTGTGGTGGAAGCGCCAGCGTCGAGGTATGTCACTAGTTTGCGGCCGAAGATGGTTCCCTTTTCGAGGAGAACGCCGAAGGGCTGATGAAGGCCGGTGGTGCCGAATTCAAGGCCGCGGGCGAGGGGCTTCTTAGCATCATCGACGTGGCGCCAGGCGTTGAACCATGGATATTCCGAAGTGCGCCAGATGTAGCCGAGGACGAGGTTGTTTGTTGGGCTCGACGCGGTGGTCCAGCCGATGGGTTCGTCGACGACGTAGCTGACGACGTTCGGCATGGGGTCATTTGTGAGCATGCGCATGTTGACCGGCTGGTTCCGCTCCAGGGCTTGGGGCCAGTAGACGGCGGGTTCTTCGGGCCTTGGCATGGGCGACGATTGCATGAAGCCGTGGCTGGCGTTGGCGTCGACTAGCGTACGTTCGTCGAGGAAGGGCGGGCCGATGGTGGGGTGCTGCACCATGTTGTAGACTTTGCCCATTTTGTTCCGGTTCGTTACGGTTTCTTCGACGCGGAGGATGGCGCCGCCAAGCTTGGCGCGGCGGCGGACATCGAGACCGGCGACGGGGAGGCTGGCGGACATGGTGGTTTCGTTGGGGGTGGCGGCGTCGATTTTCCAGGCGACGCGCGTGGCTTCGCCGTGATACGGAACGCCGGCGGCGAGTTCACCGGGGGAGGGCTGTCCCCAACGATCGAGGCAGAGGAAGTGAGCCATGGGACGGAGAGTGACGTTTTTGTCGTCGGGGCCGAGCCAGGCGAGAGGGTTGAGGCCGCCGTTCAGTTTGAACGTGACGAGGGAACCGCCGCCGAGGTCGAAGACAGCCTGGGCGGCGGTGCTGCGAATTTCGGTGACGGGACGCTGCGCGAACGCGATTGGAATGAAGAGAGCGAGGATGGCCGGACGCATAGTTAGGCCTTGGGAAGCCGTGTGGCGTGCCGGGCAACCATGACCCATTCTTTACCCTTTTTTGCCCAGACCTGGAGGATAGCGATGTCGAAGCCGAGGGGTTCGACGTGCATGTTCATGTTGACGACGGCGGTGCCACCGTAGACGCGCACCTTCGGGTTTTGGTGGGTGTAGGTGGGCTTGGACTTGACGAGAGCGGCGATGCATTCGGCTTTGTTTTCGAACTTGGCGCTGGAGTGGCCGTATGTCAGCTCTTCGCCAAGGAGAGCATTGAGGGTGGCGGCGTCACCGGCTTTGGCGGCGACGTCGAATTTTTCTAGATTCGCCTTAATGGTTTCTTCAATTGAGGCGGCGGGGAGGGCGAGGGCCGCGGCGAGTAACAGGAGCGCTAGTTTCATCGTCCATTGACACTATCACTCCGGTAGGCTTCGATCAATGCGCTGTTGTCACTTTCCGCGTGCCCGAGAGCTTCGGCGAGCGCGAGGACTCGCTCATGGGCCTGCGTGAGGGGAAGATTGATCTTCCGTTTCACACTTTCACTGAGCATGAGGCGGACGTCTTTGTGATGCTGTGCCAGACGGGCTTCCGGGGTGTATTCCCGATTGACCATTTTGGGGCCTTTGCGCTCCATGATCTTTGACGCTGCCGGGCCGGACTGGAGGATTTCCAGAGTGGCTTTTGCATCGAGGCCGCATGCTTCGGCAAAGGCCAGGCCTTCGGCCAAGGCGGCACGGTTGAGGCCCAGGACGAGGTTGAAGACGAGCTTCATTTTTGCGCCGGCGCCAGGCGGGCCGCAGTGGAAGACCTGGGCGCTCAATTTTGCGAGGAAGTCCCGATTAGCTTGGAAAACTTCGGGCTCGGCGCCGGCCATGAGGATGGCTTCGCCCGCGCGGAGATGGGCGCTGGAACCGCCGATGGTGACGTCGAGGTAATTGGGATGGGAGGCAGCGAAGCGGGCCATTTGCGCGGGATCGCCGGTGGTAGTGTCGATGATGGTGCGGTGACGCTTGATGCGTTGCAGGAGTTCCGCGGTGTCGTTGGACGTAGGCAGGCAGAGGATGAGTATGTTCGCTGTTGCCAGGACGTCATTGGGAGATTGGGCGAGGTCGGGGCGGGTAGGGTCATAGCCGATCCAAGGTTGCCCGGCGGCGGTGAGGCGGTCCGCGATCGCCGAACCTAGCAGGCCGACACCGAAGAGGCCGGCGATCACTTTTGGTTCTTCAGCCATTCGTCGTAACTGTGCTTTCGGGGGCCGGTGTATTGGATGGTGTCAAAGAAGGCGGCGTTGCCATTCATGCGGGGGTCGCCTTCTTCCTTGAGAGTCTTTTCCATGCGATCGCGGAGGGTGCGCATGGTGACGGCGTGATCTCGATTAGCGGCCAGATTCTTCATGCAATCGGGATCTTCGGAGACGTGATACAGCTCTTCGGCGGGGCGCTTGCCGAAGGAGAGTTTGTAGTGCTCGTCGAAGCTGGCGATGAGCATGGTTTTGGTGGGCGAGTCATCGACGTTACGGTAGCCGGTTTCGGGATTGCCGGCAGGCCAGGAGTCGGGCTGGTAGTTGCGAACGTAGAGCCATTCTTTGGTGCGGATGGCGCGGACGGGGTACCCGGCATCGTTGGGATTGCCAAGATCGTGACGTTCTTTGGCGACGAGCATTGTGTCGCGAGTGGCGTCGACGGTGCCGGATTTATTGGACTTCAAGACGTCGAGGAAGCTCTTGCCGGTGATGGTTGGGGCTTTGGGGACGCCGGCGACTTCGAGAATTGTCGGGGCGAAATCGCGAGTGTTGATGAAGTCGTCGACCGTGCGGCCGGTGGGAATATTTTTGCCCCAGCGGACGGCGAGAGGGATGTGGAAGCCGTGCTCGTAGATCTGGCCTTTGACGCGGGGGAAGGGCATGCCGTGATCGGAGGTGACGATGATGAAAGTGTTGTCGAGTTCGCCGGTCTGTTCGAGTTTGGCAAGGACACGGCCCAAGTGTTTGTCGATCCATTCGACTTCCAGGGCGTAATCGAGCATGTCACTGCGCACGATGGCGTTGTCGGGATAATACTTTGGCACGGTGACTTCGGCGGGATTTTTGCCGGCGCGGATTCCGGAGCCGTCTTCGTATTTCCGGTGCGGTTCCTGGAAGCCAAGCCAGAAGCAGAAGGGTTGATTCGCGGGACGCTGGTCGAGGAAGAAGTTGAAGTTGTTGGCGTAATCGACAGGGCTGATGCCATTCGTTGGGACTTCATTCCGATGCTTCGTGAAGGCGGGACCGGCGGGGTTGTGTTTGTAGCCGGTGGATTGGAAATCGCCGGGCCCCCAGCCTTTGCCGGTGTGCCCGACGAAGTAGCCGGCTTTGGCGAGGATGTCGGGGTAGACGGCGAAATCGTTGGGGAAGATGCTCATGTGGTTAATGGCTTCTTTGAGCTGCCAGGAGTTGCGGCCAGTGAGGATGGTGGCGCGGCAGGGGCTGCATTTGGGGTTGGATGTGAAGGCGTTATGAAAGAGGACGCCTTCGCGGGCGACGCGATCGAAGTTCGGAGTTTTGACCCATTTGGCGCCGTAGGCTCCGGCGTGGCCGTGGCCCCAGTCGTCGGCGATGATGAAGAGAATGTTCGGACGTTTGGTTTGGGCTTGGAGGGGAACGGCGGCGAGGCCGAGTTGGCGCAGGAAATCGCGGCGTTGCATAGGGCTATTAGCGTATCAGTAGGGAACGCCATCGAGGGTGCCCATACCGCCGGCGTGATAGTCGCGTTGGGCTTTTTGAAGGTTCTCGGGTGTGTCCATGACGAATGGGCCGCCGAAGAGGAGCGGTTCTTCGGCGGGTTCACCGCCGAGGAGGATGAATTCGCCGACTGGGAGGGTGACGGCGTCTCCCGGTGAGAGGACGTCGAATTGGCCGGTTAGATGATAGACGCCCATTTCGAATTTCGGCGGGAGGTCGATGGTGGTTTCGGCGCTGGTTTTGATGTGCGCGAGGAGGGCGGGCTGGGCTAAGGTGATTGGGCCGACGGCGCCATTGAATTCGCCCGCGAGAAGCCGAATTGCGGCGCCGCCAACGGAGATGGACGGAACGCCGGAAGCCTGGACGCCCTGATAACGCGGTTCGATGTGCTTCATGGCAATGGGGAGGCTGGACCAGATTTGTACGCCGTGAATGATGGCGCCGGCTTGCGGCTTCTCAGCATGGATGATGCCGCGTCCGGCAGTGATCCACTGCGCGCCTCCGGCTCCGACGCGGCTTTCGTTGCCCAGGGAATCGCGATGGACCTGTTCGCCTTCGAGCAGGTAAGTTATGACTTCGATGCCGGCATGGGGATGGGCGGGAATGCCGGGGCCGTCTTTCGCAATGGTGGGGCCGAAATGATCGAGGAAAACGAATGGGCCGACGTGGCGGCGGGTCGCTTGGGGCAGGGCGCGGAGGACGCAGAAATCGCCGACTGGTGCTTCGTGAGCACGGAAGGATTGGACGACGGTTCGCATGGCGTCATTTTACCAGCCAGCCATTGCAGTCCAATATGGTATGCTTTGGACTGTGCCGCTGCCCGATTCACCGCCGCGACTGGATTCCCACTCCACCGAGCCGATTTACCGGCAATTGGGATTGTGGCTGCGGGAGCAAATTTCGTTAGGGCGGCTGCGGCGCGGCGAGCGATTGCCGGCGACGCGGGAATTGGCGGAGCGGTTGAACTTGAACCGGGCGACGATTGCGTCGGCGTATGCGTTGTTGGAGGCCGAGGGTTTATTGGCGGGGCATGTAGGGAAGGGAAGTTTCGTGGCGGGTTTCCCGGAGGAGCGCGCGAATGGCTGGGGCGCGATGGCGCGTCCGGTGGCGGTTCCCGCGACGACAGGCGGAGCGGCGATTCACTTCGATTCGTCGCGGCCGAGCGAGGATCTTTTCCCTTTGGACGAGTTCCGCGCGTGTTGTGAGGAAATGTTGGCGGGGGACGGTGCGACGCGCGTGTTGCAACTCGGGGCTCCGCAGGGAATGCCGGCGTTACGGGAGTATTTGCTGGGCGAGGCGACGGCGCAGGGTGTCGCCGGGCCGCACGACGACGTATTGGTAACGAGCGGTTGCCAGCAGGCGATGGACTTGATTGAACGCTTGATCACTGCCGACGGCGAGGCGCGGATTGCGGTGGAGGATCCGGTCTACCCTGGTGTGCGCAATGTGTTCGGGCGGGGGCGGGCGCGGTTGCTCGGCGTGCCAACGGCGGAAGATGGTATGGATCTGAACGTTTTGGAAGACATACTGGACCGGCAGCGGCCGAAGTTGCTGGTGGTGACACCGTCGTTTCAAAACCCGACTGGCGGTACGCTTTCCGAGCCGGCGCGGCGCAGTTTGGTTTCGATGGCCCAGCGGGCGGGAACGCTGATCATCGAGAACGGGATCTACGCGGACCTTCGCTATAGCGGAACACCGCTGCAACCTGTCCGGGCTTTCGGACGGGAGGCAGTGCTGCAGTTGGGGAGTTTCAGCAAACTGGCATTTCCAGGGCTGCGAGTGGGTTGGGTGCTTGGGCCGCGGACGGTGATTGCGCGGTTGACGCAAATCCGGCAGTGGTGTGACTTGCATTCCGATCAGTTGTCGCAGGCCGTCCTGCTGCGATTCGCGCAGAGCGGCAGGCTGCAGCGGCACCGGGAGAAGATGTTGCAACACGGGGCTTTGCGGTTAGGCGCGATGTTAGCGGCGTGCGCGTCACATTTACCGCAAGGAAGCCGATGGACACGGCCGGAAGGCGGGATGAGTTTGTGGGTCGAATTGGCGGGCGCGGTGGATTCGGCGCTCGCTTTGGAAGACGCGCAGCGTGCGGGAGTTAGTTATTTGCCGGGGCGTACCTTCGCGGTGGACCGGCCGGCGACCAGTGCGTTGCGATTGAGCTTTGCCGGTGAACCGCCGGCTCGGATTGAAGAGGGATTGCGCATACTCGGTCGCGTTTTCCGGGAGCATGCCGACCGCCGGCTGTCTCCGGTCGCTGAGGCGGAGACGGCGGTTGTTTAACTTTTGGGAGGTAATCACGTGATATTGAATGAAGAGTTTCGACTCAAGATCGGCCTGGCCGAGATGTTGAAGGGCGGCGTGATCATGGACGTCACCACGCCGGAACAGGCTGTGATCGCGGAGAAGGCCGGCGCGTGCGCGGTGATGGCGCTGGAGCGCGTGCCGTCGGACATTCGCCGGGATGGCGGCGTGGCGCGTATGTCACCGGTCAGCATGATTCGCGGGATTATGGCGCAGGTTTCCATTCCCGTGATGGCTAAGGCGCGCATCGGCCACTACATGGAAGCGCGGGTGCTGGAAGCGTTGGCGGTCGATTACATCGATGAGAGTGAAGTGCTGACGCCGGCCGACGAAGAGAATCATATCGACAAACGTCCGTTCAAAGTGCCGTTTGTTTGCGGCGCCAAGAACCTGGGCGAAGCGTTGCGGCGTATTAGTGAAGGTGCGGCGATGATTCGCACGAAGGGCGAGGCGGGCAGCGGCAACATTGTTGAAGCCGTGCGGCATATGCGGACGATTCAGCGCGAGATGAAGCAGTTGACGGTGTTGGGCCACGATGAACTTTACGCCGAGGCGAAGCGGCATCAGGCGCCGATCGAGTTGATCGAGTATGTCGCTGAACATGGCCGTTTGCCGGTGCCGAATTTCTCGGCGGGTGGCGTTGCGACTCCGGCTGACGCGGCGTTGATGATGGCCATGGGCGCGGAGACGGTATTCGTGGGGTCGGGGATCTTTAAGTCGAACGATCCGGCGCGATTTGCCAAGGCAATCGTAAAGGCGACGACATATTGGCAGGATCCGCTGAAGGTAATGGAGGCTTGCGACGAAGTGGGTGTAAGCGAACCGATGCGGGGGCTGGATACATCCTCGCTGCCGGCTGAAGAGCTGATGGCCAATCGCGGCTGGTAACGCGGCATGGTGCATATCGGAGTTTTGGCCTTGCAGGGCGATTATCAGAAGCATGCGCGTTCGCTGGAGAGGGCGGGCGCGCAGGTTTCTGAAGTCCGGACGGCGGCGGAATTGGCGGCTGTTGATGGACTGGTGATTCCGGGCGGGGAAAGTACGGCGATGTTGAAGCTGTTGGACCGGGAATCGTTGTTTGAACCCCTACGGGAGTTTGGTTCGCGCAAGCCGATTTTCGGGACTTGCGCGGGGGCGATTTTGCTGGCCACGAAGGTGGAGAATCCGGACCAGGCATCACTCGGATTAGTGGACATTTCGGTGCAGCGAAACGCTTACGGGCGACAGTTGGATTCTCGTGTGGCTCAAATTGAAGCCGAAGGTTTTGGTACGTTGGAAGCGGTGTTTATTCGTGCGCCGATCATTCGAAGTGCAGGGCCCGGAGTGAAGGTCCTGGCCAGCTACGCGGGAGACCCGGTGCTCGTTGAAGAGGGTCGCCATCTGGTGGCGACGTTCCATCCGGAGTTGAGCGCCGATGACCGGGTGCATGCGTATTTTCTGCGAAAGGTGACCGGGTGAAGAAAATTCGGATTTTATTTGTCTGTGTTGGCAATGCGTGCCGGAGTCAGATTGCCGAGGGTTTTGCGAAGCATCTGGGCGGCGATGTGGTGGAGGCGCAGAGTGCGGGGATGATGCCGTTGAGTTCGGTGCCATCGCAGACGCGGAAGGTGATGCTGGAACGCGAGATGCCGATCGACGATCAGTATCCGAAAGGCGTTGAAGTCTTCCGGAATACCGAGTTCGATTTGGTGATCAACATGAGTGGGATTATCTTGCCTCGGGGATTGAAGGAAAAGGAGCGGCGCTGGACGGTGGCGGATCCTTACGGGCGCAGTGACGGGGCGTTTCGGCAAGTCCGGGATGAACTGGAGAAGCTAGTTGGCGAGTTGGTGCAACAGGTGCGGGACGCCAAGGGAGAAGTGCCGGCGCCGGCGAAACCGAGGCGACGGTTGTTTGGATTCGGTAAGGGTTGACATCCGGCCGGGGTGTTGCGAACATAGAGGTTTGCCAGCCGGAATGTAGTTCGTTTCGCATCGTGCGGATGTGGCGGAATTGGCAGACGCGCTAGATTCAGGTTCTAGTGGGGGAAACTTCGTGAAGGTTCAAGTCCTTTCATCCGCACCAATTATTTCAACGCTTTCCTCGCGGAAGGCGTTTTCGCTTGGGCCTCAAAGCTGGTCGATGGAGTAG
>Ga0105048_10006540_pt1 | contig 18776 bp, 14 predicted proteins | sample MAT05_FD_78382 | JGI IMG/M metagenome (GOLD analysis project Ga0105048, IMG submission 78382) | Freshwater microbial communities from Lake Fryxell liftoff mats and glacier meltwater in Antarctica - MAT-05 | ecosystem: Environmental > Aquatic > Freshwater > Ice > Liftoff microbial mat | place... | reverse complement strand
TCCTCAACTTCCGCGCCGCATTGCTATCCAACCGCTTACCCCTCCTCATGCGCGAAGTTGTCTCTCGCTACTCGGCCGACGTTCTGGCAGCGTGACCCTCCGAGGCTGGATATGCACCCTTCCAGAAGGAGCACACGTACTCCCCGGTCACTTGGCGTGTAAACCCAAACCGCACCTCCGGCTCTTTCGCCGCTGCGTCCGCGTAACACGCCAGGGTCACCGCCTTGAGCACCGTTTGCCCCGCTTGCTCGGCGTAATCGAGCTCAAGCGAGAGGACGGTTTCGCGCGGTGACACCCACGAGGTGGGTGAGAACCACTCGCTTCCGGTGTAGCGAGCGATGGTATCGCGGTCGGGCCAACCTTCGGCCTCCCACGCGGCATTCATGTCGACGCTGGAAGACCAGCGGAGGCCGATCCGAGGCCCCGGGACATCGGGCCCCGCAGGCGGCCGGCCATAGGTGATCTCCCTCAGGTTGAGCGCATCGACGAACCCCTCCAGGTGGAGTGGCACCTCGGGCCGCGGCAGCGCCAAGGTCTGCTTGAGCAGGAGCAGGGCCTGGATGATGCTGCTCTTGCCGCTGTTGTTCCGGCCCAGGATGACCGTCAGCGGCGAAAGCTCGATGGTTGTTGCTTCGGAATAACTTTTGAAGCGCTCGAGCGTGAGGGAGAGGAGCCTTGCGTTCGCCACGGGCTACTCGCCGAGGAACTCGGTGCGAAACCGCCGCGCGTACTGCGCCATGCGGTGCATCGCGTCGGCGAGCTCCGACAGATCGAGGGACTCGGTCGGGAGCTCGGCGCAGAGCAGGACCTCGCCGTCCTGGTCGAGGGCGAACTTCGCGACGCGCATCTCGCGGTTGGCGGCGAGGAGGCGGCGGCCGAGATCGTCGGGTCGGAAGGCGTCGCCGTCGAGCAGCCGGAGGATCGACAGCAGCACCCAGTTCTCCGTGCACTGGATGAAGAACGATGGCAGCGGGGCGCCCTCGCGCGCGCTGACCCGGAGCATCGTCGGGCTGTCGAGCACCGCGTCGAAGCCGAGTTTGTCGATCCAGTCTTGCAGCGTCGGGACGTCGATCACGAAAGCGAGGGTCTTCCTCCCCGGGCGGCGTGACAAGGCGCAATCGACGGACAGGTCGAACTAGAGCGAGAGCACCGCGGCCGCGCCTCGCTCGGCGATGCGCGCTTCGAGGAGCGAGAGGAGGCCGGCGCGGCGCTCTTCCAGCTCGATCAGGGCGCGCGGGGAGACGAGCCACCCTTCGAAGGCGCCCGGGGCGAGGGCCTGGCGAGCCCGCTCGGGATCGAAGGCCACGAGCGCGTCGCGGAGGCCGCGGGGGAAGCGGGCGACCGGGCGGAGCCGCCGCAGCAGCCGATCGACAGCGAGCGGCTCGACGCTCCGAGGAAAGGCCTCGCGGTTGTCGTCGAGCACCAGCCCATCGCGATCGAGGAGGAGCGTCCTCCGCGTCACGTTGGCCGCGAGGTAATCGAGGGCGAGCGTCTCCACGAAATCGCGGGTGGTACGCGGGCGCTCGTCGGAAGCAGGCTCGAGCGAGGCAGCCCACCGCGCCCAGGTCCGCGCCTCGAACGAGTCCCGCGACTCGACGCGCACCGCCGCGGCGATCTCCCCATGCACGCCCGGCGCTGACGCGCTCAGGAGCGCCGTGACGGTGCCATCGTTGAGCACGCGCAGGCGCCCGACGAGCGGCGCGGCGATCTCCGGATGCGGCGCGAGCAGCGCGGTGATCTCCCCGGCGCCGAGCTGGCGCTCCACCGCCGCGGGGACGACGTGCATCCCGAGGGCGGCGGCGAGGCGGGCGTAGGCGAGCGGGCGTCGGTACGCGGTGGGCGCGCTCGCGAGCGAGAGCGTCAGTGTCGCGCTCTCCGCGGGCGCGGCGAGCGTGGCGGCGAAGACCTCCGCGTTCGGACCGAACCCCGCGATTGGCTCGAGGGTGAGGATCGCGCTGTCTTCGAGCGCACGCTCCGCCCGAGAGCGCGCGGGCGGGAGCGCCGGCGGGAGCGCGGCCGAGGCGATGGTTGCAGCAGCAACGATCGGGGCGCTCGCGGGGGCCTCGGGGCAGTGATCCGCGGCGGCCGGCGCCGTGCAGCCGAGCCCCATCGCGGCGAGCGACACCGCGAGACAGCGCGCGCGGCGCTCCGAAGCCATGGACCCGACTCAGCGCGTGGCGTTGTGCCGGTCGACGACGGCCTGGATCTCGGCGTCCGAGAGGATGTGATCCGCGCCCTTGGCCACGCTGAGGACGGCCTCGACCAGGTCCTTCGAGGTCTCGATCTTCCGCTGACGGAGCCAGTAGTTCACGTTGGAGGCGCCGGACATGTAGCCGATGCAGATCTCCTGCTTGCGGCCGAACATGCCGGCAGGGACGCCGGAGTAGATGCGGTCGGCGAGCCACGAGTCGCCCTTGGCTTCGGCCTTGATGATCGCCGCGGCGTGGACGCCGGTCGCGGTGCGGAAGGCGTCGTGGCCGACGAGCGGGTAGTTGATCGGCACGGTCCAGCCCACCGCCTTGGCGGCGACGTTGCAGTACTCGAGGAGGTGGGTGAGATCCTGATCTTCGAGCAGGCCGAGGAGCTTGAGGTTGAGAAGGATGAGCTCCATCTGCGCGTTGCCGACGCGCTCGCCGATGCCGAGCGCGGTGCCGTGGACGCGGTCGGCGCCGAACTCGAAGGCCCAGAGCGCGTTCTCGAGGGCGAGGCCGCGATCGTTGTGGCCGTGCCAGTCGACGCCGACGGTGGCGCCCGAGCCAGCGATGATGCTCTTGGTGAAGTTGATGAGGTTGCGCACGCCGTCGGGCGTGGCGTGGCCGACGGTGTCGCAGAGGCAGAGGCGCGAGGCGCCGTGGTCGATCGCCATCTTGAAGAGGCGGGCGAGCACCTCGGGGCGCGAGCGCGTCGTGTCCTCGGTGACGTAGCAGACGGAGAGCCCCGCCTTGACGCCGGTGTCGATGGCCTCGGCCGACATGCGCTCGATCCGCTCGAGGTCCCACTCCTCGGCGAGCTGGCGGATCGGGCTCGATCCGATGAAGGCGTAGACCTCGATCGGCATGCCGGCGCGCTGGGAGATCTCGATCATCGGCGTGATGTCACTGACGACGGTGCGCCCGGCGCAGGCGACGCGGAGAGGGAGCTTGTGGTCGGAGATCTCGCGGCACATGCGCAGGACGTCGGCGAAGGCGCGCGGTGAGCTGCCGGGGAGGCCGATGTCGGCGACGTGGATCCCGACCTTGGCCATCAGGTGCAAGAGCTCGAGCTTGGACTCGATGGCAGGATCGGCGACGGAGGGATTCTGGAGGCCGTCGCGCAGCGTCTCGTCGAAGAACGTTACGCCCTGGGGGATGAGGCGCCCTCTGCGGCCGACCTCGTTCCAGTCGTAGATGAGCTCGTTCGAAGGCGGATTGGGGAGGAGCTGACCCATGGCGGCGGCAGTATAGCCAGGTTCCCCGGGCCAGCGAACCAGCCATATCGGCGACGCTGCGCGCCGCGCGTGGGCTCACCAGGCGACCAGGCGAGGCCTGTCGTGACGTGCTGTTGCCCGGTAATTCTTGCGGCGGGCAGCGCCTTTTGACCTGCCGGGAAGGGTCGACCGCCTCACGCCACCGGCCTAAGCTCCGCGAACCATCATGCTGCAAGCGCTTCAACAAATAGCCAAGCTGCTGCCAGTCTCGCTCCCCGAGTTTGGCACCGCGGTCCTGTACGCGGTGCTCGTCGCTGCGGCGTACACGTTCGCGGTGGCGCTCGCAGCGGGGCGCGGGCGCCCTCGCCTTCTCCAGGCGGCGCGGCTCGGAGCGCTGGGCACGGTGTCGCTGGTATCGCTCGCGGTCCTGGTGCTGGCGTACGCCTTCGTCAGCCACGATTTCCGCATCACCTACGTCGCGCACTACAGCGACCGCGCCATGAGCACGCCGTTCCTGATCGCCGCGCTCTGGGGCGGGCAGGACGGCTCGCTGCTCTGGTGGCTCTTCCTGACGTCGCTCTTTTCAGGCGCCTGCGTGCTCTGGCTGAAGCGCCGCTACCTCGAGCTCCAGCCGTACGTGATCGCCACGCTGATGGGGATCCTGATCTTCTTCGGGATCCTGATGGTCTTCGCCGCGAACCCCTTCGCGACGAGCCTCGCCGGGGCCCCGATCGAGGGCCAGGGGCTGAACTACCAGCTCCGCAATTTCTACATGATCATCCACCCGCCGAGCCTCTACATCGGCTTCACGTCCTCGGCCGTCCCCTTCGCGTTCGCCATCGCCGCGCTCGCCACGGGCCGCCTCGACAACGAGTGGATCGTCGCCTCCCGCAAGTGGATGCTCTTCTCGTGGCTCTTCCTCTCGATCGGCAACTGCCTCGGGATGCTCTGGGCCTACGACACGCTCGGCTGGGGCGGCCCCTGGGCCTGGGATCCGGTCGAGAACGCGGCCTTCCTCCCCTGGCTCACGGCCTCGGCGTTCCTCCACTCAATCATGATCCAGGAGCGCCGCGGGATGATGAAGGTGTGGAACATCTTCCTCATCTGCATGACGTTCTGGCTGACGATCTTCGGCACCTTTCTCACGCGCTCGGGCCTGATCGCCAGCGTCCACTCATTCGCTCAGTCGGGCATCGGCATCTTCTTCGCCTACTTCATGGGCGTGATCGCCGCGGTCTGCCTCGCGCTGATCGTCTACCGCCTGCCCAAGCTGCGGAACGAGGGGGAGCTCGACTCGCTCCTCTCGCGTGAGGCCGCGTTCGTCGGCAACAACTGGGGCTTCCTCAGCCTGATGGTCTTCATCGCCGTGGCGACGATCTGGCCGCGGATCAGCGAGTGGCTGCTCGATCAGAAGTCCACGCTCGGGCCCACGTTCTACAACACCTGGCTGCCGCCGCTGGTGCTCACGGTCCTCGCGCTCATGGGCGTGGCCCCGCTCCTCGGCTGGCGCAAGACCTCGCCGGAGCTGTTCAAGAAGAGCTTCCGCTGGCCGCTCCTGGGCATGGGCCTCACCGGGCTGCTCCACGTCGTCTTTGGCAAGGGCCTCGGCTTCCCGGCCTTCATCACCGTGGATCCGATCTACCCGGGCCTGCTCGGCACCGTCCTCTCGCGCGTCGCCTCCACGTACCCGTTCTTCACGATCATGATCGTGGCGTTCAACATGGTCGTGGTAGCGCAGGAGTTCGCCCGCGGGATCACCGCCCGGCAGAAGAACGCGACCGAGTCGGTGGTCGCCTCGTTCTTCCACCTCGTCGCCAAATCACGTCGTCGCTACGGCGGGTACATCGTCCACGTCGGCATCGCGCTGATGTTCGTGGGCTTCACCGGCCGCGCCTGGGGCGAGGACAAAGAGGTGAGCCTGACCCCGGGGCAGACGGCGCAGATCCAGGAGTACGTGATCACCTACGCCGGCCCGCGGATGGAGGTCGACAACGAGAAGCGGATGGTCTTCGCCGACGTCGACGTGGTGCGAAACGGCAAGCCGGCGGGGCGGATCAGCCCCGCCAAGTTCATCTACAAGTCGATGCCCGAGGCCCCGGCGACGATCGTCGGTCGTCACATCACCTTGAAGAACGACCTCTACATGATCATCGGCATGGTCAACCCGCAGACCAAGATCGCCGCCTTCCAGATCCACGTAAACCAGCTGATCTCGTTCATCTGGTTCGGAGCGATCGTGCTCTGCCTCGGGGCGATGGTGGCGATGTGGCCGGACGTCGCGATGGAGGAGGCCGGCGCCTTCGGTTACGTGCGCGCAGGCGCCTCGGTGACGACGGCGGTGATCTTCGGATTCCTCATGGCAAGCGGGTCAGCCCAGGCCTACGGTGCGCCGGCTCAGCCGCAAAGAGCGTTCGTGTCCCCCCCCGCCATGGTCCCGCTCTCGGTGGGCGAGGCGCCGGCATTCTCCGAGGGGGCCGGCGCTCCGTGACGATCCCGATGATCCACCGCCGCCGCATCGTCCGCTCGATCCTCCTCGCCGTAGCTCTCTGCGCGGCGCTGATCGCCCTGCGTTTCCCCAGCGTCGCCAGCGGGCAGGACATGGCCGACATGGGTAAGACCATGGACCGGTCGGGGGTGCTCGACATCCGCAACGACGACGAGAAGCGCGTCTTCACCGCGCTCCAGTGCACCTGCGGTTGTCCGCGCGAGTCGATCGTCACCTGCCCCTGCAGCTTCGCCCACGACTTCCGCATCGAGGTGCGGGCGATGATGGCGAAGGGGATGACGCTCGAAGAGATCAAGACCGAGTGGGTTCGCCAGCACGGCCCGGGGGCGATGATGGTCCCCTCGAACGAGGGCGCGAACCGCTTTCTCTACATCCTGCCGCTGCTGATGATCATCAGCATGGCGGCCTTCGCGGTGAACATGCTCCGTCGCTTCCGGCGCGGCGGGGTGAACGCGCAGGCCAGGGCGGCTGCAGCGACGGGGCCCAAGGGCGGCGGCGCTGACGCCTACGACGAGAAGCTCGACGACGAGCTCAAAAAACTCGACGACCAGAACGACGAATGAGCACCCCCGAACTCGAATCCACGGAGCCCGACTCGCCGCAAGACGAGCCGAACGACCTCGAAAAGAGGCTCGCCGAGTACGCGCGCCTCGGCCTGCCCGTGTTGACGGTGGGCATCGCCCTCACCGCGGGGTTCGTCCAGGGCCCGGCCTCGGCGATCCTGGTGCTCGCGGGCGGCGCGCTCGTCGGCGTCATCGCCATCTTCTGGGCGAGCGTGCGCACGCTCCTCGGCGAGACGCCGCTCTCCGGCGCCGACGCCTACGCCATCGCCGCGCCGCGCTCGGAAGAAGAGCAGAAGCGCGCCGTCCTCCGCGCGCTGAAGGATCTCGAGTTCGAGCGCAGCGTCGGCAAGATCAGCGAAGAAGACTACGTGGAGCTCGTCGCCCGCTACCGCGGCGAGGCCAAGCGCCTCCTCCGCCTGCTCGACGAAGAGGCCGGCCCGCGCCGCGAGCGCGCCGCCGCCCTCGTCGCCAAACGCTTCCGCCGCGAGGGCCTGAGCAACCCCGAAAGCGCCTACCGCGACGGCGTCAAGGCGAGCGTGAAGCCCGTCGACGCGCCAGCCACGGCCTCCGACACCAAGACAAAGAAGCGCAAAAAAACCCGCGATTCCGCTGCAATCGCAGCCCCGCCGCCGAGCGACGCTCCCGCTCCCACGCTCGAGGTCTCGCCGCACGACTGCGCCGAGTGCGGCACGAAGAACGATCCCGACGCCGTGTTTTGCAAGAAGTGCGGAGCGCGTCAGACCGCGGCGGTCGCGGCGACGACGGCCCCCGCAACGACCACGCCCGACGACACGGAGGATGCCTCGTGAGGCGTGGATCCAAGGCTCTTCTCTCTCTCGCCACCGCGGCGTTGATCGGCGCGATGGTGCCCGGCGCGGCGCTCGGTCAAGCCGGCAAGCCGGTCACGATCACGACGGCGTTGCCGAAGAGCGCCAAGCCCGCGGGCAACGGCGAGAAGCCGGCCGATCCGAAGGGCGTCGCGAGCGCGTTGCCCCCGGGCCATCCGGAGACGGGCGCGCTGCCGAGCGGTCACCCGCCCGTGCCCGACGAGGCCGACGAGGAAGAAGAAGCGCCGCCCAACCCGCACGGCGCTCCGAGCGCGCGCGGCGGCGGCGATCCGCGCTTCTACCAGGCCCCGCCTGACGGCATGCAGGACGATTCGCTGCTCCCGGTGGGCACGATCGTCGTCGCCCTTCGGGACGCGCAAGATCACCCGATCCCGCACGCCAAGCTCACGCTGAGCGAGCTCTTCAACACGGTCGCCAAGGGCGAGTCGCCCGAGCGGATCACGCAGCGCGAGGTCGGCGACGACGGCACGCTGCGGCTCGAGGACCTCACGATCGGCACCGGCACGACGTATCGCATCAGCAGCGCGCGCGCCGGCGGGCAGTACAGCCTGCCGCGCTTCCCGCTCAACGACAAAGCCGGCGAGCGCGCCGTGCTCCACCTCTTCGACACCTCGCCCAACATCGACGAGCTCTCCGCGGGCATTCAAGGCGTGGTCTACGTGACCTTGAAAGAGGACGTGATCCAGGTCGAGCAGCTGATCAGCGTCTTCAACCTCGGCGAGGTCGCCTGGGTACCCGAAGCGCCTTTCAAGCTCCCCGACGGCTTCAAGGCCTTCAACAAGCAAGAGACGCCGAGCGAGGCGCGCATCGAAGAGGTGAAGGGCCACGGCGCGGCCCTGCGCGGCACCTTCGGCCCGGGCCGCCACGACCTGGACTTCCGCTACCAGATCCCTCTCGACGGTAGCGAGAAGCAGACGATCCGCATCGAGCTCCCGCCGAGCGTCGCCCAGATGCGGGTGATGGCCGAGTCGTCGCGCTCGATGGCCGTCAAGGTCGTGGGCTTCCCCGACGCACAGAAGGTCACGCGTGACGGCAAGCGCCTCCTCGTCACGGAGCGCCAGTTCGCCCGCTCCGAGCGCAGCCAGCAGTCGTCGATCGAGATCGCGCTCACCGGCCTCCCCGTGCCGGGCCCCGGCCGCTGGATCGCGGTGATCCTCGCGGTGATCGCCCTCGGCTCCGGCATCGCGTACGTCGCGCGCCGACGTGACGACGGCGAGATCGACGACGACACCCGCAACGATCTGCTCGAGGCCCGCGAGGCCCTGCTCTCGGAGATCGTCGCCCTCGAGCGCGCCCACCGCAGCGGCGAGATCGGCCCGAAGTCCTACGCGCGCCTGCACGCCTCGCTGCTCGACGCGCTCGCCCAGATCGTGAGCCAGCTCGACGTCGCCAGCAGCGTGAAGGCCGCGCGCCGCCGCGGGGCCCGCAGCGCGGAGGGCGCCTCGTGAGCGCCGCGCCCTCCTCCAGCCAGCGCTTCGGGCGCTTCGCCCTCGCCGACGGTCGCCGCGTCTTCGCCGCGCTCGAAGCGGGGCGCGCGCTCCTGCTCGACGCGGCCCCGTGGCGCGGCGGCGCCCCGACCGGCGAGGCCCTCGACGCCGTCGACGCCGAAGGCAACCCCGCGCCCGGCAGCGGAGCGCGCCGCCTCGCGCCGGTGGATCCAGCGAAGATCCTCTGCGTCGGCCGCAACTACAAGGCCCACGCGAGCGAGCTCGGCAACGAGGTCCCGCCCGAGCCGCTCCTGTTCCTCAAGCCTTCCTCGGCGATCCTCGATCCCGACGGCGCGATCGAGCTCCCGCCGCGATCGATCTCGGAGCGCGTCGATCACGAGGCCGAGGTCGGCGTGATCATCGGCAAGCGCGCCCGCCGGGTGCGCCGCGAAGACGCCGCGACGCACATCTTCGGCTTCACCCTGGTCGGGGACATCACCGCGCGCGATCTGCAGAAGAAAGACGGCCAGTGGACCCGCGCCAAGGGCATGGACACCTTCTGCCCGGTCGGCCCGATCGTCGTCGCCGGGCTCGCGGCGCAGGCGCTGGTCATCACCTGCCACGTCAACGGGCAACAGCGTCAACACGGCACCACAGCGGACATGATCGTCTCCATCGCGGAGCTGATCGCCTACGCCAGCCAGGTGATGACGCTCGAGGTGGGCGACCTGCTCGTCACTGGCACGCCGTCGGGCGTGGGCCCGCTCGCCGCAGGGGATGCGCTGGAGATCGCCGTCGCCGAGATCGGGACGCTCCGCGCCTCGGTCGTCGCTTCCCCGTGAACCTCGCGTCGTCGTCTACGGGCGACGTCACGACGCGTCCTCCACGCCTCCGCCTCGTCGCGATCGCGCTGACGGCTGCCGCGCTCATCGCCGCCGTCGCCCTCTTCGCTTCCACGCGCGCCGAGCCGCCCGCGCGCTGCGCATCAGGCATGATCGCCCTCGGCCCCCGCTGCTGCGGCGAGGGCCAGCACCTCGACGGTGATCGTTGCGCCGGCGCCCCGCGCGCCTGCGCCGCGGGCATGCTCGTCACCCCCGCGGGCTGCGTCCGCGTCACGTTCCCGGTGCCCATCCCTGGCGGCCTCCTCCGCGTCGGCACGGGCGACTGGGAAGCTCAGGGCGTCGTCACACCGTACGAGACCGCCGTCGCTCCTTTTTCGATCGACGCGATCGAGGTCACCGAGCAGCGCTGGGCCTCCTGCGTCCTCGGCGGCGCCTGCGCTGCGCTCCCGCTCTCGGGCGAGCCGGGGCGCGCCGTCGCGAGCGTCACGCTGGCCGAGGCGGGCGCCTTCTGCCGCTGGGCCCGGGGCGCGCTCCCCACGCGGGACCAGCTCACCTACGCCGCCGCAGGGCGCGCAGGGCGCCGCTATGCGTGGGGCGACACCGGCGCCGTCTGCCGACGCGCGGCGTGGGGCCTCCTCGACGGCCCGTGTGGCCAGGGCGCCAAGGGCCCCGAGCTCGCCGGCTCTCACCCCGACGGCGCCTCGCCCGACGGCGCGCTCGATCTCGCGGGAAACGTCGCCGAATGGGCGCTCCCGACCGCCCCCGACGCCCGTGAGACCGAGGTGCGCGGCGGCTCCTTCGCCGACGGTGCCGCCGCCTCGCTCCGCACCTGGCAACGCCGCGTCGTCCCTGTCGACACCCGCTCCCCATCGATCGGCTTCCGCTGCGCCTACCAGGTGCTGCCTTGACAGCGTCACCGCGCTGTCACGCGCTCCGACAAGATCGGGCGGATTGGACCGGTTCACGCTCGTATCGGGATCGAAATCCATTAAAGTCTGCCGTCCCATGACCGTCGCGCTTCTGTCGATCGGGACCGAGCTCACCCGGGGCGAGATCGTCAACACGAACGCCCCCTGGCTCGCCTCCGAGCTCTCTGCTTCCGGCTTCAACGTCGTCGCCGCCGAAGCGGTCCCGGACGACCTCGAAGCCATCATCTGCGCGCTCAAACGCCTGGCGCAGACCTACCGTCTCGTCATCGTCACCGGCGGCCTCGGCCCCACGACGGACGACCTCACCGCCGCCGCCGCCGCGCGCGCCGCGGGCGTCGACCTCGGCCGCGACGAGAGCGCGATGCTCGCCGTCCGCCGCCGCGTCGAAGCCTTTGGCAAGACGATGAACGCCGGCCTCGAGAAGCAGGCCGACTTTCCCGCCGGCGCCGAGACGCTCGCCAACTCCAACGGCACCGCGCCGGGCTTCTCGCTCCAGCTCGGCGACACGCCCGTCTTCTTCCTCCCGGGCGTCCCCCGGGAAATGAAGCGCATGTTCACCGAGCAGGTGCTCCCGCGCGTGCGCCCCTCGGCTCCGAACAACACCTTCCAGGTCCGCCTCCGCACCTACGGGCTCGGCGAATCCTCGATTGGCCAGGCCCTCGAGGGCCTCGAGGCCGCGCACCCCGGCGTCACGCTCGGCTACCGCATCCAGTTCCCCGAGGTCGACGTGAAGGTCCACGCGCGCGCCGCCTCGCAGTCCGCCGCGCGCGAAGCCGCCCTCCGCGCCGCCGAAGAGGTCAAGGCGCGCCTCGGCGACGTCGTCTACGGCACGGGGGACGAGTCCTTCCCGGAGATCGTCGGCCGCGCGGTCCGCGCCCGCGGCTGGCGCCTCGCCGTCGCCGAGTCGTGCACCGGCGGCCTGATCATGCACCTGCTCACGTCCTACCCCGCGAGCGATTACCTCGTCGGCGGCGCCGTCACGTACGCCAACAGCGCCAAGAGCCGCCTCCTCGGCGTCTTCGAGGACACGCTGCGCGGCCACGGCGCCGTCTCCACCGAGGTCGCCGCCGAGATGGCCGAGGGCGCCCGCCGCCTCTGCGAGTGCGACGTCGCCCTCTCGATCACCGGCATCGCCGGCCCCACCGGCGGCACCGCGACGAAGCCGGTCGGCCTCGTCTACTGGGCGGTCGCGCACCCCGGCGGCACCGTCGTCCGCGACCGCATCTTCGTGGGCAACCGCGACGAAGTGCAGCTCTCCGCCGCCTACGCCGGCCTCGACCTCCTGCGCAGGACAGCGGCGGGGCTACCCGATCGGTAACCCCACCGCTGCCAGAGCGTCAGTTGAGACGCGCCTTCTCGAAGGCCAGCGCATCACCGCTCTTGGTGATCGCCACGACATCACCCTGCTGGAGCTCTCCGCTGAGGATCTTCTTCGCCAGCTCGTCCTCCACGTAGCGCTGAATGGCCCGCTTCAACGGCCGCGCGCCATACTGCGGGTCCCACCCCTGCTCGACGAGGAACTCCTTCGCTTGCGGAGTCATCGTCAGGCTGAGGCCGCGCCGGCTCAACCGCTTCTCGAAGAGCTGGAGCTGGATGTCGACGATGGTCATCATCTGCTCGCGCGAGAGGCGCCGGAACACCGTGAGATCATCGAGTCGATTCAAGAACTCGGGGCGAAAGTGCTTGCGCACCTCCTCCAGCACCGTAGCGCGCACGAGGTCCGCCTTGTCCGCCGGAGGCAGCTTGGTGCTCTCCTCGATCGCCGCCGCGGCCGGCGTCCCGAGGTTCGACGTCAGGATGATGATCGTATTCTTGAAGTCGACCGTGTGCCCTTGACCGTCGGTCAATCGCCCGTCGTCGAGCACCTGGAGCAGCGTATTCCAGATGTCCGGGTGGGCCTTCTCGATCTCGTCGAAGAGCACCACGCTGTACGGCCTCCGCCGCACCGGCTCGGTGAGCTGACCGCCCTCTTCATACCCAACGTAGCCGGGCGGAGCGCCGATGAGCCGCGCCACCGAGTGCCGCTCTCCATACTCGCTCATGTCGAGCCGGACGATGGCCTTCTCATCATCGAAGAGGAACTCGGCCAGCGCTCGCGCCAGCTCCGTCTTGCCCACGCCGGTGGGCCCGAGGAACAGGAACGAGCCAATCGGCCGCCGCTCGTCGCCGAGCCCCGCGCGTGAACGACGGATGGCGTTGGCGACCGCGCGGATCGCGTCTTCTTGCCCGACCACGCGCTGCCCGATGGCCTCCTCCAGGTGCAGCAGCTTCTGCATCTCGCTGAGCAGCATCTTGGAGACGGGGATACCCGTCCACTTGGAGATGATCGCGGCGATGTCCTCGTCCGTGACCTCCTCCTTGAGGTAGCTTTGCTTCGACTGCACCTGTCCGAGCGTGGCGCGCACCGCCTCGAGCTTCTTCTGCGCCTCGGGGATCTTCCCGTAATGGATCTCGGCCGCCTTCCCGAGATCCCCGGCGCGCTGCGCCTGCTCTTCCTGCAAACGCAGCTCCTCGATCTCGGGCTGCAGATCGCGGAGCTCCTTGATCAGCTCTTTCTCACGCAGCCACTGCGCCCGCATCGCGTCGCGCTGGCCCGAGAGCTCGGCGACCTCGCGCTTCAGATCCTCTGTCCGCGCCCGGCTCGCCTTGTCCGTCTCGCGCTTCAGCGCCTGCTCCTCGATCTGGAGCTTCATCAGATTGCGCTCGACCACGTCGATTGGCGTCGGCAAGCTCTCGATCTCCATCCGGATCTTCGACGCCGCCTCGTCCACGAGATCGATGGCCTTGTCCGGGAGGAAGCGCTCGGTGATGTAGCGCTTGGAGAGCACCGCCGCGGCCACCAGCGCCGCGTCCTGGATGCGGATACCGTGGTGGACCTCGTATTTCTCCTTCAGCCCACGCAGGATCGAGATCGTGTCCTCGACCGTCGGCTCCGTGACGATCACCGGCTGAAAGCGCCGCTCCAGCGCCGCGTCCTTCTCGATTCGCTTCCGGTACTCATCCAGCGTCGTCGCGCCGATGCAGCGCAGCTCGCCGCGCGCCAGAGCGGGCTTGAGCATATTGGCCGCGTCCATCGCGCCTTCCGAAGCGCCGGCGCCGACCAGCGTGTGGAGCTCGTCGATGAAGAGGATGATCTTCCCCTGCGCTGCCTCGATCTCCTTGAGCACGGCCTTGAGCCGCTCCTCGAACTCCCCGCGGAACTTCGATCCGGCTACCATCGCCGCCAGATCGAGCGCGACGAGCTTCTTGTCCTTGAGCGACTCAGGCACATCCCCGCGCACGATGCGGTGAGCGATCCCTTCGACGATCGCCGTCTTGCCGACGCCCGGCTCGCCGATCAGCACGGGGTTGTTCTTGGTGCGCCGCGAGAGCACCTGGATGACGCGGCGAATCTCTTCATCGCGCCCGATGACGGGATCGATCTTCCCCTTGCGGGCCATGTCCGTCAGATCGCGCGTGTACTTGTCGAGGGCCTGAAATTTCCCTTCCGGATCGCGATCCGTGACGCGCTGATTGCCGCGCACCGTGGCGAGCGCAGCGAGGAGCTTGTCGTAGGTGAGGCCAGCCTTCTCGAAGACCGACTGGATCTCTCGGTCGCTTTTGACGGCGGCGAGGAGCAGGTGCTCCGTCGAGATGAAGTCGTCTTTGAGCGCCCTCATCTCGTCTTCGGCCTTTTGCAGGACGGCGTTCGTGCGCCGGGCCGGGTTGGGCTCGGCTCCACCGCTCACGCGCGGGAAGGCGTCGATCTTTGCGTCGAGGAGACGCAGAAGGTTCGCCGGATCGGCCCCGGCTTTCTGCACCAACGGCCCGCCAATTCCCTCGTCCTGTTCGAGGATCGCGCGGATCAGGTGCTCGGGATAGAGCTCGGGGTTCCCCCGCCGGCTGGCAAGGTCGGCGGCAGCACGTACGGCCTCCTGGGCCTTCGTCGTCATTTTGTCAGGTCGCATGGCACCTCGGAGACTAAGACCGCGATGCCATCTAGCAAGGGGCCTGCCACATTAGAGCCGCCGCGGACGCTGATCACAAAAGAAGAAAGCCCGCCCCACACCGGAATGTGGGACGGGCCTCGGGGCTCGCGCCGACGGAGCGCCGCTGCTCAGATATCGAGGTTCTTCACGTTCAGAGCGTTCTGCTCGATGAAGTTACGCCGCGGCTCGACCTGATCGCCCATCAAGATCGTGAAGAGCTCGTCGGTCTTCACCGCGTCGTCGATGCGCACCTGGAGCAGCGTGCGGGCGTCGGGGTTCATCGTCGTCTCCCAGAGCTCGTCAGCGTTCATCTCGCCGAGGCCCTTGTAGCGGCTGATCATGATCCCCTTTTTGCCGCGCTCGTCGATGTACTCGATCAGCATCTCGCTGTTCTCGATCGGCGTCTCCACGCCCTTGAAGAGGGCGAGGTAGGGCGCCGGGCCGGCGAGATCCGTCAAGCTCTCTTCGATCGAGAGGGCCTCCTGGTACTCGGGGGAGGTGACCAGGTTCCAATCGATCGTGCTCCGACGAGCGTTGGCGCCCGGGCGGGGGCTGACGTCGATCTTGTAGGCGTCGTGCTCGGTGTCCTTCGACGACTTGATCGTGAGCGGGAAGAGATCCGGATAGCGAGCGAGGAGGTAGACGCGGAGCTTCTCGCAGGCCTCGGTGACCTTGGCCTCGTCACGCAGGGATTCGCGGCCGAGGCCGGCAGAGCGGATCAGGCCAGAGACGAAGCGCGCGTCGCAGCGCTTGTCGAGATTGCCAATCACCACCTTGAAGCGCTTGAGCTGCTTGGCGAGGTTGTGGAGCGGCGTGCCCTCGACCCGCTTCTTCTCGTTCAGCGCCGAGCGCACCGCGAGGTCGTCGACGGCGTTGCCGACCAGGTACTCGTCGAGGGCGGCCTGGTCCTTCATGTAGAGGTCCTTCTTGCCCTTGCGCACGCGGTAGAGCGGCGGCTGCGCGATGTAGAGATAGCCCTTCTCGATCACCTCCTGCATCTGACGGAAGAAGAAGGTGAGCAGCAGGGTCCGGATGTGCGACCCGTCGACGTCGGCGTCGGTCATCAGGATGATCTTGTGATACCGCAGCTTGTCGATCTCGAACCCGCCAGCGTCGTTGATGCCACAGCCGAGCGCGGTGATCAAGGTGCCGACCTCGGCGGAGCCGAGCATGCGGTCAAGGCGGGCGCGCTCGACGTTGAGGATCTTGCCTTTGAGCGGCAAGATCGCCTGGAAATGGCGGTCACGCCCCTGCTTGGCGCTGCCCCCGGCGCTCTCTCCCTCGACGATGTAGATCTCGCTCTTCTCCGGGTCTTTCGACTGGCAGTCGGAGAGCTTGCCGGAGAGGGAGGTGATGTCGAGCGAGCCTTTGCGGATCACCTCACGCGCCTTGCGCGCGGCCTCGCGCGCCTTGGCGGCGATGACGACCTTCTCGATGATCTTCCGCGCGTTGGGCGGGTTCTCCTCGAAGTACTGGCTGAGCTTGTCGCTCACGGCCGCCTCGACGATGCCCTTCACCTCGCTCGAGACGAGCTTGGATTTGGTCTGCGAGTCGAACGAGGGGTCGGGGTGCTTGACGCTGAGCACGCAGGTCAGGCCCTCGCGCACGTCTTCGCCCTGGAGGCCCTGCTTCAGCTCCTTGAAGAGGTTGTGCGCGGTGCCGTAGTTGTTGATCGTCTTCGTCAGCGCGGCGCGGAGGCCCGTGAGGTGGGTGCCGCCGTCCTTGTTGCTGACGTTGTTGGTGTAGCAATAGATCGCCTCGGTGTACGAGGAGTTCCACTGCATCGCGACCTCCACCGCGATCGGCGGGGCGGGCGGCGGACTCGACCCCTTTGCGCCGGGGGCGGCGGCGTCGACCGAGAGCAAGTCCTGCGCGGAGAACGAGATCACGCTGTCGTGAATGGGCTCCTTCGACTTGTTGAGCAGGGCGACGAACTCGGCGATACCGCCCTTGTAGACGAAGTCTTCGCTCTGGCCGCCGGGGCGCTGGTCTTCCAGGTGGATGATGAGGCCGGCGTTGAGGAACGAGAGCTCGCGCAGGCGACTGGCGAGGATGTCGTAGTTGAAGTCGACAACGCTGCTGAAGATGTGGGTGTCGGGCTTGAAGGAGATGATGGTCCCCGTCTTGTCCGTCTCGCCGGTGATCTTGAGCGGGTAGAGGGGGACGCCGCGCTCGTACTCCTGGAGCCAGACCTTGCCTTCGCGCTTGATCTCGAGCCGTAGACGCTCGGAGACGGCGTTGACGGCGCTGACGCCGACGCCGTGGAGGCCGGCGGAGACCTTGTAGCTGGCGTTGTCGAATTTGCCTCCGGCGTGGAGGACCGTCATCACCACCTCGGCCGCGCTCACGCCTCGGCCATGCATGATGCCGACGGGGATACCACGACCGTTGTCTTCGACCGAGACGCTGCCGTCGAACTGGATGATGACGCGGATCTCGTCGCAGGCGCCGGCCAGGTGCTCGTCGACGGCGTTGTCGACGGCCTCCCACACCAGGTGGTGGAGGCCGGAGCCGTCGTGCACGTCACCGATGTACATGCCCGGTCGCTTGCGGACGGCCTCCAGCCCTTCGAGGGCGGTGATGCTGTGCTCGTCGTAGCTCTGGCGAACTGGTTCGCCGGGGATGGTGGCGTTCGTGGTGTCGGTCATCGGTGTCCTGATCGGAAGCGGTCAACCGCGGTGAGAGCGGACGGCCCAGGCGATCGCGTAGTCCGGCCCCGCCGGGTGCTCGAAGCACCTGCACGAGACCCCGTTTCGGGAGGCTTTGTCGCGCCCTCTCGTCCTGAGAAAGGCGTTGTCCTGCGGGCTCGTCAAGCCTCGTTGAGAGACGCGGAAAAGTAGCTCATTTCACCCTCCCGAGCAAGAGTTTCGGCGGGCTTTCGGGGGGGAAAATCCGCGGGAATTTCAGGGCTTTCTGGTCCTCGTCAGCCGACGTGGGCGAGGGTCCCGCCGTCGACGTGAAAGTCCCGTCGCAAGGACGGGTCGAGCCCGGGGGTGACGATGAGCTCACGGCGGGTGGTCGTCAGGAAGATCTGGCCTCTTGTGAGGCTCAGGAACGTGAAGAGCGCCTCGGTGCGATCGCGGTCGAGCTCGCTCGAGACGTCGTCGAGCAGCAAGATCGGCTCGAGCCCGCGCGCGCCGGCGATCGCCGCTGTCTCCGCGGCCTTGAGCGCGAGGGTGAGGGCGCGATGTTGTCCCTGTGAGGCGACGATGCGCGCCGCGTGGTCGTCGAGGTAGAGGCCGAGATCGTCGCGATGAGGACCGAAGCCGGCGCTGGGGCGGTGAGCGTCGCGCGGACGACGACGCTGCAGCTCGGCCGCGGCTTCGACGGGGTCGGCGCTGCCGCCGGGCTCGAAGCGCGCAGAGAGCGTGAGGTCGGGCGCGGCGATGCGGCGGAAGGCGGGGAGCAGCTCGAGCTCGAGGGCGGCGGCGGCGCCGGCGCGCGCGCGGGTGAGCGCGGCGCCGTGGTGCGCGCAGAGGTGCTCGAAGGCCTCGATGTCGCTCGAGTCCAGGCTCCCACCGACAGCGCGGCGAAGGAGCTGTTGACGTGCCTTGAGCGCGTGGGTGTAGCGCGCGCGGTGATCGGCGCTCGCAGGATCGATGAAGAGCGCGAGCCGATCGAGCAGCGTGCGCCGCCCAGGCGCGGGGCCGGTGGAGAGCGCGAGCTCTTCCGGGTGAAACGCGATCACCGGCGATCGCGTGGCGAACTCGGCGAGCGTCGCGGGCTTGTTGCCATCGATCCGCGCCGTGCACGTCTTGCCCTCGATCGCCGCGGTCTGCTCGCGCGCGATCGGCGCGAGCAGACTGTCGGTCTCGACGAAGCGCGCACCCGCGAAGGCCACGCTCGCTCCATGGCGGATCAACTCGGGCACGCGCGAAGTGCGGAAGCTGCGCGAGGTCGCGGCGAAGTAGATGGCCTCGAGCAAGCTCGTCTTCCCGTGGCCGTTGCTGCCCGAGATGACGTTGACGCGCGATGCAGGTTCGAGCTCGACGTTGCTGAGGTTCCGCAAATCGCGAACGCGCAGCCGCTCGAGCAACAGTCGAGTCATGTGTTGGTGAGCCGGCGAGAGGCCTCGCTTGCGGCGAGGGGTCGTGTCGAATCGCGGGGAGGGGCCCCGCGTGCGGGGAGGGGCGTAGCCCCGTTGGGGTTTGGGGCCGCTTGCGGCCCCATCGAGACTCAAAGGGATGGAGCCGCTTGCGGCCCCATCGTGGACTAAATCCGCATCGGCATGACGACGGCGATGTAGCTCTGCTCGTTCGACTCCGCGGCGGGGCGGACGACGGCCGG
>Ga0105048_10006535_pt1 | contig 18788 bp, 4 predicted proteins | sample MAT05_FD_78382 | JGI IMG/M metagenome (GOLD analysis project Ga0105048, IMG submission 78382) | Freshwater microbial communities from Lake Fryxell liftoff mats and glacier meltwater in Antarctica - MAT-05 | ecosystem: Environmental > Aquatic > Freshwater > Ice > Liftoff microbial mat | place... | reverse complement strand
GGAGCCAAATTCACCCGCGTCGGCACGGACGGCAACGGCGTTTCGGATGCTTTCGAAGGGAACGTGATCACCAATGCCAATTTCTCCGGAGTCGCAGTTTACAACGACGGGACGGACGACACGATCATCGCGGGCAACCTGATCGGCCTCGGTGTCAATGGTTCGACGATCATTGCGAACCTGTACGGTGTCGCCTTCGGATTTGTGACCGCCACCGGCCCACAACGCACCCGTATCGGAACCAACTCCGATGGCACAAGCGATGGTCTCGAGAGAAACACCATCTCGGGGAACAACCAAGGTATTTTCGTCGGCTTCAACGGCGCTCCAGGCACTGCCGGTACGCTGATCGCGGGCAATTACATCGGCACTGATGCGATCGGCACCGTTGCGAAGTCAAACGTAATCGGGATCAGGCTCACGGTAGGTACGAACACCACCATCGGCGGCACGACGGCTGCGGCCCGCAACGTCATCTCCGGGAACACGTCGCATGGCGTTGTCATTCAGGGTGCGACGGCGGGCAACAATACGGTCGTTGGGAACTACGTCGGCTTGAATGCGGCGGGCGCGGCGGCTTTGGCCAACGGCGGGGTTGGGATCATCGTCGATGCCGGAGCGTTCAACACGAGCATCGGCGGTTCCACGGCGACGCCGGGTACCGGGGCGGGCAACGTCATCTCGGGGAACGGCAGGCAAGGCATCGTCTTCCAGAACGCCGGTGCCGGCAACCAGGTGCAGGGCAACATCATCGGCCTGGACGCCGCCGGGTTGAACCCGGTCACGAACGGGCAAATCGTCGACGGCATTGGCGTGCAGGTCATAGGCACGTCCGCGAGTGTCTTGATCGGCGGCGTGTCTGCATTGAACTCCGCCACGGGCGGTGTCCGGAACGTCATCAGTGGGAACAAGAGTGGCAACATCGTTCTCAGCGCCACCGGCACGCCGAGCATCGTGCAGGGAAACTACGTCGGCACCGACATCACGGGTACGTCAGCCTTCAACAGCACAGGCTCAGGTATCGGGGTTAGCAACGGCGTCGGCACGCGAATCGGCGGCTCGGGTGCGAACGAAGGCAACCTGATCGCCGGGGCAGGGCCGGGGGTGACGGTGCGTTTCGCGGCAACCGACGGCACGATCATCCAGGGTAACCGCATCGGCACGGATAAGACCGGTACGGGTTTACTCGGCATCAACGCGCAAGGCATTCTGATCGACAGCGGCGCCAAGAACACGCTCGTCGGCGGCACGACGGCCGGGGCACGCAACGTGATTGCCGGCTCGGTCGGCTTGGCGGGCGCAGGGATTCAAGTCGACGGCGGGGCCGGCAACCCCGTCGGCACGGTCATTCAGGGCAACTACATCGGCACGAACGCGGCGGGCACGGGGGCACTCGGCAACGTCATCGGCATTTCCACAACGGGCACCACGGGACTGGTGATCGGCGGGAGCGCGGCGACTGCCGGGAACCTCATCAGCGGGAATACGGGCCGGGGCATCCTGGCGATGAACGCAACGGGACTGCTGATCGAAGGCAACTTCATCGGCACGAACGCCTTGGGCAACGGGGCCGTCGGCAACGGTTTCTTCGGCATCACGCTCGCGGGAGTCAGCACGAACAACGACGTGCGCGGCAACCTGATTTCGGGCAACGCGAACTCGGGCGTCCGCCTCACGGATGCGACCACGACGAACAACCGCATCCAAGGTAATCGCATCGGCACCAATGCGGGCGTCACCGCGGGCATACCCAACACGGGTGCGGGCGTGTCCATCGACACGGGCGCCTTCGGCAACATCCTCGGCGCTCCGCTCGGCTCGAACAATGCCGCGCTCGGCAACATCATTGCGAATAACGCCACGGGCGTGTTCATCGACTCGAACGCGGGCATCAACAATACGGTGCGGCTGAACCTGATGTACGCATCGACCTCGCTGAACTTCGTCAATCAGCCGAGTGCGGCGCCGACAGCCCCGAGCGTCAATCTTGCCGTCGCTGGGCCGACCGACACGCGCTTTCGCGGCCAAGTCATCGGTACGCCGAACGCGACTGTCACGGTCGACTTCTACGAAGCGCTGCCGTCCGAACTCGGCATTCGCCGCTACCTGGCTACGACCACGGTGACGCTGAACAACCTCGGCACCGGCACCTTTGACGTCACGCTGCCGGTCGTCACCAACCCCGGCCAGGCCGTGACGGCGACGCTGACGACGGCTGCCGGGGCGACCTCGGGCCTCAGCACGCCGTTCAACCTGCTCTCGCCGATTCTCGTCAGTATCGGCGCTCCGACGGCGGTACCCGAAGGGACGGAAGTGACCGTCACCAGCCGCGTGACGACCGACCGGCAGGACGCGATCCTGAACTTCGTCTGGAACGTGGTCAAGGTCGGCTTCCCCGGCTTCTACGCCATCGGTTCAGATGCGTCGCTGAACTTCACGCCGGACGACAACGGCATCTATCGGGTCACGCTTACGGTGACGGACAGTGCGAACAATGAAACGGTCTCGGTGGTCGCGCCGGATGTGGTCGTCGAGAACATCGCCCCGCAGCCGACGATCGCGGACCGCACCACGGGAGCCGTGCTGACGAACATCACCGCGAACACCGGCACGACGGTCCGGCTGCGCGGTTCGGCGGTCGAACCCGGCCCGGCGGATCAGACGAGCCTCGCCTACCGCTGGTATGTCGGCGGTAACCTTGCCTTCGTCGGCGTGGACTTCGACTATCAGCCGACGGCTGCGGGCGATGTGCTGATCGCTCTGGAAATCACGGACAAGGACGGTGGCGTCTCGACGCGGCCGCTGAGCGTCTCCGTCCGCGGGGCCTTCAGCACGGCGATTGTCGATCAGCCCGCCACGAGTCTGGAAGGCCGACCGTTGACCGCCCGCGTCCGAGTCGACGGCGCCGCCGACACGACGAGGCTTCGCTACGAATGGCGCGTCACCAAGAACGGCGTCCTCTACTACGCCCAAAACTCCACGACCATCGACCAGTTCCCGCAGATCGGCTTCACGCCGAACGACGACGGCCTGTACCGCACCACCCTGACGGCCCGCGATCCGCTGACCAACCAGACCGCGACGGCGTTCTTCGAAACGGACGTGACGAACGCGGCTCCGCGGGTCACCGCCGTCCGCGCGACGCCGATCCCGGCCCTCGGGGCCCAACTCGCCTTCACGGCCTCCTCGATCGACGCGGGGACCAACGCCACCAACAACGACCTGGTCCAGTACCTCTGGACGGTTGAAGGACCGCTCGGCTTCGTCGCGCCGCCGCAAGCTTTCGGTGCGACCTTCAACTTCAAGCCGACCGTGCCCGGTTCTTACCTCGTCACCGTGGTCGGCCGCGACAAGGACGGCGGCTCGGGTTCGGATACGCAACTCGTCGATGTGGAAGCCGGCACGCGAACGATCAACGTCAGCGGCGTGCCCGGCACCGTCGGCGAAGGGACGACCCTGTCGCTCGTCGCCACCGTGCCGACGCCGGGAGCCACGACCTTCACGTACACCTGGACGCTGACCCGCAACGGCGACCCCTTCGCCCAGGCGACCGGGGCGACCTTCAACCCGAAGGTCGGCAACGACGGCCGTTACGACCTCACGGTCGCCGCCCTCGGCTCGGACGGTTCCGTCGGCGTGACGAAGGCGCAGTTCAACGTCATCAATGCCGCGCCCACCGCGATCATCGCCCCGACCCCGACGAGTGCGGACGAAGGAACGGAACTCGCGCTGACGGCGCTGTCCAGCGATCCGGGCGGCCGCGACGATTCCATCACCAACACCTGGAGCATCACCGGCCCCGGGATCGTGGGCGTGCAGACCTACGTCGGCCGCGTCTTCGATTGGGTCGTGCCGAACAACGGCATCTACACCATCGGACTCAAGTCCGCGGACCAGGCCGGCGCGTTCACGTCGGCGACGCGGACTTTCGTCGGCGTCAACGTCGCGCCTTCAGTCACCGTACTGGACGACGGCACGACGGCGAGCAACTTCAGGTTCAAGGCGGATGTCGTTGAAGTCGGGCCGATCGACAAGGCGAATCTGACCTATCAGTGGACTCTCAACGACAACGCGGTGCCCGGAGCGAACCTCAGGACCTTCGCTACGCTCCTGCCGGGTGTCGTAGGTGTCAACGTCTTCGACGGCACGACGACGACCACCCGCACCACGGACGTGCGCGTGGTGACGACGCCCAACACCACTTACGTCGTCCCCGCGCCGACGCCGGGCACGACGCAGACGCTCGTGGTGGCCACCGTGCCGAACGTGACCATCAACGGTTCGGCCCGTACAACGCCGCTGGTGATCGTGGGAAGCACGGGCGTCAACACACTGCTGGGCGGCTCGGCCTTCAACACGTTCATCGCCCGCGCGGGCAGCACGACCATGATCGGCGGCAACGCAGGCAACCGCTTCGTGGGCGGCGGCAACGACAAGAGCATCGGCGGCACGGGCAACGACTTTTTCGTTCCCCACTTCAGCACGGTCGCCGTCGATGCGGGATTGGGAGGGCGGGACACCATCGACCTGTCTCAAGTCCCCTTCGGCGTCACCTTGGACCTGACCAACAGTGCGGGCAGCCCGCAGTTGGTCAACCCGACGCAGTCGCCGGGCAGCACGCTGGCGGTCACCGGCAGCTTCGAGGAACTGCTCGGCACGATCCACTCGGATCTCCTGATCGCCTCGGCCGGTTCGACCATCAAGGGGGGTACCGGCGGCGACCGGCTCATCGCCCGCGGCTCCAATGCCTTACTCGTGGGTGGTTCCGGCGACGACAACACGCCCGACACGCTGGTCAGCGAGCTGTCCGCCGACGGCGTCACGCTGATCGGCTCGGACTTCAAGACCTTCTTCGACGTGCAGTCGTCGAACGCCACACTCGTCGGCGGATCCGGCGACGATGATGTCTACTTGGGTGTGGGCGCGATCAATGGTTTCATTTCGACCGGCGACGGACGGGATAAGATCGACTTGGTGAACGCCAACGGCACGACGCTCGTCGGCGGGTCCGGCGACGACAACATCGTCGCCGTCGGCGACGGCCTCTACATCCTCGGCGGCGACGGCTTCCTGACGGCGGACGGCCCGGTCTTATCGGCCGATTCCGGTAAGGACCGCTTCGACCTGCGGGGCGACAACTCCACGCTTGTCGGCGGCGACGGCGACGACAACGCCAGGACGACGGGCAACGGCAACATCATCTACGGCGGAGCCGGCGCGGATACGGTCATCGACACGGACGGATTGAACACGTATCTCGAAGGCGGCGACGGCATCGACATCCTCGTCGGACGCAACGGCACGAACGTTTCGCTGGTCGGCGGCTCCGGCGACGACTTCATCTACGATGTGAACGGGACGGATGCGTATCTCTCGGGCGGGGACGACAAGGATCGCCTCATTGCTCAGTCCTCAACCGGCAACGCGACTTTGGTGGGCGGGTCCGGCGACGACAACATCATCGCCAACCCGGACGCAGGGATGATCGTGCCGGACGGCGACGGCGGCACGGTCGCCTACGGTCCGCAGACCGGACCGGAAAACTACGTCGACGGCGGCGACGGCAAGGACACGATCCGGCTCGACCGCGGCAGCAATTCGACCCTCGTCGGCGGGTCCGGCGACGACTTCATCTACAATTCGGCCGCGACCGGCGTCCTGATCCTCGGCGGTCTCGATAAGGACTTCCTGATCGCGGGCGGCAACACGAGCGGCTCGACACTGGTCGGCGGTTCCGGCGACGACACCATCCTCGCCAACCCGACCGTCGGTTTCGACGTCCTGACCGAAGCCGGTCTTGTGTCGGTGGCCTCCGGAAACGCCTCCAACCTGACCCTCGTCGGCGGCTCCGGGGACGACGACATCGTCGCGGGCAACGGTGAAGGCCTGCTGCTCAACGGCGACGAAGGCGAAGACAAACTCGGTGTGGCCAACACGACCAACGCAACCCTCGTCGGCGGCTCGGGCGACGATTCCTACGAGATCGGCGGCACCTTCGATGTACCCGGTAGCGGACCCGGCAACCCAGTCAGGACGCTCGTGATCGCCGGGGACGACAAGAACGCGTTCGACGTGAGTCGCGGCACCAACGCGACGCTCGTCGGCGGCTCCGGCGACGACGACTTCGACTTCAGAGGCGGCACCGGCACGATCGCCAACGGCGGCGCGGGCGAGGATTTCTTCCGCGTCCGAACCGGCACGATCAATACGACGCTGGTCGGCGGGTCCGGCGATGACGACGCCCTCATCGACGGCGGCAGTCAGATCCGCTTCGAGGGGAACTCGGGCGAGAACGAAGCCGTCGTGGACGGCGGCAACGGCATTCTCGTGATCGGCGGGGAGAACAAGGATCGCATCGCCGCGACCAACGGCACCAACGTCACCTTGGTGGGCGGGGCCGGCGACGACGACATCTACGCCGCCAATCCCAATGACGGCACCTACGTCTACGGCGGCGACGGCAACGACCGACTCTTCGGCAACCCGACGCAAACGCTCGCCACTCTCGTGGGCGGCAGCGGCGACGACCAGCCGATCGAACCCAATGCCCCCGCCGACGGTTTGATTCTCTCCGGCGAAGCGGGCAACGACAGCATCTACCTGACCAACGGCTCGAACTCGACGCTGGTCGGCGGCTCCGGGGACGACACCATCGTTTCGACCGATGCCTCGGATGTGGTGGTCAACGGCGGCACCGGCAACGACAAGCTGGCCCTGATCGGCCTTTCCAACGGCGCCACCCTGGTCGGCGGCTCCGGCGACGACGACATCTACGCCAAGGACGTCGGCCGCGCGGTGGTCGCGGGCAACGACGGGGACGACGAATTCTTCATCGTCGGCGACGGCGGCCAGTTCTACGGCGATGCGGGCAAGGACATATTCCAGATCGGCACCACGACCGGCATCACGCTCGTTGGCGGCAGCGGGGATGAAACCGCGATGCCCGTCGGTTCGGCGACGGGCATCGTCGTCAACGGCGGGTCCGGCAACGACGAACTGGTCGCGGACGGCGCCGACGGTTCGCTGTTGTTCGGTGGGGACGACAACGACAAGTTCCTCATCAGGCAGGCGAACAACACCACGCTGTACGGCCTCAGCGGCGACGACGACTTCGACATTCGCGGCGGCACCGACCTGACCGCGCTGGGCGACTTGAGCGTTTATAACTTCACGGGCAACGACACCTTCACGATCACCGACGCCATCCGCTTCGCGGGCTACGGCGAAAGGGGCAGCGACCTGATGATCGTCAACGGCGGTACCGGCGTGAGCCTGTACGGCGGCTCCGGCGGCGATACGCTGCGGGCCAATGGCGGCTCCGGCGTACTGCTCGCCGGCAACTCGGACAACGATGCCCTCGTCGGCAACGGCCTCAACGGCGCGCAGCTCTTCGGCGGTTTGGGCGACGACCTGCTGCTCAACACCGGCAAGGGCAGCGACAGTCTCATCGGCGAGGAAGGCAACGACAGCTATCAGTTCGCCATGTCGACCACCGTCGGCGGCATCACGATCACGTTGGATGAGGTCCGCAAGCTCGGCGAAGACGGCCGCTATCAGGATTCCGCGAACTTCGGCACCGATGGCCTCTATCTGGGTGCCCTTACCTCGGCGGCGACCTTAAACCTGTCCCGCATCGCCGGCAAGACGGCCACCCCAGCGGATCGTCAGGAAATCGTCGCGGGCCTGGGCGTCGTACTGTTCGGCTTGTTCGACGCGGTCTACGGCACGCCCTTCGCGGACGCGATCACCGGCAACGATGAAGCCAACCTGATCTACGGCTTCGGCGGGAACGACACCATCAGCGGCGGCCTGGGCGACGATACCCTGGTCGGCGGTGCGGGCAGCAACAGCCTGACCGGCGGCGATGGGGCCGATACCTATCAGTTCACCGTTGCGGCCGGGATCGACACGATCGTGGAAGTCGCGACCCACAGCGGGACGGACATGCTCGATTTCGCGTTGCTGACCTCGACCTCGAACGCGGGCGATCTGGTGACGACGGGGCTGACGGTGAACCTCGGCTCAGGCACGACGCAGAACTACGGCGTCGACGGCCGCTACACGATCGTCGGCGGAGCGCTTGCGGTCGAAGGGGCGATCGGCACCCGCTTCAACGATACCCTGTTGGGAACGGCCGCCAACAACCGGCTCGACGGCGGCGCCGGCAACGACAGTCTCGTCGGTGGGGACGGCAACGACACCCTCGTCGCCGGTGCCGGCGACGACAGCCTGCAGGGCGGCAACAACGACGATTGGTATGTGCTGTCGCCGGCGGGTACCTCGCGGCTGACCGACACCGCCGGCATCGACACGATTGACTTCCGCACGGCGATCCGGGGCGTGACCTTCACCTTGGCCTTGGATGCCGGTCAACTGCAGACGGTCGACGCGGCGACGAACAAGGTCGCCCTCACCGGAGCTTTCGAGAATCTGCTCGGCTCCAGTTACAACGACCTGCTCACCGGCAATGCCCTGGCCAACGACGTCATCGGCCTCGGCGGCTTGGACACGATCGAAGGCGGTGCCGGCAACGACTACCTGCAGGGCGGCTTCACCCAAGTCGTGCTGCTCGACTTCGTCACGCAGACGCGGCCGGGGGAATACGAGTATCAACCCGGCCAACGCAACGCCATCCAGCTGCGGCTGGAAGACCTGTATCGGCCCTTCGGCGTGAAGTTCACGCAAAGCGTCGTCGGTGCCGAGACCCTGTCGGCGAAGTTCGGCAAGTCGTACACCGTGGTCCGCTTCAACGCCGGTCAGGCGGGCGGCCAGTCGGATGCGATCGATCCCCGCAACTACGACCTCGCCGGTGCGGTCCTCGTGAACGCCTTCGATTACCTCACGCGTTTCCTGCCGACGACCAACACGCCGGCCACGATCCATGCGACGATGGAAGTGCTCAGCTACAACATCGCCGCCCACGAACTCGCTCACCAGTTCGGACTGCGTCACGCGGACGCGTTCGGCGCGGTCGGCACCGGCTACTACGCCAACGGCATCCTCAACAGCGGATCCTACGTTGGAACCTTCGTTCCCCGCGCCGGCGCTCTCGATACGGCCCAGCACGTCTTGGCCAGCCCGCTGTCGTTGGGTACGCCCAATGCAGGCCTGATCGGCGACCCCACCTTTGGCCTCCGCGAAAGCCTGAAGCTGATGTTCAGCCAGTACGGATCCGCCGTGGCCGAGCCGACGACGGCCCACGACAAGCTCAGCACCGCGACCGGGCTGACCTTGGCGCCGATCATCGTGCCGAACCTGATGAAGCCGACCGAAGTCGACTACGGCATCAACGGCGTGCCCGATACCTTCGCCGCCTTCGCGGTCTCGGTCACCGGGTCGATCGCGTTGAATCCGACCACGGGACTGTCGGAGAACGATTGGTACGCCTTCGCGGGCAAGGCCGGTCAGTTCGTCACCATCGAGATTGCCTCGACGACGGCCAAGCGCTTCCTGGGCGGCCAGATCGACAGCATTTTGCGGCTCTTCGATGCCAACGGCGTCGAGATCGCCATGAACGACGACGACTTCGAATCGCAGGATTCGCAACTGCTCGACTTCGTGCTTCCCTCGACCGGCACCTTCTACGTTGTGGTCGATACCTATACCGGCCCGGGCGTGCCGGACACGGACACGGGCCGCTACGAGCTGTTGATCTACACCGTGGCTCGCGGTGGTGAGGCGGGCAACGGCGACCTCATCAAGGCCGGCGCGGGGACCGATACGGTCGTCACCGGCGACGGGCCGGACGTGGTGCAGATTTCGGCTGAGGCAGGCTTGGCGGTCATCCAGTCGCGCTCGACGCGGACGATGGTCGATGCGACCCGACTGCCGAGCTACAACCCCGCGAATGTCGCCGGGCCGGCCCTCGTGATCGGCGTGAACCGGGTGCCGACCTTCACGGCGGCACCGACCAAGGCGACCGTCACCGAAGGCAAATCGTTCGCCTTGCAATACACCGCCGTCGATCCGGACGGCGGCACCCAGGTTCAGTATCAGCTCGTGAACGGCCCGACCGGCGCCGCCATTGACCCGGTCACGGGCCAACTGACGTGGTCCCCGGGCGACAACGGCAAGTACACCTTCAGCGTAAGGGCCGTCGATCCGCTCGGCACGGCCGCGACGGCCAACGTCACCATCACCGTGAACAATGTCGCGCCCGCCGTCGCCATCGACGGCCTGCCCGCCGCGCTGACCGCGCCGGAGGGCACGAGCTTGGGGCTGACGATCAACGCGAACGATCCGTCCCCGGTCGACCAGTCCTTCGGCTTCATCTATGCCTGGAACGTGTCCCGCGACAACTCCACGCTCGCAAGCGGTACGAGCAAGGCCTTCACCTATGTGCCGACCAACGACGGCACCTATCGCATCCGCGTCACCGCGACGGACAAGGACGGCGGTTCGACCACGACGACCAGGGACATCGTCGTCACCAACGCCGCCCCGGTCGTGACCGTCGTGCCGAGCGCGCCGTTCGTGCCGCAGGGATCGAGCGTCACGCTGACGGCGACGACGACCGACAAGAGCAGCGTCGATACGGCTGCGGGCTTCAACTACGTCTGGAGGGTCAACGGCGCGACGGTGCTCAGCGGTCTGAACAAGACCAGCTTCTCGTACGTGCCCCGCATTCTCCGCGAGGACGTGGTCACGGTCGCCGTGTCGGACGACGACGATACGACCACGATGACGATTCCGGTCACGGTCACGAACGTCGCCCCGACCATCACGGGATTGACGATCACCACCCCGGCAGCTTCCCGTAAGGAAGGCGCCCCGCTTACCGCTCGGCTCACATTCACCGACCCCGGCAGCACCTTCGCCGGCGGTAATGAGACGTACACGATCGTCTGGACGGTCTACGGTTCCAACGGCCAAACCCTGACCGGCACGAGCACGGCCAACGGCTCCGGCCCCCTCGATTTCAACTTCACCCCGATCGATAACGGCAGCTACGACCTGATCGCCGAAGTGATCGAAAACCGCGTCAACGGCGATTCGACCGAGCAGCTGCTCGCGGGCACGGCGGTCGCCAACGTCGCCCCGACGCTGACCGTATCGGGCGCCGCGACGGCGAACCTGAACCAGCCCTACACGCTCACACTCACGCCGAGCGATGTCGGCATCGTCGATGCCGCCGGCTTCTTCACCTTCCGCATCGACTGGGACAACAACGGGACGATCGACCAAACCGTTATCGGAAATTCCGGCACGACCGTGACCCGCACCTTCACCACGCCGGGCACCAAGACGATCAAAGTGACGGCGATCGACAAGGACGGCGGTGTGTCCGCAGTCGTCACCCGTACCGTGACCATCGCCCCGGTCAGCTTCGTCGGCGGTGTCCTGACGGTGTACGGTACCAGCGGCGGCGACGAGATCCGCATCCGCAAGGTCTCCGGCGGAGCCTTGGAAGTGATGATGAACAGCAATGACTTCGGACCGTACCTCGGGGTGACGAAGATCGTCGCCTACGGCGGCAACGGCGACGACGCGATCCTCGTCGATGCGGACGTGACCGTGCCGGCCCAACTTTACGGCGAAGCCGGAGACGACTTCCTTCGCGGCGGCAGCGGCAACGATACGCTCGAGGGCGGCAGTGGCGAAGACTTCCTCCAGGCCCGCCTCGGCAACGACCTGCTTAAGGGCGGGGCTGACGACGACGTCCTCTGGGCCGGCGACGGGGACGACACGCTCCTGGGCGAGGCGGGCGACGACCAATTGCTCGGTCGACTCGGCAACGACTTCCTCGACGGCGGAGCCGACGACGACTCCATCTACGGCGGCCGAGGAGCGGACACACTTCGCGGCGGCCTCGGCGACGACTACCTGCAGGCGGGCAAGGGCGACGATGTCGTTTACGGCGACGACGGCAACGACACGCTCCGCGGCAAGTCCGGCAACGATTCGCTCTACGGCGGCTCGGGGAACGACAGCATCTGGGGCGGCGGCTCCGGCGACGACGTGCTCGACGGCGGCACGGGTCTGTTGGACAGCATCCGCGGCGGACCCGGGGAGGATACGATCACGGACCCGGACGGCGCCGTGTTCGTGTCCGGCGGCTCGGGCAACGATAGGATCACGATCGCGTTCACCTTGCCGCCGTCCAACTTCGCGATGCCCCCGGTCACGATCGAAGGCGGCAGCGGAGACGATACGATCACCATCACGTCCGCGAACGCGAACCTGCGGATGGACTTTGACGGGGGCGAAGGCGACGACCGCTTCACGCTCAACGGAGACTGGAACCGGGCGGACATTCGCGGCGGCAGCGGGTATGATCGCTTGAAGAATAACGGGACCGGGACCGGGACCCGGTTGCTGGTGCTTCACGGCATCGAACTCGTCGAGTAGGCCGCGATGCATCTGCTGTTCGTGCACCAATCGTTCCCGGCGCAGTTCGGGCCATTCGCCTTCCGCCTGGCGAACCGGCCCGGCTGGAAGTGCACTTTCGTGACCAAGGCTGAAGTGCCGGCGCCGATCGTCCGCGGCGTGCCGATCGTTCGCTATGCCCTGAAGGGGGGCGCGACCGAGCGGAACCACTACACCAGCCGAAGCTTCGAAAACGCCGCGTGGCACACCCATGCGGTCTACGAAGCGCTCGCTGCCCGGCCGGACGTGCAGCCGGACGTCGTTGTCGGCCATTCCGGCTTCGGCTCGACGCTGTTTCTGCGCGAACTTTACCCGAACGCGGCGATCGTGAATCTGTTCGAGTACTTTTACCACGTCGCAGGGTCGGACATGGACTATCGTCCCGAGTTCCCGACGACGCCGCTGGACCGGATGCGGGCGCGCAACCGCAACGCCACAATCCTGCTCGACCTCGACCACTGCGATGTCGGGTATTGCCCGACGCACTGGCAGCGCAGCCGCTTTCCGGCCGAGTATCAGCACAAATTGGAAGTCGTGTTCGACGGCATCGACACGAACCTGTGGAAGCCGGCCGAGGAGCGCATCGGCGAGATCGCGGGCGCGTCGATTCCGCCGGGCAAGAAGGTCGTCACCTACGTCGCCCGCGGCTTCGAGGCGATGCGCGGCTTCGACCAGTTCATGAAGGCGGCGAAGATCCTCGGCGACCGCCGAAGCGATGTGATCTTTCTGGTCATCGGTTCGGATCGCGTTCACTACGGCGGCGATCTGAAGCACACCGGCGGGAAAAGCTTCAAGGAGTTCGTGCTCAGCCAAGGTGACTACGACCTGTCCCGCTTCGTCTTCACCGGACCGTTGCCGGAGTCGGCTCTGGCGCGGGTGCTGGCGGCGACCCACCTTCACATCTACCTGACGGTGCCGTTCGTGCTGTCGTGGTCGATGTTGAATGCGATGGCGTGCGGCGCGGTTGTGTTGGGGTCGGACACGGCTCCGGTGCGCGAACTGATCGAGCACGGCCGCACGGGACTCTTGGCCGACTTCCAGGATCCTGAAGCGATCGCCGCGGCAGCCGAGACGGTGTTGAAGAACCCGGCCGAATTTCGCCCGTTGGGAAGCGCCGCCGCCGAACGGATTCGGGACCATTACTCCTTGGATGTCTGTCTGCCGAAGTTCGATCGCCTGATCGAGCGGTGGTCTTCCGCCCCGTCACCCGCCCCGTCGCCCGCCCCGTCGCCCCTTACCCAGGGTTCACCATGATGCAGTCGTCTCCGTTGGCCGAGCAACTCCTTCGCGTGTGGGAATCGCGGCGGGCCGAATTCGAGTCGTCGTGCCGGTCCGGTTCGGCACAGGCGTCGGCCGGCCCGCCGCCGGTCGACCCGATTCTGCAGGACCTGATTCATCAGTTCGAAGTAGCCGCGCGGGCTGAACTGCTTTCGATCCGCAACGCTTACTTCCAGGGCCGACCGGGCGTCGTCCTGCCGATCGAGATCGATGTGCCCGATCACATCCCGGCGGTCTCCACGCCGGACAACCGGATGGACGAGACCCCGCAGGGGACGACCGATCTGCCGGCCCTTCTCGATCCCTCGAAGGATGCGACCACCGATGGCTTGGTCGCGAATCTGGAGACACCGTCCCTGCGCGAACAGACGGACGCGACGCGAACCTTCTCGAACGTCAGCGCGACGCCGGCAACGAAGCGGATCACCAAGCTTCCCACCATCCCCGGCTACACGATCTCCGGCATCATCGGCCAAGGCGGAATGGGCGTCGTCTACAAGGCCCGGCAGGCGGCGTTGAATCGGGACGTGGCGTTGAAGATGATCCTCAAAGGCGATCAGGCCGGGTCGGCGGCGATCGTACGGTTCCTGACCGAAGCCCGTGCGGTCGCGGGCATCAGCCACCCGAACATCGTGCAGATTTACGAGATCAGCGAATTCGACGACCTGCCCTACTTCGCGCTCGAGTTCTGCACCGGCGGCAGCCTGGACCGCAAACTGAACAAGGAACCGATCGCGCCCAAGCAGGCGGCCGCATACACCGAGACACTCGCCCGGGCCATGTTCGCCGCGCACCAGGCCGGCATCATCCACCGCGACCTGAAGCCGAGCAACGTGCTCCTCACCGGCGACGGGACCCTGAAGGTGACCGACTTCGGCTTGGCCCGGATTCAGGAATCGGACGAAGCCGGGCTGACCGCGTCCGGCAACATCCTCGGCTCACCTTCCTACATGCCGCCCGAACAGGCGAGCGGCAAGCAGGAACTGATCGGCCCGCATTCGGACCAATACAGCCTCGGCGCGACACTCTACGAGTTCCTGACGGGAAGGCCGCCGTTCATCGCCCCGACGGCGATGGAGACCGTGCGTCAAGTCGTGGACAAGGAGCCTGTCGCCCCGACGGCGCTGGTGGCGACGATCCCCAAGGACCTGGAAACGATTTGTTTGAAGGCCTTGTCCAAGGATATCGCCAAGCGCTACCCGGATGCGGCTGCAATGGCAGACGACCTTAAGGCCTATCAGGAAGGTCGCACGATCTCGGCCCGGCCGGTGAGCCGCGTTGAGAAAGCTTGGCGCTGGGCCAAGCGCAACCCCCGCGTCGCCGCACTGAGCGCCGCCGCTGCCGGGTTGTTGTTCGCGCTCGTCGCGGCGGGCGGCATCTTCACCGCCGTGTACTCCGCCAAAGCGGACGAGGCGCAGAACAACTTCGTCGTCGCCGAGAACCGCGGCAACGATCTGGCGGTGGCCTTGGACAAGTCCGAAGAGAACCGCAAGTTGGCCGTCGCCAACGAAGTGAAGGCGAACGACAACTACGGCTTCGCGCTCGACCTTTCCCAAGTCTCCGCCTTGGAGGTGCCTGGCGCGGTCGGGGCAAACACGCTCGATCCGGCGGTGCGGATCGCGGTCAGCAATCTGATTTCCAAGGCGATTCTCAGCCGCGTCCCCAGCGGTGCCGTGCAGGGCCTGCCGGATCGTCTGCTCTATTCGGCTTACCTGATCGCAGGCGATGCCCGACTCGACGAAGGGGACAAACCGAAGGCGTTGGCCGAGTACAAATCCGCACTCGTCGTCGCCGATCGGATGGTGGCGAATGAAGCCGTGCAGCAGGACAAGTCGGACGGCCTGAGGGCCAACGTGCTCACAAAATTTGCGTCGGCGTATCGCAGCGTCGACCGCACCACCAAACCCCCGACACCGCCGACGAAGGCGGACATCGACGCGGGCCGGGCCGATGCGACCACCGCGGTCGGCATCCAACGCGGCCGCGTGGCAACACCGCGCAACGAGCCGCTGCCGCTGGACGAACGAAAACAGAACCTGGCCCAGGCCCTTTTGGAACAATCGCGCTATGTCGCCAACTTCCCCGCGATGGAAAAGCTCCTCGACGAAGCCGTGGCGTTGCAGACGACCGTGGTGGCGGAAGGCCGGAGGCCGAGCAGCCGACTGATTCTCGGTACGTTGAACTACATCCGGTCCGAAGTGCTGAAGTCCCAAGGCAAACGTGCCGAACGCGAGCGCGAACTGCTCGCCGCCGCAGCCGCCATTCGGACCTACCTCAAGTCGGCCGGCATCGATCTGCCCGCATCGATCCTCTTGGCCAAAGTGCTTCGCGATCTGGGGGATTTCCACATCCTCTCCGGGGATCGCGTCAAACCGCTGCCGTACTACGCCGAAGCCTTGGCACTCAGCACCAGCAGCTATGTGACGCCGCAATCGTCCGAACAACAGGAGGAACTCGCGGCGGACCACTATCGCGCGGGGCTGGTGCAACTCGAGATGAAGAACCCGACGGCGGCCCGGGCCGAATTCCACAAGTCCTACCGGCTCGCTTCCCTCACCCTCGATGCCGGCCGCATCAACAACGGGCTGGTGAACCTGACCGCACTCGCCGCCGGTCGGGCCGGCGAATTGCGCGCGGCCGAGAGCTTCCTCAAGCTCGCCGAGTCGCGCGGACCCGCGAACTCCAAGCAGCAGTACGAAGCCGTCATCTGCCGGGCGGGGCTGGTCGAAGGGATCGATTTCTCGCCGGAACTCGCCCACCTGCCGCAGGGCGAGCGAGCGGCGTTGAAGGCCAAGCTTGCGAATCTCGTCATCGCCGGGTTGACGACAAGACGTAAACTCGTCCTGCTTCCCGCAAATGCCGCCGCGGTTCCGGACTTCCTGCGCCGCCTCGACACCGAGCCGGACTTGGACCCGATGCGCGGCCTCGACGTCTTCAAGTCCTTCGTCATCCAATCGAAGTGGATGGCGGCAAAGGCGGCGATGATCCCGGCACCGAAGTCGAAGGCCCCAGCGGCTGCAAACCCTTAGCCAACTTCGGCATGGTGCTGCGCAGGAACAGTTCCATCAGAGCTGCCGCGCCGATGATGCCGAGGCTGATCCATTGGGAAAGGGTCAGGTCCAACGCGTACGTCGGCTCGATGCGGAGCGCCTCGTTGAGGAAGCGGTGGGCCGCGTAGCCGAGCATCAGGAGCACCATCATCTGCCCGTCGTGCCGGCGGATCGGCTGAAAGGCGATCAGCACGAGCACCAAGAGCGCCATGCTCACGGTTTCGTAAAGCTGCGTCGGGAAGAAAGCCACGGTGCGCGGCACGAATGTCAGCGCGTGCGGCTCGGTCTGCCCCGCTGAAATGACTTCGAGCGACAGGGCACTTTTCCCGCGCGGCCAATTGCGGACCGTCTCGTTCAACCGATCGGTGACGAACACACTCAGCCCGGCGGCGCGAAGGTCGGCCGTGCGGGCATAGGCGATCCGATACTGTCCCGCATCGGTGAAGCCGTAACGCGTTAAACTCCCGCCGGCCTCTTCATTCGCGATCGGCAGAGCTACCCCGCCTTCATCCTTGATGCGGCGGTCGGCGGCCGCGAGTGCCTCCGGCGTGCCGAGCAGTTCCACGACGATCGCGTTCGGTTCGCCTTCCACTCCTACGATCCGGTCGCCGGGAAGGATGCCGGCCGCCAGCGCCGCCGAGCCGGGTTCGACCGCAAGCACCACGGCCCTCGGGTCGCCCAACCCCGCCGCCGGCTTCGCGGTCAACGCGAAGCCGGTCGTGGTCTGCAAACCGCGAATCTGTGGCATGCGATCCCGATCCGTCGCCGGCAGGCAGACCTGTTCCCGCGAATGGGCAGGCAGCAGCGGGAACTGACCCAGGCTCGCCACCAGCGGCACGGGCAACGTCTCCGGGCAGGCGGGTTGGCCCCAGCAGCAGCCGTTGAGGTAGCAGCCGATCCGGCCGATCGCCATGCCGGTCGCGATCAGTGGCGCCACCACATCCGCCAGCTTCCAACCGGAGATGCGGAATTTCCGCAGCACGAACCACCAGAACCCCGCATAGCCGAGCAGCCCGCCGAACACGGCCCCGTAGACGACGATGCCGCCGTTCCAGATCTGCACAAACTCCTTGGCGAGGCTGACGATGTTCGCCGAGTATTGATTGCGGTATTGCAACATGTAGACGAGACGCGCCCCGGCGATGCCGGTGACGAAGAGAATGATGGCGAGATCCTGCAGCCGACCGTCCGGCATGCCGACCAGCTTCGCGCGGCGTGGCCCCCAGACCATCGCCACGACCACGAACGTGAGAAACAACATCGCCCCGAAGCCGTAAACGGGCACGCCGTCCGGCCCGAACAGCCCGGACGTGAAGGGTAGGTGGAAGAGCACTTGTTGCATGAGGAACTTCCTGATCGCTCGGGCAAACGCACACCGTCATGGTATGGATCGGACCCTCGTCGCCCCGCTCGCCGTCGACGGCCGGAACATCATCGAGCGCGGTTGCGCTTCTTGCCCTTCTTGAGCATCCGCATCTTGTGCTTGCGGTTCTTGCGGAGGCGCTTGCGGTTGGTGCGAAGCGTCTTTTTGCTGTTCATCACGTGCTTGGCCATGATCGTCCGACTCCGGCGCTATCTGAGGCGCGATAAGGGGCAAGCCGCATTGTAGCGGCCCGCCCCAGTTCCGCCGGCCGAAGTGGAACCCATGCCGGCGTTGTCGGCCGGATCGTCGCTTCCTCGACCCGGCCGACAACACAAGATGGACCCAGTTTGGCCGAAGTGCGATCTCAGCGCAAGCCGAATTGTTGGTGTGTCGCGGCATTGTGGCCGAGCGACGCGGGGAGCGCAAGCCCACTCCGTTAACTCACCCAGAAGCCGCCGCTGCGGCCGGCGGAGTCGAAGCTGAAGCCGTTGTCGACTTCTTCCAGAGTCGTACCGACGAGCGACAAAGCTCGCACGCGCGGGCCGCCGCCGGGGCCTGCGCCGGTCAGCAATTCCTGCCGGCCATCGCCGTCGGTGTCGCTGGGAGCAAGATTGATGCCGCCGGTAAAGGTCGGCTCGTACACCAGAGTCTCGGCGCGGAAGACCCCGGCGAGCGTGAAGATGCGGACCTGCGAACTTGCGGCCGCCTGACCGACGGCGATCTCGGCTTGG
>Ga0105048_10006533_pt1 | contig 18791 bp, 14 predicted proteins | sample MAT05_FD_78382 | JGI IMG/M metagenome (GOLD analysis project Ga0105048, IMG submission 78382) | Freshwater microbial communities from Lake Fryxell liftoff mats and glacier meltwater in Antarctica - MAT-05 | ecosystem: Environmental > Aquatic > Freshwater > Ice > Liftoff microbial mat | place... | reverse complement strand
TGCAGGAAGAACAGCTTGGAACCGGGCATGCTGTCTCCTGCGCCTCCGACGTTTTAAGAGACTTCAATGGCACGGTAATGATACTCTGTGGAGATACACCATTACTGCGCGCCAGCACTCTGGTTGACCTGATAGAATTTCACCGCTCCCACAAATCCTCCGTAACCGTATTAACCGCCATCATGAACGACCCTTACGGCTACGGCAGAGTAATCAGAGACGGCAGTGGCCAGGTATTGCGGATTGTTGAACAAAAAGATGCCACACTGGAAGAGCTGGCTGTCCAGGAAATCAACAGCGGCATTTACTGTATGGAATCAGAGTTCCTTTTCAGCAATATCAACTCCATCAGCAGCAATAATGCCCAGGGTGAATTTTACCTGACCGATCTGATTTCCATGGCCAACCAGCAGGGTGTCAACTGCCTGGCCAAATCAGCCGATGATGCCGATGAAATCATGGGAGTTAACGACCGTGCCCAACTGGCAGAGGCGGGCAGGATTCTCCGGCAACGCATCAATCGCAACCTGATGTTCTCTGGCGTAAGCATGGTTGACCCGGAAAACACCTATATCGACTACGATGTAACCGTTGGCTCCGACACAACCATATACCCGAATTGCAGGATAATCGGCGGTACTGCTATTGGTAGCGACTGCATAATTGAAACAGGTTCCACTATCAACAAAAGCCGAATCGGATCAGGCTGCCACATCAAAGCAAATTGCACGCTGGACAACGCCGAACTGCACGAAGAGGTCACCGTCGGCCCTATGGCCCACCTGCGGCCCGGCTCAATCCTGCATTCACATGTTAAAATCGGCAATTTTGTCGAAACCAAGAAAACCGTTATGGGCGAAGGTTCCAAAGCATCTCACCTATCCTACCTGGGTGACGCTGAAATAGGCCAGGAGGTCAATATCGGCTGTGGTACGATCACCTGCAACTACGATGGTGTCAACAAATTCAAAACCATTATCGGAGACGGAGCCTTTATCGGCAGCGATGTACAGCTGGTTGCACCTGTCACGGTGGGTGCCAATTCTCTGGTTGCAGCAGGCACCACTGTAACGGCAGAAGTACCAGAAAACTCTCTGGCCATTGCGCGTGTTCGCCAGCGCAATATCCTTGGGTATCGACTTCGAAATCAGCCTGAGGATTAGTTTTTAATTTTTTTGCCCGCACAAATACCGTTAATCGAAAGATATCAGTGACTGATTCCATGCAGCAAATAGATATAAACACGCAAATTCTAATCATCGAGGATGATGAAGCTTTTTCCGAGCTGATTGCATCAACTCTCGAAGAAGAGTATTACAACTGCCACTGCATCCCAACAGGCAGCAAGGCCCTGACCTGGCTGGCATCAAATAGTGCCGACCTGATTATCCTTGACTACACCCTGCCTGATATGAACGGTGCGACTGTCATTGACAGAATGTGGGAACTTGGCTGCACAACTCCGTTTATTATGGTAACAGGCCTGGATGACACCAATCTGGCGGTCCAGATGATGAGAACCGGTGCCTGCGATTACATGATCAAGGACACCTCCTTCCTAAGCCGACTTCCAATGGTCGTCACCCGGGCACTTCACGAGACAGAAACCAGAGAACGTTTGCAGCGGGTGGAAGTATCGCTGCGGCAGAGTGAAAACAGACTTTCACGTGCTCAGAGTATCGCCCGAATGGGTAGCTGGGAATGGGATTTCAATACCGGTGAAATTTATTTTTCAGACGAACTGTACCGGATTTTTGGCATATCCAAGGAAGCACATATTCAGCTACAGCTAAAATGGATTTTCAAACACGTAAACCGCTATGACCGGACTACGCTTCGCAAAGCGTTCTTTGATTCAGCCAGAAACGGCAGTCCTTTCAACATCAGTTTCCGCATCAATTCACCGACTGATGGTGAAATAGCCATCAGCAGCCTGGGTGAAGTACAAACCGGCGACAATGGCAAAGTTTTCCTGTTCTCCGGCACAACACTAGACATAACAGCCCGTCTCAAAGCTGAAAGCGAAATCCAGCAACTGATCAGTTATGACCGACTGACTTCTCTGCCGAATCGGAACCTGCTTCATGACCGCCTGACACTTACAATGGCCCAGGCTCATCGCGACCATCAAATGGTCGGCGTACTCTATCTGGATCTGGACCGTTTTAAAGGGGTTAACGAAACACTGGGGCATCGAGTTGGCGACATTCTGTTACAGAAAATAGCCAGCAGACTGAAAGCCTGCGTACAGGAGAGCGACACCCTGGCGCGATTGGGTGGCGATGAATTTGTCATCATCCTGGCAGGCGTCACGGATGTTGAAACAATCAGCTCTACTGCCAAAAAAATTCTGGCACTGGTTTACGAACCGTTCTTCATTGAAAGTCACGAAATATACACCACCGCCAGTATCGGTATTGCAGTCTATCCAATGGATGGCGAAGACAGTCACACCCTGCTCAAACATTCCGACCTGGCCATGTACCAGGCCAAGGAATTTAACCGCAACAACTTCCAGTTTTTCTCTGACGAAATGAATACCCGGGTACTGCATCGCATGAAACTGGAAATAACCATGCGAAAAGCATTGGAACGTGAAGAGTTCTTTCTTCTCTACCAACCTCAGGTCAATGACAGAGCAGGAACTATTGTGGGCGTCGAAGCGCTGCTGCGCTGGAACCACCCGGAACTGGGTGTCATTGCACCTGATAAATTCATCTATCTGGCAGAGGAAACCGGTTATATCGTGCCGATTGGAGAGTGGGTCATACAGACCGCCTGCCGTCAGAACAAAAACTGGCAGGACAAGGGGCTGCCTCCGGTAAGAATTGCAGTCAATCTGTCGGCACGTCAGTTTGCCCAGAGCGGCCTGGATGAAACCATATTAAATACTCTGCTGGAAACGGGACTTGACCCGCAATGGTTGGAACTGGAAATAACCGAAAGTACCATCATGAAGAATGCTGAAACAAACATCAGCATTTTAAACAAACTTAAAGGGATGGGGATAGACCTGGCTATTGACGACTTCGGCACCGGTTATTCCTCCCTCTCCTACCTGAAACACTTCCCCATCACCCGTCTGAAAATCGACCGTTCTTTTGTAACAGACATCTCCACAAACCTAGATGACGCAGCAATTGCAGAAATTATCATCACCATGGCAAAGACCCTGAAACTCAGCGTTATTGCCGAGGGGGTTGAAACGCAAGCCCAGGTTGACTTCCTCTCGTTCCATGATTGCGACGAAATGCAGGGATTTTTCTTCAGCAGACCGGTAGCGGCAGAAGAGATCGAGCGAATGTTGAGGAATGGGTTTACTTATTAATATGCACTACGCTGAAATCACCTGCTTGGCAAAAATCTTTCCTTATCAACGACGGTTCAACAGCGAATTAAGCAGTATATCAACCTCTTCAAGCACCTCATCCGGCAATTGATCTATCCTTACAATTCGGCTGATCAGATCGGCCTGAACAAAGGAGGGCAGCAGCTTGACAATTTCACTGGAATGTTCCGGCTGCAGCCTGGCCAACGCCACTGCGATAGTCTGGGGATGCTCCTGCAATAGTCCTTTGGCGATCTGTCGGTAGTCCATTTTGTAGTCCTTTATTACTTAAATGTTGCGTGCCACTATTCCCTCAGTTTTATAAATCTCCAAATATTAAGCCTGAAAACAATTAAGTATTCAGGCTTAAACCACTATAAAATCACATACAGAGTTCTACATTCGATAGTGCAGCTTGCTGACGAACGGTTCATCGCCGGCAGCCTCTCTGGCAACATCCTCCGCTAACTTACGTTCAGCGGCATGTTTTACAATACCATTCATTATAACAGCCGTGCCATCGTGAGTAACCTCAATGGTTGGAATGAATATTTCTGGATTTTTTAAAACAGCTGCCCTGACCCTGGCGGCAATCGTCCGTTGCCTAAGCTTGAGCCTTGATTCTTCAGTCACATGCTTATCTTTTTCCGGAATCAGCTTGACTATAAAATTTATAACTTCGTCATATGATAATCTGCTCGTGTCAAGCACAGCGTCAAACTGTAAAGGATCTGCCCAATCAATATTATACGTCATACGCAGATACCTGGAGCGATCCAGGTCTGCCCGTTTAATAAAATGGAGGGCCTGTTCATGAGAGACATCATTTACTTTCGATATACGGGCAACTCGGTCCTCTAGAACACCAACCAACCTGATATGTAAAGCATTAGGAATATCACGAAGCAGATAATGCCCGCCTCTGCCAAGAATAACGCAATTATCTTGAAGTGCTGCCTCCAATAGTGCCTTTTCCTCTAGCGCTACAATCCCAATAAATGATCTGTCAAAGCGCTCCCAAATCGAAGGACCGGATTCGTCAATCTCATCTTCCCATTTTGCCCATACCGGCCCCAGTTTTTTGATTTCCTTTGCAATAGCCTTTTTATCGATATAACTGTACTTCATTATATCAGCCACAGACGCCGCAATTAAATGACCTCCGCTACCATACTCCCTGGAAATAGTGATAATCGCCATAGTTCACCTCGCATCAGTCATTGATTTTCAATACCCAGCTCAGCTTCTTCTTTCCTGATTTTCCATCTAACAAGAATTTTACCGCCAATTATCACAGCAATCACGCAAAATGCCTCAACACCATAAATCATGACCTTACTTGGATTAAGAAACTTAACCACAACAGGATCGGTAATAATCATTTCACCGCCAACTTTACCTAAAACCGCAGCACCGATCATTATAATAGCCGGATAACGGTCCATAAGTTTTAACAGAAAAGTACTAGTGCCCACGACAAGCGGGATACTGAGAATAAGGCCGAAAATTATCAATGGCATACTGCCATTTGATGCCGCTGCAACTGCGATGACATTGTCAAGACTCATGACAAAGTCAGCTACTAGAATTACACGTACAGCCTTAATAAAGCTTTCTGAACTTTTAATTTCATTATGGTCTGATGAATCTTCAAGAAACAGTTTGACTGCAATCCAGATAATCATGAGTCCACCTAATAACTTCAGATAGGGAATACCCAAAAGCTGTATTGCAAAGAAGGTGAGAATAATCCGTAAAAGTACAGCTGCGCCAGAACCAATGATAATTGCTTTCTGACGTTTTTCCCGAGGGAGAGATCTGACAGCAAGAGCAATAACGACGGCATTATCACCGGATAGAATAAGATCTATCAGAATAATTGCGAAAAAGCTGGAGACAAACTCCATGTTAATGTTAAGAGCTGTAAGCCAACTAAGATCCATATATGACCTCCGAAGACAAATAAAATTAGATATTTAAATATTGAAATTCCAACATCATCCATAGCATTGCATTACAATCAATACGTAAAAAAACACGCAAAATTAAATCAAATGTCTTTGGTGAAACTATACCTCCTTGATCAAATTCTCCTTAAATGAAATTCAATAAACCAGAAAATGTAATTTTGCACAATAACATCAGCCGTATTTCACGTCAATTTCATATTACTAAAGACAGAATTAATGAAGATATGGAGCTATTTTTTTGCTTATCCGCTATCAAGACAAAAATACTCCTCATCTAGCTTGCATTTCTAGCACCATCCAGATAATCTTATTCAATTAAGTTCAGAACAACTCACCTCAAACAAGAGAGCAAAATGGCACACACAAGTATATTGGTTAAGGGTGCTTGCGAGCATAATCTCAAGTGCATTGATGTGGAGATCCCCAGAGATCAGCTGGTTGTAATCACCGGACTGTCCGGTTCAGGCAAATCTACCCTGGCTTTCGATACTATCTACGCCGAAGGACAGCGTCGTTACGTTGAATCTCTTTCGGCTTATGCACGGCAATTTCTGGAGCAGATGGAAAAACCGGATGTGGAGTCCATTGAAGGACTTTCCCCTGCCATCTCCATTGAACAGAAAACCACCAGTAAAAACCCGCGTTCCACAGTCGGAACTGTCACCGAGATTTATGATTATTTGCGCCTGCTGTTCGCCCGTGTTGGACGCCCGCACTGCACATCCTGTAACAAGGAAATCACATCTCAGACCGTATCCCAGATGGTAGACCATCTGATGACCCTGCCAGCCGGGACAAAGCTGACGTTGTTGGCCCCCATGATTCGCGGCCGCAAGGGTGAATACAAAAAAGAGTTAAACCAGTTGCGTAAAGAAGGTTTTACGAGAGTTGTCATCGACGGAAAACCGTACGAACTTGCGGAAGAGATCGAACTGGATAAAAAGAAAAAACACGATATCGACATCGTTGTCGACAGAATCGTTGCTAAAGAAGGTGTGCAGCGGCGACTGGCCGACTCCTTGGAAACCGCCCTGCACCATGCCGAAGGACTGGTCAAAGTAGAAGTGCTCGTGCCGCATAACAGCGCACAAACAGGTGATCATCTGGAAGAGCCGACACAGGGAAAGAAAAAAACAAAAAAGGAACCGCAAACCCAAACCCTGATCTTCTCAGAAAAACTGGCCTGCGTGGAATGCGGCATTTCCTACCAGGAGATCACCCCTCGCCTGTTTTCATTCAACAATCCGCACGGCGCCTGCCCGGACTGCACCGGACTGGGTACACGCATGTATTTTGATGCGGAACTGGTCGTTCCGAACCAGGAACTATCACTGCGTGAGGGAGCCATCGCACCATGGGAGAAACGTCTCTCCGGCTGGTTCCATATGATTCTGGATGCCCTGGCAAAAGCGTATAAATTTGACATTCGCATGCCGTTCAAGGAACTGCCCGAATCTGTCCGCGACGTAATCCTGAACGGATCAAAGGGAGAAAAGATCGAGTTTTGGTGGGAAGAGGATGGTGACCGTCGCCACACCTACTTGAAAGAATTCGAGGGGGTTCTGAATAATCTCCAGCGCCGCTGGCGTGAAACCGAATCGGATGCTGCCCGGGAAGAACTGGAAAAATATATGAATGTCATGCCCTGTCCGACCTGCAATGGTGCTCGCCTCAAGCCTGAAGCACTGCATGTCCTGATCGGAGGTTTGACAATCCGTGATGTAACCGCCTTTGCCATCCGCGACGGCCTCCGTTTTTTTGAAGAGCTGCAGCTGACCGACAAGGAACGTGAAATCGCCCGCCGGATTCTCAAGGAAATCCGCGAACGCCTTTCTTTCCTGGTCAATGTGGGACTTGATTATCTATCTCTGGACCGCACTTCCGGTACGTTGTCTGGTGGAGAAGGACAGCGCATCCGCCTGGCAACCCAGATTGGCTCCAGCCTGGTGGGTGTACTCTACATTCTGGATGAGCCTTCCATCGGCCTGCATCAGCGTGACAACGGACGCCTGCTGACCACTCTCAAACGCCTGCGCGATCTGGGCAATACGGTACTGGTTGTGGAACATGATGAGGAAACAATTATGGATGCGGACCATGTCATTGACATGGGACCGGGTGCCGGAGTACATGGCGGTGAGGTGGTTGCTCAGGGAACACCTGACGAAGTCATGAATAACCCAAAATCTTTAACCGGCCGCTATCTGTCCGGAGAACTAACCATCCCGTACAATAAAAAACGCCGAAAGGCCACCAAACACTTGCGAATCACAGGGGCCAGGGAAAACAATTTAAAAGATGTGACAGTGGACATTCCTCTGGGGGTCATGACCTGCGTCACCGGGGTTTCCGGTTCCGGCAAATCAACCCTGGTAATCGATACACTCCACAAAGTTCTCAGCCAGCGCCTCTATCGAAGCCGTGAAAAAGCCGGTGCAGTTACCGACATTTCCGGCCTGGAATATCTGGATAAAGTCATCAACATCGACCAGTCACCCATCGGACGTACACCACGCAGTAATCCAGCCACTTACACCGGTGTTTTCGGCGATATCCGCGATCTTTTTGCCGGTCTGCCAGAATCCAAACTGCGCGGCTACAAACCGGGGCGCTACTCATTCAATGTCAAGGGTGGACGCTGCGAGGCCTGCTCCGGTGACGGTATTATCAAGATCGAAATGCACTTCCTGCCGGATGTTTATGTGGAGTGCGAAGTATGCAAGGGTGCCCGGTACAACCGGGAGACACTTGAGGTACTCTATAAAGGCAAATCCATCGCTGAAGTGCTGGGCATGACCGTATCCCAGACACTGGAATTCATGGGGGCCATCCCCCGCATTAGAAACAAGCTGCAGACTCTGGAAGAGGTCGGACTTGGCTACATTACCCTGGGACAGTCGGCCACCACACTTTCCGGCGGTGAAGCTCAACGTGTAAAACTTTCAAAAGAGCTATCCAAGCGGGCCACCGGACGTACCATCTATATTCTGGATGAGCCGACCACCGGCTTACATTTCGAGGATATCCGCAAACTGCTGGAAGTGATCCAGCGACTGGTGGAGAGCGGCAATACCATTGTTATTATCGAGCACAATCTGGATGTGATAAAAACAGCTGACTGGGTGATTGATCTGGGACCGGAAGGTGGCGATCGGGGAGGAGAAATTGTTGCTACCGGCACACCGGAACAGGTGGCAAAAGTAACAAAATCCTATACGGGACAATATTTGAGAAAGATGCTTTGATGCATGCCCCCTCCCGTCAAGGAGGGGGTTCCAAACCTACTTCAGCAAACAACCTTTTCCGTTGCTGGTGACAACCACAATACCTGTTTCAGTTACAGTATACCCTCTGCTACGGTCCAGTTCATGGTCATATCCGATTTCAAATTTATCAGGAATGGTAATATTCTTGTCTATGATTGCTCTTTTGATTTTGGCATGACGCCCGACAACTACATTTTCAAACAGAATCGAGTTTTCCACCAAACTGTAGCTGTTAATACGGCAACTAGGACCGATTATGGACTTCCTGACTGTGCCGCCGCTGGTAACACATCCTCCGCAGACATATGAATCAAGATTATGCCCGCGACGTTCATCATCATCAAAGATTGTCTTGGCAGGAGGCAGGTTACCCTGATTGGTTAATATTGGCCATTTGTAATTATAAAGATTGAGTTGCGGTGACACATCTATCAGATCCATATTTGCATCATAATATGAATCCAGCGTACCCACATCCTTCCAGTATCCCTTTTCCTCCTGTTTCATTCCGGGAATCAGGTTATCATTGAAGTTATAAGCAAAGACCCGATCACCTTTGGCAAGCATCATCGGTATAACGTGCATGCCGAAATCCAGATCAGCATGTTTTTTACTCCCTTCCTGCAGCACCTCAATCAGTTTTCTGACGGAAAAGATATAGTTCCCCATGGATGCAAAACAGGTATCACGCCCTGGAATGGTTTCCGGCTCTTTCGGCTTTTCAGTAAAGGCGGTCACCCGGTTATCATCATCAACAGAAAATACTCCGAACCTTTTTGCCTCTTCAGCCGGAACTTCCAGAGCTGCTATTGTGATATCAGCCCTGGTACGTTGATGATTTGCAACCATCTGGCTGATGTCCATTTTGTAGATATGATCGCCGCCAAAAATTGCAACATAGTCGGCGTCGCTGGATTCAATAAAACGCAGGTACTGATAAATTGCATCGGCAGTACCCTTGAACCATTCTTCTCCTTCGTTTTTAGTTTCCGGTGAAATAGCTACGTAAAACTCCCCCAAACCGGTCCAACGCCCCCATGACTCCCTGATATGCTTCATCAATGAATAGGCACGATACTGCGTCAAGATATATACTTTCTTGATTCCAGAGTTAAACAGGTTACTCAGAACAAAATCAATTATCTTATATTTACCACCAAATGGAACACCTGGCTTGGGCCTGTTCAATGTAAGCGGACTCAACCGCTCACCTTTACCTCCTGCCAGAACCATAGCAATAGTGTTTCTAGTGATGTTTCCCATTGAATACATGTAAGACGCCCCCTTTTTCTGTTCAGTCTGATAAATAAATTATGTTTTGGATTGAAATCACTTGAAAACAGTCACCTAATCAGGCTCGAAAAATAATAACACCTTCACTTTCGATATCAGTGAAGACAAATTATGTCAATAGTTACATACACGTAAAATCACCAGGAAAAACTCAGGTTAAAATAACTTTGAATTGTATCAACAGCAATATTTTGCGCAAAAAGAGGGGGTGAGTGCTGAAACAGTGCTCCCCCCTTTATTTAACACCAACTTTACGATCTCTGCATCTGCTATAGATCCTCATTCAGCAGATTGTTGTCAATCAATCTGGTTTTTCCGACCTTGACCGCCATAACCATCAGTGTGTCTTTATCTGCCACCACAGCCGTTTCAAGCGTAATACCGCTGCAAAACTCAAGATAATCTATCTGCACTGACGACTCCGACCCTATTATTTCCAAAGCCAGGTTACGAAGTTTTGCAATATCCTTCTCACCGGCTGCATAAGCCGCACGAACTGCCTTGATCGACTTAATCAGGCAAAGGGCGCTCTGTCGCTCCTCTGGTGACAGGTAGACATTGCGCGAGCTCATGGCCAGTCCGTCCGCCTCCCTGACAATCGGCATTCCCAGTACATGAACAGGCATACTGAGATCGCTCGTCATCTGGCGAATTACCGCCAGCTGCTGATAATCTTTACAACCGAGCAGAGCAACATCGGGCATGACGATATTGAACAACTTGGTTACCACTGTTGCCACACCGTCAAAGTGACCCGGACGGCTGGCACCACATAACGGCTGGGAAATTTGCTTGACTGTAATAGAAGTCTGAAAACCAGACGGATACAGTTCTGCAGCAGTGGGCGTAAAGACTATATCCACTCCGCACTCCGTAGCAATCTGACAGTCTCCCTCCATATTACGCGGATAACGATCAAGGTCTTCATTCTGGCCGAACTGGATCGGGTTTACGAAAATGGAAAGAACAAGAACATCGCCTCTCTTGCGACCTTCTCTCAATAGAGATGCGTGCCCTTCGTGCAAAAAACCCATGGTTGGTACAAATGATATGCTTTTACCATCCTGTTTCAAAGAACGTACATAAGACTGCATTTCAACAATTGAACTGATTATTTTCATATTTTTTAAAATCCTTAATTGAAAGAGTGCGAATCGGTAGGGAACTTGCCGCTGCGTACCTCTTCAAGATAAGATTGAACAGCCTCTGTTATTGTCGGAGCAAGTTCGGCATAACGCTTAACAAACTTGGGTGAATACTTTTCACATAACCCCAGAAGATCATGAATCACCAATACCTGACCATCACAGTTGACTCCGGCACCGATACCGATAGTCGGAATACTCATTTTTTCCGTTATCCGGGCGGCAAGTTCTGCAGGGATCCCCTCCAACACAACTGAAAAAGCACCAGCCTCCTCAACCGCCAGAGCATCGGCCATTATACGCTCTGCCTGATCCTTTCGTCCCTGCACCTTGAACCCACCCATGCGATGTACTGACTGCGGCGTCAGTCCGATGTGCGCCATAACAGGAATATCAATTGAAGATATGGCTCGAATTGTTTCTGCCGCATTCACCCCACCTTCAATCTTTACAGCCGCTGCTCCACCTTCCTGAAGCATTCTGCCACAATTGCGACGGGCCTCTTCGACGCTGACCTGGTAGGACATAAACGGCATGTCAGCAACTACCAGAGCCTTTGGAGATGCCCTGACAACGGCTTTGACGTGATAAAGCATCTCATCCATTGTTACCGGCAGGGTATTCTCATAACCGGAAAAAACTACCCCGGCAGAATCACCCACAAGAATAATGTCAACACCGGCATTATCCACCAAACGGGCAAAGGGATAATCGTATGCAGTAAGCATGGTAATGCGGCGTCCGTCCTGCTTCATCTGGAGAATTTCTGGTATATTGACTTTTTTTTGCATATCTTGCTCCTGATATTTATAAGGCTAAAATAACAAAAACGCGCTGGGATGCGCGTTAGCAAACAAATACCTGGCATCCCATGCTGCCGTACTTGTCGGGATATCCCCTTCCGTCCCGGTTCGCCTTGGAATCCGTGCAGTATGTGAATGTAATTTCACCCCACAGCTGATCAACTCCCTTACGGGTAGCTGTCAACTCTTTTCATATGAGCCTCTTGCAAAACTACTGCGGCCCAGTTCTGCTTCGTTGCCGCTCACTCGCAAGCTCAACGTACATAGGGTATGCTTCGCTCCCTCGCTTGCTTGCGCCTTGCATAACTGTTTCCTCATAACATTTTGCAAGAGTCTCATATATCAAATATTACATAACAAAATCCATACAAAAATAATTTTGTATGCAATAATTCTACTTTAAACCGGCCAACTTTTCGTCAATAGAGTGATGAATTTCATCATTTACTTTTTCCGCATCATCAATATTGTAAGCAACAATATTCTTCAAATGCGTATAAGAATCCAGATCAATTTTTTCGAAATTAAACCCCAGACCTTCATCGGTAATACGGCTAACCCTGCCGCTGAAACCGACAGAAATTTCCGGCTCTGAACCATCAAGAATTATTGTTATATCAACCAGCTCGCCAATCGGCAAAATCTCCGATGTAACCAGAAACATACCGTTCATGCTGAGGTTCTCGACTCCACCTTGAAACTTGCGCTCAGCGACTTTTATTGTGGCATTCACATTGAAAGTTACTCTAGAAAATTTCCTGGTAGCCATAAACAGTTCCTCCAGATATTGAAAATTGCAATAAATCATAGCATGGAATCAGGCTGGCACAAGAGTTTATTGCACAGTTCCGGATTGCCAGACTACTGATAGTCATTTATACTGTTCGACGGAGAAATAATTATGCCAGAATCAATTTCATTTTTACCTGAATTGCTTGATAGCCACTGTATCGTCGATGTACGTACACCTCTTGAATTCGCAGAAGATCACTTACCCGGAGCTATCAACGTACCGATTCTAACCAATGAAGAAAGGGTGGAAATCGGTACCATCCACAAACAGATCGGGCCAAAGCAAGCCCGCATGAGAGGGCTGGAGCTGACCTGTGGTCGCTTTGCAAAAATGGTTCAGGAAATTATCAGCCATGCCGCCGGAAGAAACGTTACTGTTTACTGTTGGCGAGGCGGTTTGCGCAGCAAATCAATGGCTATTTTGCTGGAAGCAACAGGGCAGACCGTATTTCAACTGCAAGGCGGGTACAAGGCTTTTCGTGGGATCGTCAACGATTATTTTGAAGACTTCAGGCCGCCCGCCCCGCTTCTGGTCATGCACGGCATGACCGGAATCGGCAAGACAACCTTTATCAATGGACTGGACCAGCAAAAATGGACGTCAATCGACCTGGAGGGGCTGGCCTGTCATCGCGGCTCGGCTTTTGGAGCGATCGGACTGGATCAATCGCTAAGCCAGAAACGGTTCGATACCCAGCTATGGGATCAATTCCGTCGCGCACCGGCTAACCGACCTATTGTTCTGGAGGGAGAAAGCCCGCGCATCGGCAAGGTGTCTCTTCCGGGCAATCTTTATGATGTAATGGCAGAAGGCAGCCGCATCTGGTGTAAAGCGACTCTGGAAACACGAGTACAGCGCCTGACGGAAGAATACGCCTTTCCTGAATTCCGTGAAGCCATGGCCGATTCACTGATACGTATCAAAAAAAAACTTGGTGGGCCACAATTCACAGAGCTTTCCGGGATGCTTGAGAGATGGGATATACCAGGTTTGATAAAGGGACTGATTGAGAACTACTACGACAAGCTTTACTACAAGCATCGTCCATGGACACCTGTGGCAGAGTTGGATCTGGAGGATTACGCCCTGGCGGAACAACAGTTGGAGCGATTTTGGAATCAACACAAAGCAGATACTTCAAACTGAAGTTACAAATAAAAAGCGGGGGCCAAATGGCCTCCGCTTCTCATTTCAAACATATAGAACCTTCAAAAACTAGTCGTCAAAGTTACCTGCTGCACCCTTATCACCATCAAGGGTTTTAGCCCGCTCGATGATATGCTCTTTAGTCCAGTAGGCTGGATCTTCAAGCAAAGAAGCCTTAGAACCCACATCATGTGAACCGGCTTTCAGAATTGCTTCGATGGCAAGTGGCGCCGTATCCTTTGCATTAAAAACATCAACCAGCATTTTGTAGACAAACTCTTCAACACGCTTGGACATCCGTTCACGAACAGCTTTTGGCTGTGCCAGCAGTTTATTTTCAAAAGGCAGGTTCAGGCTCTTATAGTCACCCTTTTTCCACCCTTTTTCAGTGGCATAAGCGACCATCTCTGCCCACAATTCCTCAGTAACACCCTCACCCACAACCTTGACAAAGTTGCCGTCTGCATCCAGTTTTGCATTGCCGTAGTCGTTTACTTCCAGTCCCCAGGAAACCATCTGCAGTGCTGTCGCCACATTAGCTTTGGTTGTGTTGGTCTGGTTGGCTATTTCACGCAAACGCTCGGAGCTGTTGCCGGAAGTACCATGCTGAGCACCGTTAACCTTGTAAGGTTTAAGGGCGTCATGTATATCAGCTGTCAGACCAACCTGAATACCAGCATCACTGGCTTCCAATCCGTGGGTAGTACCGTTGTTGAGCGCAATCCAGTCAGGATAGATTTCATGGGCATTCAACCCCTGAATCAGAAATTTAGCTTCGGCAACCGTTGACAAACCGCTGTTACCCTTGATTTCACCGACTTCGGTTTCAAGGCCGGCCCACTTGGGGATGTACGGGTTGATCGCCAGGTTGGCCAGCAGATTCTGATCGTCGGGAAGATGGGAAGCATCAATGGCTATTGAAGTGATTCCGGCTTCAAACATGGTCGGCACTTCAATCTTGGCGTCGGCAAGATCCTTGTCGTTCTTGATACCGTAATGATCGGCATGAACGGCTACCGGAATGGTTATCCCCAACTCATTACAGATAGAATCAACAATACGGGCCATATTCCAGTAGTTGACTGGACAATAAGCCTTTTGTCCACCTTCAGACTTGGCAATTTCAATAATAATCGGGGCATTGGCACGCTGCGCAGCCATGAGAGCTCCGCGAATTACTAAAGAGTTGCGGCCGTTGGCAGCCATTGTAATGGCTTTGCCTTTGGCTGACATGGCCCTGTCAATCACTTTACCGCTGACAATCAGTGCCTTGGAATTGGGAAAGAGCTGCTTGATGTTCGGTGGTCGTCCAATCTGGAGGGCTTTCTCAAAATCTGCGGAATATGCCATGTCCATTCTCCCTTTTATTAAAGATTTTCCCATGAAGTTAATAAAACTTAAATCTTATACCACCGCATTGTTTTGAAATCAAGGATCACCTACAACAAACAACTCAGCCTGTCCAAACATCGGGTTCTGATTGCTAATGAGGCTCTAATTACATTCCGGAATAACTCGAACCGCAACCACACCATCAACCTCTTTCAGCTTTGTGACCAGATCATCCGAGACTTCATCTGATACATCAATAATATTATAGGCAACTTCGCCACGGTTTTTATTAAGCATTTCATCAATATTCAGCCCGTTGCCACCCAGCAGTGAGGTGATATTGCTGATTACTTTCGGCACGTTATTGTTGATCAGGGTGATACGGGTCTTACCGGTCGGAGCGAGTTCACAATTCGGGAAATTGACCGAATTTCTGATATTGCCACGCTCCAGATATTCGCGAATCTGGTCTGCAGCCATAATGGCACAGTTGTCTTCGCTCTCCGGTGTGGAAGCACCCAAATGAGGAATACAGAGGACCTTATCAACACCGAGAAGGCCTGCCTCAGGAAAGTCAATCACATACCCACCTAACTTACCGGCAGCAATCGCTGCTTTGATGGCATCATTTTCCACCAGACCTGTTCGGCTGAAGTTGAATAAACGGGCACCTTTTTTCATACGGCCAAGGCGCTCTGCATTGAATAACCCTTTTGTATCTTTGTTCAGCGGCACATGGATTGTGATGTAATCGGATTCGGCCACAAGTGCGTCCAGATTGGCGGCCTTAACTACATCGTGAGACAATTTCCAGGCGGCCTCTACACTGATAAATGGATCGTATCCCATGACCCTCATCCCCAGTGCAGCAGCAGCATTGCACACCATGACACCGATAGCTCCCAAACCGATAACACCCAGAGTCTTACCCTGCAATTCAGGTCCAACAAACTTGGCTTTACCCTTTTCTACCAGCTCTGGCACCTCTTCCCCTTTATCCTTAAGACTCTGGGTCCAGGCGATTCCCTCATACAGATTGCGGCTGGAGAGTAATAGCGATGCAATCACCAGTTCCTTTACTCCGTTTGCATTTGCACCGGGTGTGTTGAACACTACAACTCCCCGCTGTGTACACTTGTCGAGTGGAATATTGTTTACACCGGCACCGGCACGGCCAATAGCCAAGACGCTAGCCGGAATGTCCATGGAGTGCATATCAGCAGAACGGAGCAGAACTGCATCAGGATTGAGAATTTCAGTAGCGGCCTCGTAGGTGTCACGCGGAAGACGATCAAGCCCGCAGGCGGCAATTTTGTTAAGTGTCTGTATTTTGAACATCGTTTCCATCCCCTTATTATCCGTTTTTAGATGCGAATTCATTTATGAATGCTGCCAGTGACCTTACACCTTCCAGAGGCATGGCGTTATATATTGAAGCACGCATTCCGCCAACAGAACGATGTCCGGCCAGATTAACCAGACCGGCAGCATCAGCTTCTTTTACAAACTTTTTATTGAGAGCTTCGGCCTTTTCAGGATCGGCTTCACGTATCAGGAAAGGTACGTTCATCAATGAACGGACGCTCTTTTCAACCGGGCTGTAGAAGAATGGTGAATTGTCCAGGCAGTCATACAGCACTTTGGCCTTTTCTGCATTTAGCTTGTAAAGTGCTTCCGGGCCGCCAATTTCACGAATCCATTCCTGGACCAGCTTGAAGATATAGATGGCGTAGCAGGGTGGTGTATTATACATGGACTGGTTGGCTGCATGAATTTTGTAGCTCAGCATTGCCGGAATGTTTGCCGGAACACGCTCCATCATATCCTTACGGATTATGACCAGTGTCAGACCGGCCGGGCCGAGGTTTTTCTGGGCACCTGCATACAGGACGGCAAACTTGTTGACATCCAGCGGTTCAGACAGTGCTGCCGAGGAAATATCGCCAATCAGAGGAACATTTCCCACATCTGGCAGTTGGTGATACTGGGTTCCTTCAATTGTGTTGTTGTAGCAGATATGAAAATAATCCGCTTCAGGATCAGCCCCTTTAATTTCCGGCAAATAAGACCAGCTCTTATCCTTTGAAGAACCGACGATATTAACCTGACCAAGCTTTACTGCCTCATCTATAGCTTTCTGAGCCCAGGTGCCGGTCAGTGTAAAGTCAGCCTTTTTGTTGATAGTCATGAAGTTCAGCGGCAGCATGTGAAACTGCAGACTGGCTCCACCCTGCAGAAACAGAACATGGTAATCATCCGAAATTCCCATATTCTGACGAATAAGAGCTTCTGCTTCGGCGATGATTGGCTCATAGTCCTTGGAGCGATGTGACATTTCCATTACAGACTGGCCGCTGGTGCCATAAGAAAGCATCTCATTGGCGGCTTTCCTCAAGACTGATTCAGGCAAAACAGATGGACCTGCTGAAAAATTAAAAACACGTTTCATGAGCATAACCCCTTTGAATTTTTATAAAAAACGGACCATCTCAGAACCAGTTACCTAGGCACAACTATCAAAATTAATACCATACCAGAAACTGACCTGAAGGATCGAATAATTTAGCACGAAGATCTGTTTTATGTCAACCGCAATGGAAATACATCTCACGATAACTATCTGCTTTAAATATGATTTTAAATGAATTTCTATCATCGCAGATATGTGAACTGGACCGTTTCCATATCCTCATGCTATATATCAATCTCAGCCAAAATGACTGTTAAGGGGTTGTTGAATGATGTCCAGCATAGAAATCAGCCTGAACACAAAATACGAAAAACTCAAATCCATTATACTAAGCGTGGAAAGCTGCGTAATCGGCTTTTCAGGAGGAGTCGACTCAACTTTTCTTTTCGCAGTTGCGGAAAATCTGCTTGGCACAAAAGCATTAGCAGTAACCGCAACCTCCGAGACATATCCGGAACGAGAATTACTGGAAGCCCAGAAACTGGCTCAACACATTGGCGGTCAACATCGTTTGATGGTTTCAGAAGAACTTGATATCCCCGAATTTCAGGACAACCCAAGAGACCGTTGCTACTACTGCAAGAAAGAGCTATTCGGCAAATTGAGAAAAATTGCCGATGAGCAAGGATTTCTGCATGTACTGGACGGCACCAATCTGGACGACCAAAACGATCATCGCCCTGGTCGACGTGCTGCCGCCGAATTTAATGTGCGCAGCCCTCTGGAAGAGGCTGGCCTTAAAAAAGATGACATCCGGAAACTATCCAGGACATTGAACCTGCCGACTTGGAACAAGCCAGCCTTTGCTTGTCTTTCGAGTCGTTTTCCTTATGGCACAGCCATTACTGCCGAACGGGTTCGTAAGGTCGGAAGAGCAGAAGAATCACTACGAGAGCTGGGATTCAAAACTCTCCGCGTACGTTATCACGGAGATGTGGCCAGACTTGAACTTGGGACGCAGGAGTTTGACGAAGCGACCGGACTTTTACGCGACGATGTTATCAAGTGCGTGAAAGAAGCTGGCTTTACCTATGTTGCAATTGACCTGCAAGGCTACCGCAGCGGGGCAATGAACGAGGCGCCGCAGTAATTGCTTAAACAAAAACCATTGGATCGGAGAGCAGTAAATGCCTACAACAATGAGAAGAAAAGATAGGGCAACAGACTCTGAACAGACCATCAAATTATTGAAAGAAGGTGAGTATGGTGTTTTAGCCACGGTTGATGCCGAAGGCCAACCCTACG
>Ga0105048_10006532_pt1 | contig 18792 bp, 15 predicted proteins | sample MAT05_FD_78382 | JGI IMG/M metagenome (GOLD analysis project Ga0105048, IMG submission 78382) | Freshwater microbial communities from Lake Fryxell liftoff mats and glacier meltwater in Antarctica - MAT-05 | ecosystem: Environmental > Aquatic > Freshwater > Ice > Liftoff microbial mat | place... | reverse complement strand
GGCTCAAAACCATCACGAATTCACTCAAAACGACCCGTTTTCGGGTCTCCGGAGCCCCTATTCGATCGAAAAGTGATGCTTTTCGGCGCGTTTCGACCGAATTTTGATGGCAAATCGTCACTCAAAACCGCTCCTGCATCTTTATCAACGTGGTCGTGTTTCAAGGTGCCACGGTGCCATGGGTGTCATGGCACCATGAATCGGTAGGTGCTGGCACCGTGGCACCTTCGCACGCTTCGATCCGAGACCGAACGCCCGTGAGGGAGTCTGCGACCTCGCCGACGCTTCGGGTTGGTGGACCCAGGGGAAGAATCATCATTTTCAGCCGTGGAAAGCATAGAATTCTCTCCACACTATCCACACCGCGCGCTGCCAGGGGCTATCCGTGACGATCTCGGTCGTGTGCCTCTATTGCGAAACCGAATACCAGGTGAACCCGGACTTGGCCGGAAAGTCGATGCGCTGCCCGAACGCATCCTGTCGGGAAATCATCGAAGTCCCCGCGGCCGTCGTCCCGCTGCCGGCCCCAAAAATCCCGACCGCGCCGCGGGTGTTCGACGCCGAGTCGGTTTTCGAGTTGCCCGCCCCCCCGGCGGAATTACCGTTCGAGCGCATCGAAGCGGACTCGGTCGGCCCGCTGGAAGCCATTGTCGCGGATGACGAACCGCCGTCCGTCTTCGAATTGCCCATCGACGAACCTCCCATTCGTTCGGCGATCCTTCTGCCCAAACCGTCCGAGAAAATCCCGCCCGCAGCAGTCTCGATTCCCAAAGCGACTTTGCTCCCCCCGGTCCAAAAGGCGAAGAAAGTCGGCGGCCCCAAAGAAGTTGCCTGGACGGACAATGCCCCGCTGCCCGGCGCACCGGCAACGCCCGCCGCGGTCGCAACGGACGACGATGAACCCTTCCGTCCGCGAAGGGGAAAAAAGCGGTCGTGGCCGATGGTCTTGCTCATCGTGCTTTCGCTCGCCACCTTCGTGGGGCTTGGATTCATTGGTTACGGGCTCCTCCAGCAATCGAAGCTGAAGGAAGACCAACTCGCGGCCGACGCCGAGACCGCCTACAAGGACGGCAACTACCCCACCGCTCAGAAACGCTACGAGGAACTCCTCGAAAAGTTCCCCGATAGCGACGCGAAATCCCGATACCGGTTCTTCGCGAGATTGTCCGAAACGTCCGCGGTCATCGGCTCCGTCACCTCCCGCGACAACCCGGACGCGGGGCAAAAGGCGTTCGACCGCTTCGTCGCCGAGTTCAAGGACGATCCACTCGCTCAACCCGAAACCGGCTTCGGCACGGACATCGTCCAGGCCGGCAAGCGGCTCGCGGATACGCTCGCGGAGTTCGCGGGCGATCGGCTCAAGGATTTCCGCGCGGACCGCACGAAACTCGAGCCGCTTTCCACTGCGGAAAAAACCGTCGCGGACGGACGGACACTCCTGCCAATCGTGGACCGCTTCCGCGACAAGCAAGGGTTGAACCTCGACCCACAGCGCGCGAAGTTCGACGAACTGGCCAAAGCCTTCTCGGCCGAACGACACCGACTTTCCGTATTGGAGCCGTACCGCTCGTTGGCCAACGAGCCCACGGCAGCGGGAATCGAAGAGTTCGAGCAAATGCTGAAGGAGAACAACCTCGCGGCCGATGCGGAGGCGAAAGCGATGCTCGCGTTGGCGGAGAAGAATCTGCGGGCGACGATCATCTTCACCGCCAAACCTGTTGCTGCGAGTCGCATCCCTTCGGCCCCGCACCCGCCCGTGCTCTTCGCCGCGGCCGTGGCCGGCGTGCCGCAGCCTCGCATCAGTTTGGATGCCGCACCGGACATCGTCTTCGCCGTTGCCCGCGGCGTCCTCTACGCTTTGGACGCGCAAACCGGAACCGTCGTCTGGGGCACTCGAGTCGGCCCTCCGACGCTCGACCCGCGCGCCGCGGACGTGCCGGTCCGCATCACGCTGGGCGACGGCGCTACGGATTGGGTGCTGGTGACCGACGAATCGACGGCGACGCCCGGCCTCACGGCTCGCGTCGCCCGCACCGGCGAATCGGTTTGGTATCAGCCTTTGCCCTCGCCCGCCTTGGCCCGACCCGTCGTGATCGGTGGCCGCGTCTATTTACCGCTGCGAGACCGACTCGGCACGGTGATCGAATTCGACGCACTCAGCGGAGCGAAAGTCGGCGAACTGACGATCCGCCAGCCCATCGGCACGGGACTCGTCGCGATCCCCGGACCTTCGCTCGGCGAAAGCTACCTCGTCGTACCCGCCGACGCATTCCGCTGCTTCATCTTCGGCATCGGCTCCGAAGACGCGGACGGCAACAAGCTCCCGGCCCGCTGCGTGCGCGTGTTCCAAACCGATCACCCCCGCGATTCCCTCCGCGGCGAGCCGATCCCCGTCGTCCCCGCAGAGCCGACCGGGCCGCGACTGCTCGTGTTCACGCAGGCCGACGGGCCGACGACGATGAAGTTGCGGGCGTTCGCACTGCCCACGGCCGCGGACCTCGCGGCGAGCGATACCGCCACGGTGGATCGACCGACCGCCCCGCCGGCCGAAGTCGTCGTCCCCGGCTGGGCGTGGTTCCCGCCAGTCTCCGATGGCGAACGGCTCGTGCTCGCGACCGACGCGGGGGCATTTTTGGCTTACGGCATCAACCAATTGCAAAACGCGGACCGACCGCTCTTCGCGCTGCCCGGCCCCGCGGCTCGGGGCGAAGCGGACGCCGTGCTCCGATCGCAAATCGTCCTCGCCGAGGAAGACGGCTACTGGGCCGTGATCGCGGGGAACCTCGTGCGACTGCGAACTTCGGTCAACGCGACCGCGGGCTATCAAATCCTGCAGTCCGGCGGAGGCCGGCCCGTCGGCGAACCGGTGCATCGACCGCAAATCCGGCCCGGACTCGGCCTCGGCGTCGTCGTCGCCCGCACGGGCTCGGCCGTTCAGGCCATCGGGTTCGACATCGCCACCGGGCAGCTCCGCTGGCAGCAGCGATTGGGGCTTTCCGGCACCCATGCCCCCGTCGGGCTTGCGGATGGGTCGGCGCTGATCCCCGACGATGACGGCGGCGTTTACCTCGTCGGAACGGGTGCGAACTCCGGCCGAACCGCGGCCGATACGCTGCTCGCGGAACCGATCGCCCGGCCCCTTGCAGACCTGAGCGGACGAGCCGCCGTCGCGGCCGGCGACGACGGCAAGTCGCTCTGGGTGCTCGCCCCGGAAGCCGCCGACCGCGAAGGCCGCCGGTTGCGGGTTCGCTGGATTGTCGATCGTGTCGTGAAACTCGAAACGTCCGTGCCGCTGCCGGATGCCCTCGCGGGCTCGCCGCTGATCCGCGGCAACTCGCTGCTGATTCCCTTGGCGAACGGCTACATCCACCGCTTCGATCCCGGTGACACCCAGTTGACACTCGGGCCGCTCTGGCGGAGCGACGCGGACAAAGACGCGGTTTGCCACCTCGCCGCCGTTGGAGACGAGGACTTCCTCGCAACCGACGGCGGCCGGCGATTCGCGAGGTGGAAGTGGACCGCGGGCGCGAAGCCGACGAAGACCACCGGCGCGTGGGAGATGAAGGAGAAACTCGTCGGCCCGCCGGTCGTCTTCGCCGGGGCCGATAGCGTCCGCTTCGTCGCGGCGGATCGAAGCGGTGCCTTGCACCTGTTCGCCGGTGATTTGCCGGGCGATCCGCTCCGCCGGTGGCGGAGCGGCGGACCGATTCCCGCGGGCGTGCCGAGCAATCTCGGCGCTATCGCCATCGGCGATCGAAGATTGCTGCTCTACGGCGTCGATCGTCGGGCGGTCGTCGTCCTCGATCCCAACTTGGCCGAACCCGTCTGGGTCGCGGATGGGCTCGTTTCCGCAAACGGCGGCGAACTCACGGGGTGGCGGCTCGACGGTGGCCGCGTGATCGCCCCGGACCAATCGGGCCGCGTAACGATGCTCGACGCGGAGACGGGAAAGGTTTTCGCGAGCGTTCCGAAGACACTTTTGGGCACGGTCGCGACAGCCGCAGCCGTGCCGCTCACTGCTGGAGAAGCCTTGCTTCCCGTGGCCGACGGCACGGCATCGACCGTCGCATTGCCGCCGCGGCCCATCGTCTTGCCGGAATAGCGAGTCCTCAAATCCGAGCCGCGACCGTCAGGAAGCGGTCTTGCAAATCGCTCCCGAACGGTCGCGGCTCGGTTGGCCGGTCCCGCAAATCGCTCCCTGACGGTCGCGGCTCGGTTGATAGTTGCCGCGACCGAACGCGAAATCCATCGGCTATTCCTCGTTTTCTAGCCTTTCTCGCAATCCATCCGAGCTCCCCGAGTGTCGGGAACGCCGTCGGTCGCAGAAGAATTCCGGCGGCCGATTCCGATTTCGTGGACCGGGCGATTTGACAGCCTCCGGACCTCGACCTAGGGTTGGGGCGTGAATGAGACGCCGACCACGCTCAACGGAGCGAAAAGGTCGCGGGAACCGAAAGCCTGCGAGTCTCGGACGACCTCATTCGACGTACTGGAGACCAGTCATGTTCGGCACAATTGCCGCACGAACCGTGGAGTTCCTGAAAAAGGAAGACGGTCCGACGGCAGTCGAGTACGCGGTGATGCTGGCCCTGATCGTCGTGGTGTGCATCGCCGCCATCACGGCCCTCGGCTCTAACGCCAGCAGCACCTTTGGGAACGTGGCCCTGAACACCGCCGCGAAGGGGTCGTAGCAGGGAGTCGTCGTCAGTGTTGGTGGCTCGGTCGCACTTTCGCGGTCGATCCAATTTCGCCCGATTTTTACTTTCTCACCCGAGGAGTTTCCCATGAGCGCAATGATGAAGAACGTCGTCGAGTTCCTGAAGAAGGAAGATGGCCCGACCGCAGTTGAGTACGCCGTGATGTTGGCCCTCATCGTCGTGGTTTGTATCGCCGCGATCACCGCCCTCGGCACGAACGCGAACAGCACGTTCTCCACCGTCGGTTCCGCCGTCAAGCCCGCCGCTAGCTAAGCACTGCGGGCTTCGAGCCCGCGAGTCAGTTCCCTGGGGCCGAGCCGAACGCGGCTCGGCCCCAAGTATTTCCGGCGGACCCTCAACCCATCCCATTTCTTGCTCTCCCCCGAGCACCCAAGGACGACCCCCGTCATGACCAATACACTGACTGCCCCCGCAGGAACCACGCCCGTGACCAAACCGAACGATCTCGGCATCGATCGCGCGTTCCTCATCGGCATGGCGCGCATTCCCGCGATTGCCGTGCTTTGGACCGCCGCGGCTTGGCTCGCCTCCGCCGCCGTCGCTCAATTCGGCTGGTATTTGCCCTTCAACGGCGTGCCACTCAACCTCGGCCCCATTGCGATCATCTGCGCCGGGATGCTCCTCGCGGCCTGGATCGACGGCTACGCCTTCAAAGTGCCGAACTGGTGTACGCTCTCCCTTGTGATGAGCGGCTGGTACATCGGCCTTATCCACGATCTCGGCGAAATCGAGTTGATTCCCGGCTTCGCGGAGCTCAATTCCAGCGGGGAAGTCGTGTCCCGCGCCGGCGGCATCGGTGGAGCACTCGCCGGAACCGCGATGGGCTTCGCCCTGCTCTTCCCCGCCCTGTTCATCCGCGGCATGGGCCAGGGCGACGTGAAAATGACCATGGGCTTCGGAAGCCTGATCTTCGCCTACTTCGGCATCGGCGACGGTGCTTGGATCTTATTGTGGTCGTTCATGATCGGTGTGTTGATCGGCGGGGTGTTCGGCTTGGTCATCATGATTACCCGCCGGCAGCTGCACAAGAACTTGAATAACTTCCGCGAAATCGCCACGGATCTGCAAGTGCTCGTGACCGCGGGCCCCGCCAAGGCCGCCGAACGGGCCGAAAGCCGCAAGAAAGACTGGTGGCGGCTGCCCTACGGCGTGCCGTTGTGCGTCGGGTTCCTCGGCTACCTCTGGTACATCTTCTTCGTGGTCAACTGAGCTCGAAACGGATCGCGAACTTCACGCGGGCCGCCCGAAAGGGCGGCCCGCGTTGCATTTGGGTAGCGCCCATCCCACTTTTCTCACTTCCCAGGTTCAACCCAATTCCCGGGATTTTGCGGCGGAATCGGGCGAACAGCTAAGTTGCGCCGAATCGGTATTCGCGTTACAGCCGGAAAAGTTGAAGGGACGGCGCGGTTCGGGTCGATTCATTCAGCGTGGCAATCTCGCCGCTATCCGTTGGCAACCAATTAGGGCAGGAAAATAGGTTTCAACCGATTCAGTCCTTGCGAATCGTAAGTCGTGCTCTAGGTTTGTGCGGCCGAAGTGACGAGGCGACTCAAGTCCGGACCCGCCTTCAAGAATGAAGGCGAAACCGGCCCGAGGAAACGGGCCGGAGAATGCTGCGGAAGACCCGTCCAGAAGCATTTTGGTTCGAACGCGATCTCGACCTCGGCCCCCGCGGAGCCTCGTACGGCCCGGCCCGCGGTCCAGGCCCGCCGGTATCCCGGCGGGAGTCGGTTCCTGGCCCCTCCCGCCCCCCGGCGCGAGGCCAACCCGACACCCTACCGGGCCGGTAGTTCCGCGCCGCACAGACAAAGTAACTCCCCGAGGGGGTCGCAAACGTGAAGAACAAGAACATCATCCTGATCGCAGTAGCCGTCGGCTGCGGCTTGGTGGCCGCTTTCGTAACCGCTCGGCTCGGGGCCAAACCGGCCGTCCAAGCCGAAACCGTCGATGTTCCCGTGGCCGCCCGCGACCTGCCGGTCGGCACCAAGTTGAACAAGGACGACATCAACAACCTCGTGACGTACAAGAAGTTCCCAAAAGACAGCGCCCCGATGAACGCGGTCGATATGCACGAATCGCTCATGGACAAGCGGTTGGTCCGCACGATCCGTGCCGGCGAAGCGTTCAACGTCGCCGACCTGACGGACACGAGCCCGATCAGCCCGCCGCCGGGCTTCAACATGATGACCTTCAACGCGACGCTCGAAAAGGCCGTCGCGGGTTTCGCTGGGCCGGGCTCCAAGGTGGACATCATCGCCTCGGTCCGGATGCAGAGCCAAGGTGGCAAGAGCGTGGTCTTCCCGCTCTTGATCGACATGCTCGTGCTCGCGATCGACAACCAGACGCAGTTTGCGAGCACCGGGGCGTACCAGCAACTGGGTACGGTTTCGCTCGCCGTGAACTCGAAGCAAGCCCTGCTGTTGCACGGTGCCCTCGGCCGGACCGCCGACCTCCGCCTGGTTCTGCGAAATACGGACCGGCCTTCGATTTGGGCCCCAGGTGAAATCCTGACCGAAGAAGCAATCTGGAAGATCCTCGCCGACGAACCGGAGAAGCAGAAAGTCCAAGAAGAGCCGAAGACGCCGAAGGGTCCGGAGATGGTCAAGCTGCCCGTGCCGATCGAAGACCTGCCCGCGGGCACGGCTTTGACCAAGGAAGTCATCGAAACGAAGTTCAAGCTCGTGGACTTCACCCCGCCGGCACCGTCGAACGTGGTTTCGGACCTCAAGGAACACACGGGCAAGTACACGACGAAGGACATTGCAGCGAACACGTTCGTGCCGCGGAGTTTCGTGGGCGAAAAGCCGGTGGTCATCGCCGAACTGCCCAAGGTCAAGCCGGCCCCGAACGTCGATGGTTCGCCCAAGGCCCCGCTCGTAGACCCGACGCCCAAGGTGATTGCGAAGCCCGCAGTTTACTGGGACACGACCGTCCAGACCGCAGGTGGGATGAAGAAGTACCGTTACCAGAAGCTGGACAACGGCGAATACAAGTTCCTCGGAGAACTCAAAGACGAGGGGCAACCCGAAGCCGCGAAGGCCGAAGACGTCCCGGACGCCAAGCCGAAGGACGAGAAGAACCCGGCCGACAAGCCGATCTGATCCGTCGCCGCGAAGTCGCCAAGAACGGGACGCAAGTCCCGTTCGAAACCCGAAGGCCGCGAATTTCGCGGCCTTCACCCCCGGACGGCGAACCGTCCGGGCCTTGTGACCAGGCCGATCCGAGTGACGGGCGGAGCCCGTCTCCTTTGCAAGAAGAGGTGAAAGGATGCACCCGACCATGAAAACTACCCGCCGTGCGATCGCCGGATTGGCAGTTCTAGCCGGGCTTCTCGGCGGATCGGCCATCGCCCAACCGACTGCCCAACCGCCCACGCTACCGCCCCCCGCCGACGTCAAGATGGACAAGACGACCGGGGCACTCATCGTTCCCTTGAGCGGCGCAGTCCGCTTCAATCCCGGTCCTAAGCTGATTGCCGACATCTTCGTTCGCAATGAAGACGTCCTCCAGGTCCGACCGGACCCCCGCGATCCCAAGATCCTGATCTTGACCGGGAAGGTTGCCGGGGCGACACAAATCAAGATCACGTTTGAAGATAAGTCGAAAGCCGATTACGACGTGATTGTCCAGCCCGATTACGACCTCCTGCGGTCGGTGATCAAGCGGACTGTCCCCACGGCCAGCGTGGACGTGGTCCCCGGCGTCGGAAACGTGATCATCCTCAGCGGTTACGTCGTCAAGCCAGAAGATTCGGATTTCATCCAGCGGATCGCCTCCAGCGCGGTTGGCGGGGTCGTGTCCAACGTGATCAACGCCCTGCAAATTGGCGGTGCTCAGCACGTTCTGATCGACGTGACCGTCGCCCAGGTGGACCGCACCGAAATCCGCGAACGCGGCTTCAGCTTCGGGGTCACCGGCACGAGTGTCGGCTTCAGCAGTATCCTTTCGGGCTTGGCCATAACGAACGTCGCCACCAACCTCTTCGGTGGTGCCGCGGCGGCCGTCGGGGCTCCGATCACCCCCGGAGCGACCGCGAACCTCGTGACCGGGATCGTACCGGCCGGCACCCTCGGGGCCTTGCGTGCCCTTCGCACCGAAGGACTCGCAAAATTCCTGTCCGAGCCGAAAGTCATCACGCAGACCGGTCGCCCCGCCCTGCTCCGAGCCGGTGGCCAGCAAGCCATCCTCGGGCCATCTTCCGGGATCAACGGCCCCGGCGTCATCCTCGAACAGGTCGGTACGCAGCTCGAAGTGCTTCCGATCGTGTTCGGCAATGGGAAGATTTACCTGGAAGTGACCCCGCAATTCCGCTCCGTGAACAACGGCCGCGGCGTTTCGACCGCCTTCGGGTTCACCCCCGGCTTCAACGAATCCTCGGTCCGCTCGTCCGTTCTCATGGAATCGGGCCAGACCTACGCCATCGGTGGGTTGCTCGAAACCACCACGCAGAACAGCGCGGAGAAGGTGCCCTACCTCGGCGAACTCCCTTACATCGGCATGCTTTTCAGCAACGTCCGCAGCGAGGAACGGGAGAGTGAGCTGCTCATTCTCGTCACCCCCCGGCTGGTGGACGCGTTGGACTGCAACCAAGTTCCGAAAAGATTGCCTGGAAAAGAAACCCGCAACGTGGACGATTATGAACTATTCATTGAGGGCATACTTGAGGCGCCGCGGGGACAGCGGAAGGTTTGGAACGGTCGCTGTTACGTCCCGGCCTACAAGTGCAGCGAGACGGTCGGGCAGTACCCCTGCATCGGCAATCTCTGCCCCGGCGGCGGCTGCCAGAAAGGCACCTGCCCCGCCACGGGCGGTGTGATCGGCTTGCCCGTGGCTTTGGCCCCGGCTTCCCCGAACAACCTGCCCGCGATCGCTACCCCGACGGAATCGAGCCCGGTCCAACCGGCCGGTATCGTCCTCCCGATCCCGGAGCCGGCCCCGTCGCCGGCCCCGATGATGCCCTGATCTGGCGACGGAACTCGTCCGGCCCCCGCAACGGGGCCGGACGATCCCCGGACCCACCCGACACTCGGTGGCCGATATGCAAAGAATCGCAATCGTAGACCCGACCGAATCGACCCGCGAGTCGCTCCGCACTTTGCTGCTCGGAGTCGATTTCGTTTGGCTCGAAGCGGAATGCGCCCGCTACGAATACTTCTTCGACGTCATCCAGCAGTCGATGCCCGATTTGGCCATCGTCGCCCTGGACGCGGACAAAAATAAAGCCTTGCAGATGATCGGGCAGCTGTCGGTGGAACACCCCCGCCTGCCGATCCTCACCATCAGCCACGACCACCAGGCCCTCCTGCAATCCTTGCAGCGGGGTGCCAAGTACTTCCTGACGCATCCCGTCGGCCTCGAAGACATGCTCGCCGCTCTGCGGCGGGCGCTCGGCGAATCGAGCGGTACCGATTCCCAGCAGCCCTCGATGGGCGGGGCCGCCTCCCGCCAGCCGACCGGTTCGACCATGATCGCCGTCCTCGGCTCCCGCGGCGGCGTGGGAACCACCAGCCTCGCAGTCAATCTGGCCGCGACCTTGGCCAGCGATCCGAACAACGGCGTCGCCCTCATCGACCTCGACCTCGCCCTCGGCGACGCGGACATCGCCCTGGAAGTGAGCGGCATCGACAACATCTCGATCGCCGACCTCGCCCGGAATATCGAACGCCTCGACATGAACTTCCTCCGCCGGGCCATGGTCCGCCACGAGGAAACCGGCCTCGCCATCCTGCGGCACCCGCTCGAAATCGCGGACGTCTCGCTGATCCACGAAGGCCACGTCGAACGCGTGCTCAACCTGCTCAAGATGAGCTATTCGCACCTCGTCGTGGACCTCAGTAAGTCCTTGCTGCCCACGGACCTCATGACCCTGCGGATGGCGGACCAAATCCTGCTCGTCGCCCAGTTGGAACTGAGCAGCCTGCGGAACGTGGTCCGGCTGATCCACAGCTTCGGAGCCGAAGACAACCTCGCCGAGAAGGTGCGGGTCGTCATCAACCGCGTCGGGGCGGAATCGCTCGAAGAGGGCATCAGCCTCAAGAAGGCCGAGGAGGTCGTCGGCAAACCGATCTTCTGGCAAGTGCCCAACGACACAAAGGCGATGATCGCGGCTCGCGTGGCAGGCTCGCCGCTGGTCAAGCACAGCCCCAAGAGCCGGGCCCAACTTGCGATCAACGGCCTCGCTGCAGCGGTTTGCGGCAAACCGTCCAACCAATCTTCGACCGAATTGAAGCCCAAGGGCGGATGGTTGTTCGGACGCCGCTAAAACCGGCACTTGCATCATGAGTGGCGCACCCCCGCAGGGAGACGAAGTATGTCGCGGTTACAGCAAGGGATCTCGAAGCTCAACAGCCTGAACAACCAGGGCAATAGCTCGGGCGGCCTCTCGCGCCTTTCCAGCCCCAGCTTCACGGGCTCCAGCGGCGGCGGCAAGAACTTTGAAGACCTCAAGCGCCAGATCCACGCCAAGCTCGTCGAACGGCTCGACCTGTCCCGCGTCAAGGACCTCACCGGCGACACCATGCGGCGGGACATCCGCCGCGCCATCGAACATTTGTGCGATACCGAGAACCCGCTCCTCAACCGGATCGAACGCGAAAAGCTCATCGAAGAAATTCTCGATGAGACCCTCGGCTTCGGACCCTTGGAGCCGTTGCTCAAAGACCCGACCGTTTCCGAAATCATGGTGAATGGGCCGAAGAAGGTTTACGTCGAACGGCGCGGCAAGCTCGAAAAGAGCGAGGTGACCTTCCGCGACAACGACCACCTGATGCAGATCATCGACCGCATCGTTTCGAAGGTCGGCCGGCGCGTGGACGAAACCAGCCCGCTCTGCGACGCCCGCTTGCCGGACGGCTCCCGCGTGAACGCGGTCATCCCGCCGATCGCTTTGGACGGGGCGAGCTTGAGCATTCGCCGCTTCGGGGCGAACCCGCTCAAGCTCGAAGACCTGCTGAACTACAAGGCGTTCACCCCCGAAATGGCCATGCTCCTCGAAGGGGCGATCAAGGCCCGGTTGAACGTGGTCATCAGCGGCGGGACCGGCTCGGGCAAGACCACCTTGCTCAACACGCTCTCCGCGTTCATCCCCGGCGACGAACGCTTGGTGACGATCGAAGACGCGGCGGAGTTGCAGATTCAACAGGAGCACGTGGTCCGGTTGGAAACCCGGCCGCCGAACATCGAAGGCAAGGGCGCGATCAGCACCCGCGACTTGGTGAAGAACTCCCTGCGGATGCGGCCCGACCGGATCATCGTCGGCGAGTGCCGCGGCTCGGAAGCCATGGACATGCTCCAGGCCATGAACACGGGCCACAGCGGGTCCATGACCACGCTGCACAGCAACAGCCCGCGGGACGCCCTGGCCCGGCTCGAAACCATGATCATGATGGCCGGCACCGAACTGCCCGTGAAAGCCATGCGGCAGCAGATCAGTTCCGCCGTGGACCTGATTATCCAGATCAACCGCCTGCAGGGCGGCCCCCGCAAAATGACCAGCATCACCGAAGTGATGAACATGGAACAAGACATCATCATCATGCAGGAAGTGTTCCGCTTCCGGCAGTCGGGCGTGGACCAAAACGCCCGGGCGTACGGCCAGTTCGAGGCCACCGGCGTTCGACCGACCTTCGTCTCCCGGCTCGAAGCCAAGGGGATCAAGCTGCCGTCGAACATGTTCGCCGAACGCGTGCTGATGCGCGACTAAAGCCGCTTGCGGCTTCGCGGTTGAATCGAGTTGAACTTTCTCCGCGGCACGACGCCGCGGGTCAATTGAGACCCAAGGACGGGCCGCGGCCGGCCGATGCCGGCCGCCCTGGAACCACCCTCAGGTGCCATCCCATGAGCCCGCTCGTGCTATCGGTGATCGTCGGCGCGTCCGTCGTCGGTATGGTCTTCGCCCTGCTCTTCCTCGTGATGAAGGGCAAGGGTGACGGCCGCGCCGCCGAGCGGCTCGACCTCCTCGTCGGACGCACGAATCGCAAAGACTCGTCCGCCGACATGCTCTTAAAACAAGCCCTCCAGGAAGTCGACAAAAAGAACATCCTGGACAAGCTCACGCCCGAGTTCCTCAACCTCACCAAGGTGATCGAACAGGCGGACGCGAACGTGAAGCCGAGCGCCCTCTTCGGCATCGGCCTGTTCGTCGGCCTCATCGGAGCGATCTTCAGCGGCTGGTTCCTCAACCTCTACATCGCCCCGATCATGGCCCTCGGGTGCTTCTCCGCCCCGTTCCTCTGGCTGTTCCACAAGCGGAACTCGCGGCTCAAGAAGTTCGCCGCACAACTCCCGGACGCGATGGAACTCGTCGCCCGAGCCCTGCGGGCCGGACACTCGCTCGCCGCCGGGATGCACGTGGTCGCCGAGGAAATGCCCGCCCCGATCTGCAAGGAATTCGGCCGGGTTTACGAAGAACAGAACCTGGGCATTCCCCTGGAAGAATCGCTGAAGGGGATGTGCGATCGGGTGCCGAACCTCGACTTGCGGTTCTTCGTCACCAGCGTGGCGATCCAGCGGCAGACCGGGGGCGACCTCGCGGAAATCCTGGACCGCATCGGGTACGTGATCCGCGAACGCTTCAAGATCCTCGGCCAGGTCAAGGCCCTCACCGCGGAAGGCCGCCTCTCGGGGATCGTGCTGATCGCCCTGCCGATCGGCCTCTTCCTGCTCATGCTGGTGATGAAGCCGGACTACATCGAATTGCTCTGGAAAGACGAAATGGGGGTCAAGATGTCCATCGGAGCCGTGGTCCTGATGCTCATCGGCTCCTACGCGATCAAGAAAATCATCGACATCAAAGTGTGAGTCGGACCGACTTCCTCAGACACTCAGCACATAAGGGGTATCAACCGTGGACCTGTTCGCTTTCTTATCGGCCGACGACGTGTTCCCGATCGTGGTGTTCCTCGCCATCGTCGCGGGTACGTTCCTCCTGCTGTCCAAGATCAGCGCCCGCAACAGCCACGCCGAAGACCGCCTGGAGCGGATCGGCCGGCCGAAGTCGCTGGTCGAACTCGAAATGAACCAGCACGAATCGCGGCAGCGGTTCGCGGGCATCAAAGACGCGTTCAGCAACCTCGGCGCGGCGATGGAGCCGAAGTCCGACCTCGAAAAGAACTCGCTGAAAGTGACGCTGGCCAACGCCGGCTTCCGCAGCGAAACCTCCTCCTCGATCTACCAGGGACTGCGGATCGGCTCGCTGGTCTGCATCGGCATCCCGGGGATCCTCCTGGCCTTCCTGCTCTTCGGCCTCGGCACGAAGGGCCTCCTGTGCATGGCGTTCGCGGGGGCCGCCGGGTTCTACCTCCCGGTCATCGTGCTCAACCACTTGAAGGTCACCCGGCAAAAAGAAATCTTCCTTACGCTCCCGGACGGCCTGGACCTCCTGGTTGTCTGCGTGGAGTCCGGGTTGGGCCTGGACGCGGCCATGCGGAAGGTGACCGAAGAAATGAAGGACCACGCGAAAGTGCTCGTCGAAGAGCTTTCGCTGGCGAACCTGCAACTGCAGATGGGCCGGCCCCGCCGTGAAGTGCTCCACGACTTGGGCGTGCGGACCGGCGTGGACGACGTCCGAAGCCTGGCAGCGATTTTGATTCAAGCCGACCGCTTCGGGTCGAGCATCGCCCAAGCTTTGCGAGTTCAATCCGATTCGATGCGAACTCGGAGGCGCCAAATTGCCGAAGAGAAAGCAGCCAAGACGGCGGTCAAACTGATCTTCCCGCTCGTGCTGTTCATCTTCCCGGCGATCTTCGTGGTTCTGGTCGGCCCCGCGGCCATCCAGATTCAGAAGCAACTGTTGAAGAACTGATCCGGCAACCGGGCAGGACGCCCGGACGCCTACTCAAGGAGGAGATAGCTATGAACCGGACGATGAAACTGGCCATCCTGACAGTGGCCGCGGCCGGGGCCTTCGCCTCGGTCGGATGCATGAACAACGGACGGCCGTCGGCGCAGGACCGCTACGCGGGTGTCGTCGATCCGAGTTGGCCCGAACGGTACAACTACCAGGCCCGGCAAGAAGTCGTGGCCCCCTTCGCCGCCCACGTGACGAACGGGGCAGTGGCGGACCATACCTTGGCGAACTACCACTTCGAGCAAGGTACGGACAAGCTGAATCCGGGCGGGCTCGAAAAACTGGACTACTTAGTCCGCCGGCGGCCCGCCCCGGACTCCCGAGTGTACTTGGCCACGGCCCGCGACCTCGCCTTCGACCCCGCCGCACCCGAAAAGCGGACAAGCGTCGTGAGCGACTTGGACACCAAGCGAGCCGCGGCGATCCACAAGTACCTCGCCGCGACGACCGCTTCGCGGAACCTGAGCTTCGAGGTTCAGGTGATCGACCTGCCGGACTTCTCGCAGCGGGCAGAGGGCCCGGCGACCGCAGTCCGCGGGTATCCGACTAGCTTCCAGAGCGGTCTGAGCGGCGGGCCGGGCGTGTTGGGCGGTGCCGGTGGCGGGGCTGCTCCGACGACCACGGGAGTTCCTGCAGGCGGCGGCCGCTAACGCGAAACCGCTCGGATGGACCCGGGGCGGACGGTCGCGAGTGCGACCGCCCGCCCTTTTGATTTCTGTAACTCGTTCGGGGGTGGTGCCATGAACCGGATTCGTTCGCTCGTCGCCGCGGTCGTACTCGCCGCGTTCCTCAGCCCCGCCGCCCTGCCCCAGGCGTCGGCCGCCGAGCCGCCATCGACCGGCACGGTCTTCGCCGCGTCCAGCTACTGGACCGGCTTCACCGAGTTCTGGACCGGGTCGTTCAAGAAGCAGAACGGCGTCGTCCTTTTCGTCCTCGGCCTCGGCGCGGTCTCGCTCTTCATCATCACCCGCTCGCGTTTGAAGAAGTGACCGCACGCATCGGCGCGGTATTCTACATTGGCACGTCTTGCGCACCGAGGATCGACCGATGAGCCAGCACGCCCGCAACGTAGTCTTGGATTGGGACGCGAACCCAGCCCCCGAAGCGCCGGCCGCACCGGAGTCGCTGCGCGAGGCCGGACTGTCCATGTCGTTCCTCGCCGACCAACTCCTGCGGACCATTTACGCCCGCGGCCCGCAAATCGGCCGCGACCTCGCGCAGTACCTCTGCCTGCCTTTCAAGGTCATCAAAGAATCGTTGAAATTCCTCAAGGATGAAAAGCTCATCCAGGTCGACGGCGGCGAACTCGTCGGCGAGGTGAGCTACCGATTCAGCCTCACGGACCTCGGCCGCGGACGTTCGCACGAGGTCATGAAGCAGTGCGCGTACGTCGGCCCCGCACCCGTGCCGCTCGAAGATTACGTCGAACAGGTTTACCGACAGACCGTCTCCGGGTTGCAGTGCTACCCCGAGGCGCTGCGAGCGCCGTTCAGCCACCTGGTACTCAAGGAAGAAATGTTCTTGGCCATCGGCCCCGCGATCATCAGCGGTCGGTCGGTGTTCATCTACGGGCCTCCGGGCAACGGCAAGACCGCCATCGCCCGCGCCATCGGCGACTTCATGAACACGGCGGGCGGGTCGATCTTTATCCCCCACGCCTTCATCGCCGACGGCAACATCATCACCGTCTTCGACCCCTCGCTGCACATCGTGGACGACACGCAGACCGAGTTCGGCGACGAGGCCGACGCGACCGTCCGCCGATTGCTCAGCACCGGTGCCACCGACCAGCGATGGGTCCGCATCCGCCGGCCCGTGATCGTGACGGGCGGGGAACTCAACCTCTCCATGCTCGATTTGAAGTTCAACTCGGACGCCAACTTCTATCAAGCGCCGATCCACTTCAAAGCGAACGGCGGCGTCTTCCTCATCGACGACTTCGGCCGGCAACTCTGCAGCCCCAAAGACCTGCTCAACCGCTGGATCCTTCCGCTCGAAGACCGCCACGACTTCCTCACCGTGGCCAACGGCAAGAAGTTCCAGGTGCCCTTCGAGCAACTGATCATCTTCAGCACGAACCTCGATCCGGCGCAACTCGTGGACGACGCATTCTTGCGGCGGATTCGCCACAAGGTCGGCATCAACGCCCCGGCCCAAGACGTGTACGAAAAGATCTTCGCGACCAACTGCAAGCGGCTCGGCATGAACTACGACCAGCAAGCCGTGGACTTCCTTTACGAGCGCTACTACAACCGGGGCCGGACCCCGCGGGCGAGCGATTGTCGCGATTTGCTCGAAATTGTGCAGTCCATCTGCCGATACAGACGTCAACCCGTGCATCTCACGCGGGAACTGATGATCGAGTCGTCGGCCAGCTTCATCGCGGAGTTTAAATAAACTTCGACTGGAGTTCTGAGCCGGCCCGACCGGGGGACGGCCATGAACGGGCGATGGATCAAATGGCTCTGGTGCGCCGCGGTCGTCGCGGCCGTCGGATGCAATCGACACGCGGTCAACACGCCGACGCCCGGCCTGCCCACTTCCGCGGGCAAGCCATCGCTCCTCGCCCGCACTTTCGGTGGCGAGAGCGACAAGTTCCCCAAGCCGCCCGCGGAAGCGATCCCCGTCCGCGAATCCCGCAAGCCGGGCGAAGGCGTGAAGCCCGCGACAGAAGTCGCCCTCGCGGAGGCCGAGATCGAAGCCGCGTTCATGGAAGGCCGCTCAGCGGTCGAACGCGATCGACTCATCGACTCGGTCCGCCATCGCTATCAGCGAGCGATTCAGAAAGACCCGAAGAACAAAGACGCGATGCTCGGCCTCGCCATGCTCTACGCCAAGACCGGCGACAAAGAGCGGGCAGTTTTCACCTTCAATGCTGCGATTAAGCACTATCCGAAAGACCACCAACTCTCCCACGCGATGGCGACGATGCTGGTGCGGTTCGAAGATTACGCCGCCGCTGCCGAGGCGTGCAACTACGCCCTCAAGATCGACCCCGAGAACCGCACCTACGCCAAGACCCTCGGCTTCTGCCAGGCCCAACTCGGCCAGTGGGATGCCTCGCTGGCCACCCTCGGCCGCGTCATGCCCCCGCCGCAGGCCCGCTACTTCATCGGGCGGATCATGCTCGACCGCAACATGATCGAGGATGGCAAGCAGCAGATTCAAGAAGCCCTGCGGCTCGACCCGCAGTACGCGGTGGCCCAGCGAGTGCTCGACGACGTGAATGCCGGACGTGTGAACGTCGAGCAACCGATTCTGCAAGCGGGTTTTGAAGAATCGAAATAACCGCTAGGCGGCCCCGAGCCCCGGACCGTTCAAAATCGCGGTGTTCATCGACCCATCGCGGGTCGTGAACACACCGGGGTAGCGGTCGTCCCAGCCGACGTTGGCGATGGGGCAGTACTGCCGGCTGTTCGCCTCGATCGCAGCGACGCCGGGGATGTGCGCTGCGATCCCCGCCGAGTGGATCAGCGACGCCCCCGGGCAGGTCAGGTCTTGAACGCAGCGGAACATGCCGAAGATTTGCGCCGCGGCGGCGAGCAGCAACGTTTGCGTCTGCCCCTTGCACGCTTTGAACGCCACGCCCGTGTAACCCATCTCCCGCGCGATCAGCAGGCTTTCCAAGTCGATGAGCGACTCGTCGATGACGACGGGCTTCAACTTGGCCGCTTCGTGCATGACGTTGCTGCGATTGGCCTTCAGATCCCGAGCGGTCGGCTGTTCGACGTACTGCACGCGGTCGTAACCCGCGGGCGATTTCGCCCTCAAGACCGAAAGGAATTCGACGAGGTACGCCACGTCCTTGCAGCGTTCGTTGAAGTCGAGCGAGTAGTGCCACGCGGTAACGCCGCGGCGACGCTGAACTTCCTCGGCCACGGCGTTGACCGCCATGACGCGGTCCACGTCCCAGCCCGTGTCGTCGCCGTTGAGTTTCACCTTCATGTGCGTCAGCCCGTCGGCCGCGATCCACTCCGCGAGCGTTTCGGGGAGCCCGTCGCCGACGGGTTCCTTCACGTCGGCCGCGGTCAGCGGGTCGAGCGCGCCGACGAGATGGTAGAGCGGCATCTTCGGCGACGGTTCGGTTTTTACGAACGAACTGATGTGCCCGCCCTCGAACTCGTGGCCGAGGTAGTGGCCGAGGTCGTGCCGAACGAGGTCGCGACCGTAGGTCTTGTAGCAGTTGAGGCCGAGCGCCTTGCCGTAGCCGTCGTGCAGCGCCGCGTC
>Ga0105048_10006530_pt1 | contig 18793 bp, 23 predicted proteins | sample MAT05_FD_78382 | JGI IMG/M metagenome (GOLD analysis project Ga0105048, IMG submission 78382) | Freshwater microbial communities from Lake Fryxell liftoff mats and glacier meltwater in Antarctica - MAT-05 | ecosystem: Environmental > Aquatic > Freshwater > Ice > Liftoff microbial mat | place... | reverse complement strand
TCCATCGGAAATGATTGCGTCAAGTCGCGGCTGAGCTGCAACACACCGCCAGTGCGGCCATTGGCAGTAAAAGGCTCGTTGTTCCATTTGCCTGCGACCTTGTAACTCAGGGGCAGCTGCACTGTCCCCTCTTGAGATGCGGTTGACTCGGGTGCAAGCATGAAAAGCGCTGTGATGTCCGCCCCTTCGCTGGAGGCTCGATACTTCAAAGTCCCCCGGTCAACTGTCAACGCGCCAATCCTGGGCGTTGCACTGGCATCGGAAGTATCGCGCGACAAGGCCCAGGTGCGACGGCCGTCAGGTTCCAGTTGCAAACCGATTTGGGGTTCGAACAATGCAATACGCGGCAAGTCAACTTTTCCAAACAGCAAGGGCAGGAGCTTGATGTCAAACTCTGCTGCTTTGGCTTTGACCAGATAGGGCTCACTGGCCCACTCGGGGTTGGCAAACTCAAGACCATCGGCCCTGACGGTAGTGGTTATGCCAGGATTGACTGAAAGCCGCTCGGTGATCTCGAAGCGCCGCCCCAACTCGCCCGACACATAGCGATTGATCGGGCCACGCAGCATGTCCCACGGAAAGAACAGCACCACCAGAATCAACGCGATTAACAGACCGGTCGAGCCGATCAGCCAGCGTCGAAAAACGGTTGACCTGAAAAGTGGATAGGCCATGCGTCTTTTCGTCAGATTTAAAAATAATGTGTCAGTAGTGCTATAGAAGCTATTTTGCGTCGGCCACTCAAATGATGCCGTGATCAAGTACGATGGAAATCTGTGGGCACATGCCTACACACTACGCAACAGTAGGAAACATCCTACAAACCGACGCGGGCTTTGAATGCACAATGCATCCAGACCGCCCAAACCATAGAATCATTCTCCCGGATCCCTGCTGTGCGACTGAAAACCTACCTCGTTGAAGACAACCTTACGATTCGTGAAAACTTGATTGCGACGCTTGAGGAACTGGTCGATATTGAAAATATTGGCACGTCTGACAGTGAAAACGAAGCCAAAGCCTGGTTGGTCGCCAACCCACAAGACTGGGACCTGGCGATACTTGATCTTTTTTTAAAGCAGGGTAGCGGGCTGGGTGTGTTGGCAGCCTGCCGGGACAGAAAACCATCACAAAAAGTGGTGGTGCTCAGCAATTACGCCACGGCCGATATTCGCCAGCGTTGCGTCCAGCTGGGCGTTGATGCGGTGTTTGACAAGTCCAATGAAATTGATGCGCTGGTGGAGTTTTGCCTGCTGCACAGCGGCACACCTGCCCTGTGAAAAAAATGCCCGGCACTTTCTCCACAGGAAGGTGCGTTCGGCAGTCAGTCAATCAGTTTGTTTTTGAGCGCGTAATACGTCAGGTCGCTGTTGGAAGCCAGGCTCATTTTTTCCATCACGCGGGTGCGGTAAGTGCTGACGGTTTTAACGCTCAGCGACAAGGCTTTGGCAATGTCACCCGCCGTTTCACCTTTGGCGAGTTTCAGGAAAACCTGAAACTCACGTTCGGACAATTGCTCGTGCGAGGCCATGTCCTGCGGGCGATTCAATTGCTGGGCCAGCAACTCCGCCACACTCGGCGTGATGTAGCGCTTGCCAAGGGATATCACCCGTATGGCATCAACAATTTCTGCCGGGTCGCATTCCTTGTTCAAGTAACCGCTCGCTCCCTGGCGAATCAGGTTCACGGCGTAATGCTCCTCGGGGTAACCGCTCAAGATCAAAATGCCAACGTCGGGCGCCTTGGCACGAATCATGGCCAGTGCATCAATACCGCTTTGGCCGGGCATGGACAAGTCCATCACCAAAATATCCAGCTCGACATTGCGCACCAGGTCAATGGCTTCACGGCCACTGGCGGCCTCACCCGCAACGCGCAGGTCTACGTGCTCAGAAAAAAACTGCCTGAGCCCGGAACGCACGATGGCGTGGTCGTCTACTATGCCGATCTTGATCATGTTGTTTTTCTCCGTAGATATCAGGTGACAGATTCAAGCGGGCAAACCCGCCATTCAAAACGATTTTGAAATCCAATTATTGCCGACATAGGCCGTAAACCCTGTAGGAGAGCTTCCCGTGAATTTTTCCAGACTTCCCAAAATAGCTATCAGCCTGTCACTGGCGGTACTGGCCGTTGCCGGGCTGGTTTTTATCAACGAAGCGAGCTTTCGCAGCTCCAGCGATGCCGTTGCTGACATGGAAGAAGCCCAGTTGACGCGTGGCGCATTGAATGACTTGAAGCAAACCATTCTTGATGCTGAAACCGGCCAGCGCGGCTACCTGCTCACGGGCGATGAGCGCTATCTCGAGCCTTATACCAATGCCATCAATCAGGTGAACCAGCAACTTGACTTGCTGCGGCAGATATTCACGCCTTATAGGGAACAACTGGCTGAATTTGGTCTCATGTCACGGCACATTTCACGCAAGCTGGCTGAGCTTGATTTGTCGATCCGCATGCGCCGGGAAGACAAGGAAGAAGCCTGGCGCTTTATATTGACCACTGATGTGGGCAAAGAGCACATGCAGGCGATTCGTGACCAAACCACCAAGCTGGCTGCTGCCAGCATCCGCAACATGGAGCAAGGGCATGCTCAGATCAAGCAAACATTGCTTCTGTCGCGCATTGGCGTTTCTATTCTGGCGATTGTCGGTCTGCTGGCTTTTTACATGTACCTGCTACAAACCAGGGCGCTGTTCAATGCTGGCATTCGGGAGCAGCAATCCCTCCAGCGCGAGCGTGACCAGCTGGATTTGCAGGTGCGTGAACGTACCGCCAATCTGGCCGAGCTGGCCACCCACCTGCAGAATGTCCGCGAAGACGAGCGCGGCCATTTGGCGCGCGAATTGCACGACGAATTGGGTGCCTTGTTGACAGCCGCAAAACTCGATGTAGCCCGGCTCAAGTCACGGCTGGGCACGAGCCAGCCAGAGGCAATAGACCGCCTGGCACACCTGACCACCACATTAAACAGCGGTATTGCTTTGAAGCGCCGGATTGTTGAAGACCTGCGGCCTTCCTCGCTGTCGCACCTGGGCCTGGTCGCGTCACTGGAAATCCTGGCACGCGAGTTTGGAGAGCGCGCCGACCTGACGATCACCACTGATCTGGAAAATGTTGACCTCGGTGGTTCGGCGCAGCTAACGGTTTACCGGCTGGTACAAGAGTCACTCACCAACATTGGGAAGTATGCAGAAGCCACGCAAATTGTCATCAGTCTGCTAAACATGGACGGCTACATCACGGTTGAGGTGCGTGACAACGGCAAGGGTTTTGATTCAAATGCGGTCAATTCAAACAGCCACGGCCTGACAGGCATGCGCCACCGGGTAGAGGCGGCGGGGGGGCGGTTGACCGTCACTACCAGCCCGCAGGCAGGCACCAAAGTTACCGCAGTCTTGCCGAAAGACCGATAGTCGCGAATAACGAGGGCCCATCGCCCCAACAGCCCGTCGGCTCCATCCTACAAGGGATGGCATGTAGCGCTGACAACGGCGTAAGACGACAGCCGATGATAAAAATCCTGCGCCCGCAATAAGCTTTCAGCATGTGTTTGGGGCGCGCCCGCCAGCGGGTTTTGCATCAAATCAACTCAACCCGTGCTTTTCAAACAAGGAAGCGCTCATGCTGCACTATTCCGTTATTTTTCTGGTGATCGCCCTCATAGCCGCCCTTTTTGGCTTTGGCGGGATTGCGGCTGGCGCCGTTGAAATTGCCAAAATCCTGTTCTTCATTTTCGCCATCATCGCAATCGTCACTTTTGTCGTCAGTCTGGTCAAAAAGAACTGAACTCAGTGTCACCCATATCCCCTGCTTTCATTTTCTATTCCATTTTTTAACCCAAGGAAACACCATGATCACCTCTGCCACCACCCAACAAAATACCCGCCAGGCTGCCGACGGCCTGTTGCACTCAGCTGGCCAGGCAATTGACTCGACCCGAACCTTTGCCAACCATGCGCTCGATGTGACAGAGGAAAAAATGCACAACCTCAGCAACGGTGTCAAGCCGGCGCTGGAGAAGTTTTCACGCAAGGCCGAGGACTATGCACATCAGGGCATGGACATGGCCATGCAGGCGAAAGACAGGGCGCGTGACTCGCTTTCCCACTACAGCGCTGCTACCGGCCGCTATGTTTCTGACAAGCCCGTGCAGTCGGTGTTGATTGCCGCTGCGGTAGGTGCAGTTGTTGCCCTGCTGGTTTCATCTGCCCGTAACCGCAACCGCTATTAATCCGCGCCAGCTTTCGCAAGATCTTCTGAATAACCACCCCACAGACACATGCTGCACCCACTTTTCTCAACGCTGATACAGCGCCCCGATTTGCTGGTCGAGCATGTCTCTGCTTACAGTGCGTTGTTTCACCAGGAGGCGACGCGGGCGGGTGCGATGCTGGCCAGGCGTTACCTGGCGTTGGCTGTTGCCGCAATTTGCGGTCTGGTGTTTGTCTTGTTTGCGGGCCTGGCGCTGATGATGGGGGCGCTGCACAACCAGTTTCACTGGATGTTGCTGGCGGTCCCCGGAACCGCGCTGGTGTTGATGCTGGTGGCCATTGCCAAGGCAAAGGCTCCGCCGAACGAGGCGCGCTTTACAGAGCTGAAAGCGCAAATTGACAGCGACATCCAGGCTCTTCGAGCGGTTTCCTGAAACCTGTTGCATGACACCCATGACACCCACAGCTGAATCACCTCAAGCGCGGTTGGCAGCATCCCGCAAAGCGCTGGTTCGCCAGATGGCGCGCGATGATGGCCGCGCTGGCACTGACGCTCCAGACGGCTCCCGCAGCTCAGGTGATGCGCAGACGGCTGACGCCAACGACGACACAGATCGCAGCAGCATGTGGCAGGTCTTGACCCAGGCTGTGATGGCCTGGTGGCAGCACCATCCGGTGCAATTGGCAATAGATATTGGAAGACCGTTTTTAAATAACTACGCGCGTGACAAGCCGCTTCAATTGCTAGGCATTGCGGCTGGCATAGGCGCTGCCGCAGTGTTGGTCAAGCCCTGGCGGCTGGTGTCGGTCACTGGCCTGGCTGTAGCAGCTCTCAGATCGACCAAGTTGTCCAGCACCCTGATTTCTCTGCTGTCACGGATGCCAAAAGCCACACCAAAAAAATATGCCAGACAAACACAACAACCCCCGAAAGACGCCCCATGAAAACCCCGCAAAAAGACATGCCCAACGAATTGATGTTGAACGAAGAGGGCCTGAAAGCCGCCCGCAAAAGCCTGGACGATGGCGCCGTTACACCTGCTTATGGCCCGCACCGTGAAGCCATCATCAAGCTGCTCAATGATTCACTGGCAACCGAGCTGGTTTGCGTATTGCGCTACAAGCGCCACCACTTCATGGCCAGTGGCTTGGCGTCGCCCAAGATTGCCGAAGAATTCATGGTCCATGCGAATGAAGAATCCGCCCATGCTGACCGCATAGCCAAACGCATTGTGCAACTGGGCGGCGAGCCAGACTTTTCACCCAGCACCCTGCTGGCTCGCAGCCACGCAGACTACGACGAATCCAACGATTTGAAAACCATGTTGCGGGTGAACCTGATCGCCGAGCGCGTGGCAGTGGAAACCTACCACCAGATGATTGCGCTGATTGGCGACAAGGACAGCACCACCCGCCGTATGCTGGAAGATATTCTGGCCGACGAAGAAGAGCACGCTGACGAGTTGGCTGACTGGCTGGAACCCTGAAGCTTCATCAGATTTTTACCCGCAGGCCGTCAGCGTGGTGCCGCTAACTGCAGGCTTTTCAAACTTTGCACCATTGTCAGTAAACCAACTCTAGAGGAACAAACCATGAACTCCAATCGCACTACCCTTCGCACCGCCGCACTCGTCTGTGCATTCGCCGCCCTGGCTGGCATGACTGTTTTGACCACGGGCTGCGCTGTTGTGCGTGGTCAGTCAACGACGGGTGCTTTTGTCGATGATGCAGCCATCACCACGTCGGTCAAAGCCAGGATGGTTGAAGACAAAACGGTATCGGCCACATCGATCAATGTTGAAACGCTTAACGGCACTGTTCAGTTGTCAGGCTTTGCAAAGTCTGGCGCAGAAAAAGCCCAGGCAGAGACAATTGCACGCAATGTCAGAAATGTCCGCGCTGTTCGCAACGACATCGTTGTACGTCCTTGATGCAGCTCTGAAAAGCGGTTTATTCCGGCATAAAAAAACCTCCTTCCGGAGGTTTTTTTGCGCGCCTGTCGGCGATTTAATTGAACTTGACTGGGCTTAGCTCGATTTAAGCGTCAATTGGTTACTAACAGAAGCCACACCCTTGATACTTTTGGCCAGTGTCGTGGCCTTGTCGCGTGCTGCAGATGTAGGTGCGGAGCCATAGAGTGTGACATTACCGCCTTTGGTATCAACATCAATCTTCATGGCGCTCAAATCAGCGTCTTTGGCAAATTCGGATGAAATGGATGCGGTAATCGCTACGTCATCGGCCTTGCCGGCCAGGGACTCCATGGTCTTGGCGCCGGAGGCTTCAACTTTTTGAGTAGCATCTTTCATCGCGTCACCTGCTTTTGCCATGGAGGCTTCGGCTTTGGCTTTGGCCTCTGCCGCTGCTTTTTCGGTGCTGGCCATGGCTGCATCAAGCTTTTGACCCGCCGTCTGGCCGGCATCTTTTTCGCCGCAGGCAGACAGTGCCGCCAAGGCTACGATGGACAGCAACAGGACCGCTGACTTGAGGTTGTGCTGCGGCGTTAATGGTTGCTTTATTTTCATAAAAACTCCGGTGAAAAAGATGAGAAAAACTGGGCGCGAAACCGAACGCGATGCGGCAACTTAAAGTTTGTCAATGGCTTTTCTAACCTTGTCCTTGGCATTTTCTTTGGCATCTCCGTAGCCAGCCTGCACTTTTCCTTTCAGCTGTTCGGCCATGCCTTCAGTTCTTAATCTGTCGTTGCCTACCAGCTTGCCGGCAACTTCTTTGACCCTGCCAGTATTCTGTTCAACGCGGCCTTTGACTTGATCCTTGTTCATGGTATTTCCTTGAAGGTTTAAAAATTATTCAGCTTTGAATGCGCCGCGCTATCCAGCAGGCAGGACGGCTACACCACTAATTTATCGGCTTGGGGTGGAACATTCGGTCGGATGCGGCTGTTTTTTATGTAGGACAAGATGGTGTTATGGGCGCAGGTGGCAACTGCCATGACGCTTTCGGAATAGCCGGGGCTCTTCGGCCGCAACATCGCTGAAAACACCACGCCCCGCCAAGCGGGCCTGCCGCAGCTCGCCAGCGTAAGGGCCTTTTTTGTGGCGATAGCTGTACACCCAGGCATGGCCCTCAGCCACCAGCCAACGACCCATGTCCTGACCCTGTAAGTGCAGTGTGCCAACGGTACGGCCATAGTCGTCATGCGCGTTAGAGGTAACCGTGACGCTTTTGCCCAGCACCCGGCGCTTGAGCGCCTCACGCGCCTGCTTCCCTCCCGGCTGACAAATCTCGGGGGCATCAATGCCCTGAAGTCGTACTTTCAATGGTTGCTGCGAGCCGCTTGTTTTGACCCACAGCGTATCGCCATCCACCACCCGTGTGACCACGCCCGACTGCGCCTGCCGCGTCGAAGCTGCAGCCTGGAAAGTCATCAGGACAAGGAATGTACATACTATAAATTTAATAGCTGTTTGCGCCCGTATCCATTGGTCTAGAGGCCAAAAACAGGGGTAAAAATAATGAATTGCTGCCATTTTTATGCAGGCTCAGGCCGTGACAATCCAGCCCTCCAGCGGGTCACTATCAGGTGGCAAGCCGTAACGCGGTGCGCCCTGGCCTTGCGCCCAGGCCGCCTGCATTAAACACAACACCGCGTCCAGGCTGTCGCCTTTGGCATCACCCACCAACAGGTCGCGCTGGGCGTGCGTCAGTTTGAGACGAAGCCCCAGCCGCGTCTGGCCGAGTTCCAGCGCGGTGATAAGGTCTTTACGCGCGATCAGGCGCTCGGGCGTTTGCCTGGCCTTGTCGTCGCTTTTGTAGCTGCGGTGGCCCAGCACCTCACGCGCCAGCAAGCCGGGGTAGGCCTCCAGTGCCACCTTGTTGGCATTGCCCTGGTGCAAGCCGGGAAAGTGGCAACCCGTCTTAATCAGGCGCGGCACGCCAGCATGCAACATGTAGGCCACAGGCGGGTTAACCCATTTCATACTGGGGCTGCTGCCTGCTGGCACGTCAGTCGCTCGATGCGCAAACTTGCCGCCCGCGGGCCGGGCGTCAGAAAAAGCCTTGAAGGTACTGCGAATGTCTTCACGCGAGAGTCCCGCGTAATGCCGCATGCAGGCCAGCCAGTCAGTGGGCCAGTGCAGCGTTTGTACCAGCTCGCGCGGCAAACCAAAAGGCAAATCAAAGGCACCCACCCATGAGGGCTGCGCCTGCAGCCATTGGCTCCAGGCGTCCAGCGTGTCAAATTGCACAATCTTCAGGAGCACGCAGCGCTGTGAATGACTGGCTATTTTTCCCACCTGTTCAGGAGCAGTTTCAGAAATCGCAACCAACACAGGTTTGCGTTTTGACGGGCTGGAAGAGAAATCGCAACCGATGATCTGCATGATTGGTTAGTCCTGTGACAGTGTGTCGATCAAGCCAAAGCCAGATCCGCACCAAGCGGTACGGTGAGACGCGACTATTTGCGGTTATTGGCGATTAAGGCTTGGCCGGCGGCATCATGGGCCAGCCGCGCTGAGCCCATTCACTCATGCCACCCTGCACAAAACGGACATGCGCATAGTTTTGTTCACCCAGTTGTTTGCGCAAAGCGCGCAGTGTGGCGCTGGAACGGTTTTGCGTGCGGCATATCAGCAAAACGGGAACTCTGGAATCAACCGGAATCTCGCGGACGCGCTGGCTGAGCTGACTCATGGGCAGCAGAATGGCACCAGCTGCAACGCCTGTGGCGTATTCGTTGGGCTCCCGAATATCAATCAAAATGGCCTGACCTGCTTGATGCAGGCGGCGTGCTTCAGTCAGGCTGACCTGCTCTTCAGTTAGCGGCTGCGCCAATGCGCCGCTCAATACAAAAGGGCTGCACCATGCAGCCCCACGCGATAACAGAATGCGCCGTTTCATCATCAGGAGCGGCCAATGATGCTGGCAGTCGCCATCAACTCTTCAAGAAGCGCCAGCGACACCTGGCCTGACACCGCATACGGGTTGAACTCTGGTTTTTCAGAATACTTCAGCAGGATGGTGGTGTTGAGCTTGGCCACATTGACCTGCCCCATCGTCCAGCCGCCAAAACGGCGCTCCATGATTTCTTCGTAATGCAGCAGCACCACCTCTTTGTGGCGCACATCTTTTTGAATATGGCCATACAACGCGCTGACCTGCATGCGACCACCTTCAAGCGCCTGCAAAAAAATGCCACCGCCGTAGCAAAGAATGCCTGTGATGCCGCTGGCCGGGTTGTGGGCGCGAGACTGCTCGAGGATGGAATCAGTGGCTGACGCTGGTTCGTTATCAGCAAGGCGGCTAGCGTAAAGAAGACGTACCAACATGGCAGGTGTGCTCTGGTTACTGAAAATTATGAATGGGCAGAGATGGCAAAAAACATCAAGAATCTTTGGGAATGAGAGCTAAAAACTCGCGGCGGAGATGTGGATTTTTCAGGAACACACCGCGCATGACAGAGTTGATCATCTTGCTGTCCAGATCTTTCACGCCGCGCCAGCCCATGCAAAAGTGGGTGGCCTCCATGACGATGGCCAGGCCATCGGGCGAGGTTTTTTCCATGATCAAATCAGCCAGTTGCACCACAGCCTCTTCCTGGATTTGAGGCCGGCTCATGATCCATTCAGCCAGGCGTGCGTACTTGGACAGACCAATCACATTGGTGTGCTCGTTTGGCAGCACGCCGATCCAGACCTTGCCAATAACAGGGCAAAAGTGGTGCGAGCAAGCGCTGCGCACGGTGATCGGCCCGACGATCATCAACTCGTTCAAATGCTCTGCATTCGGGAACTCGGTCACCGCAGGTGCAGCAACATAACGACCCTTGAATACCTCTGTCAAATACATTTTGGCCACGCGCCTGGCCGTGTTGTTGGTGTTGTGGTCGCGCTCGGTGTCGATCACCATGCTGTCCAGTACGCCCTGCATTTTTGCTTCAACTTCATCCAGCAGCTTTTCCAGCTCACCGGGCTCAATGAACTGCGCAATGTTGTCATTGGCATTGAAGCGCTTTTTTGCGGCCGCCAGCCGTTCACGGATTTTGACGGAGACCGGCGTACCCTCGTCCGTGCTGTCTTGTGATGACGTGTTTGATTTCATGAGCATTATTTGATGTTACCAAACCGCGTGAAAGCCCGTTTAATCCCGTTTTTGTCCGTTTTTTTCCATTTTCCCCGATTTTCCAGAAGGTTTTATGCCTCCTAGCCAATAAATACGGGCGCTAGCAGCTACTGTTTTAATAGCATCTTGAGATCACTCAGGGTATTCGCCTCGTTCAGGGGTTTGTCACTGCGGATACGCAGCATGCGCGGAAAGCGAACGGCAATGCCGCTTTTATGCCGTGGGCTCAGGTTAATGCCCTCAAAACCCAGCTCAAACACCATGGTGGGCTTGACACTACGCACCGGTCCGAACTTTTCAAGGGTGGTTTTACGTATAACGCTGTCGATCATTTTGAACTCTTCGTCTGTCAGGCCGGAATAGGCTTTGGCAAAGGCTGTGAGTTGCAGCCCACCCTCCCTGGCGGGTTCACGTTTTTCAATGGCTCGGACGACCGCGGCAGCTTCTTGCGCGTCAACTGGCTGGCGATTCCACACCGCGAAGGTGTAGTCGGTGTAAAGCGATGCCCTGCGCCCGTGGCCGGCTTGAGCATAAATTAAAACGCAGTCGATGGTCATGGGTTCGATTTTCCATTTCCACCAGGAAAAAATGGGGTCAGATCCCAATGTCGCCGAAGGAGAATTTGGGCTCTGACCCCTTTTTTGCCTGCCAGTGCCGTAGGCACTGGACAAGGCCTTGAGCATGAAGCCTTCTACACCCCTGTCACGCGACTCTTTGCGCAGAAAGGCAAACCCGGCCCACGAAGTCAGCTTTTCAACAGGTGACAACTTGAAGTCTGTGGCCGCCAACAGTTGCTCAAGCTGAACGCGACGTGCTTCCTGCGGCTGGGCCCGGATATCCTCGCCCGCAACTTCGATCAGGTCGTAGGCCATGAAAGTCACAGGTGCATCTTGCAGTATTTTTTTACCCAGCGTTTTGCGGCCTATGCGCTGTTGCAGCAGCGCGAAAGCCGCAGGCGCACCATCAGCCCACACCATGATCTCGCCGTCCAGCACTGTCCCATCGGGCAAGCCAACTGCCAGCGCCACAATTTCAGGAAAGCGCTCAGTCACCAGCTCTTCTCCACGCGACCAGATCCACACCTGCCCTGCCCGCTTGACGATCTGCCCCCGGATGCCGTCGTATTTCCACTCGACTTGCCAGTCGCTGACCGGACCCAGCTTGGTGTCAAAGTCGTGCAGCGGCGCATCCAGCTGATGCGCCAGAAAGAACGGATAAGGCTGGCCGGCGTCCATGACATCAGCTGCGCCGTTTTCAGGCTGGGCGATCAGTGCTTGAAATTTCTCCGCAGTGGGCATGACTTTGGCATCGACATAACCCATCATGCGCTGCGCAATACGTTTGGCATCCAGTCCTGAATGCGCAGCCAGTGCGCGTTGCACCAGCAACCTGCTCACGCCAACCCGAAAACCCCCGCCCACCAGCTTGATGAGCAGGAAGCGGCCTCGCGCGTCGAGCTCGCGCCAATAGCTTTTGATGCGCTGCGCAATTTCCTCTTCGCCCAGTCCACGCAAGGGCAGCAGCCGCTCCTCTATCCAGACAGCCAGGCCGACATCGCTGGCCTCAAAGTCCAGCGGCAAAACATAGGCAATGGTTTCAGCCAAATCGCCAACGGCCTGATAGCACTCATCAAAAAGCCAATCCTCAATGCCAGCAGCCTCGCAGGCGAGGGAACGCAACAAGGCGGTTTTAACCACTTGCCGGGGCTTGCCACCAGATAAAAAATAAACTGCCCAGGCAGCGTCTGCGGGGGTTGCAGCCTGAAAGTACTGCTGCAAGGCAGCGACCTTGGCGTTGGTCGAGGTGGTGCTGTCCAGTTCGGTGAAAAGCGCTGCGAAGTGCTTCATGCGGCTGCCCCATCGCTTAACAGACTATTGCCTGTTGCTTTTTCCTCTGCTGCATCATCGCCATATTCCGTTTGGAACGACTCGGCCTGAAGCCCTTGTTCAGTCAGGTATCGCACCATGACGGGAATGCTGCCATGCGTGACGATGACGCGATTCGCCCCGGTCGCGCCGATAGCGCTCATCAGCCCTGGCCAGTCGGCATGGTCACTCAGCACAAATCCCTTGTCATAACCGCCGCGCCTGCGCGCACCGCGCAGTTGCATCCAGCCGCTGGCAAAGGCGTCGCTGAAGTCGCCAAAACGTTTCACCCAAGGCCCAACTGCGGCACTTGGCGGGCACAGCACGAGTGCGCGTTTGAAATCTGCCGGGTCAGCTACCTCGCTGACCAGTTTCGTGTCTGGCAGCTGCACACCTGCAGACCGGTAAGCGGTATTGAGTGTTTGAATCGCGCTGTGAACGACGATGGGGGCAATCGACGCATCGACCCCGCTCAAGATACGCTGTGCTTTGCCAAAGCTGTAGCACATCAACACACTGGCTCGGCCCGCTGCCGCGTTGGCTGCCCACCAGGCATTGATCTCGGCAAATACTTCGCTATCTGCCCGCCAGCGGTAAATCGGCAGGCCAAAAGTGGACTCTGTGATGAACACATCGCAGCGCACTGCCTCAAATGGCGCACAGGTGGCATCGGGCGCAACTTTATAGTCGCCACTGGCCACCCAGGTCTGGCCACCGTGCTGCAATCGCACTTGCGCCGAACCCAGCACATGGCCGGCGGGATGTAGTGACACGGTCACGCCGTTGTGCGTGACCACTTCGCCGTACTGCACAGCTTGTAGCGCGATGCCCTGGCCCAGCCGTGAGCGCAACACGCCCTCAGCCGGGGCAGCAGCCAGATAGTGCCCGTGCCCTCCCCGGGCATGGTCGGCATGGGCATGGGTGATGACGGCGCGCTCAACGGCACGCCAGGGGTCAATATAAAAATCACCCGGCGGACAATACAGGCCTTCGGGTCTTTGAACGATCAAATCCTGCATGATGAATCAATAGCCGGTCAGTAGCGTGTTCCGGTGACCCATAGCAGGCTGCGCATCACGCCGTAGGCAAACCAGTCAAGTATGCGTTTGACAAAACGCCGCTGGCGATGGCTGTCCTGATCAATACGGCCACCTTGCAGTTCTACAGCGCTGCGCAGATGTTCACGCAATTCGTTCGCAAATGCTGCGCCTTCAATCACCACATTGGCCTCGCGCGCGAGCAGTAAACTCAACGGATCAAGGTTTGACGAACCGACTGTTGCCCAGTGACCGTCAATCACCGCCACTTTGGCGTGTAGAAAACTCTTTGAGTAGGCATGAATTTCAACCCCTGCTTGCAACAGAGCGTCATACACCGGGCGGCACGCGTGGTATTGCATGAAGTATTGATACTTGCCCTGGAGAAGTATGGTGACCTTGACACCGCGCCGCGCCGCACCAATCAGGGCGCGTCGCAGCTTCCCCCCCGGCAGGAAGTAGGCATTGGCAATCACGATCTCCTGTCTGGCCTGCCCAATCGCCCTGAGGTAGCTTTTTTCAATGCTGCTGCGATTACGCAAATTGTCCCGCAGCACCAGCGCGGCATACACAGCAGGGGCTCTATCCCCGACATCACGAGGCGCAACAGCTTGCACCATACCTGTGGTGCGCCCGCCGTAGCCGGCGAGCTTGAACTTTTCCCAGGCAGCATTTAAATTACGCTGGCGAGCGCTGTAACCGGCCTGCACACGCCACCAGAGTAGCGTGACGGCTTCTGCGGTATCGACGGCCAATTGACCGGTCGCCGAAATGGCAAAGTCAAAACGGGGTTCGATCAGCGAGCCATGGTTGGGATCATAAAAATCGTCCAGCACATTAATGCCGCCGCAAAACATGATGTGTTGGTCAACCACACACAGCTTGCGGTGCAGCCTGCGCCAGGTCAGGGGCCGCAAAATCGCCCACCTGGAGTTTAGAGGCGAGTAGACGCACCACTGAACACCCGCAGCGCGCATTTTTCCGTTCCATTCTGGCGGCAGTGGCTGTGTCCCGATACCATCCACCAGCACCTGTACCGTGACCCCGCGCTGGCCCGCACGAACCAGGGCATCGGCAACATCAGCCCCAGCGCCAAACACATCGAACAGATAGGTTTCCATCTGAACGCAGGCTTGCGCATCATCAATGGCCTGAATCAAGGCGGGAAAGTAGGTGCGGCCACCTTCAAACAGGCGCAAATTTTCGGCAATATGCCTGACCCTCTTGTCTGGCTGGCGACTTGACTTCATGCCCTGAGGTTACGTCAAAAATCGCGGCAGCATCAGTATCGCCTCGGCATTGGAGGGCGAATAGCAGGCGTCAGCAGCAGCGCGATAAGGCAGCCATTGGAAAGCGGTGTGCTCGGCCGGGTTCAAGGCAATCGGTGTTCCAGAAGGAACGCAAAGGCTGAACACATGCTCAGTGTTGCGGGTAACACCCGCCGCATACCGATGTCGCCAGGCAGGATAAATATCGTAAATGTTCGACACAGCCCAGTCCACAAAACGACTGGCATCTGCCTGAACACCCGTTTCCTCCTTCACTTCACGAGCTGCCGTTTCGACAAGTGAATCACCCAGATGATCTTTCGAGCCCGTCACACTTTGCCAGAAACCAGGGTGGTCTGTGCGCTCAATCAGCAAAACGGCAAAGTCTGGCGTGTGAATGACGACCAAAACGGATTCGGGGATTTTGAAGTTTGACAGTTCAGACACCGGAGACGACTGCGTCTAGCGCAGCGGTCAGTTCGTCAGCGCGGGAAAGCAATGTCATGACAGGCTTTTTTAGCAAGCGCATCTGCACCGGAGCAGTCAAGTGTGGCAAAAGAGCCAATGTCTCGCCGTCAATTTCAAACAACGGCGTCAGTCTGCGCGGAAGCTTCTCGGCTCCACTTCCAATCCGGGACAACGGCACCACCAGCCGCGTCGTGAGTTGATCAATGAGCGCACTTTGAATGTCCACCAAATACGGAACGAACTGACGCGACCCGGCTTGTGGGTTGATATACACATCGAATTGAGCCATTCAGCCGGGCGCCATCCATGGGACCAATCCGTCGCACCAAAGGCCATGTTTTTCAACATGTGCATTCTGCATATCTACCCAATCTTTGTACTCGCTGTAGAACTTCTCGCCAGGCGTTTGATTGCCTAGCACTGGAAGCGCTTTAGCTAAGAGCTGGTCGTACTGCGCGGCTGACATCAACACACCGCGACGGCGCCCTGCTTTTTCGATGATGACGGGGTGGTGCTGGCATTCATCCAGCATTTGCCCAAACTTGTTTTTGGCTTCTGTTGCGGAGACGTGCATGACTAAACTCTTTTCATTGGATTGGCTATTTTAGCCATTTCGTGAGGCGGCGTAAAAGCCTGGAAATTCTTTAACGCCAATCATGCTTTGTAAAAAAGGTGAATGGGACAGTCATGTTGTAGGTCAATCATCAGTGAAAAAATCTGAATCAATCCGCTTTAAGTGATAACTGGCGGCAATAGAAACGCCCAAGTCATGCTCAATCATCAATTCAGCCAAACGTGGACCATCAATCAACACTATCCTGTAGGAGCGGCTGGTTCGCGCCGCCTGCAGCGCAGCTGAAGTAAAAGTGCTCGTGGTAATAAATACGCCCTTCTGAGCACCTTTGGCATCAAGTGCGCCTTTAAAGTCACGAATTGGGCCCTCCCCGACCGAACCCTCCCAGCGCTTGGCTTGCAGGTAAATTGCTTCCAGCCCCAGACGGTCTTCATTAATGATGCCATCGATACCACCATCTCCAGATTTACCAACGGCTTGGCCAGCCTCCTGTCTACTGCCGCCGTAACCCATTTTTAAAAGCAGCTGGACAACCAGCCGTTCAAAAAATTCAGGGTCACACTGCTTGACAGCATCAATAATCTCAACTGCGAGCGTTTGCCTGGTTTGCTCAATGATGACGGTTAACCGCTCTTCGGGCGATGCTAAATTTTCCTCTGATTCAATAGGTTGTAGCTTACTTAAATTTAAAGTTGGCGTTGAATTTTGAAGACTGGCCTGTTTCCAAATGTCATACCGACGATTAACTTCGTCCAAAAATGCTCTAGCATCAAAAGGTTCTTTGATCGAGATCCTTCCTTCGTCAGATATAGTCCAAATCGATTTGGCTTTACGTACATAGCCTGCTTTCACCAAACCAACGGATGCGAAAGCAAAAATTGATCTCCAGCGTACATTGCCTGAGGTTTCATATCTCTGTTTAGCCCAATCATCTAGCAGCACACAACGCTCGATTTCAGACATCAAATCGGCGTGTCGCATCTGTCCATCTGCAATCTTTGATAGTGCAGTCAAGGCTGCGAAATGCATATCTGAAATCAATTTATCGGAACGAGACAAAGGACGCGACATTCACAAACTCCAATAAAAAAAGGCGTAGCAGAGCGCCCTTGGATTTTGCATCAACTACAGGCGCTAAGCCGACGCTGGCGCCCGCAAACGAATGTGCAATTCTTTCAGCTGCTTTTCATCAACCGCGCTAGGCGCATGGGTCAGCAAACATTGCGCGCGCTGGGTTTTTGGGAAGGCAATCACGTCGCGGATCGACTCTGCACCTGTCATCATGGTCACGATCCGGTCCAGGCCAAAGGCCAGGCCACCGTGCGGCGGTGCGCCGTACTGCAGCGCATCGAGCAAAAAGCCGAATTTCTCTTGCGCTTCTCCCGGGCTGATCTTGAGGGCATCGAACACCTTGCTTTGCACATCGGCCTGGTGGATACGAACCGAGCCGCCACCGAGCTCCCAACCATTGAGCACCATGTCATAGGCTTTAGCGATGCACTTGCCGGGGTCAGAATCCATCCAGTCTTCGTGGCCGTCTTTGGGCGCGGTAAACGGGTGGTGTACGGCGCTCCAGCGGTTGTTCGCTTCGTCGTGCTCAAACATCGGGAAGTCAACCACCCACAGCGGCTTCCAGCCAGCCGTAAAGAGCCCGAGCTTTTTACCCAATGCGCTCAAGCCAACCTTCAAGCGCAAAGCACCAATGCTGTCATTGACGATTTTGGCTTTATCTGCGCCAAAGAACAGCAAGTCGCCATTGGTTGCGCCAGTGCGCTTCAAAATCTCGGCAATGGCCGCATCGTGAATGTTCTTGACGATGGGGCTTTGCAAACCCTCCTTGCCCTTGGCGATGTCATTGACCTTGATCCAGGCCAGACCTTTGGCACCGTAGATTTTGACGAACTCGGTGTAGGCATCAATCTCGCTGCGCGGCATTTCAGCACCGCCTGCGACGCGCAGCGCCACCACGCGGCCACCCGGGGTGCTGGCGGGCACGCTGAAGACTTTAAAGTCCACATCAGCCATCACATCGGTGAGTTCAGTGAAAGCCATGCTGACGCGCAAATCCGGCTTGTCAGAACCGTAGCGATGCATCGCATCGGCATAGGCCATGACCGGGAACTCACCCAGATCGGTATTCAACACCGTTTTAAAAATGTTGCTGATCATGCCCTGGAACATATCGCGAATGTCCTGCTCACCCATGAAGGAGGTTTCAATATCAATCTGCGTGAATTCGGGCTGACGGTCTGCGCGCAGGTCTTCGTCGCGAAAACATTTGGTGATTTGGTAGTAGCGGTCAAAGCCCGCCACCATCAACAGCTGTTTAAACAGCTGCGGGCTTTGCGGCAGCGCGAAAAACATGCCTTCGTTGACGCGGCTGGGCACCAAATAATCGCGCGCGCCTTCTGGTGTGCTTTTGGTCAGCATCGGCGTTTCAATGTCAATGAACCCATTGGCATCCAGAAACTTGCGGGTTTCCATCGCCACGCGGTAGCGCAGCATCAGGTTGTTTTGCATGTACGGGCGGCGCAGGTCGAGCACCCGGTGGGTGAGGCGGGTGGTCTCTGACAGGTTGTCGTCATCAAGCTGGAAAGGCGGGGTTACGCTGGCGTTCAAGACTGTCATCTCGTGGCACAGCACTTCAATCTTGCCGCTTTTCAGGCCCTCATTGACTGTGCCTTCAGGGCGGGCACGCACAATGCCCTTGACCTGAATGCAAAACTCGTTGCGTACGCCTTCAGCCGTGGTGAACATGTCCGCACGATCCGGGTCACACACCACCTGCACATAGCCCTCGCGGTCGCGCAGATCGACAAAAATAACGCCGCCGTGGTCACGCCTGCGGTTGACCCAGCCGCACAGGGAAACAGTTTGGCCCATCAGGGCTTCGGTCACCAGACCGCAATAATTGGAGCGCATTTGTGAAGACATGGATGAATGATTATTTTGGTTTGTAAGTGGCAGCACTGCCAGGCACGACGACACCCATGGAGATGACGTAAGTCAGGGCTTCATCAACGCTCATTTTGAGTTCAATGCAGTCCTGCCTTTTGAGCATGACGAAATAGCCACCCGTCGGGTTAGGCGTTGTCGGAACGTAAACGCTGAGGTAATCACCTGTCAAATGGTTCGCCACATCGCCGCCAGGCGAGCCAGTTTGAAAGCCAATCGTCCAGACGCCCTCACGCGGCCACTGCACCAGCAACGCCTTGCGAAAGGCGTTGCCATTCTCTGAAAACAGCGTGTCAGAGACCTGCTTGACACTGGAGTAAATCGAGCGAAC
>Ga0105048_10006529_pt1 | contig 18795 bp, 10 predicted proteins | sample MAT05_FD_78382 | JGI IMG/M metagenome (GOLD analysis project Ga0105048, IMG submission 78382) | Freshwater microbial communities from Lake Fryxell liftoff mats and glacier meltwater in Antarctica - MAT-05 | ecosystem: Environmental > Aquatic > Freshwater > Ice > Liftoff microbial mat | place... | reverse complement strand
TCGCTCGGCAACGCGATTTTCCTTTACGACACCGCCAAAGACGTGCAGAAGAAGATCAACAAGATCACCACCGGCCGCCAAAGCCCGACCGACCCCGGCGATGCGAACAACGTGCTCATGCAGTACGTTGATGCGTTCATCACCCGCGACCGCGCCGACGAACTCAAGAGCCGCTACGCCGCGGGCGACAATCTCGGCGACGGCCATGTGAAGCAGGAACTGGGCGAAGCGATTAACTTGCTGCTGGAACCCATGCGGGTGCGGCGCGCTCAACTCGATGGGGACAAGGGGGACGCCCTCGTCACCGACGTCATCCGCCGTGGCATTAAGAAGGCGAACGTGGTGGCGGAGGAGACGTTGCTGCTGGCCAAGCGGGCGATGAAATTGGAGTTTGGGGCGAGGGTGATCGGATAGCGATCGATCAATGATCAGGTTTCGACGCCCATCCCGGCTCGTCCCCTACCTGATCGCCGCTCCGTGCGCGGTGTTCAACCCAGCTTGCCAGGCCGAAATAACCTCCGCAGGACCGTCCGCAGCCCCCTGAAACTCCGAATTTTGTGCCACGTGGGCGTTCGGGGGCGAGGATTCTGGCCGAACACCGCTTTGTGCGGTAATCTTCCCGTCAGGCCCCGACCTTTCACAGATTTTTTCAAGTGCCGATCATGACCATCCATCGCTCCCTCCTCTCACTCATCTCCCTCACCGGCCTCGCCCTTGCGGCTGCCCCATCCGTCGCCCAGACGTACAACTTCACTGTCAACCAGCAAGCCTCCACCGTCAGCTACACCATCACGGTCATCACCACGTTCCGCACGGCTGCCACGCCCGACGATCCGCGCGTGAGCACGCTCGTGGGGAGCGCTGCCGGTGCGGACGGTATTGTCGGCAACGCTGACGACACTGCGGCCGGCACCCGGACGGTTCCCGGCTTCTTCGGCGGCAACACCGCGCTCAACACCCCCATCCCGCTCACCAGCGGCAGCGCGAACATTTCGGCTGCATCGGGCGCCAGTCCGCCGCGGCCGACAGGAACCTACATCCTCTCGCTCGCACCTGGTGCCGCGGGCTTGCCCGGCACGGTGACCATTTCGGGGCTCGACCTCAACCTTCTTGGCGGTGGCGCGGCGGGTGTCAACGCCACCGTGACCATCGGGTTCGGCACGTTCCGCACCCGCCAGCCCTCGTGCCTCATTCCCGGATTGCCGATCAATGTTCCGATCGGCAACACGCAGGTCACGGCGCTCACTGCCCAGCAGGTCACTGCCCAGGAGACCGGCGCGCTCGTGCCCGTCGCCAACACCACCAATCAGTACACATTCGCCGTGCCCGTTCCCGCCCGCATTACACCGATGGTGACACTCAGCGGCGCCGCGGTGCCCGTCGACCCCATCGATATCACGCTCGTCTTCGGCGGCACCGTGACGGTTCAGGCCGTTGGCGCAACGAGCACGGTTGATATCAGCGTCGATCAGACGAGCAACATGCCCCTCGTGCAGGCCATCGCGCCCGCCGCCTTCGACGAGCCGCTCTGCATGGGTCATCTGCTTGCAAATCTTGTGCTGAGCAACGTCGCATCGACCGTGCAGACCACCTCGCACCTCGTCTCCACCGGTGTCGCGGCCCCCGACCCGGCCGACTTCAACCGCGACGGCATCGTCGATCCTGACGATCTCGCCGACTTTATCTCCGGCTTCTTCAGCACCCCGGCCGATCCGCGCTGCGACTTCAATGGCGATGGCCTCGTGGATCCTGACGATCTCGCCGACTACATCGTGGCCTTCTTCTAAACCCCACATAAAACAGAGATGAACGGGCCGCCCGCTTTGCGCTCCGGCAAGTTGTCTCTGTTTTGGTCAGCAGTTCGCGCGGCCTTGGCTGATGACGCGAATAATGCCCCGTTCGGCCGGTTAGAGGCATCGCGCCAACTCCGGCCGTCGAATGTCCCGGAATATACCGGTCGCTCTTCCCGTTGGCTCGCGCGGCGTGAGGGTGACATTGCTCAGGTGGAGTCGTCGTCATGTCTGCTGCTACTGCCGCTGTATCTGTTCCCCTCTTCAAGCGCCGCTGGTTCAAGATCCTTGCTGCGCTGTTGATCCTGCTCGTCGTCCTGCTGGGCGTGCTGGTCGCCGCGGCACCCTCGATCGCCGGCGGCATGGCCCCCGCCATCATCGAGAGCTCCGCCAAAGACGCCATCACCGGCTCCGTGAAGGTTTCTTCGGTCTCCCTCTCGTGGGGCGGCCCGCAACTCATCGGCCCCGTTGACGTCAAAGACCCCAGCGGCACCACCGTCGCCACCGTCAACCTCAAGGCCAGCAAGGGCCTCTGGGCACTCGCCACCGGCGGCGGTCAGGGCGATCTTGGTGTGTTCACCGTCGACGGCAAGGTCGATCTCGTCCGCAACGCCGATGGCTCGACCAACCTCGAGAAGGCCATCGCCCCTTCGCCGACCGCCAAGGCAAGGCCCGCGTTGACCTCCTCTGTTCCCAAGTCCTCGCTCCCCAACGTCACCGCCAAGGTTGATCTCACCGACCTCGACATTACCTACAAAGAACTCGCCGCGTCCGGCGGCGGCGTCGCCCAGGAAGCCTCGATTACCAATCTCAAAGGCGCGATCGACGTCGCCACCGCCAACGGCGTTTCCGCCAAGGTCAAGCTTGACGGTGCCGTCGCCGGTGCCGCGGGCGGCGCCGCCCAAAGCAGCCCCGGCGCACTCGTCATCGATGCCACCATCGATAACGTCACCGATGCCAACGGCAACCCCACGCTCGACAAGATGACCGTGAACGCCACCGTTGATGCTACCAAACTTCCTGTGGCCCTCATCGACGCCATCGCCAACATGGGCGGCGTGCTCACCCAGGCCCTCGGCCAGGAACTCGCCATCAAGATCAACGCCAAGGGCACCACCGTAGCGGGCGACGCCAGCATCATCATCACCAGCGCCAACGTGACGGGTGACCTCGCCCTCACCGCCACCGCGGGCCGCCTCACCACCAAGGCACCCGGCTCGTTCAAAGTGAAGTCCACCGACTTCATCAACTCATCCGCCTTCTCAACCAAGTACCCCCAGCTCAAAGACGCCCTCACCAAGGCGGGTATGACAATCCAGTCCTGGCCCGGCATTGAAGCCAAGATCGCCCAGCTCAATGTGCCCCTTCCCGGCGCGGGCGGGGCAGCCGCCATGGACATGCGCGGCGCTGCGGCCGACATCACCCTCACCACCGGCGGCCTCCGCGGCACGCTCGCCTCGCAGACCGAGGGCGGTGCCACCCCCGCCGCACCCCAGGCTCTCTCGGTCGCCCCACTCGTCGCCAGCGTGAAGTCCGCCGATCTTGCCCAGGGCGCGACCATCACCGCCGACACCAGCGCCTCGCTGGGCGGCGCCTCTGCGGGTGTCATCAAAGTGAACGTGCAGGCCAACGACCTGCTCGATGCGCAAGGCAAACTCGGTGCCCTCGCCGGCAAGGTCGGCAACATCACCGCCGATATTGCCGCCACCGGCATCTCAACCGCCCTCGCCCGCCCCTTTCTTGTCAACTCACCGCTCGACGCCCAGGCCGACATCGGCCCCACGCTCGACGTTTCCGTGAAGGCCCAGACCAAGGTCGATTCCGCCGCCGCCGGCGGCGCAGCGCCCATTGATGCCGATATCGTCGTCAAGAGCCAGAACATCAACCTCACCGCGCCCGTCCGCTGGGCCAGCAGCACCCTCACCGGCCGCGGCGAGACCAAGCTCACAGTGGGGGCCTCGGCTCCGATCGTGCAGCGCTTCCTCGCCAAGTCCGCGGAGCCCGGTAAGCGCGCCTCGCTCACCGTCGGCGGCACCGGTGGCGTCGCCGTCACGATCAACGACCTCAGCGTTCCCATGCAGAACGGCCTCGATTACGCCGGTCTGACGGCCAAGGTGCGTACTGAAATCCGCACCCTCTCGGCCATGCTCGCCGGCGACCCCGCCAAGCCCGCGGCCCAGCCCGTCATGATCGATTCGTTCGTGAGCGACCTCACCGTCACCAAGGGCCAGCCCGCCAGCATCAAGCTCGACGGCCGCATGACCCACGAAGGTAAGCCCTTCACCCTCACCGGCGATGTCGCGCTCCCCGGCCTCATGGAGACCCTCGCCGACCCTAAGCGCGGCCCGCTCGCGCTCACGCCCGGCATGGAGAAGTTCCGCCTCCAGGGCGATATCGCCCTCAAGGGCGTGCCCGGCACGCTCGCCAAAGCCGTCATCCCGCCCTCGCCCGCCGTCGCGGCCGGACAGATGGACACCGGCGCGATCGTGCAGGCGCTCGTGAACGACCTCGTCGGCCAATCGCTCGAAACCAGCGTGAAGTTCGGCGGCGCAGCCGGCAGCCAAACGCTCGACGTTCTCGTCACCGGTGCGGGCCTGAAGTCCAATGTCGGCGTTGACGTCTCGTCCAAGGAACTTAAGGTCCGCCAACTCACCGCCGAAGCCACCGTTCGCCCCGAAACCGCCAAGCGCATCGCCGAAGCCACCGGCACCGCCGCCGACAAGATCGCCAGCGTCAACATGCGTGGCCCGGCCACCCTCGCCCTCGCTGTTGATCCCATCACCATCCCAGTCGACACCGCAGGCGGCAAAATCACCCCGCAAACCGGCAAGATTGGCGCGCCCATCAAGGCCACCATCGGACTCCGCGAACCGCTCATCGTCACCGGTCTTGAGCTCAAGCCCGGCCAGGTCATCTCCGGCGGCATCAGCGGCCTGCAGGCCGTTGCCACCGTGCCAACCTCCGCCGCGCTTGATGGCGCCAACTCCAAGGAGCCTGTCAACCTCACCGTCGATGGCCAACTCGTTCTCGACGATGGCAAGCCCGTCGCCACCTTCGGCGTCCGCGGCTCATACATCCCCTCCAGCAAAACCATCGACGCCACCGCCGGCCTGACCAAGATCGACACCGCGGGAGTTGATCGTCTCATCGGCAAGCCCAACCTGCTGGCCGGGGCGCTCGGCGCCGCCGCCGACATCACCGTCACCGCCAAGGGTGCAGGCGACAACGTGAATCTCACCGCTGGAATCAACTCGCCCCGCCTCAAAGGCGCCGACCTTTCAGTGAAGCAGTCCGCTGATCGCATCTCAATCACCAGCGGCAGTGGCGGCCCGGTGAAGCTTGACTGGACCATCGACCCCGCCTTCGCCAGCCAGTACGTCTTCGCCAAGACCGACGAGCAAGGCCGCACCACCCCCGGCTCGATTCGCCTCACCGCGCCCGCTCAGGCCTCGCTCACCATCAACACCCTCACCATCGCCGCCTCCAAGCCCGAAACCGCCGTCCTTCGTGGCGACAGCGTCGGCCCGCTCAAGCCCGGCATCTTCACCGCCGACATCGCCGTCAGTGTCCCCCAACTCGCCGTCGAGGTTGAGCAGGCCGCCGCCCAGGCCGGTGGAGCGCCGACCAAGACGCCCGCCACGCTCGACAACGTCACCGCCACGATGAAGAGCACGCCGCAGGGCAGCATCCTCATCAACGCCAGCATCGGCGCCGTCGGCGCCGCCGGTGGCAACTCCACCCAGCCCGTCACCGCCGTGCTCGTCATCAACGAGGCCGTGAAGCCCAACGGCCAAATCGATGCCGACCGCGCCAAGCTCACCGCCGACATCTCGGCCATGAAGTTCCCCACCGCCATCGTTGACGGCATCGCCGGCCGCAACGGACAGTTGGTCAAGACCCTCGGCGACACCATCGACCTCACCATCAAGACTCAGGACATCGGCTACAAGTCCGGCGACCTCGCCGTGAATGTCAGTGCCAAGCGCGCCGGTACCACCACCGAGACCCTCTCGGTCAGGCTCAACGCCCCCGTCGTGCCCGGCCAGCTCGCCACCACCGCCGGCACCTTCGACTTCGGCCGCGCCAAAACACCCCCCGGTATCGATATCAAGCTCTACGAGTACAAGTATGAACTCGATACCGAGATCATGAAAGCCTTCCCCCTCTTCGCGTCGATCTCCAAGGGTCGCACCCCGCTCACGCCCGCCGCTCCGGCCGGCGCTGCGCCCGCCAAGACCCAGCCCGGCCAGCAGCCTGCCGCCGCGCCGGCGGCCAATCCAAACGCCGGCACCGGCCCCAGCACCGTTATCAGCACCGACCTGCGATTCCCGATTCCCGAGACTGGCGGCGCCAACCGCAACGACGAACTCAACGGCAACATCGCCGTCGATCTCGGCCGTATCGACTACACCTTCAAGAAGCAACTCGGCGAGTTCCTCGACTCCACGATCTTCACAGCCCCCAATGCCGAGCAGCGCCCCGTTCAGCCCTTCAACATTCGCATCGACCGTGGCGTCATCACCTACGACAAGTTCGAGGTCCCCATCCGCAACTACGACATCATGACCAAGGGCACCGTCAACCTCAACACCCGCCAGATGTCGGTCACCATCTTCATCCCCACCGTCGCCCTCGCCCCGTCATTCGCTGAGAGCATCAACAAGCAGGCCGGCTCATTCCTCAGGAGTGCAGCGCCCGACCTCCTCACCAAGGGCCTCATGTTCCCCATCACCGTCAGCGGCCCCATCGATGACCCGACCTACGCGCCCGACTTCGACGCGTTCTTTAAGAACCTCGGCGAACAGTTCCTTAAGCAGCCCGAGAACATCATCAAGGGAATCGGCGACCTTTTCAACAAGCCCAAGAAGAAGTAAACCGAGTCTCGGGCAAGCCGCGTCGCCCCGAAGGTCGGTCGCAGGGTGCCGGCGCGCGAGCAGACCCTGCGCCCGTCGCCGGGCGACGCCGCGGCGCACCGCTCATCAATCAGCACCCGCTGTAGTACGCCCCGATGTAGTCCGCCAGGTCGTCCGGATCGGTAAGGCCGTCGTGATTAAAATCACTCCCAGCCGCAGGAGGCTGGCTGAAGAACGCACCGATGTAGTCGGCCAGGTCATCCGGATCGAGCGTCCCATCGCCGTTGAAGTCCGGGGCACATGCCGGCGCCGGGTCCACGCACCGCAGCGAGACGATCTCAAAGTCGTCAACCGCGGCTTCCACCAGCGACCCCGGGTCGGCATCGCCCGCGATGAACCGCACCCGCACCTGCGCCGTCGGCGCCAGCCCGAGTGACGCCAGCGTCCACTCTGCTCTCACCCAGCCCGGATTGGTATTCACATCGCTCGGCCCGCCCGGGCCCACGGTCTCCGCCCGCGTCCAGGTTGCGCCGCCGTCGGTCGAAACTTCAACTTTGAACGTATCGATGTACGGCGAGCCGCCGCCGCCGTTTGAGTACCACCGCCAATAGCTGATCCGTGCGTCAGTCTGCGCAGCGAGGTCAAAAACCGGTGAGAGTAGGATCGTGTCGCCGCCATCCACGTCGTTGGTGCCCACGCCCGCGCCCGCGACGGCCTGACCGGTAAACCAGCACCGCGTGCCGTCTTCAGTGTGGTCGCTCTCGGGCTGCGCTGTCGTGCCGTTCGGGTCGCCAAGTTCCCACAACCCCGATACCGCCGTGCCACCGCTCCGCGTCCACAAAGAAGTCGCCGCCTCAAACGAATCACCCGCGAACACCACCGTCTCGCTCACCACCGCCGCCACATTCGCCCCCGATGCGCCCAGCGACGGGTTGTTGCGCACGCCCACAGAGGTCTGCGCCGCAATGAAGTACTCGACGGCCTCGCCACACCCTGTCGCCGGGATCGCCGCTTCAAACAGCGTTCCATCGCTCGTGCTCATCGCAGTCTCAACCGTCGTTGTCCCCACCGTGGTCACCAGTGTCACACCCGCCGGGTCGATCGTGAGATTCAGCGGCATGATGCGGACCGAGATCGGCGTTGCCACGCCCGGCCGCACCGTCGCCGGCTTGCCCGCGGGATACACAAACGTCGCCAGTTGCGGAACCACAAACGACTCGACCACGCCCGAGTTGGTTGTGCTCGGCGGCGCGATCGCCGTGCTTCCCAGACCGCGCCCGGCAAACGCTGACCACAGCCGCGACAGATTCGCCCCGCCGTTGTTCACGCTGTCGGCCTGCAGAATCGCATCGCGCGATTGGACAAACGTCGGATTCGTCGGCGCCAGCTTCATCCCGTCCACCACCAACTGCTGCGACAGGTGATTGCCGGCAAAGCCATACCCATCCCATAGCGCCGCCCGCACATCCATCAGCGTTGAGCACCACACCTCGCCGGTGTTGTGCACCGCGCTGGGTGCGCTGGTAATGCCCGTGTTCCGCGCCACCCCGGCCGGCACAGCGAACTGCGCCGTATCGATATCTGCAAACGTCAGCGGGTTCTTCGTCTGGTCTGTGCAATACGGGAAACGCCGGATGCCAAAGTAGTAGTTACTTGTGTACGCGCTGCTAAATAGCTGCAGCGTCGCGTACGGCGCCATCGGATACACCGCGTGCGGATTGTCGCCGCTCTGCGCATTGAGCGTGAGTGCAAAGAAGTCAGACCACCCCTCTCCCTGCCCGCCCGGCTGGCTCCCCGCCAGCCCGCCGTGCAGCCTTATCGAAAGCCCGTGCGAGTACTCATGGAACACGATGTCGCCGTCAAAGTCGCCGTCGCGGTCGGGTGTCGGGCCGTTCCACAGGTACATCTGCACCCGCGCACTCGTGCCGTCGGTCCCGCCCGAGTTGAAGTTGGCGTTGTTGACGCTTCCCGCATCGGCTCCGTCCTGCGCGTCGGCCGTAATGGCGTCGTTGCCCGTCCCGCCCACGCGGAAGTTCACCGTCTGGAAGTTGCCCGCCGGCTCGTCAAAGCCCAGCGCATACAGCCGGTCGTGATACACATTGCCCAGATAAAACAGTTGCGTCACGGCCGCCGACCGATACGTCTCCGGCCCCGCGCTCAGATCGAGCGCAAAGTCAAACACCCGCGCCGCCGTCCCGTTCGGCCGCGGCACATCGGGCTGGTTGTTCCCGTCGCGATCTGTCGCCGCCAACACGTTGTTGCCCGTCGTCTCGGTCCCGCCGTCGTTGATCCATCCATTGGGCGAAAACGCCCGGATCGACTGCGGCGCCACCGTCACCAGCTCGCGCTCCACCATCGGCAACTGCAACGCCGAGGGAATACTCGTTCCCGGTGAGCCCGGCGCCGGGCTGTCGCCGGTGAACACGCGATATGTTGCCGGTTGCGTCGTATCAAACACCAGCCGATCCGTCCGGTGCAGCACCGCCGCCGTCACCGCATCCACCACCACGTCGTACGTGTGCCCGATCCCGGGCGCAGCGATCACCACCGCAAACGCCGGCCGCAGCTCGCTCCGCGTCAGCGGAAAGAGCACGCGCCGCGTCGTCAGCGCTTCCTCAGGGCGAAAGTCCATCCCCGGCTGCCACCTTTGCAGTTCTTCCTCGCCCGCCACCTCACCGCCCTGGTCCGCCTGGCCCCCCTGGCCCGCCTGGCCCTCCGCCTCCGGCCATGCGCAAAGATCAATCCCCACGCTCATCGCGGCCGCCGCGATCGCGGTCGCACCGTCGATTACCGCCGCCGGCACCTTGCCCGCCCCACCCGCCGCCGGCACGAACAACGAATCGATATTGATGAGTTCGCCCCGCGCCGTGATGCTCGCCCGCATCACGGCTCCAAACACATCGAGCGTGCGACCTTCGGCATCCGTCTCGCGCTGCTGAAGCGTCAGATGCATCGCCCCGTTGTGCCGTGTCGGGCACAGCCGCGTCGTCCGCGCCCGATCCAGCACCACCGGCTCAAGCTCAAATAGCGCGGCATGCGCAGCCACGAACGAACGCGCCGCCCCCCGCACATCGAGCGGCCGCGCTGCCGTCAGAAACGCCTCCGTGCTCCGCACAAACCGCGGCGTGCCGAACAGATCGTCATCCTCAACCGTGAGCCCGGCAATCCGCTTCTTGAGCGCGTCGAGCGCGCTCTGTCGCGCCGCCCCCGTTCGTGCCCGATCCGCCGCAATCGCCAACTTCGCCGCCGGCCCCGCCACCTCGTTCGCAAGCCGCACGTCGAGCGGCCCCGCCCCCGGCACGCGCCCGTACCGCTTGGCTGCGCCCAGCAGAGGCGCCTTCTCCGCAGCACCATCACCCGTCGCGGCACCCGTCGAAGCGACGAGTGGGCCCGAAGCAAGAGCAAGGCCGGCAAGAGCACAGAGAAGTTGGGTCGACATAGGTATTTTCAAAAGAACGATCAACCGCCCTCTCAGTCTACACGATGCCCGCCACTTGACACCCATGATTGTCCCGAATCTTTGCCCCCGTCCCCCGTCCCCCCCGGTTGGTGACGGCTCCCGCCGAGGCCCATGCCGCCAATGATCCGACCATGATGAAGCTCTCCCTCCTTGCCCCCGTTGCCTGTCTCGCCATCCTCAACCCGGCTTTCGCACAGTCGCCGGCTCCGGTCGCGCCCGCCTCGGCCCTTTCCGCAGCGGAAACTGCCGCGGGTTGGCGGACGTTGCTGACCGACAATGCCGCTCCCGGGTTCCGCGGCTACAAGCAGCCCGGCTTCCCGGCCAAGGGCTGGACCGTGACCGGCGGCGTCCTGAAGAGCATCAAAGGCGGTGGCGGCGGCGATCTTGTCACCAGCGACGAGTTTGGCGACTTTGAACTCGTCTGCGAGTTCCGCTGTAGCCCCAAGGCCAACAGCGGCATCATGTACCGCGTCGCCGAAACCCTCGACTCCGCCTGGCAGACTGGCCCCGAGTACCAAATCCTCGAAGACGCCACCTACGGCGCCAAGTCCACCGACATGCACTCTTGCGGAGCCCTCTATGACCTCGCCCCGCCCGTTGAGGGCAAGACCATGAAGTCGATCGAGAGCGGCGGGTGGAACGAGGCGCGCATCCGCCTCCGCAATGGCATCGTGCAGCATTACCTCAACGGCGTGAAAGTCGTCGAGTGCCCCGTCGAAGGGGCCGACTGGGCCACCCGCATCGCCAAGAGCAAGTTTAAGGATTACAAAGGCTTCGGCGTCCTCCCCAAGGGCCGCTTGGCGCTTCAGGATCACGGCGGTGAAGTTTCTTACCGCAACATCAAGGTCCGCGACCTTGGTGCCAAGTCTGATGGCACCATCGCGCTCTGGAACGGCAAAGACCTTGCCGGCTGGAAGGCCTTCGTCCCCGATGCCGAGAAGGCCGGCGTCAAGCCCGAGAGCGTTTGGAGCATCGAAGACGGCGTCCTCGTCTGCAAGGGCAACCCCGTCGGCTATATCCGCACCGAGAAAGACCACACCAACTACGTCCTCCGCCTCCAATGGCGCTTCAGCCCTGTGACCAAGAAGGCCGGCAACAGCGGCGTCCTGCTCCGCATGATCGGTGAAGACAAGCTCTGGCCCAGGAGCGTTGAAGCGCAGCTGCAAAGCGGCAGCGCGGGCGACTTCTGGAACATCGAGAACTTCGTCATGACCGCCGACCCCGCCCGCACCAACGGCCGCAACACCAAGAAAATGAGCAAGGACGTCGAACGCCCCCTCGGCGAGTGGAACGAGTACGAGATCGTCGTTGATCACGGCACCATCACGCTCATGGTCAACGGCGAGATGCTCAACCAGGCCACCAAGGTCGAAGAGGTTGCTGGCAAGATCTGCCTGCAGTCGGAGGGCGCCGAGATCCACTTTAAGAACATCTCGCTCACGCCCATCAAGTAGTCGCCTTCCGCCTCGCGTCTTGCCATTTGCCCGCCCGCAGACCTCTCGGAACAACTCATGAAGCCCACCTCGATGCCCCCCGTTGCGTCGGTACTTTCGCTCAGCCTGCGCGCGATCCTCCTGCCGACCATCCTTGCCGGCATGCCGGCGGTGACACTGGCGCAGGCCCCCGCCACGACGGCCCAACCACCCTCGCTCCGCGCCGTCGCGCCCACCACGCTCATCACCAGCGAAATGGCCGGCACCATCGCCCGCTTTGAGGCCGACTATGGCGCGGTGCTTCGCACCTACCGCGTCGAGGCCTCGCCCTCCCGTCAGGATCGTCTCACGGCGTTGCTCCAAGCTTGGATTGGCGAACTCGCCTCCATCAACTTCGACGCCCTCGGCCGTGGCGGTCAGGTCGATTACATCCTCCTCCGCTCCCGCATCGAAGCCTTGCAGGCCCAGCAAGCCCTTGACGCAGGCCACCGCGAGCGCATCATCGGCTTTGCGCCCTTCGCCAGCATCATCATCGATCTCGAAGATGCCCGCCGCAAGGTTGAGCCAATGGGCGGCACAGGCGCCGAGCGCGCTGCCGAGCAACTGACCAAACTCCGCCAGCAGATTGACGCCGCCGCCAAGTCGCTCGACGAGAACCTCAACAAAGGCGGCGATGCCCGCCCGGCCATCGCCGATTGCAAACGCGCCCTCGACCTCGTGAGCGAACTCCGCGACAACCTCCGCGAGTGGTTCGGTTTCTATAGCGGCTACGACCCCATGGTCACCTGGTGGTGCCAGAAGCCCTTTGAGAACGCCGAGCAGGCCTTCGACAACTACACCCGAATGCTCCGCGAGCGCGCAGTCGGCATCACCCCGCAGAACGAGAACGTCATCGTCGGCACGCCCATCGGGCGCGATGGCCTTACCGCCGCCCTCAAGGCCGCGATGATCCCCTACACCCCGGAAGAAATCCTCGCCATCGGCGAGCGCGAGCAGGCCTGGTGCGAGGCCGAACTTCGCAAGGCCGCGGCCGAGATGGGTTTGGGCGATGATTGGAAAGCCGCCCTCGAGAAGGTCAAGCAGGACCATCTCCAGCCCGGCGAGCAGCCCAAACTCATCCGCGACCTCGCCGACGAAGCCATCAAGTTCCTCCGCGACCGCGACCTCATCACCATCCCCGAGCTCGCCGACGAAACCTGGCGCATGGAGATGATGAGCCCCCAGCGGCAACTCGTGACCCCGTTCTTCACCGGTGGTGAGGTCATCAGTGTCTCGTTCCCCGTCGCTTCCATGGAGCATCAGCAGAAACTCATGACGCTCCGCGGCAACAACATCCATTTCAGCCGCGCCACCGTGCACCACGAACTCATCCCCGGCCACCACCTCCAGCAGTTCATGTGCAGCCGCTATAACACCCAGCGCGACCCCTTCGGCACCCCCTTCTGGACCGAGGGCTGGGCCCTCTACTGGGAAATGCGCATGTGGGACCTGAACTTTGCCAAGAGCCCGCAGAACAAGATCGGCATGCTCTTCTGGCGCAACCACCGCTGCGCCCGCATCGTTTTCTCACTCAAGTTCCATCTCGGCCAGATGACTCCGCAGGAGGCGGTGGACTATCTCGTCGAGCACGTCGGCCATGAGCGGGCCAATGCCGAGGGCGAAGTGAGGCGTTCATTTAACGGCATGTACGGCCCGCTCTACCAAGCCGCGTACATGCTCGGCGGCCTCCAGTTCCGCGCCATGCAGCGCGAACTCGTCGGGGTCGGCACCATGACCGACAAACAGTTCCACGATGCCATCATGCTCGAGAACAACATGCCTGTCGAGATGGTCCGGGCGGTGATCACGAAAGAACCCCTCAAGCGTGATCAGACGACGACATGGCGGTTTGATCCCATCCAGCTCGGCAAGTGATCGCGGCGATTCAAAGCAGATGAGAAGAGAAACGGAACGATCACCGCGCCGCCACAGCACCTGAGTCTGCGCTCACATGTGCTTGAGCGTCCCTTTGATCCGCGCCCGCTTCTCGCGATAGAGCAGCCCGATCATGTACTCATAGCACGCCGTCATGGCCGCCAGCCGCAGGCCGGCAACTCCGTCGAGAATGCCAAACCGCACGAAATACATATAGATAAATCGCAGCAGCGGCCGCACCGGGGTCCGTGGCCAAACCTCGCGCCGCAGCCACCAGCGGTAGCGCAGATTGTCCTTGAACAGCCGTTTGGCATCAGCGCCGGTTGCCCCGCTGGTGCGGAGTTTGATCCACTCAGTACTTTCAAGATCGGCGTACTTGATGTGCTTGCGTATCCACTCGGCGAGCGTCTCGCGCCGAATGTGCAGCATCTCTTCCGTGAGATACTCAACTGGTCCGTCGCACACCATGTGCTCGTGCACGGCGCGGTCCTCATACCGGCACTTGCCGCGCCGGAAGAAGCGCAGGTTCCACGACGGATACAGCCCGCCATGCCGCACCGCATGGCCCATGTACAGCACCACACGGTTCACGTAGTAGCCATCCGTGGGCCCCGCCGCCGCCGCCACGCGGAAGAGTTCATCGCGCAGTTCGGGGGTAATCCGCTCGTCGGCATCAAGAATGAAGACCCACTCGCCGGTGAACGGCAGGTTCTCAAGGCCCCAGTTTTTCTGCTTGGCGTAGTCGATGAACTTGTGCTCAACTACGTGCGCACCGGCCTGGCGGGCCAGTTCCTGCGTGCCATCCTTGCTGAACGAGTCCAGCACGAACACGTTGCCCACCTTGCGGCCGTTTTCAATCGTCTCGCTGATGTGCGCCGCCTCGTTGAGCGTTGGAATCAGGATATCGATCCCTCGGCCCACGGCGTAGAGCGATTCGGGCGTGATCACCGCCTTGTCAGAAGCTGCGCTCATGAAGCACCTCCGCCGTCGAGCGCCGCCGCCGAAGGCGCCGGCCCGCTGCCCGTTCCGGGCGCGATCACCGCCGCAGCCGATGCTCCGCCGCCCATTGTCGGCCGTCCGGCAGAAGTTGTCCGCGCCTCACTCAGCACATCCATCGTTTGTACCAGGTCGTTGGTCTCGATCGTCCAGCGCTCGCGGCGCTCCTTGATCTTGAGCTCAATCCAGTACTCATACATCGAGATCATCAGGCAATAGTGCAGCCCCGCCGAACCGTCAAGCATGCCCATCCGCCCGAAATAGTTGTATATAAACCGCCAGATCGGCCGAAACTTCAGGTGATACGAGAGGTTCTTAAACGCCCGCCGGCGCGTCACCTTGTCGCCCTTCACCAGCGAGCTGACGGGCGGTCGCGCCATGAGGGACAGATGCAGCCCCTCAAGTGCTTCGCGGTCTGAATAGCCGTTGTGCTTGTTGAGCCACTCAAACAGCCCTTTGCTGAACGAGTAGTGCAGGTAGGGGTGCGCCAGCGTGCCCGTGGTGCCGTGCGGGTCTTCGCGCTGGCCGTGCCCGAAGTCCATGAAGCGGCACTTGCCGTACTTGAACAGCCGCACCTGATACGACGGATAGCCGCCCGAGCGCTTGATCCACTTGCCAAGGAAGATCATCTTGCTCGGTGCCAAATAGCACACGTGCGGCGACTTGTTCCCGTCATCACCCAGCACCTCGGCCATCTCGCGAACACTCTCGACTGTGAACCGTTCGTCGGCATCAAGGTGGAAGTGCCAGCCGTGCTTGCACGGAATGTGGTCGATGGCCCAGTTGCGCTGGTCGCCGAAACTCTTGAACGCGTTCACGTGCACCTTAGCGCCCATGGCCTCGGCGATCTCGCGTGTCCGGTCCGTGCTCCCGGAGTCGAGCACATGAATGTCGTCGCACCATCCGCATGAGCGGATGCAGTCGGCGATGTTGCCTTCCTCGTTGATCGTCAAAATCACGATCGACACCGGCGGGCGAGGCCCGTTGTAGACGCCGTTCTCGAGTTGGATGCTGACGTTTGGCAAGGGCGAAGCTGAGGAGCGTGTGGGCTGAGAACGTGCGGGCTGAAATCGGGCAGACACGATCGATCAATACGTTTCGATCAGGCCTCGTGGGCCTTGGTGCTCACCACAAAGAACGATTTCCAGAACGGCCACGGGCGACCATAGCCGGTCCAAACCTTGGGCGCAAATCCCCACTTCTCAAGGCACATCCGCATGCCCTTGGTGTCAAAGAAGCGAATGTGCTGCCCCAGCGGGTCATAGTGCTTGGTGTAGTTGAGCAGGTCAACGCTGATGTTTTTGAGCAGGCCGTGATACGGCGTTGTGATGATGAACAGCCCGCCCGGCTTCAGCAGCCGGTTGATGGCCTCCAGATACGTCCCCACGTCGAACAGGTGTTCGATCACTTCGCTGGAAAACACAAAGTCGTACATCCCCTTGCGCTCGGGGAGCATGCCCTCGACGGGTCCGCAGTGAAACGTGCAGTCGGGGTGCTGCGTGCGGGCGTAACTGATGCCCACCTCGCTGATGTCGATCCCCTCCGCTGCGTAACCCATCTCGGCGAAGAGCTTCACGAACTCGCCCCGGCCGCACCCGACATCGAGCACCTTTGACCCCTTCGCCAGCCCCGCCGCGTGCGCGCGCAGGAGCGCCGTCCGCTGCGGCGTGGTTGGGTCGTAGTACTCATCGGGATTGTCCCAGTAACGTTCGTAGTACTCTTTGATATCTGCCATGGCCACCCCTTGATCGGCCTTTACGCCCGGCAACTCCCCGGCGTTTGGAAAGGCGGGAAGAATAACCACCCTTCGGACGTGAAACCTCTGCCATCTCCCGCAGAATCGGCCCGCCACGCCCACCGACCTCACGATCATCTTGGCCATTGCTCTTCCCCGACCCTTCGGCGCGCCGATCATTGCCTCCTTGCTGCTGCGCGTCGTCCACATTACCGAATCTATCACCGCCTCCGCTGGCGGCACCTCCACCGCCTTCGTTGAGCTCATCGAGGCCCTCCGCACCCAGTCGGCCTCCGGCCTTGAGCTTCGGGCCATCTCTCAGACCCTTCCCCCCGACGATGCGGCCCGAAAGTGGATCGCCGGCCACGAGCCAAACCTCTGGCACTTCACCGGCCCCCGGGGCCGCCATCTGGCCGGCACCCTCGCCTCCGATGCCCGCCGCCTGATCGACGAGTTCAAACCCCACATCCTGCACCTCCACGGCCTCTGGTGTCAGGACCTTGTGAGCGTTGCCCGCCATGCCCTTGGCCGTGGCATCGCCACCTGCTACCACCCGCACGGCATGCTGGTTCACGCCGCGCTCCGCCGCAGCGTACTCAAAAAAGCTATATTCAGGCGCATGGGCTTGGCGGGGGTGCTCGCCAAGGCTGATGCCGTCGTCTTCGCCACCGATGGCGAGCGCGTCACCAGCGACCTGTCAATGTTCTCGCATGATGTGCAGACCAGTGTCATCCCCCTCGCCGTAAACGTTGAGATTCCCGAGAACGCTCGGCCCGCACTGGCCGAGGCAGGCCGCGCCAGACTCGGCTTGGCGGCAGATGAACCAGCCTTGGTCTTCATGGGCCGCCTGCACCCCGTCAAACGTGTCGAACTCACCATCGACGCCTTCGCCAAGGCCCGCCAGAGCGTCCCCGGTCTGAAGCTCATTCTGGTTGGCGATGGCGATGCTTCCTATGTCGAATCGCTCCGCGTGCGGGCCGCTGCGCTTGGCGTGGGTTTGCTGGATGCCATCACCTTTGCTGGCTGGCTCAGCGGCGATGCCAAGTGGCAGGCCCTCGCCGCCGCCGATGCCCTCATCATCAACAGCGAGTTTGAGAACTTCTGCTACGCCTTGGTTGAAGCCCTCATCGTCCAGACGCCCGTCATCATGACCGACAACCTCGCCATGGCTCCCGCGGCCCAGAACGCCGGCGCCGGGTTCATGGCAACCAGTGACCCTGACGCGTTGGCCGCCGCTATCACACGGTTGCTGGCGATCAGCACCGACCGCGCCAGCATGGGTGCCCGCGGCCGGGCATGGGTTGAGGCCTCGTTCAGCCGCCCGGCGGTGGGCGCCGCCCTCGTACGGTTGTACCAGTCGATCAGCAAGGAACCTGTAGCCCCGTGAGCACCCACGCCGTCTCCAACACGCTCAGCCCTTCGGTGGCCCCAAGCACGGCCGCCCGGCCCGACCTCGTGGTGCTCACCAACGTTCCTACGCCCTACCGGCTCGCGCTGCACCACCGCATCGAGACGGAGATGCCCGAGGTCTGCCTCGTCACGCTCTACACGCATGATGTGGCCGATCAGGGTTGGAAGCTTGAGGCCGCCGCGAGTGAGGTGGTTCGGTTTGGTCAGGGTGACAGTGTCAATGACTCGAGCAAGCCGGGCCGAGCGCTCCACGAGTGGCGCAAGGGCGGCCGCATTATCGAGTGGTTCAAGGCCCGCCCAACAAAGCCCGCCGGCCTCATGCTCTGCGGCTACAACGACCCTGCCCGCCTGCGGGTGCTTCGCTGGGCCACCGCCAACGGGATTCCGACGTTTCTCGTGGGTGACTCCAACATACACGGCGAGTCGGTCTCGGGCGTGAAGGCGATCGTGAAGAAGGCGGTGGTGGGTTGGGTCATCAGGCGCTGCGACGGTGTGATGCCCTGCGGCACCTTCGGCGAGCAGTTCTTCGTCAAGTACGGCGCTCGGCCGGAGCGCGTGTTCTACGTGCCGTATGAGCCCGATTACGCCCTCATCGAGAACCTTCCCCGCGACGTGATTGATGCCGCGGCGGCCAAGTGGAAGCTTGACCCGGCCCGCAAGCGCATCGTGTTCTGCTCGCGCATGATCGACGTGAAGCGGCCCGGCATGGCCGTTGAGGCGTTTGTCGCCATCGCTCGCGACCGGCCGGAGTTTGACCTCATCATGATCGGCGACGGTCCGCTCAAGGCCGCGACCGAGGCGAGCGTGCCGGCCGAGCTTCGCGGCCGGGTCACCTTCACCGGCTTCATTGGGAGCCAGACCGAGATTAGCGCCATCTATCGGCTTTCGCACATCTTCCTCCACCCCAGCGTCTATGAGCCGTGGGGGGTCGTCATCAACGAGTCGGTCTGTGCTGGCATGGCCGTGGTCTCGGCCAGCACCGTGGGGGCCGCGGGCGAACTGGTTCGCGATGGCGTCAACGGGCTGCTGTTCCCGCCCGGCGATGGGCCCAAGATGGCTGCCGCGCTGCTGGCCGCGACTGATGCCAGCATGCTGGCCCGGCTTCAGGCGGGGGCACCCGGAGTGCTGGCCGATTGGCGGCGCCGGGGCGACCCGGTGAACGGTATCCGGCGGGCTCTTGCCTCGGTTGGGCCGAGATAGCCGG
>Ga0105048_10006528_pt1 | contig 18796 bp, 10 predicted proteins | sample MAT05_FD_78382 | JGI IMG/M metagenome (GOLD analysis project Ga0105048, IMG submission 78382) | Freshwater microbial communities from Lake Fryxell liftoff mats and glacier meltwater in Antarctica - MAT-05 | ecosystem: Environmental > Aquatic > Freshwater > Ice > Liftoff microbial mat | place... | reverse complement strand
GACAATTAAAAATAGCGACCCAGATTACCAACAGAGATAGTCAGGCTGTTGAGAAATATTTACAGGACATCAGCCGTATCCCTATGATCAATGCAGAAGAAGAAACTGTATTAGCTCAAAAAATCCGTATCGGGGATTCTGCTGCATTAGATAAATTAGTGAAGTCAAATCTTCGCTTTGTTGTGTCTGTGGCTAAACAATATCAACACCAGGGATTAACTTTAAGCGATCTAATTAATGAAGGAAATCTAGGTTTGATTAAAGCAGCGCAACGTTTCGATGAAACAAAAGGTTTTAAATTCATTTCTTATGCCGTATGGTGGATTAGACAGTCGATCCTTCAGGCATTGGCCGAACAAGGTCGTTTAGTTCGTCTTCCACAGAATAAAATCGGTACTTATAATAAGGCGAATAAAGCCATGATGGCATTTGAACAAGTAAACGAACGTGAGCCTTCTGTTGAAGAATTAGCCGGTATTCTTGAGATGTCTGAAACTGAAATTGCGAATATATTCAGTACTAATTCCCGTCATACGTCGTTGGATGCTCCGGTTCATGAGGCGGAAGATTTGAGTATGGGCGATCTTCTTGCCGGTGCAAATGATACCGATGAGCCAGTTATAAAGGATAGTTTACGTGAGGAAATCAAACGAATATTAAAATCATTAAGTCCGAGGGAATCAGAAATTGTCAGTGCCTATTTCGGCCTTGACGGAACAGACGGTCCAACGATTGAACAGATCGGTGAAAAATACGACCTTACCAAGGAGCGTATTCGACAAATCAAAGAAAGGGCTATTAAACGACTTCAAAAAACTAGGTATAGTAAATCTTTAAAATCTTACTTGGGTTAGGTTTTGGTTTTAAGTTTCAAAAAGTAAGGGGTGCATTTGCATCCCTTATTTAGTTTTATACTGTTCTATTTAATACCACTTTATTGTAAGGTCATTAAGGTATGTGTCTGTGCTACGTTTTCTTCTTTTAGAACAATTTCCAAACCGGCTTCTATGATGAGTTCTTCAAATACCCGACTATCGTACATCTGGCTGTTACCATTGGCGATGGTTGTAAAATATAAGGACGTCATTTGTAATGAATACATAGACGCATGAAACGGCTGATTATCCCAGAACGTTTCATTGATCATTATACGACCGTTTTTATTCATTGCTTTTTTACATTTCCTGAGAATTGACACTATTTCCTCATCCGAAAAACAATCAAGGAACTGACTCATCCATATTACATCGTAGCTTCCAGGAAGATCAACGGAATTGTCCAGCATATTATGCTCATTCACTGTATATCGCCCTTGGAAACCATGTGAAAGAAGATTCTTTTCGGCTACTTCCAGTTGTTTCTTCAAATCTACAAGATGAACATGAACATCTTTATTATACCCAAGGCACTGTACCGAAAATTTTCCGGTATTGGCACCAATATCCAGAATGGTAAGCGGGTCATTCTGGAATATAGCTGGCATGACCACTGGAAATACATAGTCGGAATAGTAATGGTCGAAATCAAACCAGCTCTTTTCCTGGACAGGAGAAAGTTGCGTAAGACCTTCATATAAAGTATTCCATGGACCGAGAAAAGGTAGTCCTTTAGGTTTCCCTTCCTCAATGGATTCTTTCAGTTTTCCCGCTCCTTCATAACAGATATCCCGCATGAAGTTTGTATTGACATTTACCATCGCATCTGAGATGAACAGACTTCCGGTTTTGGTGATATGGTACAACTTATCTTCTTCATACAAAAGTCCGATTCCAATACCGGCTTCCAGTAAAATACGTGTACCATATTTGCTGATCGAAGCATGTTTAAGAATATCATCAAACGATACACCTTTGTCATTTTCCTGCAACTGACGTAACATGCCATAATCTCTCAGCAATACTGAGGCCTGAAATGCATACGGGGCGAACGCAATAAAATGAGCTTTTTCTAACGCTGTAAAGGCATGCGATTCTTTATCCTTAAAAAAGCTGAGGTCAGATTTGTTTCTTCTCATTCGTTATTTTATAGCCTGTAAATATAGCCGCGGATACCCAAACTTTGAAGAAAACAGTGAGATTTTAATGCAGGGACTAACTACTTCGAAAATCATTGAAAAAATAACATTGAAATAATATTGGTCCTTTATCTTTGACACCTTCATGAGCACAGAACCCCATTACCCTAAATTACTCCGAGATATCAGTTGGTTATCATTTAATGCAAGGGTATTACAGGAGGCCAACGACTCTACAGTTCCCATTTCCGAACGTCTCCGTTTCCTGGGTATTTTCTCAAATAACCTTGATGAGTTTTTCCGTGTACGAGTAGCCACCTTGAACCGTATGGTAAAATTCGGAAACGAGACCAAACGTTTCCTCGAAGATAAACCAGTACATATCTTGAAGCAGATTCAAGCGATCGTTCTTGAACAACAAAAAGAATTCGAACGTATTTATAAGGAGATACTGGTTGAACTGAAAAAGAAAAAGATCGTGATCGTCAATGAAAAACAATTAACTAAGATTCAGAAGGAATACGTAGATAATTATTTTAATGAAAGAGTCAGAACCAATATCTCTCCATTAATGATCGAGAGCATTCCTGAATTACCGTTGCTTCATGATAAATCGATCTATCTTGCCTGTCTTCTTACCAACGGGAGCAATTCATTCATGAATAGTTATTCGCTGATTGAAGTGCCTACGAAAGTGCTCCCTCGTTTTATTATTCTGCCTGCCCGCAAAGGAGAAAAAAATATTATTCTGCTGGAAGATATTATCCGGCATTGTCTTCCAAAATTATTCACACAATTCGGCTTTGATACATTCGAAGGCTATATTATTAAAGTAACACGAGATGCGGAATTGGATATTGACAATGATGTGAATACCGATCTGATCATACGTATCGAGAAAGGCCTGAAGAACCGTAAGAAAGGAAAGGCCGTTCGTCTTGTGTATGATAAAAGTATCCAGAAAAATCTCTTGTCATACCTTACTAAATTACTTAGCCTGACCAAAAAAGATCATCTTGTTCCGGGAGGAAGGATCCATAATTTTAAAGACTTCATGGACTTTCCGCAGGAAGTATTTACAAAGCGCACGACCCGAAACAAACCATTTGTTCATCCCTTGCTGACACAACCTCTTCGTATTCTTGACGTGTTGAATACACGCGACGTGATGTTACATTTTCCGTACCATTCGTTCGATTCTATGATCGATCTTTTAAGAGAAGCTGCGATTGATCCTTTTGTAGAGAGTATCAAGATCACATGCTATCGACTTGCCAAAGATTCAAAGATTGTAAATGCATTGGTCAATGCTGTCCGGAATGGGAAAATGGTAACGGTTGTCATTGAATTGAAAGCGCGGTTTGATGAAGAAGCCAATCTGCAATGGAAAAAATTGCTGGAAGAAGAGGGCGTACAGGTTCTGATAGGAAGGCCCGAACAAAAAATACATGCCAAGCTCTGTCTGATCACAAAACGTGTTTCGAGAACACTGAAATATTACGGCTTTGTGAGTACAGGAAATCTGAATGAATCGACAGCAAGGTATTATGGAGATCATTGCCTGCTGACCTCCAACCCGAAGATCATGACGGATATCGCCACTATTTTTAATTATATAAGTAAGCCGGCAGATATTCATCTACTAAAGAAATGCAAATCACTGATTGTTTCTCCATACAATACAAGGAGTTTTTTCATAAACAAAATAAACACAGAAGTTAGGCATCATCTGTCAGGAAAAAAAGCAGCCATAATTTTAAAACTGAATAGTCTTACCGATGATGCCCTCATCAACGAAATTTATCAAGCTGCGAAAATGGGTGTCGATACATCCATGATCATACGGGGGATTTGTTGTGCTATCACGTCCAATAAAAAATGGAAGGAACCTGTAAAGGCGATCAGTATTGTAGATGAATATCTTGAACACGCACGTGTGTTTTACTTTAATAATCATGGGAAAGAAGATATCTATATTTCGAGTGCCGACTGGATGGTCAGGAATATAGATTATCGTTTAGAGACGACCACACCCATTTATGATGAAGAGATTAAAAAGGAATTAAAACATATCCTAGAAATACAATTAAGCGAGAATGAAAAAGCACGGATACTTGATAACCAGCAGGTCAATGAGTATGTAGAGCGAACAACAGACCAACCATCCATCCGCTCGCAGGTGGAGATTTATAATTTTCTGAAAGGGAAAACTTATTAAATCAGATTCAGCCTTATATTGCATGTCATTCTAGTTTAACGCATGAGATTAGCCGCCATCGATATTGGATCCAATGCAGCCCGTTTGCTGATCAGTGATATTACCACCTATAAAGATGGGAGCCTCGATTTTACTAAAGTGAATCTTGTTCGGGTGCCTTTACGGCTGGGTTTTGATGTCTTCGATACCGGATCAATTTCCGATAAAAAGAAAACAGAATTGCTTGAAACCATAAAAGCATTCAAACATTTAATGAATGTCTATGAAGTAAAAGGGTTGAAAGTTTGTGCCACCTCTGCAATGCGGGATGCGACGAATTCTCCCCAGATCGTACACGAAGTTTTTAAGGCAACAGGTGTACAGATCAATATCATTACCGGAAGTGAAGAAGCCCAAATCTTGTATGAAACGCATCTCGCAGAGACCATGGACAGCCACAATATGTATTTGTATATAGATGTGGGCGGAGGTAGCACTGAAATTACTTTTTTCGGAAAAAATAAACAGGTATTGAAGCGATCTTTTGATGTAGGTACCATCCGTTTGCTAAAAAATAAAGTTACTGATACAACATGGGACGAAATGAAGGCGTATGTGAAAAGTATCAAGTCTACGCTGCCGCTGGTGGCTATTGGTTCAGGGGGGAATATCAACAAAGTTTTTTCACTGTCGAAACGTAAACCAGGTAAGCCATTAAATGCAGAAATTCTTCGTGAATATTATAAAGAAATCGGTGCATTATCAGTTCAGGATCGTATCCATAAATATGGATTCAGAGAGGATAGGGCAGATGTTATCGTCCCGGCCTTACAAATCTATACCTGCATTATGCGTTGGGCAGATATTGATGAGATTTATGTTCCACAGATCGGTCTTGCAGACGGGTTGATTAAATTGCTTTATCAGGAAATGAGTTTCACCAGTTTAATGGGAGTAGAAAAGAATAAAGCTTCTTTAACTTAACTTAAGTGAATAAATGTTGAGAGAGAGACTATTGTCTTACAGAATGTCTTCAATTAAATATTCGTTTCCATTTACTGTAATAATATCATCTTTTTTATGTCCTGATAATTCTTTCCCCAACGGTGACTGCGGTGATATGCCTATAATGCTGATATCATTGATTACCGTTTTTGTAATGGCAACACCCATAAAAAAATAACCTTTGTTTGTTTTTATAACACTCCCATTCCGAACTGATTCGGAATTGTCATCCACATTTAGTTGCACAAAAACAGTCTTGCGATCTACGGCCTCATATAGATGCTGTGCGATCCTGCTCTGTTCTGATTGTAACATAGCCAAGGCTGTTTCATGTTTGTCGCCGGCCGTACTTTTTGTTTCATTCATCACACTATTACTCAACTCATCCAACGCAAATTGAAACCGATCGATCTGCTGATTCAGTGTTTGTAAAAGCTGTTGATAGATTGTTTGTTTAATGTACATAATGCAATTTTTTTTCCGGAAAAGAGTAATCAATAATGTTTGCAATAAATAATAGCTGTTCTCCGAGGTGAATGTAAGAGTGAGTCTGATAACATCCTTCTCATGAAAATTAAATAAAAATTTAAAATGTAAATATAATAGCAACCAGGATCTGTGATATTACTTTTTGTTATTGTATTAACACAATTCAGAACCAACCATCTTACACGAATCTCCTTCAACTATACTAACCACAGCGAAAGGAGACCTTATCCTGATGTAAAAATGGTATGGATGCCCTGCTTTCACACATATAATGGAATCGGAAATTGTCTTATTGCTTCATCCAACTGAATTTTATACTCAATAACACCAGGCCTTGTGACATTGCGGTCGAACTCCGTAACCACACAGGGCCGTCGTGTTTTTGGTAACTGAAATTACCAGAAGGTATACGTTTTCAAGATAATTAAATGCATAATAGCATATTTACCCGTCAACAAATGTTTTGCGGTGAATAGTTCCGGATCTCGAGACATCAAAGGCGAAGAACCGACTTGCCCTGAACGTCAGAAATATCCAACACCAGGCATGCATCGTACATACTCAGTCCCAGTCGACATAAGAAATGAATAAGTTTGGCATTCACCTTATTTTTGGACGACGTACTGAATGTATCCATCTCTTCCAATCTTTTGGTAGCAGCACCAAATGTATATTTCATTAATACAGGGCACAACCACATAGAATTGTCTAACAGAGAAATCTTTGTTTTTATTCCCACAAAAGATTCAAGGAAAATAGTTTCTGCTGTCTTTGTATCGCATGTCATATAACTTATCAGACTGAACATCATTCCCCCATATCGGTCATATAATTTTTCCCAGGCAGCACGATCATTATTTTTTATGAGTAGTACTAACTGTTGATCAGAAAGATATGAGGAGTGAGAATGCAATGAAGAAATGTATACGCAAATATCCAAGGCAAGGAATACAATCGCGTTGTATTACCCAAGCTATCTATTACACAATTTGTCTGAAAGAAATATACTACGTCTCATCTTTAACCTAATTCACTTTTCTTTTTGTGATGAACATACGCTTCATCTGTAGGGTATTTCCGTTGAGAGACCATAGAATGAAGCGCACAGTAACATAAAGGTAAAAGAGTCGATCAATCAGCATGAAGTTCTCTCATTTGGATAAAAATCGGTTTTGAATAAAAGGCCAAATTAGAAGTACCCGCAAAATTCCCTGTCAATGACCAACAATGTTCGATATATTAAACCGTGTCTCCTTAAAGAGTATATATTCTGATCCCAGGCTTCGATTAATTCGTTTTTTCTCAATGCTTATGGTGTGCCTCTGTAAAAGAAAGAATGGAGTTGAGAATTCGGAAGTCCTGTTTAAATGGTGTTTTGTGAGTATTCATTCGAAAAAAAATGATTGAATCACGCAAGAATAATATTGATCAAAGCCAGAATGGCTATATCATATTACACTTTGGCATAATACTTGCAATAGTCATCAAGTCTTCAAATTCGTCAAATTAAATTTTAACAATGCTCTTTTACTTCAAGGTCTTTTAAGGAGCCATAACTTAAAAAGGTCTATTATTAAAGAAGCAGTGTTGCATAATTCCTTAGGGAAGATTGAATAGTGATATGGATTTATATTTGGGTGATTTTATGGATGATTAAGTTGTTTGTTTATTGTTTCAAGGGGAACCATTCAGGAAAAGTGAATGGTTCTTTTTGTTTTTGGTCAGTTCAGTTCAAAACATTATGATGTTTACCCTGAAATAGTATCTTTGGACAAATTTTTCTATATGAATTCCCGGATCTCTTTATTTATTCCCGTTTTAGTGTTATTATGCATGAAAGCAGGTTCTCAGAATATTATTCCGGCACCAATAACCCAACTGAAATCCTCTCACAAAACCACTTCCGGAATTGATACGAAACTATCAGATCTCAAGAATATCTATACGACAAATCAGGAATTCACCCAGGATATAAAAGTGTTTACAACCTTCCTATCGAACATGGGAATTACCAATATGGAGGAAAAAGAAGGGTCCTTGCATGCGATACAATTGATATTGAACCCTGCTCTGAAGCGTGAAGAGTACAGTATCACGAATAAAGCCGGAGAAAACCTGCAGATAGAAGGAGGAAAGGATGGCGTGTTTTACGGATTGATGTCTTTAGCACAACTTATGTTTGAAGCAAAGTCAAACCCTGGTATAACGACACCGGATCTGCGTGATATGCCAGCGTACTCCTGGCGCGGGATGCATCTTGATGTTTGCCGTCATTTCTTTCCGAAGGAATTTATAAAAAAATATATCGACCTGCTGGCAATTCATAAAATGAATACGTTTCACTGGCATCTGACAGACGATCAGGGCTGGCGTATCGAGATCAAACAATATCCATTGCTAACCAAGATCGGAAGTCATAGGAAAGAGACCATGGTAGAAAAGAATTTTGTTCCATATGTGGGCGATGGCAAACCAGTGGATGGATATTACACACAGGAAGAGATTAAAGAAATTGTTAGTTACGCACAAGATCGTCATATAACGATCATCCCTGAAATAGAAATGCCTGGTCATGCACTGGCTGCACTAAGTGCCTATCCCGAATATAGTTGTAACAAACTTCCTTTGGAACCAATGACGAAGTGGGGTGTAAGCGACGATGTCTTTTGCAGTGGAGAATCTTCTATTCGTTTTCTGGAGAATATACTGGATGAAGTAATGGTGCTTTTCCCCTCCACATATATTCATATTGGAGGAGATGAAGTTCCTAAAACAAGATGGAAAACCTGTCCAACGTGTCAAGCGGTGATGAAATCGAATCGTTTGAAGAACGAAAATGAATTACAGAGTTATTTTATTAAAAAAATTGATGCGTATGTAACTTCCAAAGGGCGAAGTATTATAGGCTGGGATGAGATCCTTGAGGGTGGTCTTGCTCCAAATGCGGCAGTGATGAGTTGGCGAGGAGAAGAGGGAGGTATAGCTGCGGCCAAACAAAAACATTTTGTCGTGATGTCTCCTGGTACACATTGCTATTTTGATCATTATCAGGGTAATAAAAACACTGAACCTTTGGCAATTGGCGGCTTTACTCCGATAGAAAAAGTGTATGCTTATGAACCCACACCGGCGATACTCACATCAGAGCAGAAGAACTATATTTTAGGGGCACAAGCTAATCTTTGGACAGAATATATTTCGACCGCAGAACATGCAGAGTATATGGCACTCCCTAGGATGTGTGCCCTGGCAGAAGTATTATGGACAGGGGAGCAGAAGCCTGGATTTGAGGATTTTAAGAATCGCTTACGAACTCATTTCTTACTGCTGGATAAGCTGGATGTACATTATGCAACTTCTCTGTTTGATGTAACGGCAAAGACAAAGGTTGTGAATGGGAAGGTAGAAGTGGATTTGCAGTCGGTCTATAATGATGGGGCTATTGAGTATACGGTCCAAGAGAGCGATGAACCTGTAGGAGCAGCAATCACGTATGTCAAAAACCATCCATTTGTCCTGAGTAAAACAGCGATACTGATAGCAAATTATGTAGAGAATGGAAAGGCACTTGGTCATTCCTTCACAGAAGAATTTCTGGTTCATAAAGCACTTGAGAAAATAGTGAGCAGTACTATTCCACCGGGAGAGTCATATAATAGCGGTGGTTTGGCAAAACTCGTTGATGGCCGGGCAGGTCACGCACCCAGGTTGTCAAATGAGTGGCTGGGATGGCGTGGAAAAGATCCGGAGATATCGATTGATCTTGGTAAAGTAACAGAAATACGTACTGTTGGTTTGTATATCTTAAAAGAAGAATTAAACTGGATATATCTTCCTTCATCGATTGAGGTATTTGGAAGTGAGGATGGAAAAACCTTTCAAAGCTACCAGACCTTTACTGCGGAAGAGATCGAATCAGGATATGGTCAGGATAACAAGATCAATTTTTATTTTAAAGATCCTCTTGCCCGATATATTAAGATCATCCTGAAGTCTGCCCCTAAAATTAAGAAAGAGAAAGTCGGGGAAGGGGAAGACGCTTGGTTATTCCTTAGTGAGATCATTGTTTATTAAGATCATTGATCACAAAATTGTAGCAGCATTCAAAATATTCTTGAAGAAAAACAATACTTTCGCACAAAATTTTTACTATGAGCGAACAGGCACTTACTAAGGGACAGATCCATACTAATAAAGGTATTATGACCTTTGAATTATATGATGATGCAACACCAATAGCTGCGAATAATTTTAAGAAATTGATCGGTATAGGGTTCTATGATGGTTTGAAATTTCACCGTGTGCTTCCCAATTTTGTAGTACAAGGTGGTTGCCCAGACGGTACTGGAGCCGGTGGACCCGGTTATCAGATTAATTGTGAAACCGACGCTCCGAAACAATATCATGATCGTGGCGTTTTGTCAATGGCACATCGTGGTAAAGATACTGGTGGTTCTCAGTTCTTTATCTGTCATAGCCGGGAAGGCACGTCTCATCTTGATGGGGTCCATACCTGTTTCGGAAAATTGACCGATGGATTTGATGTTCTCGACCAGATCCAACCCGGCGATGTGATGGAGAAAGTAAATCTTATTTAACCGGATAATATTTCAACCTAAAATTTACAGCAACTATGTGTGGTATCATCGGATTATTTAATTCTTCAGCAGCTCTTATTGATATGCGCCCTAAAGTATTGGCGATGTCTAAAAAAATACGTCATCGCGGTCCGGACTGGTCGGGAATTTATAGCAGCGATAAGGTCATCTTTGCGCATGAACGTCTTGCGATTGTTGACCCTCAATCGGGAGGTCAGCCTTTATACAGTAAAGACAAAAACCTCATCCTGGCAGTGAATGGTGAGATCTACAATCACCGTGAATTAAAAAAGGACATTCCAGATTATGAATTTCTGACACATTCTGATTGCGAAGTGATTCTTGCATTATACAGACAGAAGGGGATTCATTTTATTGAAGATCTGAATGGCATTTTTGCATTCGCTCTGTACGATCAGGAAAATGATTGTTACCTTATTGCTCGCGATCATATGGGAATCATTCCGTTATATATGGGCTGGGACATACAGGATCGTTTCTATATTGCCTCTGAATTAAAAGCGTTGGAAGGAGTTTGCAATCGTATTCAGGAATTTCTTCCAGGGCATTTTTTGTATAGTAAAGATGGTCAGCATCTGCAAAGATGGTATCAACGCGACTGGACAGAATATGAAGCTGTAAAGGATAATGTTTCAGATATTCCAACCTTACGACACGCATTGGAAGAAGCGGTTCATCGGCAACTAATGTCTGATGTTCCTTACGGTGTATTACTTTCAGGAGGATTGGATTCTTCTGTGATCTCTGCGATTACTAAAAAATATGCTGCCAACCGGATTGAAAGTAATGATATGCAACAAGCCTGGTATCCTCAGTTACATTCATTTGCTGTTGGGTTAGAAGGCTCACCCGATCTTGCGGCGGCAAAAAAAGTAGCGGATCATATTGGGTCTGTTCATCATGAAATCCATTTTACTATACAGGAAGGGTTGGATGCCATCCGCGATGTGATTTATCATTTAGAAACCTATGATGTCACTACCATACGTGCGTCTACGCCAATGTATCTCTTAGCCCGTGTGATAAAATCGATGGGTATTAAAATGGTATTGTCTGGCGAAGGTGCCGATGAGATCTTTGGTGGTTATTTATATTTTCATAAAGCGCCAAACCCACAGGCATTTCATGAGGAGACTGTTCGTAAATTAAGTAAGCTTCATTTATATGATTGTCTTCGGGCTAATAAATCATTAGCTGCATGGGGTATTGAAGGGCGTGTTCCTTTTTTAGATAAAGAATTCATGGATGTGGCAATGCGCTTAAACCCTAAAGATAAGATGGCAGGGAAAGGCCAATCTGACGACTATCGGATGGAGAAATGGATGTTGAGAAAAGCATTTGAGGATTATTTACCTGAGAGCATTGTTTGGAGACAGAAAGAACAATTTTCAGATGGGGTAGGGTATGGCTGGATTGATAGTTTAAAAGCAGAAGCTGAACGGGTAGTCAGTGATGATCAATTAAAAAATGCGTCTCAGGTCTTCCCAATCCAGGCACCAAAAACCAAAGAAGAATATCGTTACAGAACCATCTTCAGTGAATTGTTTCCTTCAAATGCCGCTGCCTTATGTGTACCATCTGTTCCATCTGTAGCGTGCAGTACGCCAGAGGCGCTGGCGTGGGATGCCTCCTTTCAGAATACCAATGATCCTTCAGGAAGAGCTGTGAAGAGTGTTCATAATCAGGCGTATTAGGCCTGATTTTTACCTTTACTGAATAACGACATGATCAGCATTTTTTTTCAGACGCTGGATGGTAGTCAATTTTTTTCAGGTCTGAAATCGCCGGCCCGTTTATAACTTTACCGTCTGTTGTAAAACGTGAACCATGCATTGGGCAATCGAATGTTTTCTCATCATCATTCCATTGAAGGATGGCACCAAGATGTGGACAAACAGCAGAACAGGTATGGATCGTATTATTTTCATCGCAATACACAGCCAGTTTTCTAAATCCGTCTGAAAGAATTCCACCTTCCCCAGGTTTCAATTCGTCCGTTTTGGAAATATCCTCATGTCCAAACCAGTCGCCAAATTGAGCCACCATATTTCCAACCTCTTTTAGATAATGGCCAGTTGTTTTTAATGTAATCCTTGAAGGACTGTATAACGATATCCATGGATTATCTCTTTCCAGTATGATATCCGTAATAATCATCCCGCCAAGAGTGCCATGAGTCATCCCATTTCCTGAATCTCCGGTTATAATATAAATGTTCTCATCGCCCGGGTTTCTACCTATATAGGCAAGGGAATCTATTGGTTCCAGTACCTGACCTGACCATTTGTATTCAATAGAACCAATAGAAGGAAAATGCTGTTTGGCCCAAATCAGAAGCTTGCCATATCTGTCTTCTTCGTCTATGCTTTCATCATCTGCCTGACCAGTACGATGATCCTCACCACCTGCGATCAGCAGATCATGTTCTTCAGTAAACTCTTCGAGGCGAGCATAATGATAAGGTTTTGATATCCATTTCGAATCCTGATCACCGGTATCCCACCATAATGCGTAAGGCAAACTTCCTTTAGGAATTTTGGCTGCGATGGCATAGGTACGATATGGCCACTGTTTCGTGTGCATCGTGACCCAGTCATTGACTGGCGTATTCGTCGCTACTACAATATGATTCGCTTTTACAGAAAAGCCGTTTGCCTTAGCTCCCTCTGAAGTTATGTTTTCTGCTTTCGTTTGTGTATGAATGGTTCCTCCGGCATTTATAAAAGCTTTTGCCAAACCTTCGAGATACATCAATATATGAAACTGGCCTTGTTTTGAAAAGCGGATACTGTTTTGCTGCTCACCACCTGCTATTCCGGGAATAGAAGTGACCATCTCCGTAAGTAGTCCAGCACGCTTTGTAGCCTCATACTCTTCTTCAAGCGATTCTAGTTTATCTGAAGGATGTAAAAATAAATAACCATCAAGCCTTCTGAAATGGCAGTCTATCGCGTTTAGTGTAACGGTTCGGTCAATCCACTCTATTGCCGTCATATGACTGTTTGCGGCAAGTTGAGCCGTCTTTTTGTCAAATATTTTTTCCAAGTCAACATAACGATCATCAAGTGCGCAGGTTAGATGAGCGGTTGTTCTTCCTGTTTCCCCACTGCCAATATTTCCATCCTCCAACAATATGACTTGCCTACCTTCTTTAGCAAGACAATAGGCAGTGGTTAATCCGGAAATACCACCCCCAATAACTAGAACGTCGGTGTCAATGTCATGACTTAAGGGGGAATAGGATAAAGGTTTTTTGTTCTCTTCAAACCAAGGGGATGGATTAAAACCAGATGTTACATTTTCATTGAACGGATTCATTTTAGAAGATTGATCTGTCGTTTCCATAGCAGTATGTTTTATATGTTCAGCAAAAGTAACTTGCAAGGCCCCTTGATCATTACACAATATTTTTCAATGATTACATGATTTGCATTTGCAATTTTTGTCATCAGAAAATTACATCTTACACAAGCCTCTCTGTGGGGTATTGAAAAATCAGTTTACGAAAATACGTCAACTTATACGTCATGAGAAGGCATCGTCGCAGAACGTTTAGCAATAATAGTAGATGGACTTAAAAAAAATGGTTTACAAAAATAGTTTAGTTGCGAATACTCCTTAGGTGTCATTAAGTGAGTATTATTTAATCTTACTCAACATTTCCTTCACGGCTGCTTCAAGCTGCGTATCTGTTCCATTTAGAAAATCTTCATACATTAAAGGAACCATGATGTCTGGTTCTACCTGTAGATTTTCGGTTGGTCTGTTTTCTTTTCCAATTGTCGCCACCATAGGAATTCCGAAGATCATCGTCGGGTCTATTTGTGTTTCCCACCATACGGCAGTTCCTGTTCCTGGTACAGGCATTCCAATCGTTTTCCCGATACCGGCTTGTTTGTAAACGTACGGAAAGATATAGGCATCGCTGTAATTCCCTTCACTCATTAAAACACAACTTGGCTTGGTCCATCGTCCCATAGGTTCACCATCTTTCAGTCGATTGCCTTGAGGTGCAAAATCAAGATAACGTTCTCCGCTCAAAAATGTTTTCAGATCGTCATGAAGCCAACCTCCGCCATTGAAACGGGTATCGACGATGAGTCCTTTTCTGTTAAAATTTTCACCCAATACATCATCAAAAACATCTCTGTAGCTGCCGTCATTCATACCGGCAACATGCACATATCCAACCTCACCGTTACTTAATTTAGTTGTCAGGGCTTTCATCTTCGCGATCCATCGTTTATACATTAATCCGCCTTCTTCGCCAGGGGTGATTGGTTTGATGACCTCCTCTATTTCATTTGGCGTAGCCGGATCACGGAAGGTAATGAGTGTATTCTTTTTTGCTTTTCTGTTCAATATTTTGGACCAATCCATATCGTCTGTAATCTGAATGCCATCGATCTTCTCAATAATATATCCTGCTTTCAGTTTACTATCTGCTTTGGTAAACGGTCCTTCATCAATCACTTCTGTTACTTTTAAGCCGTTGCCTGTCCATGTCTGATCATAGATCAATCCTAAAGCCGCCGTTTCATCGCCGTTGTTCACTTGCGGACTATATCGCCCACCTGTATGCGAGGCATTTAATTCGCCCAGAAATTCACTCAGCAATTCCTGAAAATCATAATTGTTAGAAATATAAGGAAGAAATTGCGAATAATTCTCATACAACATTTTCCAGTCGAGCCCATGAAGTTTCGGATCATAGAATTTCTTTTGTACCTGTCGGTAGGCATGATCTAAAATATATTGTCTTTCCTGTAGAGTATTCAATACCATTTCGCCGCTTACACCAATTGCATCTGCTTTCCCGTTCTCGTCTATTTTTGTTAGCGATCCGTCCTTTAAAACGAAAACTGTTTTGCCATCCTTACTTAATTCCAGTCCGCCTCCACCGGCTCCCAATTTTGCGAGGATCTTGGTTTCACGTGTTCGCGGTTCTGTTACCCACAGATCAAATCCTTTTTCAAAAGAGGAAAGGTAAAAGATCTTGCTTGCATCTTTATTGATCTCGTAATCGCTAATACTGCTACTGTTAATCGTAACCCGTTTCACACGCTCTTTAAAATGATCGATCAGTAGAATTTTCTCTGCATTGGAATCAAGATATTCAAGAGTTTCTATGTCGGCGACGTGTTTCTTCCTCATCCCACTTTCTTTATCCTCTTTTTCTTTCTTCTCTTTTTCTTCTTTTTCTTTTTTCTCTCTTTCTTCTACCAATGCGTATTCTTCTTTACTAAGGTTAAAACGATCGTATGCGGCCTGATTAAAAAATCCGATAAAAATATCGACTTCACGACTACCCTGGTTGGCCATACTTTTACGTCCATTCTTCGCGTTGACAAATGCCATTGCTTTTCCGTTCAATGCCCATTTTACATTTCCTTGTCCATAACCGCTTGGAAGGGGATGAATTATATTCTCATTGCTGGAATCTGTTCGTAATAGTGCAATATTTCCGGTAAACCAATTCCCTTCTGCATCATCGCTTAAGATATAGTTTCCATTAGGGCTCCAAGAAAAATCCCAATCGCCATCTGAATAACTAAAGTTTCGGCCCAGTGGCAATAAGGTGCGTGTTTCTTTCGACTCAATAGTATAAACTTTCAACGCGTTTCGTTCAAATACAAAGGCTATTTCCTTTCCATCCGGAGAATATTTTCCCTGGTATTCTTCTCCGGCTGTTGCTATCATGGGTTCTTCGTTAATAATTGTAGACGCATAGAAATAAGGTTCTTCTTTTCGTGAAATAGTCGCCTTATAAATATCCCAGCTCTTGCCGCGTTCTGTCGCATAGATAATACTTCGTCCGTCTGGATTCCATTGCACATGTCTTTCCTGTTGCGGTGTATTTGTGACACGTTTTGTTTGTGTGCCTTCAACACTTGTCACAAATACTTCACCTCGGTTTATGAATGCAATCTCCTTTCCATTTGGAGATAATGAGAATTGGGTGATAGTACTGGTTACTGAGATATTTTTCTCCACACCTGCACGGCCATCGTTTTGAACCTGTATGCTTAATTGAACAGGCTCCTCATTCTCGGCTTTGGTAAAAAGATCGCCATTGTAGGTAAAGCAAAGTTTATTTCCCTGACTAACACTTAGATGTCTTACTGGGTGCGTGGTGAAATTTGTGAGCTTTGTAGATTCACCATTATTGTATATATAAATATTTAGTGTGCCGCCTTTTTCACTCGTGTAATAAATATCATTGCTGTGAGGTTTAAATACCGGTTCAAGATCTTCGCCTTCGAAAGTACTAATCTTTGTATACTTTTTTGTTGAAGCGTTCATCAGCCAGATATCTCTTGTAACACTACTGGTATGATGTTTACGAAGCAGGTCTTCATATCCTTTCCTGTCTTGGAATACAAGCATAGTTCCGTCATCATTATATCTCGCTACATTCATTCCGGCCTCACTTTGTAAAACTGCCCGGCCACCATTGATATTCACGGTGTACAGGTTGTTGAATAATCGAGGACTGTAAAAACGGACATTAGTATTACTTATGATACGTGGACTGGTGAAAAGCACTTGTTTATTATCCGGTGTAAAATCCTGGGGGTAATCTGCTGCGCTATGAAACGTGAGTCGTTTAGGTGTGCCGCCATTTGCAGACATAGTAAATACATCGAAATTCCCGAAACGGTCACTGGCAAAAGCAATAGTTTTACCGTCATGGCTCCAAATCGGCATCATATCTTGCGATTCATGGATGGTGAGTGGGTTAGCGATTCCCCCCGATGAGGATACAATATAGATATCACCTTTGTACCCAAAAGCGATCTTACTTCCATCGGGACTTATACTTGGATAACGAATCCATTGAATGGTTTCCTGTGAGAATAATGTAATCGAGGATAATGATAAAGCAAGGACAAGAAATATTTTTTTCATGAGTAAATTTAGAAAAAATAATGATTATATTTTGGTTCTTTTCAATTTAAGAAAGATATGACAACACAAATTATAGCACGTAAATAATGATATCTGTAAAAGGCCGCTGTATATTTGAAAACCAAACCATTTATTTACTAAAAACTACAACAAATGAAAGTCAGGTATTTACTTCTTATTGTGTTTACACTTGGAAACATGATCGCTTCCGCACAAAGCTATCGCAACGATGCCAGTAAAAAATATTCCGCAATGCCGAGAAGCAAGAAGAAGATTAAGGAGAAAATATATAAGGATAATGTGGTCAAACTGAATTTATCCGGACTGATTATTAAGAGTGTTGGACTGCAGTATGAACGAAAGACCAGCAGGAAAACATCGTTCGCATTAGGGGTGATTTACCGACCTAAGAGTTCGTGGTTCCTTTCCAAGTTCTTTGATACAACAACTTTATCGACCGGTTACAGCCAGGAAACAAAATCGATGCTCGCCTCCAGTAAATACCGTTCCTTTATGGTTACACCTGAGTTTAAGTATTATCTTGGAAGGCAGGCGCCTCATGGTCTGTACTTGTCGGCGTTTCTGCGATATAAATCAGACAGGACCGATTTTAATTATCATTATTATGAGGATATTAACCCCAATCAACAGATTGGACTTGCGAGTTTAAAGGAAACAATGATCGGAGGTGGAATCCTCTTTGGTTATCAATTAGTCACTTCTAAACGACTGACGATAGACTTTTGGTTTGTTGGGCCGTGGATCGGAAACCGGCATGTAAATCTGAGTAGTAAGGTGAATACCGCGAATATCAGTGAATTACAACAGAAGTTTATTGCACAGGATATGAAACCTTTATTTGGTAAGGAACATGAAATTTATTGGGATAAAACCGGAATTGCAACCACATTTAATTATTTCGATTTTAGTGCCCGGTTTGTAGGAATCAACATCGGATATAGTTTCTAGCGTTGCCTGGATATGGCGATCTCTAAATGCCATTTTAATGTTGGTTCAAATGAATCGCAATACGAAGATTTTAGCGAAGCCCTATCGGCGGTTGGGCATCAGACGGGCCTTTCCACTTGAGGCATTCAGACGCCCTTCCTGTTTGCTTTTAGTCACAGACAAGGCCTCTAAATCGTTGCCGCACTGTTCGTACTAAATACTACCAATGCCATTTCTCTTTTAGGCAATATAAATTTGATTTAATGCTCACGCATACGTAGGACAGTAGATGCTATCATTCATCATCGACAATTACATATACGGACATATAGGATTATCGAATAAAATTCCGCTTCTCATTCCAAATTTAGTTTAGCCAAAAGAATATGGTATGAAACGTAGTGAAAAATAATATAATGTAAATTTTATTGCATGTACACTAATTTCAATGTTATCGTTAGATTGATACATTATCGTATTGTTCTTCAGTGGTCCTTTTATCTCTTTGTAAAAGTTCTTGTTACCACTCCGTTTGAGGTTGTAGCTTTCAGAATATACATACCCGCAGCAAATTGTTTTGTGGATAATGTAAGCGTATTGGCGTTCAATTCACTT
>Ga0105048_10006527_pt1 | contig 18799 bp, 14 predicted proteins | sample MAT05_FD_78382 | JGI IMG/M metagenome (GOLD analysis project Ga0105048, IMG submission 78382) | Freshwater microbial communities from Lake Fryxell liftoff mats and glacier meltwater in Antarctica - MAT-05 | ecosystem: Environmental > Aquatic > Freshwater > Ice > Liftoff microbial mat | place... | reverse complement strand
TGGAAGGCTTTTACAAGCAGTATGGAAATGTAGCAGTGTCTGCAAGAGATGGCATTTCGTTAGCCAACCTCGGAACCGATTTTACAGCACTTGGAAATGAGTTGGTAAATACCAATGGCAAAGGAAAAGCTTACGGAATGGAATTTTTTGTACAGAAAAAATTGACAGAAAAATTCTTTGGCATTCTTTCGTACACCTATTACCGCAGTTTGTATAGTGGCGCTGATAACAAACTGATAGCAAGTAGCTGGGATAATAGGCATTTGTTATCTGTTACCTGGGGTTACAAGTTTCCGAAAAACTGGGAACTGGGTTTAAAATTCCGTTATCAGGGTGGTGCTGCGTTTACACCATTTGATGAAACTGCTTCAAGATTAAACTACGCAACGCAAGGAAGAGGCACTTTGGATTTTGGAAGACTTAACACACAACGTTTGGGTGGCTTTAACAGTAGCGATGTGAGGATAGATAAAAAGATTAACCTTAAAAAAATCACTTTTGATTTGTTCCTGGATGTTACCAACTGGTATGTAGCAAGAAACCCGGTAATACCAGAATATACCTGGGAAAGAACAGCCGACAACAGAACTTTTAAAACAACTAATGGCCTCCCTATAAAAGCAGATGGAAGTAATGCAATACCAACCCGGGTAAAAAATGATGACCCTACTGTGATTCCTACAATCGGGGTAATTATTGAATTCTAATGAAATAGCGATATTTAAAAGCAAAAGCCCCTACAATATCAGAGGAAAGAATCAGAAAGGCAATGATGATTTGATATTACTGAAACCCGCACAGAAAAAAGCGAAAGCATAAAATGCGTACTGCCAAAGGTTTTGCTGTAGAGAAAATCAAAAGGCTGTAGCGCAGATTTAATCTTGAGTCCGGAAAGAAAAAGCAATTTTGAACTGTAACTCCAAAATTTCCTATTGGCAGTACGCCAAATGTGAACATTATAACAGTTTGCAATCTTATTTGTCCCCACCACGACAATTACCAGAAGGCTAAACAGCCATCTTTGTTTTTTAAAATTTTATAATGAAAAGAATAACCCTGTTAGCCATCTCCAGTTTTGTGTTATTAACTGTTATGGCACAGTCTGCCATTTACCCCGAAGGTTTAAAAGTGGGAGATAAGGCACCTGCAATTGTTGGCAAAGACAATCACGGTAACAATTTTGACCTAAACAAGCAGCTAGATAAAGGCGATGTTGTGGTGATATTTTACCGTGGCCATTGGTGCCCGTTTTGCAACAAACAACTGGGGCAGTTGAACGATTCGCTGGCTATGATTACGGCGAAAGGAGCATCGGTGGTGGCCATATCACCCGAAACCATGGAGAATGTAGTAAAGACGGTGGAAAAAAGCAAAGCTGACTTCCCCATTATCAGCGACGAAAGCATGGCTATTATGAAAGCCTACAAGGTGGGTTTTGTGGTGGATGACAAAACGCAGGAGCGTTACAAGAAATTTGGTCTTGACTTTAGTGTAGTCAATGGAAGTAATGGAGCTAACCTACCCGTACCTGCCACCTACATTATTGATAAAAATGGCATGATTAAGTACGCCTTTTTTAACCCGGACTACAAAAAGCGTACTTCGGTGAAGGATATTCTGGAGCATCTTTAAACTGGTAAATTGATTAGTTGGGTCAGTGCGCCATTGATATTTGTTTTGATTTTTAAGGTTGAGCCATACGGCAATAATTTTTAAATTGCCATAAATATAAAACCATGGTTACAGAAACAATGATGCCGCCGCCCCGTACCCATGATGAAGGTTTTTAAAACTTGCCAGAAGTTACATTGGCACAACTAGTAGAAAACAATTTGATTTTAGCACCAGCACCACTTGCAAAACATCAGATAACTAGTAATTGAAATTGCTTCGGAAATATTTGCATTTACCAAGAAGAAAAAACTCTGCAAAATATTTACTGCTCCATACGATGGTATTTTGACCGCAAATATATTACCAGCCACACATCTGTTTTATCCTAAAGTAAAAAGCAGCAGTTTATTAAGCCCAATGGATTTTATGGAGCACCAGATTTGGTGATAAAGATCCTTTGGCCTACTACCGCCAGGTACGGTTTGGAAGAAAAGAAAGTTGTGTACGAAAGGTGTGGCGTAGCCGAATATTGGATTGTTGACCCATCCACAAATGGCACCCCAGGCTACAAGCTGCAGCATGGAGAATACCAACTTTTTTTTGAAGGTACCGCCGCCATAGACTCATCACTTTTAGAATGGAAGCTTGAATAACGCCTTTGCAAATACTGTTTATAAATTTTTGCGAACTAATAAAAAAATAGGCTGTCTCAAAAGTATGAAGCAGCCTATTTTTATTTAGATGCGGGATGGAATCAAATTTCGTTTACGCGATTCTCAGTGCCTTCGTTTTTTTTACTACTTCCTCGTTTTTCATTTCAAAGTTTTTTTTAAATTAGAACGTAGGGTCGGCAGGGGTGTTGGGGTTATTGTTTCTTTCGTTTATAGGGTAGGGAAAAAAGTTTCTTTTACGTTCGGTTAATGGTCTGCCAAACCTTCTCATATCTTCTAATTTATGGCCGCTCAGGTACATTTCTATGCACCGGTTACGATACACTTCTACTAATAAAGAAGCTACATCGCTGGCTCCGGTATAGCCAGTAGCAATGTTCGCTCCTACGCCCAATGGGTCGGTAGCTGGGTTTTGTTTTAAAACGCCATCAATCAATACTTGTGCAGCGGCAGCATCGGGGCTGGTTTGGCGTAACAGGCATTCAGCCCTTATCAATCGCATTTCGTTAGGAAAGTACACTGGTATTTTACGGGTGGCAGCATTCCAAAAACCATTAAGCCTAAACCTTGGTGCAGCCACCATATTGATAACAGTGTAAAACGGCACACGGCCATCGTTTAAAGCGGGGCGTATGCCTAACGGTAAGCCCAATGTAGAGTCTACTGGTTGGTACACATTATTGGTAGATGTTACTGCCTGAAATATGGGGTTAGGTACCGCTGCGTCGTATCCAAACCAGGAGGCTTTGGTAAGGTCTACCGCATTAGCAGCAGCTAGTGCAGTGGCATAGTTACCAGCAAATAAGGCATACCTGGCTTTTAAAGCTTGCAGCGTATTTACAATATCAATACCGGCAACTGGTAAATCGGTTAAAAAGGTGGCAGATAATGGCGTGGTAGCAATGGTAGCTAATGCATTATCAATAGTGGCAATCGCTTTGGCAAATCCCTGTGACCTTGATATAAATGTGGTGGTGGCGGTGCCAATTACATCTGGTACATTTTCCCAATACATACTTTGAGCACCAATAGACAATGCTTTAATTATGGATGCATAACCTATTAAGCCACTAGCATAGCCTTTATCTGCAAGGCCACCTGCTGCGGTAATTACTCTATTGGCATCGTAAATACATTTGCTGGCACTAGCCCAAATGTTAAGCAATAGCGCATTGGAGTTATCCACCGTACCGCCACCGCTGGCAAATTGTGCCTCTGATACGTTACCTACATTAATTAAAATGGTTTCGTTGGTAATTAACCCTGTAGCATTTGTCAGGCCATAAACTACATTTAAGGAGTAATTTCTTTGTATGCCTACGGCAACACCCATCATACCTTTAGCATTGCTAAATACCTGGTCGGCGGTGGAAGCATTGGGGTTCACAAAGTTTTTTTTGCAGCCAGCCGCTACCAACACTGTAAGTAGTAACAGGCTGCTTTTATAGATTATTTTTTTCATGATAATAGTTTTTTAGAAAGTTAGAATTTAGCCTGGATGCCAATGTTGATGGTCCTTGGTATTGGTACAGAACCAAAATCTATACCTCTTAGCAAAGTGCTTTGACCACCTGCATTTACTTCGGGGTCGTACCCAATGTATTTGTCCCAGCTTATTAAATTTCTACCGCTAAAACTAATAGTGAGATCTTGAAAGATTTTAAACTTACCCACATTATAACTGAGCGAAAGCTCTCTTAGTTTGGTATAGGCTCCATTGTCTACACGCCATTCTTCTATACCGTATATGCCTGTGGGTATAGCAGCTGTAACGCTATAAACACTTACCGTACCTCTTGGTATTTGGCCTCTTTGTTCAATTTCGGCTATTTTACCGCTGCCCACACCTTGCCTTGTTCTAAAATCTGCATTAAATACATCCATACCGCCTACAGCATCTAGCTGAATACGCAGGCCGAAACCTTTGTAATTAAATTCGTTGGTAAGGGTAGTGGTATAATCGGGGTTGGGGTTACCTATTATTTTTCTTAACTGTACGCCCTGCGGTATTCCCTGGTTGCCAGGGCCACCTGGTAAGTAATCTAACTGGTTGTAACCTAAAGTGCTTGTTTGGGTGCCAAATGCAGTTCTTGGTATACCAGCAGCAGATAATAATAAGCCCCCATTGTTAGGTACACCATTGCTGTTTTTTGAAAAATTACCACCTGCTGTGGTTGCAAAAAAGGTTCCGTAAAAAACTCCTAAGGGCTGGCCTTCTATAATGGCAACAGGTGCCCCACCATTAGTAGCAAATAAAATAAGTGGCTGGCCTGTATTGATTACTTTATTACGATTGTGGTTAAATATGCCGGTAATATTCCATGAGAAATTCTTGGTTTTTAAAGGGGTACCGGTCAATAAAATTTCGAATCCTTTATTTTCTAACTTGCCAATATTATCCTGCAAACTGCTAAAGCCTGAAGTGGGTGCTACCAGCCTGTTTATTAATAAATCGTTTACTTTTTTATTGTACACATTTACTGTTAAGCCCAACCTGCTATTTAAAAAGCTAAGGTCCACTCCAAACTCTAATTCTTTTTGTCTTTCAGGTTTTACGTTTTCGTTGGCCAATGTAGATGGAGAATTTAAAGCTGTTCTAGCGTTAAAAGAAGAAGCGGCATACGTATTAAACCTCGAATATGCGCCAATCCCAGTAAGGTTTCCACTTTCGCCATAAGCTATGCGAACCTTGGCTAAATCCCACCACTTGCTTATGTTCATACTGCTCCACCACTTGGCACTAGACAACACATAGCTACCACTCACTTTGGGGTATATTTGGTTTCGTTGGTCCGTACCAAACACACTCGAACCGTCTCTGCGAATAGCAGCTGTTAGAAATAATTGGTTCTTGTATTTAAAATTTTGTTGAATGAACACACCTGATATTGAAATTTCACTTCTTTCATCAGCACCCGGTAAAAGTGTACTGGCACCATTTACGGTTTGTACAAACGGTGCTAAGCCCCTGCCTTGTGATAACAGGTAATTATTTTTTTCGTACTGCTGTGAGTAGCCTACCTGTGTTACAGAACTTAAATCAGATGTAATATCAGCTGTGTAAGTAGCGTTTAAGTCGTGGTTAATGGCAAAGAAATTATTGGTAGCTGCACTGGCATAACCATTTTGAGTAGGGTCTATCGAAACACCTCCACCAAAAAAACCGGTGCTTACATTATACGCAAATGGTGGTATATAGGTGGTGCCGTTTTGCGAATAATTATCTATACCCATGGTATAATCTACCGTTAGGTTTTTAAGGGGTTTTAGTTTCAATGCAAAATTAGAAATGAAACGATTGGTGGTATTTTTCTGCTTAATGTCTTCTATTACAGAAACCGGATTTGCACGGCCACGTTCGCCTACTGCCTTTATATTGCCCAATGCATCCCGTGGTTCTATTTCATGAAAATTGCCAATAATGGTAACCGAATTCATAGGTGAATAAAATGAATTGCCATCGGGCTTTTCGTTGGCTGCACTATTTACATAATTTAAACCTAGGCTTACCGTAGCCCAGCTACTAAGCACCTGGTCTAAATTGCTTCTAAAACTAAACCTTTGGAAATCAGTATTTTTTACAATACCCTCATTTAAAAAATATGAGCCGGAGAAAAAGTATTTTGTTTTATCTGTGCCACCACTTACAGAAAGATTATTGTCTGTACCGTTGGCATTTCTAAAAATATAATCCTGGTAATCGTAACGGCTTACGGCTGTGGTATTGGTGAGGCTCGGAGTAAGTACATCTTGTGTTTGCGCAGTAGGGCCATCTGTGGGTCCACCAAACTTGGTAGGAGACTGGTTTACCTCTAATTTTTTTCTTAAATTACTATTTAAAAAAGCAGTTGAAAAACTAACTACTGGTTTGCCGCTTTTACCTTTTTTTGTAAAGATTTGTACTACACCTGCATTGGCTCGGCTACCATAAATAGCGGCAGCGGCAGCACCGTTCAGTACCTCTATTCTTTCTATATCGGCAGGGTTTATATCCACCATTCTGTTTTGGCCTATAGAGCCCACTACATTGCCACCATCATAATTGCCCTGTGTATTCGTTACCCTGTTTGTGGCGTTGTTTACTATTACACCATCCACAATATACAGTGGCTCCGAGCTGCTGCTTACCGAGCTAATGCCCCTTAATCTTACACTCATGCCACCTGCAGGGTCTCCACTATTTTGGCTTATTTGTGCACCCACTGCTTTGCCCTGCAGCGCCTGTAATGCATTGCTGGCCGAACCTTTGTTAAGCTGGTCGGCTTTTAAGCTGGTAATATAACTGCCCAATTGCTTGCGGGTAGTACCGGCAGATGTACCTGTAACAATTACTTCATCTAAACCTGCAGCATCGGTGGGCAGCGAAACCAATATTGTAACATCCAACCCGCTTACGGTAAATGCCTTTTCCGTAGTCTTAAAGCCCACACTGGTAACCACCAGCACATAAGCTTTTTTGGCAAGGTTGGTACGGAAACTGAACGAGCCATCAATCTCAGTTGCTGTTCCTTCTGTTGATTCCTTAACGGTTACAGATGCGCCGGGTATGCCATTGCCTTTATCGTCGGTCACTTTACCTTTTACGGTAACCTGTGCACCCACAAAGCCAGACATTAACAACCCGATCAAAAGGGCGGAACACATTTTCCACGACCTTTTCATCGCAAGATTTTTCATAAGCAGATATTTTTTAGTGTAATGAAATAAAATCCTGCATAAAAACGCAGGAGATAAAGTAACTCAAATTTGCAGAAAAAGGTTTTTATAATAACTAATAAATTTACACATGGTGTGCATTGTATTGCGGAATATTTCATCAATGACAAATGCGAACACTAAAAGGCTGCAAAAAATTGCAGATCCATTAGTATGCTAATCCACATTCCTTCTAATTCTTCCCACAGCGTGTGGTGCCTATTATTGTTCATTTTCAAATGGTTTAAGCATAGCTTAGCAACAAATTTTTTGTATGAAAAAAATCGTTTTGTACTCTTTGGCTTTAATTACCGCTACGGCTTGCAACAACACAGCTACAGATACCGGAAAGCCGATAAAGGACAGTATGCCCCAATCCCCAGTACTAATACCCAGAACAGATACAATACCCACATCACCAATGGTGGCGGCAAATTGGAAGGGTATTCTAAAAATGAATGATGCAGATTTTACCAAAAAAATTGCAGCTACCCCCGGCCTTACCGTAGTGGACTTTAGTGCAGAATGGTGTGGACCATGTAAGAAACTACATCCCATTTTAGAATCGCTGGCCAAACAAATGGAAGGCAAAGTAAATTTTGGAAATGTAGATGTGGACGAAAGCCCCAACATCGCTACCGAATTGGATATATCGGGCATACCCCTTTTGGTGTTTTATAAAAATGGGAAAATAGTGGACAAAATCATAGGGCTATTACCAGAAGCAGATTTAAAAGCCAAGATTAACGAACACCTTTAACATGGGATTATTTATCGCTTCGCTAAACTCCGGTAGCAACGGTAATTGTTATTATGTGGGCAACCAAAAAGAAGCCATTTTATTAGATGCAGGGCTGTGTTGTAAAGAAACTGAAACCCGTATGGATCGCCTTGGCCTATCCATGCAAAAGGTAAAGGCTATTTTTATTTCGCATGAACATACAGACCATATAAAAGGTGTAGCCGTTCTGTCTAAGAAGCACCAAATACCGGTTTATGTAACCGAACCCACCCGTAGGCAGGGTAAAATAAAACTGGAGAGTAGTCTCTCTAAAACCTTTACAGCAGCTTCGCCTGTAACTATCGGAAATCTTGTTATAACTGCATTTGCCAAACTGCACGATGCAGCCGACCCGTATAGCTTTATAGTAACATGCAATGCTGTTACGATTGGTGTTTTTACCGACATCGGCACACCCTGCCAGCAGTTGACCCACTATTTTAAACAATGCCATGCCGCTTTTTTAGAAGCCAATTATGATGACGAGTTGCTGGACAACGGCGGTTATCCATATTTTTTAAAAAAGCGAATTACGGGCGGCCTTGGGCATTTGAGCAATAAGCAGGCATTGGAACTTTTTGTTACTCATAAGCCGCCTTACCTCAGCCATCTTATTTTATCTCACTTATCAAAAAATAATAATTGCCCGGAGCTTGTTGGCAATCTTTTTAGGCAACATGCTAATGGGGTGCATATAGCAGTGGCTTCGAGGGATATGGAAACCGTCCTCTATGAAATTGTTGGCGCTAACCAGCAGGAGAGTGGCCGGTATAGTCTTACAGCTTCGCAAATGGCTTTGGCCTTTGGCTAACGGCCACTTAATTTTCTTAAAAGCTATTGTGCCATTTGTAGAGTACGTTACTTATGTATAAAACTAATTTCTAGCAAGGCAATACGAAATAGGTTCCGGGATTTTTGATAATAAATTATGCTGCTTTAAACATAAATGATTACTTCCGGTGACAGCGTTAAAAACACAGCATCACCTTTAGTCATACTGCCTTCTATGGTTTTTACATGTATCGTATTGTCGCCCAGCAGCACTTCCATTTCATAATAATTGCCAAAGTAAAACACTTGCTTAACGATGCCTTTTATGCTGTTGTGAGCCTGAGTGGAAATTTTAAAATCTTCGGGCCTTATCAGCATGTTTTTTCCATTGATCCTAATGCCCGGCAGTTGTAACAATACTTCAGCCAGCGAAAGATTCACTTCATTATACATGCCAAAAAGCCCGGCCACATACTCGTTCGCCGGTTGCCTGTAAATATTTTGCGGTGTTGCCTGTTGCATAATTTTTCCATCTTTCATCACCAATATTTCATCAGCCCAGGAAAGGGTATCCAGAGGGTCATGCGATACCAATATGTATGTAAGCTGCAACCGCTCTCCAATACTTTTGATAACTGATTTGAGGATGGTTTTATGAATCAAATCAAGGTTAGAAAATGGCTCGTCCAGCAGCAAAAGACGTGGCGATGAAACCAGCAATCTTGCCAACGCCACCCGTTGTTTTTCTCCGCCCGATAATTGATCCGTCCGTCTGTGTACCAAATGGCCAATACGGCACATGTCGTACAAAGCAATGGTTGCAGCATCAGTTGCTGCCTCGCTATCGGGCAGGGTGTTGTTGTATATTAAAACCTGCTCCACCGTTAAATTATTGGGCAGTTCAAACTGCTGGCTTAGGTAAGCAATGCCTTTATGGCCCGGTATCAGTTTTTCATCAGGCACTTTTTTAACCCGTTCGTTTTCAAACCAAACGCTGCCCTCATCAGGCGACGCAAGACCAGCAATAATTTTAAGCAGGGTACTTTTGCCCGAACCGGTTTCACCGGCAATGGCTATTTTTTGTAAAGGTTGTTGTGTAAAACCAATGCCCTGAAGAACGAAACCATTTGCTCCTTTTTTCGATATATCCGATACGATCAATAAACTCATGTAATTAAAAAAATAAGCCCCGAAAATAGGATTCATCGGGCTTAAAAAAGTTCAAATTTTACTCAAAACAATAGGGCTTCTCCGATGATGTATGGTTAAAGGAAGCTATGCAGAGGGTTTGCTTAACTCATTAGTCCTTTACTAAATCCATTGTTTGTGTGGCTGCATACCTTTGTAGTGCTACAGTAAAATAGAAACGGAAAGCCGCGAAACCGGATTAAGTTGTTTATGGCAAATCAAAATCCACCACCCGTTTCAGATATTTCTTGTCCCGTATCACCCAGGTAACCTCGTATCTGTCCCTTGCTTCTCGGTTTACAAGGTGGATGTACATGGTTACTTTATCAGGCGAATAATATACCCCGCTGAGTGTACGTTGGGTGCCGCCTTTATCAAAATATACAAACCGTGGGTTGTAAATGTCTTTAAAAGCGATTTCTGGTACGCGGATTGTGTCTTTGTCTATAATCATTATTACAGACGCAATAGAGGTTTTTGGAAGGGAACCATACTCACCAAAAAAACCTTTCCCGTCAATTTTCTGCAATTGCTTTTTTTCTACATCCGCATAAAATAGTTTGTGTTTGCTTGCATCGAATGTACCCGTTCTAATCAGCACCTGTATGGAGCCTTCCTGAAACTTCATCACGCTGTCTCTAAAGCCCACGGCGGGGATAGAACGGAGCGGCAGTTTGCCCATGCTTTCATCTACGCCACCATAAGCAAAAGCCGCCAAATCTCTCCGGATATCTTTTTCTGGTACTTTGGAAAATGATTCCCATTTCTTTCTATAATCGGGGGCATCGTCCTGAGCATGTACCATTGGGCCTACAGCAACAAGTAATAATATTATTGATAAACGCATAAGCAAGATTATTTTAAAAAATCCATTTTGTTGCCATTGCAAAGCATAAAAGTATGCCATCATTCTTCTACATTTTTGGCCAGGCAATTGATCAAGTATTGGCCGACATTATAATTTGGCTTTCACCTGGCTTCAAAAAATTCAATTACAGTTTCACTTCGTAGTCGGTTGGAGGAGACAATCCACAGCCCTACCAAGTTTTCAACAACAGCCCATTCCGTAGCCCTTTTTACATTAGGTTTGTCACCCTACTAAACTTTCTACTAAGTGCGTTTAAAAAGTCTTGAGATAAAAGGTTTCAAAAGTTTTGCCGATAAAACCGTTATCAATTTTGATGAGGGTATTACTGGCATTATAGGCCCCAATGGCTGTGGTAAAAGCAATATTATAGACAGTATTCGCTGGGTAATAGGCGAACAAAAAATAAGCAACCTCCGAAGCGAAAACCTTGATAGCCTAGTATTTAATGGCAGTAAAAATCGCAGTGCCAGTGGCATGGCCGAGGTGAGCCTTACATTCGAAAACACCCGCAACCTGCTGCCCACAGAGTTTACCACAGTAACCATTACCCGTCGCTTTTACAAAAACGGCGATAGTGAATACCGCCTCAACGATGTGCAGTGCCGCATGAAAGACATCCACAATCTCTTTATGGATACCGGCATCAGCACCGATAGCTACGCCATAATAGAGTTGGGAATGGTGGACGATATTATAAAGGACAAAGAAAACAGCCGCCGCAGAATGCTGGAACAGGCAGCAGGTATTACCATTTATAAAACACGAAAAAAGGAAGCAAAACTAAAACTTGATGCCACCGAGCAGGATTTGGCTCGCATAGAAGATTTACTTTTTGAAATAAATAACCAGCTTAAAGCCCTGGAAAACCAGGCGAAAAAAGCAGAGAAGTACCACGAAATAAAAAAAGAATATCGGGTAGTTTCCATAGAGTTGGCGAAGGCAGCACTCGAGGGTTTTAATATTCAATACCGTGACCTTAACGAGCAGCAGCATACCGAAACTGACAGGCGTATAGAATTGGAAGCAATTATAGCTACCGAAGAAGCCGTTACCGAAGCGGAGAAAGTAGGGTTTATAGAAAAGGAGAAAGCATTACAGGCTATGCAGCATGCATTTAACGAACTCACCCAAAACCTGCGCACCAAAGAAGGGGAGAAAAACCTTGCCAAACAGCGCCTGCTACACCTTTCCGAAAAAGAGGGCAGCCTGAAAGCTTTCTTACAAAAAAGCGAAGGCCATCTTACTGCAATTGCCGAAAACACCACCCACACTACCGAACAAATAGCTGTAGAAAAAGCAAAGCTGGCCGAACTACAAAACCAGTTGGAAGCCATAAAAAAAGCTTTGCATGAAAAGCGCATTGTGTATGATGAAAAACGCAAGGAACTGGACGCAAGCCGTGGCGAACTACAAGGCATACAGCGCAGCCAGTTCGATGCTGAAAAGCAGGTGGCCGTGGCCGATGCCAGCATTATGAACCTCAACCGCAGCATTATACAATTACAAGATGAACAAGAACAAAGACGTAATGAACTGCAACGCCTGCAACGCCAAAAAGAAGACCGGGAAACAGAATTGGAAGACAAACAACTTTTTTTGAAAGAACTGCAAACGCAGCACCAGCATACTAAAGAACAAATACTGGCAGGCCAGGGCGAAATGGAGACCCTGCGCAGCAAATTGGTGGACGAGAACCGAAAACTGGATGCCCGCCGAAACGAATACGACCTGCTGAAGAGCCTGATAGACAGTATGGAAGGCTACCCTGAAAGCGTAAAGTTTCTTCACAAAAACCCCAACTGGAATCACGAAGCTCCTTTACTGAGCGATATTATTTACGTAAAAGAACAATACCGTACCGCGGTAGAAAATGTATTGGAGCCATACCTGAGCTACTATGTGGCCAGCGATTTGGCCGAAGGCCTGCAAGCCGTAAGCCTGCTTGAGGCCAATCAAAAAGGCAAGGCCAATTTTTTTCTACTGGATAAAATAAACGCCTTTGTAGAAGCGGATACCCGCCGCTCGGAGGCCAATCATGGCCTGTTTTTACCCGGGGCAAAACCAGCAATGGAAGTAATAGAAGTGGAGCCACGCTTCCGAAACCTGGCCATGCACCTGCTGGGAAATGTGTTTATAGCCGAAGATGAATCAGTGTTGGAAAACAGCGGCGACCACGTGATATTGGAAAAAACAGGCAAGTATGTAAAAGGAAAGTATTCGCTTACCGGCGGAAGTATTGGCTTATTTGAGGGCAAAAAAATAGGCCGTGCCAAGAACCTTGAAAAACTGCTGGCCGAGATACATGTACAAGATATAATTGTGGACGACCTAAAGCAGAACATTAGCCGCAAACATGCGGAAGTTCTGGGTTTTAATGAGCAGTTAAAAGAGAATGCTATCCGCCAAACTGAGCAAGAAATATTGCAACTAACCAATGGCGTATTTGCTGCGCAAAACAAAATAGAAAACCTATTGGCTTCGCAAACAACCGCCGCTGCCAGGGTTGCGGGTTTTGAAGACCAGTTAATGCAGCAAACAGACGGCATAGCCAACACTCGTGAAGCTTTGCAAAACCTGATTGAACAATTGCAGGATGCACAGGCAGCCATACAGACCCGTGAAGATTATTACAAACTGGCCGAAGCCGAATACCAGCAAGCAAGTGGGCAATACAATGAAAATAACTTAAACGCCACTCGCCAGCATAGCAAAATAATGGCGCTGCAGCAGGAACTGGATTTTAAAACCCAGCAGGCAAACGACCTGCAAAGGCAAATTAGCGATAGCAATAGCCAACTAGCACAGGCTAACGAACAAAGGGTGGAAAATGCAACCCACCTTGCCGTTGCAGAAGAACTCCTCGTAACGCTACTTCATCAAAAAGAGACCGACGAAAAGCTGCTGAACGAAACCGATGCCGCCTATTACAACCAGCGCAATGCCATTGCCGAAAAAGAAAGCGAACTGCGGCACAAGCAAAAGAGTAAAGAGATAATAGACCATTTGCTCAACGAAATAAAGGACAAACTGAACGATTTAAAACTGCAACTGGCTGGTACCAAAGAAAGGCTTGATGTAGAATTTAGGATAAACATAGATGATATTATAGACGAAAGCCGGGAAAACGACACACCAGTGGAGGAGCTACAAGCCAGCGTAGATCGTATGAAAAAACGCCTCGAAAACCTGGGCGAAGTAAACCCCACGGCCATAGAAGCCTATACCGAAATGAAGAAACGGTACGAGTTTATATTGGAGCAAAAAAACGATTTGGTTACAGCCAAAGAAAGCTTGATGCAGACCATACAGGAAGTTGAAGCAACGGCTAACCAGCAGTTTCTGGATACTTTTAACCGGGTTAGAGAGAATTTCCAAAAAGTATTCAAGGCATTATTTACCGATGAAGACACAGCCGATATGGTACTTGTGGATCCGGAAAACCTGGCTGAAACAGGCATAGATATTTTAGCGAAACCCAAAGGGAAACGCCCTGCCAGCATAAGCCAGTTAAGCGGTGGGGAAAAAACATTGACAGCCACTGCATTGCTATTTGCTATTTACCTTATAAAGCCAGCACCATTCTGTATTTTGGATGAAGTAGATGCGCCGCTTGATGATGCGAACGTAGGTAAGTTCACCAATATGATAAAGCAATTTAGTGTGAATAGCCAGTTCATAATCGTTACCCACAATAAACAAACTATGGGTGCTGTAGATGTAATTTATGGCGTAACAATGCAGGAGGCTGGTGTAAGTAAATTAGTGCCTGTGGATTTCAGAAGTTTAAATTAATATTCCCATATTGGGGCTTTATTTACATAGTGGAGCTTACTAAAAGCTTTGGGCAATTAAAGTGGAACATGCATTTTTATTTGCTATAGTTTTTGTAAACCCGGCGAAAGCCGTTCCCTTATTGGGCTGCATTGGCGGCGTCCGCCCGGCCTGCCATTCGTACAGGCTCCATTTGTTTTGTGGCTATGGGAAAACATTCTTCCGGCTATTAAGAGCTTTAGATACTTAGTCGTTGAAGAAAAGGGTAGATTTATCAAGTCCATTTTCGATTATACATAACATGGCATAAAATTGGCGGCACTCGCTTCAAAGTATGAAGTTGTGTGAGTGATAATAGAATCCCGCATCCATTATTTATTCACTTATAAAATCAAAAAACATGAACGGTTCTGAAGGAATTATTATTTCATTGATACTAGGTGCGGTAGCCGGTTGGCTGGGTAGCCTCTTATTTAAAGGCAGCGGCCTTGGATTATTGGGCAATATAGTCGTAGGGATATTAGGTGGCGTACTTGGCTACTGGTTGTTTCCCAAATTGGGTCTGCCGGTAGGTACTGGCACCGTTGGGTACATTATTACTGCAGCTCTTGGGGCATTAATTTTACTAGCCCTGTTAAACTTAATTTTTAGGAGAAGGTAAGTGAGTTTTTTCAGTTGCTAACTTATCAATTCTCAGAATTAAAATCGGGTTAGCCCGATTTTTTTATACTACAACCTTTCTTAAAAAATCTTCGGCTTTCATTACCTGTATATCTGCAAAATGAAAGTCTGCAACATCTTCGGTAACTATATAACCACAGCCAGCATTAAATGCTGCATAGTATTCGATACCGTCTTCAAAATCCAATACTTTTTTATTAGTTGCGGCTGCTTTTACTTCAGCCTCTCCGCAATCGGCTATCCACAGTTTCTGCACTAATAGTTCCATCAGCTTTTTAGCTTCAATAGACCCACGTTTTTTCTCAGCAAAATAAAAGGCAATAGCAAGGCATGTAGCCGATGTATAAACTTTAAATTTATTATTGTCTGCCAGGCTAATAACCCTTGCAGCAAATGGAAAAACAGGATATTCCCTGTTAATCACCGATACAAGTATATTGGCATCAAGAAAAATTTTTTTCATTTGCGGCTCTCAAAAAATTCATCTTTTAAATCTTTACGACTGCCCCTCTTTGTTACGTAAACAGCACCTTCGTCGGCTACTACATTATTTACCCAATCAGAAATGGGCAAATCTTCGAGGCTTTGGTAACCACCATTTGTAACCTTGCGTAAAAGTATTTCGGTAAGCCTGCTTAGGCTAATACCGTTATTGTAAGCAAACGCTTTTGCTGTTTCTATAACTTCCTGGTTAAAGCTCATTGTTATTTTCGCATCCATAATTTCTAATTTATACCACAAAAATAAAATCTTTACACGTACAAATTGCATTTCGCCTCATCTTTTTTATTCATTTTAATGCAGCCTATTCTTTTTGATAGCCTTAAGTGGACCTCTAAATTCAAAGGTTAATTTTAATGGAATAGCTTGTTTCTGAAATCTAGTAAACATCTTCTATCAAAAAAATATCTGGCATACAGCCTGCATTCAATGTTATAGCAAGCACATTAAATTGAAGCCATCTCCAATCAGGGTTCTGATACAGGTACTCTGCCGCCGCTTCTTTTAGTTTGTCCATTTTCTTTTGGGTTACGCTGGCTTCGGGTTGCAGCATTTGCTTGCCCGTTCGGGTCTTTACCTCAAAAAAATGGAGGGTGTATTCTTTGCTTGCGATGATGTCCACCTCGCAGCGTTTAAAGCGCCAGTTGCGTTTAAGCAATGTAAAGCCGTTTTGCCCGATAAAATTTACCGCTAGTTCTTCGCCAAGTTTTCCGGTTTCTATATGTTGTTTATTTTTGGCCATTATCCACAATCACTTAATAAGCTAGTAGGCAAAATAGGTTTTTCGGAGGGTATTAATCCATATTTTCGCAGCAAATAACAGCACATGAAAATTAACGGCAGATTAGTGGCATTTACAGTTCTTTTAATTGCAGTAGCTACTGCCTGTAAGTTTTATTTTGGGCCGAATTTAGCGTGGTCGGGCTTTACGCCGGTTTACGCCATTGCATTGTTTTCTGGCATGATAGTGAATAAAAGGAGTCAATCTTTTTTGCTGCCACTGGTAGCCGTTTTTGCCAGCGATATACTTATCCATATTTTCTTTCAGCTTAACTGGTTTCCGTACGCGGGGTTTTATAAAGGCCAATGGTTGAACTATTCCTTCCTGCTTTTGGTAACGTTTATTGGGTGGGCTTTAAAAGGCAGAAATTATCTAAGCCTCCTGGCAGGTGCACTAGCTGCCCCCACTGCATATTTTTTATTAAGCAATTTTGCAGTTTGGATGGGTGCCCAATCCTTCTATGGCAAGGGCTTTAGCGGGTTGATGGCCTGCTATGTGGCAGGGCTGCCTTTCTATAAACACGCACTGGCCGCAACAATCATTTTTTTACCATTTACCATACTTGCCTACACGTTTATTGTTAAACGTAGAACAGCATTAACACTGGCATAAAAGCACATCATACCAACAACAAACCCCCTGATAATTTTCTGGGGGTTTTGTTTTGCGATAATGTCAACAGCACACCTATTTCTTGAAATTCGTTACGGATTATTTTTCACCGCTTCACCGTATTTTGTGGCACACATAATACAATTCATGGCAACACCACCAGCCAATCAGTTAAAACGAACCCTTACCCCAATAATGCTTTGGGGCCTCGGCGTAGGCTATGTTATTTCCGGTATGTATTTCGGCTGGAACCTGGGGCTTGAAAAGGGCGGTACATTAGGATTGGCAATCGCTACCGGCTTTATCATATTGCTTTACATTACGTTTACTTTCAGCTATGCCGAACTGGCCTGCGCCATACCCAAAGCCGGCGGCGGTTTCGATTATGCCAGCCGTGCCCTTGGCAAAGACCTGGGCTTTATAGCCGGCATGGCCCAGAACATCGAGTTTATTTTTGCTCCGCCTGCTATTGCTTTTGCTATTGGAGCTTATTTCAATTTGTATTTTCCGCAAGTACCCGTTTTAGGCATTGCTGTCTGCAGTTATGTGGTCTTTACGGCCATAAATATCTATGGGGTAAAAGCTGCTGCATTATTCGAACTGGTCATCACCATTTTGGCCGTGGGCGAATTACTGCTGTTTGCTGGTGTGGCCGTACCGCATTTTGAAATAAAGCATTTGCAACAGAATGCACTACCCAATGGATGGCAGGGCATCATGGCCGCAATACCATTCGCCATTTGGTTTTTTTTGGGCATAGAAGGCGTGGCGAATGTGGCCGAAGAAGCCATCAAACCAAAGCGTACCATACTCATCGGTTTTGGTTCGGCCATACTCACACTGGTAATACTATGCATGCTTGTTTTCGGTAGTTCGGTGGGCGTAGCAGGGTGGGAGGCCATCGTTTACAAAGCGGATGGTACTGTTTCAGATTCGCCGCTACCGCTGGCTTTGGGGCATATAGTAGCCAGCGATTCATTGCTCTACCATCTGCTCATAACGGTCGGACTGTTTGGTTTGATAGCATCATTTCACGGTTTGGTGTTGGCTGCGGGCCGGTCGGTGTTCGAGTTTGGAAGGGTTGGGTTAGCACCGGCTTTTATAGGTAAAATCCATCCTCGTTTTGGCACACCAATTAGTGCATTGTTGATAAATATGTGCATCGGAATCGTGGCCTTGCTTACCGGTAAAACGGCCGAGATCATCACTATTGCCGTGTTCGGAGCCTTAACATTATACATAATATCCATGGTGGCACTATTGCGGCTGCGCCAAAAAGAACCTCAATTGGAGAGACCATTTAAAGTACCGCTGTACCCAGCTTTCCCAGTAATAGCATTGTTAATAGCCACTGCATCTTTTGTGGCCATGGCAGTTTATAATAGCTGGCTAACGCTGGTTTATTTGGCATTGTTGGTTGGCAGTTACGTTTGTTTCAAATTATTTAAAACGGCACGTGGCAAATAATTGCTAATCTTGGTTCAAAGTTGTGTATGGATATAAACGAGATAATCGATTTTGTAAAGACTCACCCATCGGGCAAGGTGAAAATAGCATTTGCCGATATGGATGGTGTGTTACGGGGCAAGTATATTTCGGTTGAAAAAATGTTGTCCGCTGTAGAAAACGGCACCAGCTTTTGCGATGTAATAATGGGTTGGGATGCTGCTGATGTAGTCTATGACAATGTAGAATTTACCGGCTGGCATACTGGATACCCTGATTGCTCTGCCACATTGGATCTGGCCACATTCCGTAAAATTCCATGGGAAAATGATGTGCCGTTCTTCCTGGGAGAATTGATAGATGCCAAAGGTGAGCCATCGTCCATTTGCCCCCGGCAACTATTAAAAAAAGTATTGGCC
>Ga0105048_10006526_pt1 | contig 18801 bp, 17 predicted proteins | sample MAT05_FD_78382 | JGI IMG/M metagenome (GOLD analysis project Ga0105048, IMG submission 78382) | Freshwater microbial communities from Lake Fryxell liftoff mats and glacier meltwater in Antarctica - MAT-05 | ecosystem: Environmental > Aquatic > Freshwater > Ice > Liftoff microbial mat | place... | reverse complement strand
GAAGTCCCCTTCGGGGACTGCCTTTCTGCTTCATTTGCCCGGTGCAGTGCGCGCGAAAGTCCGCCGTTGCGGCGGACTTTGTAAGAGGAGCCCGGGGTTTTAACCCCGGGTGGGAGTGCTGTTGATCCGGAGGGAGCGTGTTCTCCCCGCCGGTGCAGGCGCCAAGGAGGTTGTCGTAGTCGACCGTCCGCGCCGGGGAGGCCGTCGGTGTCTCCCAGTGCTCGATCCTCATGGTTCGAACGGAGATCCGCTGCATGCAGTAGCAGCAGATACCCCCCCTGCTCTTTGAGGAGCGCCGCGCGGACGTCGTCGCGCTCTTTGTAGCCCTCGTAGTCGCCGCCCTTGCGGCGGTGGACGGCGAGGCTCTTTGGCTCGCTGCCTTTGTGGATCCGTCGCATCGCTCCGTCGTCCAGAAACGCCAGCGCGGTCTTGAGCCGGACGACCTCGCCGTCGTGCTCCCCCAGGAGGGCGCCCAGCTCGTTCAAGGCGGCCTTGCCCTCGTCGTAGCGCTCGGCCTCGAGCAGCACGGCGGCCTCGTGGATCCGGGCGGTGACGTCGTCCGGGCGCTCGGGCAACGCCATGAGCTCGCCGAGGATCGAGCTGCTGTCGCGCCCGTAGGTGTACGGGGTGATCTCCACCCGCTTGAAGCTCTGAAAGAGGAAGACCTGGCTCCCCGCGACGCGGCTGAGCACCTGCGGAGAGTGGGTGCTGACGATGAACTGGCAGCCAGGGAAGGTGGCTTCGAGCGCGGGCAAGAAGCCCCGTTGCCAGCCGGGGTGCAGGTGAGCGTCGATCTCGTCGAGGAGGACAACGCCGCTGCCGGTGAGCGGGTCTTCCCGGCCAGGGTTGGCCTCGGACAGGCGGCGCGCGAGGTCGGAGACCAGGAGTATGGTGTTCTTCTCTCCTTCGGAGAGCTGCTCGATGCGGAGGGGCGAGCACGCGGCGCTTCCCCGCGCCGATGGCCTCCACGGTGCGATTGACAGCCTGGATCTGGTAGTAGCGAGGGGCCTTGTCCTCCATCCATTGATACCAGTCCTGCGCGGCGATAGCCTGGGCTCCGCCGTCGAGCTTCTTGTAGGCGCAGTAGCGGCGCCAGAGCTCGTCGGGCGAGGGAAAGGCGTGGAGGGAGAGCTCTTGCTGGGGCCCGCTCGCCGCGCCGGAGATGTCGCTCTCGAGGAAGGCGTCGCCGTTGGAGCTATAGGCGAGGGGGACGTCGAGCTGGGCGGCGTAGCGCTCGGCTTGCTGTATTCCGTGGCCGAGCGTCTTGTCGTTGCGCTTGGCCTCGATCACCGCGACGGGGATGTTGTGCTTGTAACAGAGGACGATGTCGGCGCGCGCTCTTGCCACGCGCCCCCGGCTGCTGGCGCGATCCCTTCACGATGACGCGCCCTGCGCTCATCGCGAACTCTTCGAACACCTGGTTCTGGAGATCCCACCCGCGCTTCTGGAGCGCGGGGAGGATGAACTTGGTCACGATGTCACGCTCGCTGAGCGCTTTTTTGTCCATGGCAGCCTCGGGGGGAGACCGAGCGTACTTCAAGGAAGCGCCGCGTGACCAGCGTGTCCGCGCTCCGCGGAGGCGCGGCTGCATGCTCAGGGACGATTCTGTTTGCCAGCCGGCGGGACGGAGATGCGCGGCGCCCGGTGTCGCTCCGCTTCCCTGTGCTAGAGTCGGTATCACCCCTGTGACAAGCTTACCGACTCTCCGCTATCAGCCCTTCTACTGCGAAGAGAACATCTTCTACCTCTGCCAGGATCCCCGCTTTGCCGCGCGATCCCCGGAGGCCCTCTTCGTGAGCGGCACGTCCGGGGAGTGCGTGATGTGGCGGCAAAAGCAGGCGGGGCGTCCCGGCGCGGCGATGTCCTGGGATTATCACGTCATCTTGCTGGTGCAGGATCCCTGGGAGATCTGGGACTTCGATACGTCCCTTGGCTTCCCGGTGCCGGCGGCGGAGTACCTGCGCTGGAGCTTCCGGCCGGACGTCGAGCTTCCGGCCGAGGTGGCTCCGTATTTCCGGATCGTCGAAGCAAAGGAGCTGGTCGCGACGTTCGCGTCGGACCGGTCGCATATGCGCAAGCGGGGAGGGGAGTTTCAGAAGGCTCCTCCACCGTGGCCGACGATCGGGGCCGAGGGGGTGGCCTCGAACCTGCGTCGGTTCATCGCGATGGAGGATCGGATCGCCGGAGAGGTGGTCTCTCTGGCGACGTTGCTAGCGCGGGTCACGCCCTCGTGACGCGCGCCGGTCCAACGGATCAGGGCGCCGGGGTGCCCTTGCAGGTGACGGCCGGGGTCACGTCACAGCTCGACGTGAAGACCTCGCCGGCGAGGCGGGCCTGGACGAACTCCAGGATCTCGGGCAGCGCCCAGACGGTGGTGTCGGTGTGCGAGGCGCCCTTGCACTCGAGGTAGTGGAGCGGCATTCCCGCCTTGCAGAGGGTGTTGTAGGAGACGCGCTCGGTCGGGGTGTCCACCAGTTTGTCCTTCCCTCCGGTGACGAAGAGGACTCCATAGCTGGTCGGATCTTTCTGGATCCGCTTGACCGGGGTGGTGGTGAGGCCGTTGTCGACAGCCATGCAGCCCCAGGGCTGGATGGTGTCCAGCGCTCCGGTCGAGGCCGCGGTGAGGAGGGCAGGTTGAAAGACCTTGTCCAGCGAGGTGATGCTCGCGAGCAGGTCGCCCGGATTGCAGCTGGCTCCGAGCGCGGCCGGCACGCTGGTGTCGTAAGGCGAGACGAAGACCTTGTTGAGCATGGTGTCAGCGCCGTACCAGCCGGCGCTGGCGCCGAAGAAGGCGACCATGTTGGCGGTCGACTCCCGGAGCGTGGTCAAGGCCAATCGACCTTCGGTGACCAGATCCGCCGGAGGCACCGTGGCGGCCACGGCGACGAGCTCGAGCTCGCGGGCGTAATAGGGCGCGAGGCGGTCGACCCACAGCGCCGCGTGCCCACCTTGCGAGCCGCCGATCACCGCGAGTCGGGGGGACGGTCGCGCCCCGCCGGTGCGGATCTCTGCCGGCAGGTGCCCGAGTATGCGGACCGCGTCGAGCGAGGCGATCGCCGTCGCCTGGCCGACGAAGTACGGGTGAAGGAAGCCAGTCGCGGGCTGCGTGGCCTTGAGCCCGATGTAGTCCGGGACGATGACGACATAGCCGGTGGAGGCGATGGCGGAGGCGAGCGCGCCGATGCTGGTGTCGGCGGTGGCGCCGCAACCATCCATGAAGCCGCTGGTGCCATGGAGCACGGTCAGCGTCGGCAGCGCCGCGGCGCCGGCGGGGACGTTGGAGGGCCAGGCGAGGAGCGCTGTCGCCTCGATCTCCTTGCCGCGGTCCTGGGTGGTGTAGGTGATGAGGTGAGCGTCGACGTCGTACTGGAGCTTGATCGGGACGGTGATGTCGGCCGCGGTGAGCAGGGCCTCGAGCAGCGCTTTGCTGTACGTGCCTTGCTTGGTGTGCGCCGTGATGTTGCCGAGGTTGGCACTCTTCAACCAGGTGTACGCCGGCTGGCCGCAGCGGGCCGGATCGTTGGCGAGCAGGTCTGTCTCCGGGGTCCCGGCGACCAGGGGCGCGGGGAAATCGAACGCGGGGCTGCCGCCCGTTCCCGTGGTGCCCCCGCCCGTCCCCGTGGCGCCGGTGGTGGCGGTGGTGCCGTCGCCGCCCGTTCCGGTGGTGGTGCCGCCGCCGGTTCCCGCGGCGCTGGTGCCTGTTGCGGTGGTGCCCCCGGGTGTCCCTTCGTCGCCGCCGCAGCCGCCGACGCTCACCCCCAAGCCAAGCAGAGCTACTCCGAAAAACCCGATCAAGTTGCCATTCATGTCCGACAAGAAACAGAACGCGGTTTCGCTGTCAAGGATCAGCCGCGCGCGAACGCCGCCTTCGCTTGCGCGGACGAGCTTCAATGAGGTGCTTTGAGGGGGTGACGCGGCGGAAGCGGCGTTCGTGATCTCGGAACGCCGCTTCCGCGCGGGGCGCGGAGGGGACTCTCAGCTCGGGAGCGCCTTCTCCTTGGCGGAGTGGGCTCCGTTCTTCTCCGCCGTGGTCGGCGGCATGGTCATCATCGCGCCGTCGGCGGCGCGGAGCTCCCCGGCGTCGAAGCCGCGGAAGGCGATGGTGCGGTGGGGGCGCACCAGCGAGAGATCGTAGAGCGCGTTGTAGGCCTCGAAGACCTCGGGGCGCCGCTCGAGCTCTTCGAAGGCGCGGCCCACGGCCAGCGGATACTGGCCCTTGGCCTCGGCGACGAGGCTGGCGACCTGGACGCTGGTCTTGGCCTCGAGCTCGGCCACGTTGAGGCGCCCCATCTCGTCGACATCGGCCTTGGCCCGCTCGAGCCGCGCCGCGATGGTCTCGAAGATCTGGCGCGAGACGTCGGGAAGGAGGCTGACGTTGCGGATGAAGACCAGCTCCACCTTGACGCCCCAGCGCTGGGTCTCGATGCCGACGTCGTGCTGGAGGATGGTGCCGAGCTCGGTGCGATCACAGAGGATCTCCTTGAACTCGCGGTTACCGAGGATCGATGTGGCCGCGTGGGACACGAGGTTGTGCAAAGAGGCGTTCCAGTCGGCGACGTGGAAGAGGGCCCGCACCGGATCATCGACGCGGAACTCGAGCCACAGGTCGACGATCACCGTCGTGCCGCGGGAGTCGTTGACGTGCATGTTCTGGAAGTGCCGAAAATCCCGCCGGAGGGACACGTGGTGGACCCGGACCCAGGGGAAGATCCGCTCGAAGAGCGGGTGATAACCTGGCTTCTTCAGCGTGGCCACGAGCTTGCCAAAGCGCGTGACCAGCACGGCCTCTCCGTCGTCGACCTCGACCGAGGTGCGGAGGAAGAGGAAGGCGAGGACGGGAATCAGCGCAACGCCGAGCAGCAGACCGATCGCGAGTTCAAGATTCGGGCTCACGTGGTGGGCTCCTTGAGGTAAAGGGCTCGGGCCTCCGAGAGGACCTCCGAGCGGCGGCGGGACACATAGGGACCGAGGGTGCGTTTGTCGGCGAGCTGGCCGAGGAAGCCGCCCAGCTTGCGGATTTCAGTCTCCACCGCCTCGGCGCGGGCCCGGGCGATGGCGACGCCGCGCTCGGCGGACATCACCCGTTGCTGGCAGTCGCCTTCAGCGCGGAAGTACCCGGCCTCGGCCTCGGTGTGGGCGTTGATCACCGCGTTGAGCGCGTCGGCGAGCTCGTCGGGAGGGAGGATGTCGGTGAGGTCGACGGCGTTGAAGCTGACGCCGTAGCGGCTGCCGATCTGGTTGCGGCAGAAGTCGGCGATGTGGGTGTTGAGGAGGGCGCGCTCCCGCCGGATCAGGGCGTAGGAGCCAGCCTGGGTGGCAAAGTCGAAGCGGCTCGACTCGGTGGTGAGGTCGCGCCCCACGGGGAGGCGGAAGTTGGCTATCTCGTTGCGCAGCAGGCAGGTGAAGAGGCCGGTGATGTGGTCCTGAGGGCTCTTCATGCCGAAGAGGAACTCTTCGAGCTCGTTCTCCACCGGGACGTAACGGAGCATCGAGTCGAGCCGCAAGACGGTGCCGTCTTCGGTCATGGCGGAGCTGCCTCCCTCCTGGCCGGAGAGGTCGAGGTTCTGCTCCATCATCGAGACGGAGACGACCTTCTCCCAGGGCTTCTTCGTGTGAAGACCGGAGCCGAAGGTGAGGAGCCCGTGCCCGCCCGCTTTCTTGCGGACTGCGCCGAAGGTGGTGACGACGCCAAGGTGCCCTTCCTCGATGCGGAAGAAGCACTTCGAGGCGACGAACAGAAGATACAGGCCGAAGCCCAAGGCCAAACCCAAGAGTGCCATGATCAAAACCGCTCCTTGTCGAGATTCGTGGCCCAGTCAACGCTCCAGGTCGGAGCGTATCGCTTGGGCTCGGCCAAGCGCAGGACCTCAGCCTGCTGTCGGGTGTCGTTGTCGACGTTGTACGCCACGGCGAGGCCGCGGTTCACGTCGACGACGTCTTCATTGAACTCGTTGTGCATGTGGGTCGACGGGCCCAGGCGATCGACGGCGTCCGCCGTGTCGATGATGGCGCCGTGGGGGACATGGCGACCGTCGGGGATCTCCACGCCGACAACGATGGCGCCGATGCCGATGAAGCAGTGGGCCCCGACGACGGAGTCGTGAACGACGGCCTTGAACCCGATGAAGGTGTCGTCACCGATGTAGCAAGGGCCGTGGACGATGGCGTTGTGAGCGATGGATACGTTCTTTCCAACGTAGATGGCCCACTCCTCCGACCCCACCGCGACCTTCTTGTCCTTGAGCGCGTGGAGGATGGCGCCGTCCTGGATGTTGGTGTTGGAGCCAATGAAGAACGGAGATCCTTCGTCGGCGCGGACCGAGCTCCCGGCCGCCACGTGGACGTGCTCTCCCATGCTCACGCGGCCGATGACCGTCGCGGCGGGGTGAATGTAGGCGCTCCGGGGACGGAGGGAGTTGCCGCGGATGTTTTGGAGCCAGTTCAGGTGCTTGGGGCGCGCGTCGGCGTGCTGGTGCTTGCGCGCCAGGGCCTGATCGCCTTTGAGGATCGCGCGGACGCCGCGGGCCTTGGCCTGATTGAGCTGCTCGACCTCGGCCGCCTCGTGACGGTGCATCCAGCGGTTGGCCGCGTGGAGCAGCAAGCCCAGCACCATCCCGCTCACGAGGTGTCCCGTGATCGTGCCCAGGGCCGTCGCCGCGAAGGCCGCGGCCTCGACCTTTTCGTGGCGCGCGAGCTCGGCGAAGGTCTTCAGCTCGACCAGGCGATAGCCGACCACGCAGAGCAGGCCGGCGAGCGCCGCGACGGGCACCTGGGCGATGTATTTGCCGAGGTAAAGCACCGAGAGGAGCAGGATGACGGCGTGGAGCAGCGAGGCGAGGCGCGTCTTGCCGCCGCTCTGCACGTTGACGCCCGAGCGGGCGATGACGCCGGTGACCGGCATGCCCGAGAAGAAGCCCACGGCGATGTTGGCGACGCCCTGCCCGAAGAGCTCGAGGCTGGGGTTATGGGGCTTCTGGTCCGGCACCATGCGATCGATGGAGCGCGCCGAGAGGAGCGACTCGACCGCGGCGAGGAGCGCGAGAGGAAAAGCCTTGCTCAAAAGATCGAGCCAGCCTTCGTCCGCGATGATCGGCAGGCTGAACGAGGGAAGCGTCGCGGGGATGCTCCCGACGCGCTCGATGTCCCAGTGCAGGTAGGTCGAGACGAAGGTGATGATCCCGATGCCGACGATGGCGGCGGGGAAGCGCTTGAACCTGGCCGCGCCCACGACGAGGAAGGCCACGAAGAGGCCGCAGACGACCGAGAACAGCGAGACGTGATGCAGCCAGGCGGGCCGGTGCATCATCCCCGCGATATCGACCATCTGGTAAACAGGCTTGCCGGTCGAGTTCCCCGCGGCGTCGACGAGATCGGGGAAGCCGAGGAAGTTCGGTATCTGCTGGTCGAGGAGCTTGATGCCGACGCCGGTGGTGAAGCCGGCCAGCACCGACTCCGGCACCTTGGCCATGAGCTTGCCCGCGCCGGTGAAGGCCAGGACCATGCAGGTGACGCCGACGACCAGAGCCGACGCCGCGACGCCGGCCATCCCGAAGGTGCTTTGGATATCGAGCACCATGAAGCTCAACGCGGCGGCGGGGCCGGTGACGAGCAGCGGGGCGCCGCCGAACACTGCGGCGAGGAAGCCGCCCAGCGCGCCGGCGATGAGCCCCGCTACGGGTGGTAGCCCGCAGGCGACGGCGAGCCCCACGTTGAGCGGGAGCGCGACCGCAGCGACCGTGATGCCGGCGATGACGTCGCCCATCGGTTTGCTGCGGGCGACGTCGCGCCATCGATCAAGCCAATCGGTCCACATGACCGAGACGTCGCCTTTCGGTGCCGCTCGGGTGGATGGGATATTTTTTGAGGAAGACATCGTGCGAAGAGATCCTCTCGCTGGAGGTGAGCGGAATGACGCGAGACGGCGTGGACACTCAGGTACAAGTTTGTATTCCCGGGGTATGCAAAAATATTTCTGCGCATGCAAAAAACTTTCGCAGAGGCCTGCGATGCCGCCGGGCTGGAGGGGGTGCGCTTCCTTGCTCCAGGCGCTCGTTCTGCACGAATTCCCGCCGTTGGCGGGTGATCGGGGCCAGGAACCCCAAGCTCAGGGGCTCGTCGGCGAGGACTACCGCCCGCGGGGCGAGATCGGCCCCAGGAACACGGTGACCCAGACCAGGACGGCGCCGACCAGCAGCACGGTGGAGATCAGGCCGAACCCGAAGGCCCAGGCGTTGACGAGCAGCAGCGCCACCGCCGCGTGCAGCGCGAGCTTCTGCTTTGCTCGGCGCGGCAGCGCGAGGAACGACGTGACCGTGCGCTCGGGCAGCGACAGCGCCGCGCGCTCCGCGGGGATGAGGGGGACGAGGGTCGACACCAGCGCGAGCGGGGCGTGAGCGCGGAGCTCGCGCTGCTCCGGGCTGTCGAGATCGTCGCCGCAGTCGCTGCAGATGCGCGCGTAACGCTGGTTCTCGGTCCCGCACTGCGCGCAGAGGCGGGGCCCGGGCGGCGCCATGGAGATCGCCGCGACCGGCATGTCGGCGAGCTCGAATTGCAAGGCGGCGTCGGGGTTGAACGCCGGTGCCGGCGGCGCGTCGGGCGGCACCGGCCCGTTGTCGATCAGCAGCTCGAAGGGCGAGCTCGCCTCGCCCTCGATCGACTCGACCGAGCGGAGAAGAGCCTCGGCGGCGGCCGACGCTGACTCGAAGCGATCCGCGGGGCGCTTGGCCAGACAGCGCAGCACCACGGCCTCGAGCGCCGCCGGGATGTTCGCCTCGGGCGCGCGCTGCCGCAGCTTCTTCGGCGTGGTCTCCAGGTGATCGTGCACCGCCGCGGGGAGGCCGCGATCTTCGAACACGTCGGTCCCGGTGAGGGCGCGGTAGAGCATCACCCCGAGGGCGTAGAGATCGGTGCGCGCGTCGGTGAGCTCGCCCTTGATCTGCTCGGGCGCCATGTACCCGATCGTCCCGACGATCTCGCCGGTTCGCGTCGGGAAGGTGTTCGGATCGGCTGACTTCGAGATCCCGAAATCGATCAGCTTCACGAAGGCGTCGTCGCGGCCGCGGTGGAGGAGCACCACGTTGGCGGGCTTGAGATCGCGGTGAATGACGCCGCCTCGGTGCGCGGCGTCGAGCGCCTCGCACACCTGCGCGGCGACGTGGACGGCGGACGCGGGCGAGAGGCTTCCTTCGCGCTTGAGGCGCTTGCTCAGCGACTCGCCCTCGAGGAGCTCCATTACGTAGAAGAGCTCGCCCTCGTCCTCGCCGACGTCGAAGACCTCGACCACGTGTTCGTGACGGATCTTCGCCGCGCTCTTTACCTCGCGGAGAAATCGCCCCGCCGCGGCGGGCTCGGCGGCGGGCTCGGGGCGCGTGAGCTTCACCGCGACGGTGCGCTCGAGCGCGAGATCGACCCCGCGATAGACGACGCCCATTCCTCCTTCGCCAATCTTGGCGTCGAGGCGATAGCGCTCTCGAAGGACGCGGGGCGGTGGCGGGTCGGCTTGGGCCATGGGGCTTTCCGTGCGTCCAAAACACTAGCAGAGGCCGCTTGGTCCCTGAACAAAAGCCTTTCCAAACGTCGCTCAGGAAGCTACACGATCGGTATGCGAAGCGCGCGTCGTTGGTGGTGGCGTAGCCGGCCCGAGCTCAGCTCGGGATCCGGTGGGCGCACCTAGGCGCCACCGCATCCCCCGAGTCGAGCACGAGGGCCTCCGAAACACTTCGGAGGCCCTTTTCGTTTTTCCCGTGAGGACTTCATGTACGCACCTCTTCATCGATCGACGCCCGAGGACGCAACCCGCCATCGCCTCGCCTGGGCCACGTTCGCCGCTGATCTCGTGACGCCGGTGCGCCTCTTCCTCGCTCTGCGAGCCCAGGGGCGGCGGGTGTGCTTGCTCGAGTCCGCCCCGGGAGAAGCTCGCCTGGCGCGGTATTCATTCCTCGGGGTCGATCCGAGCGCCTCTTTCCGCGGTAAGGGGCGTCAACACCGCCTCTCGGTGCGCGGGGAAGAGCGGGTGATCGAAGGCTCATTGATCGACGCGCTGAGGCAAGCCCTCGCGCTCGTCCCGGCGCCGAAGCCGCCGCGCGAGCTGCCGCCCTTCTGCGGCGGCTGGGTCGGCTTCTTCGCCTACGAGTGGTCGAGCGAGCTCGAGCCGCGGGTGCCGCGCGCCAGGCTCGATCCGTGGAACGTGCCCGACGCGACGCTGGACCGCTACGACGACGTGCTCGCCATCGATCACGCGGCGCAGAAGCTCTACGTCATGGCCGCGGCGCCCGACGGAGCGGCCGATTTCGAGGCGGCGCAGGCGCGGATCGACGCCATCGCCGCGGGCGCGTTCTCGGCCCACGAGGACTCGGGTGATCTGGTGCTCGACGGCGAGCCAGTGGGGCGCACCGAGCCGGAGGAGTACCGCGCCGCCGTCGGCTCGTTGCGCGAGGCGATCGCTCACGGGGAGATCTTCCAGGGGGTGAGCTCGCAGCGCTTCGAGCAGCGCTTCTCGGGCGACGTGTTCACGCTCTACCGCGTCCTTCGCCTCGCGAACCCTTCGCCGCACATGTTCTTCTTCGAGGCCGACGGGCTCACGCTTGTAGGATCGTCGCCCGAGCGCCTCGTCTCGGTGCGCGACGGCAAGGTGGAGAACCGGCCCATCGCCGGCACGCGCCCCCGCGGCGCCACGCCCGACGAGGACGAGCGCCTCGCCGAGGAGCTCCTCGGCAGCGCGAAGGAGTGCGCCGAGCACGACATGCTCGTCGATCTCGCGCGCAACGATCTCGGGCGCGTAGCGCGGATCGGGACGGTGCGCGTGCGCGAGCACCGGGCCCTCGAGCGCTTCGCCCGCGTGCAGCACCTCGTCTCGCGCGTAGAGTGCGATCTCGCCGCCGAGAAAGACGCGCTTGACGCGCTCGCGGCCTCGTTCCCCGCGGGGACGGTGACGGGCGCGCCCAAGGTCCGCGCCCAGGAGCTGATCGCCGGGCTGGAGCGCGAGACGCGCGGGCCGTACGCCGGCGCGTTCGGCTACCTCGACGGCGCGGGGAACCTCGACGTCGCGCTGATCATCCGGAGCTTCGCGGTGCGCGACGGCGTCGTCAGCGTGCAGGCCGGGGCCGGCGTGGTCGTAGGCTCCGACCCCGAGGCCGAGCGCCTCGAGACGCTGCACAAAGCGCAGGCGCTCTTCGAAGCCGCGCGGCTCACCAGCACGCCGGCATTTCGTGGCGGCGCCTCGAAGGGCGCCAAGGGAGACGCGCGATGATCCTCCTCATCGACAACTACGACTCGTTCACGTGGAACCTCTACCAAGCGATGGCCGGGCTCGGCGCCGAGGTCACCGTGGTTCGCAACGACGCCATCACGGTGGAGGAGGCCCTCGCCCGCGAGCCCTCGGCGATCGTGCTGAGCCCCGGCCCGGGACGGCCCGAAAACGCGGGAATTTGCCCGGATTTATTGCGACGTTTGCCCGCCGCGATGCCGCTCCTCGGCGTGTGCCTCGGGCACCAGGGCCTGGTCGAGAGCTACGGCGGCGAGCTGGAGATCGATCCCATCCCCACGCACGGCAAGGCGTCGCTCGTTCACCACGACAAGTCGGATCTCTTCACCGATCTGCCGAACCCATTCCCGGCCGGGCGGTATCACTCGCTCCGCGCCAAGCGCGCCTCGCTCCCGACGGAGCTCTTGCTCACGGCGTGGACGTCGGACGGCCTGGTGATGGCGGTGCGCCACGCGAAGCTGCCGCGCTATGGCGTGCAGTTTCACCCCGAGTCGATCCTGACGCCGCAGGGTGAGCGGCTGCTCGCGCGCTTCCTCGAGCGCGCGGGCGAGGCCGTGGTGCGGCGATGAACCTCGCCGACGCTCTCCGGGCGAGCACCGGCGGCGCGCGTCTCTCGCGTGAGCAAGCGCGCTCGGTGTTCGGCGAAGCGCTCGGCGTGGGCGCGGATCCGATCCAGCTCGGCGCGCTCCTCGCGTCGATGGCGACGCGCGGCGAAGACGTTGCGGAGATCGCCGGCGCCGCCGACGCGCTCCGCGCCGCGATGATCCCCTTCAATCACCCGTTCCCCGACGCGATCGACACCTGCGGTACCGGGGGCGACGGGCTCTCGATGTTCAACGTCTCCACGGCGGCGGCGATCGTCGCGGCGGCGGCCGGCGCGCGGGTGATCAAGCACGGCAACCGCGCGGTGTCGTCGCGATCTGGGAGCGCGGATCTGCTCGAAGCGGCGGGGCTCCCGCTCGAGCTCTCGCCCCGCGGCGCGCTCTCGGTGCTGGAGCAGGTGGGGATCACGTTCCTCTTCGCGCCCGCGTATCACCCGGCGCTGCGCGCGGCGGCGCCGGTGCGAAAAGCGCTTGGAATCAGGACGATCTTCAATCTCCTCGGTCCGCTCTGCAATCCGGGCCGGGTGCGCGCGCAGCTCGTCGGCGTCGGCGACGCGCGCCGCGGGGCCGATCTCGCGGCGGTTCTCGCGGCGCTCGGCCTCGATCGCGCCTTCGTCGTTCACGGCGCGGGCGGCGCGGACGAGCTCACGCTCGCAGGCGAAAACCAGATCTGGAGCGCCGGCGCAGGATCATCCGAGGGGTTCCACGCCGAGGCGCTCGGTCTCGCGAGCGCGCCCACGTCGGCGCTCGCGGGCGGCGACGCGGCGCACAACCTCGCGCTGCTCCACCGGATCCTCGGCGGCGAGGCCGGGCCGCTCTTCGACGCCGTGGTGCTCAACGCCGGCGCCGCGCTGGTGGTGGCGTCCCGCGCCGCGAGCGCTCGGGAGGGCTGCGCGATGGCCTGCGAAGCGCTGCTCTCCGGGCGCGCGCGCGCGACATTCGCGGCGTGGATCGACGCGGCCCGCGCCGCAGCGGAGGCACCATGAAGGCGCGTGGAACCAGGCTCGAACCGATCCTCGACAGCGTGCGCGTGCGCCTCGATGCGCGGCGACGAGAGCGTCCTCTCGCCGAGCTGCGGCGCGAGGCGACGCCGGATCCGACGCGCCGCGCGCGCTTCGTCGGCGCGCTGAAGACGTCGGAGCTCGAGGTGATCGCCGAGATCAAGCGCCGCTCTCCCGCGAAGGGCGATCTCGCCGTCGCGGCGGACCCGCTCGATCAGGCGCAGCGCTACGCGCGCGGCGGCGCGGCGGCGCTCTCGGTCCTCACCGAAGAGGATCACTTCCGTGGATCGCCGGACGATCTCGCCCGCGTCGCGCCCGCGGGCCTGCCGCGCCTGCGCAAGGATTTCCTCCTCGACGAGAGCATGGTGATCGAGGGCCTGCTCTGGGGCGCCGACGCGGTCCTGCTGCTCGCGTGCGTGCTCGAGGGGGCTCTGCTGGGCGAGCTCTGCGCGGCGGCGCGAGAGCTCGGCGTCGCCTCGCTCGTCGAGGTCCATGACGACGAAGAGCTCGCGCGCGCCCTCGCGGTGGAGCCGGATCTCGTCGGCATCAACGCGCGTGATCTCACCACGTTCACGATCGATCTCGCGACGGTGGAGCGGCTGCTCCCGCAGGTGCCGGCGCGCTTCGTCCGCGTCGCCGAGAGCGGGATCGCTACGCTTGCGGATCTCCGCCGCGTGCGCGCCGCGGGGGCCGACGCGGCGCTGGTCGGCGAGGCGCTGATGCGCGCGGGCGATCCCGAGGCGACGCTGCGCGGGTGGAAGGAGGCGCTGCGTGCGGGCTGATCTCGCGGCGCTGCGCGTGAAGGTCTGCGGGCTGACCCGCGAGGAGGACGTCGCGGCGGCGATCGCGGCCGGCGCCTCGGCGCTCGGCTTCGTCGAGCACCCGCCCTCGCCGCGCGCGGTGACGCGCGAGCGCGGGCAGGCGCTGATCGCGACGATCGCTGGCCGCGTCGCCTCGGTGGCGGTGCTCGTCGATCGCGATCCCGACTTCGCCGCCGCGTGGATGCGCGCGAGCGGCGCGACGATGGTGCAGCTCTGCGGACGCGAGCGCGCCGAGGCGTGGCGCGGCTTCGAGCACCCGATCCTCCGGCGGGTCGCCGCCGACGAGCGCGCCGAAGAAGAGATCGCCGCGTGGCAGGGGATCGCTCTGGCGATCGTGCTCGATCATCCCTCGGCGCCCGGCGGGACCGGGCTCGGCGTCGACCTCGCGCGCGCGGCGATCCTCGCGCTCAGCGCGCCCTGCCTGCTCGCGGGCGGGCTCGATCAGACCAACGTTCGCGCGCGCGTGTTCGCGGTGCGCCCTGTCGGCGTCGACGCCTCGTCGCGCCTCGAAATGGCCCCTGGAATCAAGGATCCCGCGCGCGTCGCCGCCTTCGTGCGCGCCGCGCGGGAGACGCTGCGGGAGATCGGATCATGAGCCTTTCCGCACCGACTCGCTTTGGCAACTTCGGCGGCGTCTTCGCCCCCGAGACGCTGATGGCTCCGCTCGAAGCGCTGGAGCGCGCGTGGCTCGCGGCGCGCGTGGACCGCGCGTTCACCGACGAGCTCGCCGCGCTGCTGCGCGACTACGCCGGCCGCCCCACGCCGCTCACGCCCGCGCAAAGGCTCTCGCAGGCGATCGGCGTCGAGGTGTGGTTGAAGCGGGAAGACCTGCTCCACACGGGCGCCCACAAGCTCAACAACACGCTGGGCCAGGCGCTCCTCGCGAAGCGGATGGGCAAGACCAAGATCCTCGCCGAGACCGGCGCGGGGCAGCACGGCGTGGCGACGGCGACGGCGTGCGCGCTGCTCGGCCTCGAATGCACCATCTACATGGGCGCCGTCGACGCGGCCCGACAGCGGCCCAACCTGCTGCGAATGGAGCTGCTCGGGGCGCGCGTGATCGAGGTCGAGCACGGCCAGAAGACGCTCAAGGACGCGATCAACGAGGCGATGCGCGCCTGGGTCGCCGATCCGGTCGAGACCCATTACCTCCTCGGCAGCGCGCTCGGCCCGCACCCGTTCCCATCGATCGTGGCGGACTTCCAGCAGGTGATCGGGCACGAGGCGCGCGCGCAGATCCTGGCGCAAGCGGGCGCGCTCCCCGATCTCGCGGTCGCCTGCGTCGGCGGCGGGAGCAACGCGATCGGCCTGTTTCGCGGCTTCGTCGACGACCTCTCGGTGGAGCTCGTCGGCATCGAGGCCGGCGGCGAAGGGATCGAAGGCGGACGCCACGCGGCGCGCTTCGCGGGGGGATCGCCCGGCGTTCTCCACGGCGCGTACACGTACCTGCTCCAGGATGAGAACGGCCTGGTGCGCGAGACCCACAGCGTCTCGGCGGGCCTCGATTACCCGGCCGTCGGGCCCGAGCACGCCGATCTCCACGAGCGCGGGCGCGCGATCTACCCGTACGCGACCGACGTCGAGGCGCTCCGCGGCTTCCGGGCGCTGGCGAAGCTCGAAGGGATCCTCCCCGCGCTGGAGAGCGCGCACGCCGTGGGCTGGGTGCTGAGAGAGAAGGACAAGCTCCGCGGCAAGCGCGTGCTCGTCAACGTCTCGGGCCGCGGCGACAAGGATCTCGACACCCTGCGCGCGGCGCTCGCCCAGGTCGATAAAGCAGGTGCAGCGTGAAGAATCGCCTGGAAACAAGGCTCTCCGCGCTCCGCGTCGCCAGGCGCTGCGGCCTCGCGCCCTACGTCACCGCGGGCGACGGCGGGATGGAGACGACGCTCGCCGTGCTCCGCGGGCTCGATCGCGCCTCGGTGGCGTGCGTCGAGCTTGGGCTCCCGTTCAGCGATCCGATCGCCGACGGCCCCGTGCTCCAGGCCGCGGCCGAGCGCGCGATCGCCGCGGGCGCGAGCTTCGATCGCGTGCTCGATCTGATCGCGCGCTTCCGTCGCGAGCCGCCGATCGGAGAGGTGCCGATCGTGCTCATGGGCTACGCCAACCCGCTGTTGCGGCGCGGGTGGGAGGCCTCGTGCAAGGCGCTCGCCGAGGCCGGCGCCGACGGCGTGCTCGTCGCCGACCTCCCGATCGAAGAGGGCGCGCTGCTCGCCGACGCCGCCGCGCGCGCGGGGATCGCGGCGATCTTCTTCGCCGCGCCCACGACGGGGGACGAGCGCCTCGCCGCCGCGGCGCGGATGAGCCGAGGCTTCCTCTACGCCATCGGTCGCCTCGGCGTCACCGGCGCGCGCGCCGACGTCGATCCTGCGCAGCTCGATTTTCTCGATCGCGTCCGCGCGGCGGCGGGCGATCTCCCGGTCGCGGTCGGCTTCGGCCTCTCCACCGCCGAGCAGGTGCGCGCCGTCGCCGGCCACGCCGATCTCGCCATCGTCGGCAGCGCGATGGTCGATCGCATCCACCGCGCGTTCACCGCGTCCGGCGGCGATCCCGAGGCCGCCGCGCGCGCCGCCGAAGGCTTCGCCCGCGAGCTCACGAAAGGATTGGAGACGTCATGACGCCTGCGTTGAAGAACCAGCTTCGCCACCTCGACTGGGCGATCGTTCAGCTCCTCGACGAGCGCGCCCGCCTCCTCGCCGGCACGGCGCCGGGCGATCCGGCGCGGGCCCCGTCGATCGATGATCTGCTGCGCCGCCACGACGGGCCCTGCTCGCCGTCGGATCTGCGCGAGGTCTTCGCCGTGATCGATCGCGCGACGACGACCGCGGCCGAGGTGGGATCATGATCCTCCGCTTCGTCCGCGGCACGCCGGAGGACGACGTCCAGCGCGTACGCGCCCGCCTCGAGCGCGAAGGCCACCGCACCGTACGATCGCCGGAGCGGGAGCGGCCGATCCTCGCGGTGATCGGCAAGATCAAGCCGGCGACCCTGAGCGAGCTCGAGCGCGATCCAGCGATCGAAGCGCGCGTGCGCTCCGAGATCCCTGACCTCGTCCTCGTCCACCGCGCCTTCCGCGAGGGGCCGACCGTGGCGCGGGTCGGCAGCGTCCGCGTCGGCGGCGACGACGTCGTGGTCATCGCCGGGCCGTGCAGCGTCGAGGGCCGCGAGGCGGTGCTCGAGGTCGCCCACGCGGTGCGCGAAGCGGGCGCCCACATCCTCCGCGGCGGCGCGTACAAGCCGCGCACCAGCCCCTATGCCTTCCAGGGCTTCGGCGTCGAGGGGTTGAGTCAGCTCAAGGCCGCAGGCGAGGCCGTGAAGCTGCCCGTGGTGAGCGAGATCATGGACGCCGCCGATCTGCCGGCGTTCCTCGATCACCACATCGATTGTCTCCAGATCGGCGCGCGAAATATGCAGAACTTCTCGCTCCTCAAGGCCGTCGCCGCCTCGGGGCTGCCGGTGCTCCTGAAGCGCGGCCTCGCCGCGACGGTGGAAGAGTGGCTGTTCGCGGCGGAGTACCTCGCCGCCTTCGGAGCGCGGGAGATCATGCTCTGCGAGCGGGGTATCCGCACCTTCGAGAAGGCCACGCGCAACACGCTGGATCTCACGGTGCTCCCGCTGATGCGCGAGTGGTCGCACCTGCCGATCCTGGTCGATCCCGCGCACGCGGCGGGGATCGCGCGGATCATCCCGCCGCTCTCGCGCGCCTCGATCGCCGCGGGCGCGGACGGGGTCGCCGTCGAAGTTCACCTCGATCCTTCGGTGGCGAGGAGCGATGGTCCTCAAGCGCTGTTGCCCGGGGAGTTCGCGCGGCTCGTGGCTGAAGCGCGGGTGATGGCGGCTGTGACGGGGCGGCGGCTCCACCCGCCGCCGGGCTCTCCCGCCGCGTGAGTGTGAATCAGCGCTCGCTGTCGAGGTGCTTCATCTGATCTGCCCCGTAGCGCGTCCCTGCAAAGGCGCGCGCGGGCACCAGCGCTTCGAGCGCCGTGAGGTCCTCCGGCGAGAGGGGTTTATCGAGCGCGCCGAGCGCGTCTTGCAGCTGCGCGCGCGTCTTGGCGCCCACGACCGGCACCAGCGTCGGCTGCTTGGCCAGCGCCCAGGCGACGGCGAGCTGCCCCGGGGTGAGGCCGCGCTCGGCGGCGAAGCTCCGCAGGTTCTCCACGAGGCCTTCGTTCTGACCGGCGTTGTCTCCGGCGAAGCGCGGCAGGTAGACGCGGAAATCGCCGGCGCCCTGGGGCTTGCTCCCCGTGAGCAGGCCTCGTGAGAAGATGCCATAGAGCGTGGCGCTGATCCCGAGCTCGGCGAGCACCGGGAAGATCTGGTGCTCGGGCTCGCGGCTGGCGATCGAATACTCTATCTGCAGATCAACGATGGGATGCACGCTGTGCGCCCGCCGGATGGTGTCGACGCCGACCTCGGAGAGGCCCACGTGCCGCACGTAGCCCGCCTTCACGAGATCGGCCACGGCGCCGATGGTGTCCTCGATCGGCACGGTCCCGTCGAGGCGCGCGGGGCGGTACACGTCAATCACCTCCACGCCGAGGCGCTTCAGGCTGTAAGCAGCGAAGTTCTTCACGGCGACGGGGCGCCCGTCGAAGCCGAGCCAGCCGCCCTTGGGGTCGCGCAGCGCGCCGAACTTCACGGAGATCTGCACGCGATCCCGGCGCCCGGCGATGGCGCGGCCCACGAGCATCTCGTTGTGGCCCATGCCGTAGAAGTCGCCGGTATCGATCAAGGTCACGCCGGCGTCGATGGCGGCCTGGATGGTGGCGACGCTCTCGTCGTCGTCCGTCTTGCCGTACATGCCCGACATGCCCATGCAGCCGAGGCCCAGGGGGGAAGACGTCCGGCCCCGTCGCGCCCAGCTTCACCGTCTTCGTTTGCGCTTGCTTGTTCATGGTTCGTCTCTCCGTTCGAGCCCGAGATTTACGGATCGCACCCCTCACGTCGAACGAATAAGATGTATGCCATTCATGTTGGGTGCGGCTCTTCTGGCGGACATCAATTCCCCGCTATTTTACCAGTCGGAGGTGGCCGCGCGGCTTGGAAGTCGGCATCGTCGGGGGCACCAGTTCTCCGAAGTATTTCGAGGTGTGATTCCGTTTGTACTCGGCCTGCAG
>Ga0105048_10006524_pt1 | contig 18807 bp, 15 predicted proteins | sample MAT05_FD_78382 | JGI IMG/M metagenome (GOLD analysis project Ga0105048, IMG submission 78382) | Freshwater microbial communities from Lake Fryxell liftoff mats and glacier meltwater in Antarctica - MAT-05 | ecosystem: Environmental > Aquatic > Freshwater > Ice > Liftoff microbial mat | place... | reverse complement strand
GTACTGCCAATCAGCCGCCGGGCCCGGTCATTGCCCAGCATCGACACCCGGCTGACGAAGATGTCGTAGCGCAGCTGCAGCGCGGCATTGTCCGGCGCCTGGACGTCCTTGCGCAGTTGCTCGCGCAGCCGAAGGTATTCCATCTCGACCTGGTAGAGGCTGAGCACCAGGTAATCGTCCTGGACCTGTACCGTGCTGTTGAGCAAGCTGTACTGGCGGGCCTGCACAAAGGCCGCGGCCAGCAGCGTGGCCAGCAGCAGCAGGCCGGTCACGCCGAACCAGGGTGTCAGCCGCGATGGCCCGGCGTCGTGCGCCAGGTCAGCGGACCGCGGCGGGGGGGATTCGGCCGGCGTCACAGCAGCTCGATCGCTTTCAGCTGCCAGGCGCAGCGGCTGTAGAACACCGGGTTGCGCAACTCGGCGTGCTGGTCGAAGGGGTAGATGATGAACAGCGGCCCCTTGTCGCGCACCGCCATCGGCTTGTCGTCCAGCAAGCGGGCCAGCAGCAGGCCGTAGCGCTGGGTATCGGCCAACGGCAGGTCGACGCGGTAGTCGTTCAGGGCCACCGCGCGCAGCTGGCTGCCGTAACCCCCGGCGGCCGCCACCACGTCGCGCAACAGCGGGCCGGTGAACTTGCGGGCCTGCGGGTACCACGGGGTGCGGGCGCTGAAACTGGCCTGCGGCAGGCGTTCGAGCATGGCCATGTCGAACACCGCGGCACTGCCGCGGTTGGTCTCGCGCACTTTGCCGGTCAGCGTGAGCAGCGGCTGGCCCTCGGGTGCGTCCAGCGCCTGGGCGACGAATGGCGCCAGCAGGGGCAGCGGTGCCAGACCCAACAGCGTACGACGGTGCATTTCCAGGTGAACCCGTGGCCTCGTGCCGGGATGGTAACTGCTGTGCCGGGGCCTGGCGGCCGGGCTATGCGCCTGGCAATGGCTGGGGTGCGGGGCGCGCCGGTGCTGCCGATCAGAAGCCCGAACCGGGCGTCAGCAGAAAGGCCGATTCGTCAGGGGTATCGGCCCGGCCCAGCAGCGCGTTGCGGTGCGGAAAGCGGCCAAACCGGGCCACGATGTCGTGGTGGCGCCGGGCCCAGTCGAGCAGGCCGGCGAGCGCCGGCTCGTCCTGCTCGAGCTGGGTGAACAGCTGCACCGAGGTGAGTTGGTGCGACAGGTCCTCGGCATGCTCAAACGCCAGGTAGACAAACTGGCGCTGCACGCCGGTGAGTGAGCGGTCCAGCCCCGAGGCCACCAGCGCCCGGGCGATGTGCAGCGCCTGGGCGTCGCCGGCAAACGCGCGCGCCGTGCCGCGAAAGTGGTTGCGGGTGAACTGGTCCAGCAGGATCAGCCGGGCCAGCGCCGGCAGCGCCTGCAGCGGGCGGTCCAGCCAGTCCTGGGTGAGGTCGGCCTCGCCGCCGGCCAGCGCTTGTTCGATCAGCGGGCCAAAACGGCGGCCGATCTCAGCGTCGAAGGCCGTGTCCTTGCGGAACCAGGCGGTGCGCGTCCGGGCATGGCCCGGATCGTCCGGCGGGCCGAACCAGAAATCCAGCACTTCGAGGGCGGCGGTGTGCATCGGCAGGGTCTCGATCAGGGTGGTCAGGTGGTTCGAGGGTCTTGGCGGTGTCAAACGCTTTCGAGCAGGTCCTGGGTTTCGGGGTGGCGCCGCATGTAGGCCCGCACATAGCTGCAGACCGGGCGCACCCGCCAGCCCAGCACCCGGGCCTGGTCCAGCACCCCCTGCACCAGGGCGGCGGCCAGGCCCTGGCCCTGCAGTGCGGCGGGCACCTCGGTGTGCACGATGTGCATCACCTCGCCCACCAGCCGGTAGTCGGCGACGCAGCGGCCGCCCTCGACGGCGGCTTCAAAACGCTGGGCGGCGCGGTCATGGGTGATGGTCAGAGCGGGCATGGTCAGGCTTTCGCACAAGGTGGGCGGGCGCCGTCAGCGTGCCAGTTGCTGCCACAGGAAGGCAAATTCCAGCGCCAGCATGTCGGCTTTCTGGCGGTTGTCGGCGGCGCCGGCGTGGCCGCCTTCGATGTTCTCGTAGTACAGCGGCGCGTGGCCAAGTTCCGCCATGCGGGCGGCCATCTTGCGGGCGTGGCCGGGGTGTACCCGGTCGTCGCGGGTGGAGGTGGTGAACAGCACCTTGGGCAGGGTCACGCCGGGTTTTACGTTCTGGTACGGGCTGTAGGCGCTGATCCAGGCCCACTCAGCGGGCTTGTCCGGGTCGCCGTACTCGGCCATCCAGGACGCGCCGGCCAGCAGCTTGTGGTAGCGCCGCATGTCCAGCAACGGCACCTGGCAGACCACCGCGGCAAACAGCTCGGGCCGCTGCAGCATCACCGCGCCCACCAGCAGGCCGCCGTTGCTGCCGCCCTGGATGCCCAGGTGCTTGGCGCTGGTGACCTTGCTGGCGATCAGGTCCTCGGCCACGGCGGCAAAGTCGTCGTAGCTGCGCTGCTTGTGGGCCTTGGTTGCGGCCTGGTGCCAGGCCGGGCCAAATTCACCCCCGCCCCGGATGTTGGCCACCTCCAGCACCCCGCCGTGGCCGTACCAGGCGGTGCCGAAGGCGCCCGAGTACCACGGTTTTCTCGATATCTCGAAGCCGCCGTAGCCGGTGAGCACCGTCGGGTTGTTGCCGTCGGCAGTGGCACCCTTGGGCCAGACGATGAAATAGGGCACGCGGGTGCCGTCCTTGGATGTGGCAAAACGCTGCTCCGCCCGCATGCCGCTGGCGTTGAAGTAGGCCGGCAGCGCCTTCAGCGGCGTCAGGCCGTCTTGCTGGGTGTTGCCCAGCAGCAGCGAGTCGGGCGTCAGGAAGTCGGTATAGGTCAGCAGGAAGTCCTCGGCCAGGCTGTCCTGGTGGCTGCTGCCCCGGTCCAGCTCGGGGTCGTGCAGCGCGCTGGCGTGCAAGGTGCCGGGGAAGGGTGTCTTGATCTCGCGCCCGACCCAGCCGCTGCCCTCGGGCCGCCAGGCCTCCAGCTTGCCGGCCACGTTGTCCAGCAGGTTGAGCAGCACCTGCGTGCGGGTGGTGCTGAAACCGGCCAGCGAGCGGGTGGCACTGGGCGTGAACAACGCCTGCAGCGGCGGCATGCCAGCGTTGCGGGTGGCGGCCAGGATCTTGTCGGCGTCACCGACCAGCAGCGAGCCACCGGGCCAGGTGGTGCCGGCCACCGTCCAGGCGCTGCGCAGCTTCACCAGCGCACGCTCGCGCCAGAACTGGATATCGGCGTCGTCCGGCAGGTGGATGGGTTGCAGCCCGTCGCCTACCCGCAGGAACTGCTGCCGGTGGTAGAAATCGGTGGCACGGCTGTAGACGGTGCGCTCGAAACCGGGCGTGGCGTCCACGCTGACGTTGACCGAGACATCCTGCGCCTGGCCCTCGAACACCGTGGTGGCCTGGGCCAGCGGCTGGCCACGCTGCCAGCGCTTGATCAGCCGCGGGTAGCCCGAATCGGTCAGTGAGCCGGGGCCGAAGTCGGTGCCGACGTAGATTGCATCCCCGCTGTGCCAGACCACCCGGCTCTTGGCCTCGGGCAGCGCAAAGCCGCCCTCGACAAAGCGTTTGGCGGCAGTGTCGAACTCGCGCACCAGGTGGGCGTCGGCACCGCCGCGCGACAGGCTCACCAGGCAGCGGGTGTAGGCCGGGCCCAAGCAGGTGGCACCGGCCCAGACCCAGTTTTCACCCTCGGCCTTGGCCAGCGCGTCCAGGTCGATCACCGTGTCCCAGGCTGGATTGGGCTTGCGGTACTCGGCCAGCGTGGTGCGGCGCCACAGGCCGCGCGGGTGATCGGCGTCGCGCCACAGGTTGTAGAACTGCGCGCCGCGCCGGTTGACGTAGGGGATCTTGTCGCGGGAATCCAGGATCGCCCGGAAGCCGTCCCGCATCGCCGCAAAGCGCGGCTGCTGCGCCAGCACGGCGCGCGACTCGGCATTGCGGGCCCGCACCCAGTCCAGCGCACGTTTGTCCTGTACCGCCTCAAGCCACAGGTAGGGGTCGTCGCTGGCGGCGGGCGTCTCAGCGGATGGGGCCGCGGTTGGGGCAGCGGGTGTGGCAGTCAGTGCGGTCATGGGCGTGAGCGCGACCAGCGCGCCGATCAGGGTGCACAACAGGGCGGACTTCATGGCGGACGCCGGGCGGTGTGGGCGTGCGGGCAGGGCGTGCCGCATCAGTTGCCACCGCGCCAAAGCGCCTGGGGCAGCACCTCGACCGTGTGCTTGCCGTCGCTGACATACACATGGCCGTCCTGGATGCTGACCTGCAGCTGCATCGAGCGCTGCGCCATCGCCGCCAGTGCCTGGCTCTGCTCGGACGGCAGCTGCCAGATATCGAGGTTGCGCAGCCGGCTGATCTTGTTGGCGATGCCGGCATACCAGATCGGGGCCGAGTTGCTGTAGCAGTACAGCGTGACGCGCCGGGCGCGGCCGCAGGCCTCGGCCAGCCGGCGCTCCTCGGGCTGGCCCACCTCGACCCAGTGCAGCAGCTGGTCGGACAGGTCTTTTTGCCAGAGGTCGGGCTCGTCGGCATCGGCCATGCCGCGCGCCAGTTGCAGCCCGCCCTGGTGGTCGTCGGCGGGCACGTTCAGCGCAAAGGCCAGCAAACGCGCCATCAATCGCTCTTCGGTCTCGGACGGCTGCAGCGGCAGCGTCAGCAAGTGGTCGCCGTAGACATTGCGGTCCATGTCGGCGATTTGCAGGTGGGCTTTGTAGATCGTGGCTTTGATGGCCATCAGGGGCGTGCTCCGGGCGTGCCGTGGGTGGCAGGTGAACCCACAAGGCAAAGGCGGCACTGTGCCACAGCGCCCGCACAATCGCCGCCAAGGAGCCCCGGAATGCCCGACAACCCCGACATCGACAGGCCCAAGCCGCCGCACCGCGCCGCGGCTGCCCACCCCCTGCCATCGCCCGACAGCGTCGAAGCCCGGCGCTTCGGTCGGCCCTTGACCGGCTGGCGCCTGCGCACCTACACCATCGTCTTCGAGGCCGACACCCGGGCCGGGCGGTGGTTCGACCTGGGCCTGCTGTGGCTGATCGTGGCCAGTGTGGCGGTGGTGATGCTCGACAGCGTGGACAGCATCCACCAGCGCTGGGGTGCCTGGTTCACGGTGCTGGAGTGGGGTTTCACCGCGCTGTTCACGTTGGAGTACCTGCTGCGCCTGACCTGTGTGCGGCATCCGTTGCGCTACGCGCGCAGCCCGTTCGGCATGATCGACCTGCTCGCGATCGTGCCCACCTACCTGGCGCTGCTGGCGCCGGGCCTGCATTCACTGATCGACGTGCGGGTGCTTCGCCTGCTGCGCATCTTCCGCATCCTCAAGCTCACCGCCTACGTCGCCGAGTACGGCGCGCTGGGCCGTGCGCTGGTGGCCAGCCGGCGCAAGATCGCGGTGTTCCTGAGCTTCGTGATGCTGGTGGTGCTGGTGATGGGCACGCTGATGTACGTGGTCGAGGGCCCTGAGCACGGTTTCACCAGCGTGCCGATCTCGGTCTACTGGGCCATCACCACGCTGACCACCGTGGGCTTTGGCGACATCACGCCCAAGACCGACCTGGGCCGGCTGATCGCCAGCATGATGATGCTGCTGGGCTGGGGCACGTTGGCTGTGCCCACCGGCATCGTCAGTGCCGAGTTCACGGCGCAGCGCCTGGGCCAGGCCGAGCCCACCACCCGTACCTGCCAAGCCTGCCTGAGTGAAGGACACCTGCCCCAGGCGCGGTTTTGTCGGGATTGCGGTGCGCCGTTGCCGGCCTACCAGCAACATTGATGGGCCGCCGCCGGCCCGGTGTCGCCGGGCAGGCGTGCAATCCCGGGGTGCACGCCGCGACATCAGCGCCAGAATGGGCGATGCCCGCCGCGCCAGCCCGTTCCGAGCCGGATCCTGATCCTGATCCGCCCGTGCAAGTGGATGCCCAGCGGTCACGCCTGCGGGCCCACACCCGCAGCGCGCCGGCGGCGGTGCTGGCCAATGTGCTGGCGGCCGCTTTGCTGCTGTGGATCTTGGCCGGCGTGGGGGCCATGCCACTGCGCCCGGCCTGGCTGGCTGCGCTGGCGCTGGTGCTGCTGTTGCGCAGTGCGCTGTGGTGGCGTCAGCGACGCGTGCCGGTCGCGCCAGCGGCCCAGGCGGGCTGGATCAACCGCTACCGGGCGGTGATCGGCCTGCACGGGGTGGTCTGGGGTGCCGCTGCCTGGTTGCCCACCGATCTGGGCGATGCGCAGTTGCAGGCGGCGTTGCTGATGTTGCTGCTGGGCCTGACCTTTGGCGCGATGACGCTGACCCTGTTCGACCCGCCCGCAGCGCTGCTGTTTGCGGCCGGCGTTGGCCTGCCCATGGCCTGGCGGCTGCTGACACAGCCTCAGCCACTGCCCGCCGCAACCCGGGTCGCCGGCGGGGTGCTCGCGCTGCTGCTGATCGTGTGGATCGTCGGCGCCCGCCGGGCTGGCCGGGACCGCCTGGCCTGGGCCGCCACCCGCCGCGCCGAGGCGGCCAGTGCAGCCGGCGCCCGCACGGCGCAAGAGCTGTTGCGGCTGATTTTCGAGCATGCCGGCCAGGGCATCTCGGTGTTTGGCCCGGACTTGCGCCTGCGCGCCTGGAACACCCTGGCGCTGGTCAACACCGGCATGTCCGCCGATCAGGTGCGCGTTGGGATGTCGCTGCGCGAAGCCCTGCTCTGCCGGGCACAGCTGGGCGAGTTTGGTACGGTCGACCCGGCGCTGGAGGCCGACCGGCGGCTGGCCTTGCTGGCCAGCAAGCAGGCCGGCGTCACGCGCCAGGTGCGGCAGGACGGCCGCCGCATCGAGATCCACCACAACCCGCTGCCCGACGGTGGCCTGGTGCTGGTGCATGTCGACATCACCGAGCGGCTGGCGTCGCAGGCGGTGCTGGCCGAGCAGCAGCGCATGCTGGCGCTGGTGCTCGAAAACACCGAGCAGGGCTTCTGGTACATCGACAACGACCTGCGCACCACCGATGCCAACCCGGCGATGTGCCGGATGCTGGGCGTCCAGCGGGCCCCGATGATCGGGCGCAGCATCTACGACTTTGTCGACGAGGCCAACGCTGAGATTTTTCGCCTTCATGTGCGGCTGCGAGCCCAGGGCCAGGCCGAGGGCTACGAGATCGCGTTGCAACGGGCCGATGGCAGCCTGGTGCACTGCTTCAACAATGCCACGCCGGTGTTCGACGACCGGGGCCGCAAGACCGGCGCGCTGGGGTTGTTTTTGGACATCAGCGCCCAGAAGCGTGCCGAGCAGCAAATCCGGCGTGCCGGCGACGCGCTGGCGCAAAAATCCCGGGTGCTGGCCGCCACGCTCGACAGCCTGTCGCAGGGCGTGCTCAGTGTGGACGCGCAAGGCCGCTGCAACACCTGGAACCAACGGTTCATCGAGCTGCTGCAGATCCCCGAAGGGCTGATGCAGCAGCATCCCACGCTGGACGAGTTGCGCCAGTTCCAGCTGGTGCACGGCCACTTTGGCGAGCGGCTGGAGCGGCTGGACGAGGCCGGGCGCCGCAACATCCTGGGCTTTGCGCAGGGCGACACCCGCCCCGTGGCGCTGCGCTACCAGCGCACCCGCGGTGACGGCTGCGTGCTGGACGTGGCCTCGCACTTTGCGGCCGACGGCAGCCTGGTGCGCACCTACACCGATGTCACCACGGCGGTGCAGGCGCAGCAGACCCTGCGCGAGAGCGAGATGCGCTTTCGCACCATGGCCGACGGCGCGCCGGCGCTGATCTGGCTGTCCGGTGCAGACGGCCAGCAGGCCTGGTTCAACCAGCGCTGGCTGGACTACACCGGCCGCACGATGGACCAGGCACTGGCCGGGCCCTGGTTGGACCACATCCACGCCCAGGACCTGGCGTTGTGCCGCGACCAGTTTGCGTCGGCATTCGAGCAGCGCCGCCCGTACACGCTGGAGTTTCGCCTGCGGCGCGGCGATGGCCACTGGGGCTGGATCGCCGACCAGGGTATCCCGCGCTTTGCGGCAGATGGTCGTTTCGAGGGTTACATCAGCTACGGCTGGGACATCACCGAGCGCAAGGCGGCCGAGGCCGCACTGCTTGCTGCCAAGGACGACGCTGAAGCTGCGCGTGAGCAGGCCGAGCGCGCCAACCGCGCCAAGTCGGACTTCCTTTCCCGCATGTCGCACGAGCTGCGCACCCCGATGAACGCGATCCTGGGCTTTGGCCAGCTGCTGCAGGCCGACACCGAGCAGCCGCTCGGCCCTGTGCAGCGCCAGCGCGTGACCGAGCTGCTGCGCGGCGGCCACCACCTGCTGGTGCTGATCAACGAGGTGCTCGACATCGCGCTGATCGAGGGCGGCAACCTGCATCTGGCGCTGGCATCGGTGGACGTCAGCGCGCTGGCGCAGGATTGCCTGAGCCTGGTCGAGCCGGTGGCCCTGACGCGTGGCGTGGTGCTGACGATGGCGGTGGCGGTGGCGGATGCGCCCGCCTGCCCGGCCTGGGCCGATGCCACCCGCCTGCGCCAGGTGCTGCTCAACCTGCTGTCGAACGCGATCAAGTTCAACCGTGTCGGCGGACAGGTGCTGCTGGCCTGCCGCCATGACGGCCCGGATGTGCTGATCGAGGTGGCAGACCAGGGCCCGGGCATCGCGCCCGAGCAGATGCCGCTCTTGTTCCAGGCTTTTGAGCGGCTGGGCATGGACGGTGCGATCGAGGGCACCGGCATCGGGCTGGCGTTGAGCCGCCATCTGGTGACGCTGATGCACGGCGAGATCGGCGTGCGCAGCGCACCTGGCGAGGGCAGCGTGTTCTGGGTCCGCCTGCCGGGCAGCGCCCCAGCGTCGGCCGTGCCGCTGCCGCCCGAGGCGGCTGGCGCTGCGGGCGCAAGCCGGCGCCGCCACAGCGTGCTCTACATCGAGGACAACGACGTCAACCAGCTGTTGATGGAGGGCATGCTGGCCCACCGGCCCGGTGTCGATCTGCGACTGGCCAGCCTGCCCGAAGAAGGGCTGGCGCTGGCGGCAGCCCAGCCGCCGGATCTGGTGCTGCTCGACATCTCGCTGCCCGGCATGGATGGCTTCGAGGTGCTGCGCCGCCTGCGCCAGATGCCGGCCCTGGGCGCCGTGCCGGTGATCGCCGTCAGTGCCAACGCGATGCCGGCCGACCTGGAAGACGCACAGCGCGCGGGCTTTGCCGACTACCTGACCAAGCCGGTGCACCTGCCGCGGCTGCTGGACCTGGTGGACCGCGCACTGGCGGCGCTGGACGGTGATCCCCTGGCTTCGCCGCCACCACCGCCACCACCACCACCACCACCCGGGCCGGTCAGCTCGGGGGGTAGGCCAGCCGCACGTAGATCGGCGCAAAGGACTCGGCCTGGGTGATCTCCAGCAGGTGCTCGCGCGACAGCTCCAGCATCGCGATGAAGGTCACCACCAGCACCGGCGTGCCGCGCGTGGTGTCGAACAGTTCGTGGAACTCGGCAAAACGCCGGCCGGCCAGCTTGCGCAGCACGATGGCCATGTGCTCGCGCACCGACAGCTGCTCGCGGCTGATCTGGTGGTGCTGGTTGAGCCTGGCGCGCTTGATGATGTCGGCCCACGCCGATTGCAGGTCGGCCACCGTCACATCCGGCAACCGCGCCTGCAGGCTTTGCTCGATGTGGATCCGGGCCCGCAGAAAGTCGCGCCCGATCACCGGCAACCGGTCGAGCTGGGCGGCGGCCTGCTTGATCTGCTCGTACTCCAGCAGCCGGCGCACCAGCTCGGTCCGGGGGTCGGGGCCTTCGCTGCCGTCGTCGGTCTTCCTGGGCGGCAGCAGCATGCGCGACTTGATCTCGATCAGCATCGCCGCCATCAGCAGGTATTCGCTGGCCAGCTCCAGGTTGTGCTTGCGGATCTGGTCAACGTAGGCCAGGTACTGGCGCGTCACATCGGCCAGCGGGATGTCGAGGATGTTGAAGTTCTGGCGCCGGATCAGGTAGAGCAGCAGGTCGAGCGGGCCCTCGAACGCCTCCAGAAACACCTCCAGCGCATCCGGCGGGATGTAGAGATCGTGCGGCAGGCGGAACAGCGGCTCGCCGTACAGCCGCGCCAGCGCCACCCGGTCGACCGGCAGGGCCTCGGTGTCGGTATCGGTATCGGGCAGGGGCACGGCGCTGCTGTCGCCAGCCGGCTGGGGCGTGCTGGCGCCAGCGTGCGGGTCGGCCGGCAGCATGGTGGGGTTGGGGTGGGGGCCGGCGGCCTGACAAGCGCCCGGAGGGGCGGCCGCAGCCTGATGGCTCAGGGCTTGGCGGGGCGCGAAAAGTACACGTACGGTGACTGCGGCACGGCGGCGTCGTTGAACTCGGACTGGGCGCTGCGGTCAAGCTGCTTGTCCCACAACAGCGCGCGGCCGGCACGCTGTTCGGCTTCCAGCGTCGGCTTTTTGGCTTTCAGTTCGCTGATGAACTGGGTGACGTCGGAGGTGTAGGCTTTCCAGAACAGCGGCATGGCGGGCATCCAGGTCAGGGTCAACCCGACATTTTAGTCGGCTGACGGATTGCAAATCGCTGGCAATTTGCAGGTTTCAAGGGCTGTGCCGTGGCAGGATCAACGGATGTCATCCGAAACCGAGCTCAAGTTCCGCATTCCTGCTGCCCGTCTGGCCGCCGTGCGGCGCGCCGTGGCCACCCGCACTGCGCTGGTCGAGCCGCTGGCGGCGGTCTACCTCGACACACCGGGCGAGCACCTGGCGCGTGCCCGGGTTGCGCTGCGCTTGCGCCGCGAGGGGGCGATCTGGGTGCAGACCCTCAAGGCCGAAGGCGCAGGCGCCATGCACCGGCTGGAGCACAACGTGCCCCTGGGTGCATCGGGCGATGCCGGCGATGCGGGCGGTGCGGGCGATGCGGGCGGTGCGGGCGGTGCGGGCGATGCGGGCGATGCGGCCGATGCCACGCAGGGGCCAGCCCGCGCCGGCCGGCCGGCGCACGATCTGGCCCGCCATGCCGGCACCGAGGCCGGCGCGGTGCTGGCGCGGGTGCTGGCAGAGGCGGGTGATGCGCCGCTGGTCGAGCGTTACGCCACCGAGGTGCAACGCACCCGCCGAACCCTGCGCCACGGCGGCGCGCTGATCGAGCTGGCGCTGGACGAGGGCCGCATCGTTGCGGGGGCGGCGTCCTGCGCGGTCTGCGAGATCGAGTTCGAGCTGCTGAGCGGTCCGCCGCAGGCGCTGTTGGCGGTGGCGTCACGTTGGGTCGATCGCTTCGGCCTGGTGCTGGATGTGCGCAGCAAGAGCGAACGCGGCCACCGGCTGGCCACGGCCCAGGCGACCAGCGCGCCCACCCGGGCACGGCCACTCAAACTGTCGGCCCGCAGTGGGCTCGACACCGTGCTCGCGGCGATGCTGGGCAATACGCTGGGCCAGGTGCTGGCCAACGCCAGTGTGCTGGCGGAGCCCGGCGAGGGGGTGACCGGACCCGCAACGGCCTTGGCGACGCCGGCAACCCGACCCGTGCCGGACCCCGAGTTGCTGCACCAACTGCGGGTCGGCTTGCGCCGGCTGCGCACGGTGCTGACGGTGTTTGCTGCGCAACTGCCGCCGGCGGTGACCGAGCTGGCGCCGGCGCTGGCCACCTTGTTCACCCAGCTCGGCGCGGCGCGCGACCAGGACGCCATGGCCGAGTGGTTGTGGCCCGCCTTGCAGGCGGCAGGTGCACCCCCGCTGCACTTGCCGGCCGACCCGGTCGGCGTCTCGCACGACGTGTTGGCGGGGCTGCTGGCGTCGCCCGCGGTGCAACAGCTGTGGCTGGCCTTGCTGGGTGCAACGCTGCCCGGCGGCCGGGTCGGGCCGCCTGGGCCGGCGCCGGCCCCGGACGCCGCGCCCGCCGCCCGCGGCGCACCCCCGCTGCGTGCGGTGTTGCGCAAGCCGCTGCAGCAACTGCTGCGCCAGGTGCGCCGTGATGCGGCGCGATTCGGCCTGCTGGACGTCGAGGCCCGTCACCGGCTGCGCCGTCGCATCAAGCGCCTGCGTTACGCGGTTGAGCTCAGCGCCTCGCTGTGGCCGGGCAGGCGGCGCGCCCGCTTTTTGCAGGTGTTGCAAAAAGCCCAGACGCCTTTGGGCGAGTTCAACGACAGTGTGGTGGCGCAGGCCTATTGCCAAACGCTGGCCACGTCAGACCCGCAGGCCTGGTTTGCGGTGGGTTGGCTGGCGGCGCACCGGCAGTCGCTGGAGCCACTTTGCACCCGGGCCCTGGCGCGGCTGGCCAAGGCGGGCGGTTTCTGGTGATCTGAGCCACCGCCCCGGCCACCGCCCCGGCCGCTGTCACCGAACCGGTCCTCGGCAAATCAGGGCGGCACCGCCATGGCCAGCACCGCGGCGTCCACCGTGGGCACGATCTGCTCGGCGCCCAGCTCGCCCTCGAAGCCTGATCGGCGTATCAAGCCCAACGGCTGTGGGTTGACGTTGGCCAGCACCAGCGCGATGCCGGCCCGTTTGAAGCTGCGGTGCAGCTGCTGCAAGGCGTCGATGCCCGAGGTGTCGACCGATATCAGGCGGTGCATCTCCAGCACCACGCAGCGGGTGCCGGGCGGCAGTTGTGCCGGCAGCGCCTCGATCTTGCCCACTGCGCCAAAAAACAACGAGCCGAACAACTCGAACACCGCCACGCCCGGCGGCAAGTCGCCCGCCGCGCCGGTGCGGGCCATCGGCTTGACCGAAAACAGCGAGCCCATGCGGACGATGAAAAAGCCGCAGGCCATCAGCAGGCCCATCTCCACTGCCACCGTCAGGTCGAACACCACCGTCAGCAGGAAGGTGCCCAGCAGCGTGGCCCGGTAAGGCAGCAAGAAGTGCCGCAGCCGGGCAAATTCACGCCACTCGCCCATGTTCCAGGCCACGAACAGCAAGATGCCGGCCAGCGCCGCCAGCGGCACATGCAGCGCCAGCGGCGCGGCCACCAGCACGATGGCCAGCAGCGCGCCGGCATGCACGATGCCGGCCACCGGCGAGGTGGCGCCGGCGCGCACATTGGTCACGGTGCGGGCGATGGTGCCGGTGGCCGGGATGCCGCCAAAAAACGGTGTGACCAGGTTGGCGATGCCCTGCGCCATCAGCTCCTGGTTGGGGTCGTGGCGGGCATATTGCGGCGCCATGTTGTCGGCCACCCGGGCGCACAGCAGCGACTCGATCGCGCCCAGCATGGCGAGCGTGAGGGTCGGGATCACCAGCAACTTGACGGTGGCCCAGCTGAACTCGGGCAGGGCAAAGCCTGGCAGCGCCTGCGGGATGCCGCCAAATCGCGAGCCGATCGTTTCCACCGGCAGCTTGAACGTGACCACCGCGGCGGTGGCCAGCACCAGCACGACGATGGTGCCGGGCAGGTGGGCGGCCCAGCGCCGCAGGTGCGGCAGCAGGCCCTGGGGCGCCAGCGGCATGGTGTAGCTCTTGGGCCACAGCACCACCACGCCCAGGCAGGCCAGGCCCATGCCGAAGGCGGTCGGGTTGAAGCTGTCCAGGTGGCTGGCCAGCATCCCGATCTGGCTGAAAAAGTCACCCGGCATCTTGTCGATCTGCAGGCCCATCAGGTCCTTGAGCTGGGACAGCCCGATCAGTACCGCGATGCCGTTGGTGAAGCCGATCACGATCGACACCGGGATGTAGCGCACCAGCGCCCCCAGCTTGAGCCAGCCCATCAAGAACAGCAGCACACCCGACAGCGAGGTGGCGATCAGCAGGTTGGCCAGGCCGTAGCGCTCGACGATGCCGTAGACGATGACGATGAACGCGCCCGCCGGGCCGCCGATCTGCACCTGTGAGCCGCCCAGCGCCGAGATCAGGAAGCCCGCGATGATGGCAGTGAAGATGCCCGCCTCGGGCTTGACGCCCGAGGCAATGGCAAAGGCCATCGCCAGCGGCAGTGCCACGATGCCCACCGTCAGGCCGGCACCCAGGTCGGCGCCTAGACGTTGCCGGTTGTAGCCCGCCAGCGCGTCGAGCAGACGCGGACGAAAGCGGTGAATCGGGAGGGGGAATCGCATGCAGGCTCCAGGCAAGGGACGCGGGTGGCGGGCGAGCGCACCCGAGGTGGGCCGCCATGCTGTATGCGTGCCAGGTAGCGCCTGCGTCTGGACACCTGTGCCACACGGGGGCCGGCGTAGTCTCGATCCTGCATGGCGCGATGATGCCACTGTTGCTTTGCGTAACCGATCGCGGGCGCGTCAGCAATCTTGCGGTGGCGGTCTGGGCGATACGATGCCTGTGGGTCTGAAAGACCCGTCCCCCCCGTCAAAACCGAGTGGTAGCCAGCGCATGTTGAACACAGTGATGGTGATCGACGACAGCGAGACCGACTTGCTGTTTGCCCGCATCGTGCTGGAGCGCGCTTGTGTGGCGCACCGGCTGCTGCTGTTGGAATCGGCGCAAGAGGCGCTGCAGTTGCTGGTCGGCCCGCCGGCCTTTGCCGTCGACCTGATCTTGCTCGACATCAACATGCCGGGCATGAACGGCTTCGAGTTCCTCACCGCCTATGCTCGGCAGTGCGCCCGCCCGGTGCCTGTGGTGATGCTCAGCTCGTCGCCCGACCCGGCCGACCGGGAGCGGGCCTGTCGCCATGGTTTTGTGCGCGACTTCCTGACCAAACCGCTGAGCCCGGCCGCCGCCGCCCGCCTGGCTGACCGCGTGCCGGCCTGATTGCGGCCCGGGCGGCCTGGCGTCAGGCGCCTGATCCAGCCGCTGCCGTGATCATCCGACCCCAGGACACCCAGCCTGCGCCGCTGGATGCGCTGACGCGGCGCCTGCCGCAGCCGCCAAGGCCGCCCTGGCCCCAGGCGCTGCTGCCACCTTGGCCGGTGCTGGGGTTGCTGTCGGGGGCGACGCTGGGGCTGTCGCTGTTGTCGCTGGCCGGGTCGACCCCGCCGGGGCTGCTCAGCACGGTGGGTCTGGCCAACGCGGCGGCCATCGTGGCCCTGGCGCGCTCACCGCGCTGGCACTGGCCGGCCCTGCTGGCGCTGGTGGCTGCAGTCAAGCTGTTGCTGCTGGCGGGACTGGCGCAACGGCCCGGGCTGGGGCTGGCGGCCGGACTGGCGTCGGCGCTGCCCGGGGTGGACGGTGCGGCTGCGGGCACTGGCAAGGTGTGGTTGTTGGCGCTGGCCTGCCTGCCGGCACACGGCGCGGAGATCCTGCTGGGCGCCTGGGCGCTGCAGCGCGAGGGGCTGGAGTCGTCAACCTTGCGCTCGCCGGCCACCCTGCTGCGGGTGCTGGTGCTGGGTGCCGTGCTGCCGCAGGCCCTGGCGGCCGGGCTGGCAGCGGGGGGTGTGGCGCTGCTCGGGCTGGGGCCGGCCGGCCCGGTGGCGCTGGCCTGGTTCAAGGCCGCGGCGCTGGGCGCCGTGTCGGTCTTGCCGGCAGCGCTGTTGCTGACCGGTCAGCCCCGGCAGCAGTTGCGGCTGGCGCTGGCCGATGTCCGGTTCTGGGTGCTGGCGCCGCTGGCAGTGGCGCTCACGCTGCTGTGCCTGGCATGGCTGCCGTACCCGTTTGTCTTGCTGACGCTGCCGCTGCTCGTCGGGGCGGTGTGGCTCGACCTGGTGGCGGTGGCGCTGCTGACGCTGGCGGTGTCGGTCACGGTGATGCTGGCGCTGGGCGCGCACGGCACGGTGTTCTGGCCGGTCCAGCCCGTGGGTGTCAGCGCCGTCTGGCTGTCTGCGGTGACCGGCCTGGCGACGGCCGCATCCCTGCTGCCGGCGCTGGTGCTGGCCGCAGCGCTTGCCCAATTGCGTGACAGCCAGGCCCGGCTGCTGGACCGCAAGGACGCGCTCAAGCAGGACAACGCGGCACTGCAACTGTTTGTGCATGCAGCGTCACACGATCTGCGTGAACCGATCAACACCATCGCGCAGTTCAGCAGCCTGATCGCGCAGGACCACAGCGCTGCACTGCCGCCCGACGTCGGACGCTACCTGGCCCTGGTGCAGTTGGAGGCCGGGCGTCTGCGGCACCTGCTGGACGACGTGTTGCGTTACGCCCAGGTGCGGGGCAGCGATCTGCCGGCGCCGCAGCCGGTGGACCTGGTGCGGGTTGCCGACCAGGTGCGGCGGGCGTTGGCACCGCGCCTGGCGGCGGCGTCAGCGCGCTTGAGCCTGCCGCCCCTGTCAGTGCCGGTGCAGGTACGTGGCCATGCCAGCCTGCTGTCCTTGCTGCTGCACCACTTGCTGGACAACGCATTGAAGTTTGTCGCCCCCGGCCAGGTGGCCGAGATCGAGGTGACGGTGCACCAGCACGCCGGCAGCGCCTGGCTCACGGTGGCCGACCGCGGCATCGGCATCTCGCCCGAGCAGCAGGCGCGCCTGTTCGCGCCCTTCCAGCGCCTGCACCTGCGACGCGACTACGCGGGCACCGGTCTGGGTCTGGCGCTGTGCCGGCAAATTGCCCAATCCCAGGGTGGTGAGATCAGCGTGCAGTCGGCGTTGGGTGACGGTGCCCGGTTCACGGTGCGCCTGCCGCTGTGGGCCGGCCCGGCGGGCGCGCGGCCGTCAGGGCTGGATGCGGCCGGCGATCCGCGGATCGGGTGACAGCGGGTTCCAGATCGGCGTGAAGCCAAACGGCGGCTGGGCCGGCGCGCTGCCGGCTGGGGGCTGCAGGTTCACCCGCACCCGCACCGCATGCACCCGCGGCTCGCCAAACACCTGCAGCCGCCACAAGTTGGCAATTGTCCGGCCTTGCCGGTTCAAGAACGGCCGGTCCACCGTGTAACGGTGTGCGTCGCCGTGGATCAGCAGCACCGGGAAGGGCGCGGCGTCGGCCAGCGGCAGCAGGGTCTGGCCCATGCTGAGGGCAAAGCCCTGGCGTACCTCACCGCGTGACGGCCAGTTGTCGTCGTCCGCGACCAGGGTTTCGGCCTGGGTCACCAGCACCAGGGCGGCGGCGCCTTGCTGGCGGGCGGCAGCAAAGGCGGCGCTGATCCAGGCCGCGTTGGCCGCCTCACGCCCGGCGGCCTCGGCGCGCTGCGGGGCACTGGCGGCGTCCAGGCCGTTGTTCGGCCCCACGGTGTGGAAGGTGGCGAACATCACCGACCCTGGCCCGGGTGCGCTGGACCAGCGCAGGTTCTCGACCTGCCGGGCAAACGCCGGCATCACGTCCGCTTGGCGCAGCACCGCGATCGGCTGCTGGCCCAGCGATTGCGGCGCGGCAAAAAAATGCTGGCGCAGCGCCTGCAGGCGCTCCAGCGGGTCGTCGCCACGGCGCTGGCAATCGAACCAGTCGTTGTCGCCCGGGGTGTAGACCAACGCGCTGGCAAACAGCTGGAAGTTCTGCCGCTGCAGGCGGTACTGGGCGTTGCTGCAGTCGGCCAGGCCGGACTTGAAGTCGCCCACATGCAGCGTCAACGGCAGATTCAGTGCGTTGACCTGCCCGATCAGGTGGCGGTAGGCGGCGCCTGCCGTGGCATCGGTGCCGTAGGGCATGTCGCCGAGCGCAACAAACTCGAAGCCGCCGCCTGCCGGCGGGGTGGCGATGGCCGTGGCGGTGGCCGTGGCCGTGGCCGTGGCCGTGGCCGTGGCCGTGGCCGTGGCGGCAGCCTTGGGTGATGTCGGCCCGTGCTGCGGGGCCCGGGGCGTCTGCAAACCGGGCCAGGCCAGCCATCCGCCCAGCGCCGCCATCCCGCCCAGCGCCGCCAACACGGCCAACGCCGCCTGGCGCCGGCTCACCGCACCCGCATGCCGGGCTGGGCGCCCGGTCCGGGCTCCAGCACGAAGATGCCGGGCTGGGTCTTGCCGTCGGCATGGCTGGCGGCCAGTACCATGCCTTCACTGAGTCCGAACTTCATCTTGCGGGGCGCCAGGTTGGCCACCATCACGGTGAGCTTGCCGACCAGTTGCTCGGGCGCATAGGCGCTGCTGATGCCGGAAAAGACGTTGCGGGTGCGCCCCTCGCCCAGGTCCAGCGTCAGGCGCAGCAGCTTGCTGCTGCCGTCCACCCGTTCGGCATTGACGATCCGGGCCACCCGCAGGTCCACCGCGTTGAAGGCATCGATGCCGATCTCGTCTGCAACCGCCTCACCGCCGGGCAGCACCGCGGCGGCGGCTTGGGGTTGGGGCGGCTCGGGCGGCGCCAGCAGCAGGTCCAGCTTGGCGGCGTCCACCCGCTGCATCAGGTGCTGGTAGTGGGAAATAGTGTGGTGGCCCAGCGCACGCTCGGCGTCGGCAAACTGCAGCGGCGCGACCTGCAAAAACGCCTCCACCTGGATGGCCAGCGCCGGCAGGATGGGTTTGAGGTAGATCGTCAGCAGGCGAAAGGCCTCGATGCAGACCGAGCAGACATCGTGCAGCGCGGCCAGCTTGGCGGCGTCGTCTCCGGCCTGCTTGGCCAGCTCCCACGGCTTGTGCTGGTCGACATAGGCGTTGACCCGGTCGGCCAGCGCCATGATCTCGCGCACCGCCTTGCCGAACTCGCGGGTCTCGTACAGGTTCTCGACCGTCGCGCGGTGGGCACGCAGGCCGTCCAGCAGCACCCGGCCTTCCACGCCCAGGTCGGCCGATAGCCGGCCCTCGAAGCGCTTGGCCAAAAACCCCGCGGCCCGGCTGGCGATATTGATGTACTTGCCCACCAGATCGCTGTTGACGCGGGCCATGAAGTCTTCGGCATTGAAGTCGATGTCCTCGACATGGGCGTTGAGCTTGGCGGCCAGGTAGTAGCGCAGCCATTCCGGGTCCATGCCGAGCGCCAGGTATTTCAGCGGGCTGATGCCGGTGCCCCGACTTTTGCTCATTTTTTCGCCATTGTTGACGGTCAGGAAACCGTGCACAAACACGTTGTCCGGCGTTTTGCGGCCGCTGAAATGCAGCGTGGCGGGCCAGAACAAAGTGTGGAAGGTGACGATGT
>Ga0105048_10006521_pt1 | contig 18810 bp, 15 predicted proteins | sample MAT05_FD_78382 | JGI IMG/M metagenome (GOLD analysis project Ga0105048, IMG submission 78382) | Freshwater microbial communities from Lake Fryxell liftoff mats and glacier meltwater in Antarctica - MAT-05 | ecosystem: Environmental > Aquatic > Freshwater > Ice > Liftoff microbial mat | place... | reverse complement strand
GCGGTGAGCTCGCGCAGGATGAGCTTGAACCAGAGCTCGTAGACCTGGTGAACGACGATGAAGAGCGCCTCGTCGTTGCCGACCTTGCTCTCGTCGGCGTCGAAGCCGCCCTGGAGCGAGAGGAGCTCCTCGACGTGGATGTACTCCCAGTAGTTCATCAGGTCCTGTAATCGCCGGTCGACACGCTCAATCCACCTATGGCAATGGGCGCGCTGAGTCTACTTCCCTCGACGGAAAAGCGAAGCGCGCGGGGTGACCGTACCGTAACGTCGCCTGTACGCGCCGTGGGTGATCAGCGCGGCGCCGGGGCTTCGCCGGTGGGCTTCGTCTGGAAGCGGTCGACCCCATCGGGGCCGAACTCGAGCGGGGAGGCGTAGCTCTTCAGCGCGGCGCGCTCGAGGCTCGCCCCGCTCGCGGCTTCGAGCATGACGACGCCGACGCCGGAGCAGAAGGTGGTCGCGTACTTCACCGGGCGATCGCCGAGGCGCTCTTCGAGGGTCTGCACGCAGCCGTCAAAATGGCCCGCGGGCACGTCGACCGAGGCGGCGATCGAGAGGACGCGCGTGGTCCCGCCGTGCTCGCCGCGCCACGTCGTCCCGATCGCGAGGGGCTGCTTGAGGACGTAGGTCGGGGTGCCGTCGACGAGGACGGTGATGCCGTCCGGCGCGTACTCGAAGCGCTTGGATCCGGTGGGGAAGAGGAGCTGCCCGCCGCGCTCGCTCGTGCGCCCGGCGCGGGCGATGAGGAGGCCGACCTCGCCCATCTCGTTCTCGGTGACGTAGTGGTAGATCATGCCGTCGACGAGCGGGAAATAGCGCTCCAGCGCGGTGCCCGAGGCGACGTCTTTCTTCACGCCCTCGGCGGGCGCGAGCCACGCCGGAGGCGCCCCGGGCGCGCTGCCGCAAGCGGCGAGCGCGACGAGGAGAGCGATCAGGAGCAGGGCGCGGCGCATGGATTCACGGGGCCCCGTGCGGGTGGGTCCAGTACCAGAACGCGAGGAACGCGAGGAGCAGCGCCGCGCCCGCGAGGAGGTACACGGCGATGGGATCGGGCTCGAGGCGCTTCAGCAGCTCGCGCGCGGCCTTGCGCACGGCGACGCTCTCGGTCTGCTGCACGAGCGCGGGCGCCTCGCGGCGAACGCGGGCGTAGTCGCCCTGCTCGAAGGCCGCGACGAGGGCGGTGAGCGTCGGATCGTCCGGGAAACCAAGGGCGAACGCGGGCACGTCGTCCCGCCGTGTCGGCGCCTCGTCGACGACGATCTCGTCGCCGGCGATCGTGGGGCGCTTCTTCTTGCGCTTGCGCCGCGCCGGGCGCGCTTCGGCTTCGACGTGCGCCGGCGACGCGTCGTCAGCGGCCTCGCCGTCGCCTTCGGCCTCCGCGGGCCGGGGAGCCTCCTCCTCCGGCGCGTCGGCGCTCACGCTGCCTTCTCGTCTTCGCCTTCGGGCGCGGCGACCTCAGGCTTGCGGGCGCCGACTTCTTCTTCGAACCGCGCGTTGCGCTCGTTCTGCGTCATCGCTTCGGGCGAGTCGCCCTTGAAGATGTGGATGGCGTCGTAGGGGCAGTCGAGCTCGCACAAGGTGCAGCCGACGCACTTCTTGGCGATGACCTCCGACACGGGGAAGTGATGGCTGCCAGCGAGCGACACCATCTCCAGCGCGTCGAACGGGCAGGCCCACACGCACCACTCGCAGCCGACGCACGACTGGAGGTCGACGTAGGCCTTGGGGCGGGCGACAGGCTTCAACATCTCGCAGAGGTTGCCCTGGTCGTCGTAGATGGCCTCGTCCGGGCACACGACGCCGCAGGAGCCGCAGTTGATGCAGAGCTCGGGGTCGATGACGTGAAGGAGCTTGCGATCGCCAGTGATCGCGTCGGTAGGGCAGCGCTTGATGCACGCCGTACAGCCGGTGCAGTTCTCGGTGATGATGAAGGGCATCGTCGGGGACCCAGTGGAGAAGGGAGGCGAGGCTAGCGCAAGGCCTCCGCGGGCGCCTCAGTCAATTTGTTCCACCAGGGTATTTGCCGCATGGAGAGCGGTCAAGACGCGCGCGGCGAAGCTTTTTCGCGAGCTTTACGGCGTCGGCGTGGGGTCGGGGCGAGCGCGCCAGGGGATCGATTTGCCTTGCTCTTCCACGGTGCACTTGAGGCCTTCACAGGCGGTGAGGTACGTCGCGTGTTGGCCGCAGCCGACGGCGTCGAAGCGACCTCCAAACTGCTGGGTGATGCGGATCTGATCCTGGGCGCAGTCGAAATCTTTCTCGGCCTGGACGCGCACGCCGGGGATCGCGTTCGCGCTCGCCCCGCTGGTGGTAAAGCAGCCCGAAGCGAGCAGCCCGACGGCGATGGCGGCGATGTGAGCGAAGCGCATGGAGATATGAACGGCGCACGGGCGCGCCGTGTCAAGCGATCGGGGAGGGCGGCGCAGCACGAAGAACGACGCCGGGCGCGCCGGCGCTCTCGCTAGGCCAGCGCAGTGAGGAGCGCGGGCGGCTCTTCGGCGATCCATTCGCGGGCGAAGGCGATGGTGCGCGCGTTCTCGGGGACGCGCTCCAGGAAGCTCTTGCGCAGGATCGGATCGCGGATCTTCGCGGCGCGTTCGAGGAGGTGAACGCGGGCGTCGAGGATCGCCGCGGCGGCGCGGGGATCGGCCGCGGCGTGGAGGGCCTCGGCGTAGACGAGGCGCACCAGCGCTTCCCCTTCTTCGAGGGTGCCGAGGGTGGCGAGCAGAGCGATGGCCTCGCGCGCGGCGGCGAGCGCGCCCTCAGTGTCGCCGCGGCCAAGCTGGACCTCGGCCAGCGTCGCCAGCGCGTGGGCGCGGAGCGGAGGCGATGGATCGACGGCGAGCGCGGCGCGGGCCTCGCGCTCGGCGGCCTCGAGATCGCCCGCCATGCCCAGCATCGACGCCAGGTAGATCCGCGCGCCGGCTTCCATGCGGCGGTGCCCCTGCGCGCGGAAGGCCTCCACCGCCTCGACGGCGAAGGCGCGCGCCTCGTCCCAGCGCCCCTGCCCCGCGAGGGCCATCCCGAGGTTCTCCTTGGCGGTGGGACTGACGCCGCTGAGCCCCAGGCGATCGGCCTCGATCAAGGCTTCTCGCAGCGTGCGCTCCGCCTCGGCGTAGGCGCCGAACTGAAGGTGGGCGTAGCCGACGCTGACGCGGAAGTTGCAGGTGGCGCGCACGTCGCCGGCGCTTTCGAAGCACGTCAACACCTCGGAGATGAGGCGAAGGAACTCGCCCAGATCGCCGAGGACCAAGGCGCGGCGCGCGTGGGCGTTCTGGGTGCGCGCCAGGACTGCTGGATCCCGGAGCTGATACGCCGTCTCGAGGACCGTGATGTCGGCGAGCGCGGCGTCCGCGAGGTCGTACTGCCCGACCTGTAGCAGCTCGGAGACGACGCGCGTCAAGACCAGGACCTTGAGCTCGACGCTCTCGGCCTCGTTGGGCTGAAGGCGCACGAGGTCGGTGAGCTTCTTGACCCGCTCCAGTTGACCGAGCCTTCCGCTCGCCGAGAGCGCCAGCCGGGCGCCGTCGAACCAGGGCCGGCTCCCGCTCGGGAGCGCCGCGAGAGCCTCGAGCGCAGAGCTTTGGGCCTCGTTGAACTTGCCGCGCCAGAGCTGCGCCTCGGCGAGCAACAGGTGGAGCGCGCCGGCCGTCGGAACGTCCACCAGGACAGCTGACGCCGGTGGCGGCTCGCGCGAGTCAGGCTCGGACCCCCTCCAACGATCGTTCTGAAGCCGGATTTCCAGCGTTTGATGCGACGATTCTGGATCCGCCGTGGAGGCGTTCACGAGGCAAGCGAGGCCTCGGTGGGCGCGGGCGAGGACGGCCTCGAGATCATGGCCTTCGAGGGCATCCTCCGCGGCGCGACGATACCAACCTGCGGCTCGTCCGGGGAGGTTGCCGCGCTCGAGGTGCTCGGCGAGCATCATCGCGTCACGCTCGTCGAGGCGCTCCAGCCAGCGGCCGGCGAGGCGATGACCGAGGGTCCGATCGCTCTCGGTCAGCATCGTGTAGGCGGCGTCGCGAAAGAGCGCGTGACGGAAGGCGTACTCGACCTCGCCGGGAAAACGGCCTTCGCCCGAGCGGGTGATCACCTCGCGCTCTTCGAGCGTCGCGAGCCACGCGGCCGCGCTGCTCGCCGGCTGCGATCCGCCGAGCAACGCAGCCACGCCGCCGGACCAGAACGTCTGGCCGAAGACGCTCGCCGCGCGCAGGAGCCGCCGCGCTTCGGACTCGAGGCCTTCGAGGCGCGCTTGCACCATCGCCAGCACCGTCTGCGGCAGCTCGGCGCCCTTGCCCGAGGCGGCGGCGCGCACCAGCTCTTCCAGGTAAAACGCGTTGCCTTCGGCGCGCTCCAGCACCTTGGCGACGATCGCGTCGTCCGCGCCCGCGCCGAGGATTTGACGGACGAGGCGCTCGCTCGCTCGCCGCGTCAGCGCGACGAGGCGGATCTCCTGGAGGCCGCGCTCGGCCCAGAGCTTGGGGAAGATCTGGTGGACCTCGGTCCGCGCGAGCGCGATGACGAACAGGGGCTGCTCGGCGAGCCGGCGCAGCGCGGCGTCCACGAGCTTGACGGTGGGCAGGTCGCCCCAGTGCAGGTCTTCGAGCACGAGCACCACCGGCTGCGCTGAGCACTCGGCGGAGAGGAAATCCTCCCAGGCGCGGCGCATTTGGTCGCCCATGAGCATGGCGTCGTGGCGTGCGGCGCGGAGCTGGACGCTGCCTTCGTCGGGGAACGGCGTGCCAGCGATCTCGCCGAGGAACTCGGCGACGCGGCCGACGTCGCTCGCGGGCACGTGGCGCGCGACGCGAGCGCGGAGCTTCTTCTGGCGCGTGCCGAGCGGCTCGCCGGCCTGGATGCCAGCCGCGCCGTGGAGCGCCTCGGCGAGCAGCCCGAAGGCCGATCCAGCGCGGATCGCGTCGCCGCGCGCGATCCAGATCTGGGCCGCGGCCTGACGCTTTGGAGAGTGCACGAACTCGTCGCGGATGCGCGATTTGCCGATGCCCGGCGCGCCGGTGACGAGCACGACGCGGGCGACGCTCTCCTCGACGCACTCGCCGAACACGCCGTCGAGCAGGGCGATCTCGCGGTCGCGGCCCACGCAGGCCGTGGGCTTGCCGAGCACGGTGCGCGACACCTCGTGGACCGCGCGCTCGCCGCGGAGCTCGAGCCCGTTCGCGTCGCCGCCGATCTCGAACCGCGCGCCGAGCAGGCCCGCGGTGGCCTCGTCGATGGAGATCGGCGCGACCCGCCTCCTGTCGAGCAAGATCGCGGCGGGGCCCGAGGCGCGCCGCGCGTAGAGCATCCGCGTCGCGCGATCGATCGCCTCGCCCACGGGGAGCCTGCCGGCGACCTCGCCTCGGCCGGTGGCCAGCGCCATCAGCCGATCGGGGATCGCCGCGCGCGCCGCGATCGCGCAGAGCGCCGCCTGCGCGGCCTGATCGGTGGCGATCCCCGTCCCGGAGATCGTGGCCACGATCGAGCCGCCGGGGAGCACTTCGAGCCGGCCGCCGTGGGCCTCGACCGCCGCGCGCAGCGTGGCGAGGTCGCCCACCGGGTCGGCCGAGGTCATCGTCGCCGCCGTCGCCGAGCTGGGCGAGAACAGGTCCTCCCCGCCGATCATCACCACGCTGAGCAGCCGCTGCTCCCGCCGCGTGATCGCCTCGGGGAGCGCACTCGGGATCGAGCGAAACGCGCCCTCCATCGAGCCGAGCGCGGCGATCTCCGCCGCCACCGCGGCCCCATCGCGCGGCCTTTCGTCCGGCTCTTTCGCCATCATGCGCGAGACGAGATCGTCGAGCTGCCTCGGCACCCCGGGCGCCAGGGTGCGCACGCGCGGCGTCTCGTCGAGGAGGATCTTGGCGAGCAGCGCCATCACGTGCTCGCCCACGAACGCCGGCTTGCCGGTGAGGCATTCGAAGAGCACGCACCCCAGCGCGAAGACGTCGGTGCGCGCGTCGAGATCGGGATCGCCGCGCGCTTGCTCGGGGGCCATGTACCCGGGCGTGCCCATCATCATCCCGGTGGCGGTCCGGGTGCGCAGATCGTGGCCGAAGTGGGCGATGCCAAAATCGAGGATCTTGCAGCGCTCGACCTCGCCGCCGGGCAGGTAGAGGTTGCCCGGCTTGATGTCGCGATGAACGACGCCGCGCTCGTGCGCCGCGGCGAGCGACTCGGCGACGCAGCGGGTGAGCGCCACAGCGTGCGCGATCGAGAGCGGCCCGCGATCGAGGCGGTCCGCGAGCTCTTCGCCCTCGAGCCATTCCATGACGAGGTAGCGCTCGCCGCTCGGCGTCGCGCCGTGGGCGACGTAGCGAACGATGCCCGGGTGTCGGAGGTTGGAAAGCGCCTCGGCCTCTCGCCGGAACCGCGCGCCGTCGAGGGCGCGGTTGCCCTGGAGGACCTTGACCGCGACCTGGTCGCCGGTGAGCCGATCTTGCGCGCGGTACACGTCCCCCATCCCGCCCGAGCGAGTGAGGCCGGCGACCTCGAATCGCTCGGCGATCAGGGTCCCGGGCTGCATGTCGCGACGACCGACGCTCGGCGCACGGGAGGCCTCCCGGCGAGAGCGGATTTCAAGCGCGAAGTACTACAGGCTGCCACGACTGCCCTTGATTCTCTCGATTGAGCGCGCCGCGGCCCGCCGGGACGACCAGGCCAGGTAGTACGACATGCCACCCCAAGCTGGCAATCACGTCCGGATGTCCAGTGACGCTTGGAGAAAACGTCGAAAACTCGACGCCGGCATCAAGTTGCCAACCTTTCGTGAATGCTCGACGATGCATTTCCGAAAGTTTCCTGCAGCTCCCGCGTCTATGGGTTCTGCAGGTTGAAAATGTGCACCCATACGGGAGAGAGGTCCGAGAACGTGAGCGATCATTCGTCGAACAACAGCACGCTAAGGAGCAGGAGGCGGACGTTGGCGTCGCGCCTCCTTTTCATTGTGGGGGTCGCAGGCGCCGCGTTCCTCGGGGCTTCGACGCACGAAGCCGCTGCGCAGCACACGGTGTCCCAGATCGATACCGTGAGTTACTCGGTCTCCGTCAGCGCGATTCCCCTCACGAGGACCAGGCAGTACCAGGCGACGAAGCCCGGCTCGGCGACGTTCACGGTGGTCTCGAAGCTGCCGTACACCATTGATCGGAACCACCCGTGGACGCTGACGCTCCACAACCCGCCCGATTACAAAGTGGGGTACGTCAAGACCGTCTACAACCGCGCCGACGCGATGGTGACCGACGGCTCGGTGACGTTCAGCGTCCCGTTCCTCGCGCTCGAGGCGGGTCGCGGCATCATCGAGGGCGTCATCGACGTCCGCACCTGCAGCGCCCCTGGCAAATGCAGCGGGAAGTCGGAGCAGGTCGCGCTGGAGATCGACATCGTCGCCGCTCCGACCCCCGACGGGCCGACCCGGTGACCGACCTCTCCCGTCAGAACTGGAAGTAGACGAATGGTACCGCGGTGGTGCTCGCCGCTTCGTGCAGCACCACCGCGACCAGGAAGAGCAGCGCGCCCTGGGCCGGCGCGGGCAGCTCGGTGAAGCGCGCTCGCAGCGCGCTGTACGCGCCCTCCGGCACATAGTGCGACGCGAGCGCGACGCCGAGCAGCCCAAGCACCAGCGGCGGCAAGTTGGGGTGAAACGTCGTCCCCAGCGCGAGCTGCCGGAGGATCTGCCACGCGTCCGCGAAGGTGCGCGCGCGGAAGAAGATCCACGCGAGGCAGACGTAGTGGAACGTCGCGACGACGCGAAACGCCTTTGCCCAGGGGCGATCGGTCTTCGGTTGCCGGAAGGGCGACCGCTGGTAGGCCCGCGTCACGACGAGGCCGAGCCCGTGAAGGAAGCCCCAGAACACGAACGTCCACGAGGCGCCGTGCCAGAGGCCGCCGAGGAGCATCGTCAACATCAGGTTGCGGTACGTCTTCCACCCCGCGCCGCGGTTTCCGCCGAGCGGGATGTAGAGGTAGTCGCGCAGCCAGGTCGAGAGCGAGATGTGCCAGCGCCGCCAGAAATCGGCGAGGTCTTCCGCCTTGTAGGGCGCGTCGAAATTCTTCGGAAAGCGCACGCCGAGGAGCAGCGCCGAGCCGATGGCGATGTCGGTGTACCCCGAGAAATCGCAGTAGATCTGCGCTGCGTAGCCGTACACCGCGGCCAGCACCTCGAGGGATGAGAAGCTCGTCGGGCGCTCGAAGACGCGGTCGACCAGGTTCTGCGCGAGCTGGTCGGAGAGGACGAGCTTCTTCACCAGACCGACGGCGATGAGGAAGAGCGCCTCGCCGCCATCCTCGCGCGTGAGCACGGGGCGCCGCTCGAGCTGAGGGAGCAAGTCGCGCGGGCGGACGATCGGGCCGGCGACGAGGTGGGGGAAGAACGAGACGAAGAGCAGGTAGCGGAAGTAGCTGCGGTGAGGCTTGAGCTCGCCGCGGTAGACGTCGATGACGTAGCTCATCGATTCGAAGGTGAAGAACGAGATGCCGACCGGCGGGAGGAGGACGCGGAAGGCGCTGACGCTGGGCGGCGCCCCACCTTGCGCGAGCGCGAGCAGGAGGCGCACGTTCTCCGAGGCGAAGTTCCAGTACTTGAAGAAGCCCAGGAACCCGAGGTTGAGCGCGACCGTGATCAGCAGCAGGGCCCGCTTCGCGGTGGGGCGCTTCTCGCGATCGACGGCCCGCGCCAGGAAGAAATCGACCGTGGACGAGCCGAAGATGAGCGGGAGGTAGCGCCAGTCCCACGCGGCGTAGAAGCCGTAGCTCAACACCAGCAGGAAGATCAGGCGCGGCCAGGCGTTGAACGCCCGCCCCGGACCTTCATCGGACGGCCGGGACCGGCCTGGGACGAGGCAAAGCGCCCAGGAGCCGAGAAATGCGATGGCGAAGAAGACCGCGTATTTGAGGGTGGTGAAGAGCACGAAGACCGTAGCGGTGAAGGGGGCACGTCCGCCGCCGAACCTGCTACGTTGGCCGGGCTGCGAGGGCGGCCCATGTTGAACGTGGCGCGACCTCGTGCCAAGGATCGAGGACGATGCTCGGGCGTCTGCTCATCGGAATCGTCAAGGGGCTCCTGGTCGGGGGCTTACTCGGGTTTGCGCTGGCGAAGCTCGGCCTCGCCGCGCCTGGGCCGATCATCGCCTACCTCGCCGCGGCGATGGCGGGCGTGCTCGTCGGCCTGATCGCGGGCAAGCCCATCTGGGCCAAGGACGCAAAGATCGAGGCCGGGATGAAGGCCTTCGTCGGCGCGTTGCTGGGCGCCGTGCTGATGTATGCGGCGCGGCGCTGGCTGACGATGCCGCTCCCGATCTCCCTCGGCCCGCTCACCGTAGCCAACACCTCGCTGGGCGAGGCGGCGACGAGCACGGGGACCATCGGCGGCGTGGCACTCACCTCGCTCGCGGCGATCGCCGGGCTCCTCGGCGGCTTCTACGAGGCCGACAACGATCCCGCCGACGGCGAGCACACGCCCGAGGGCGGCGCCAAGCGCGCGCCCGCGAGCGGCAAGCGCATCGCCGCCAACGACGCGGGCGAAGAGGCGGACGAAGAGCTCGACGCCGAAGCCGACCCGAAGCGCTCGAAGAAGTAACCAAGCATGACGCCCGCCAGGGGTGCCCTCTACGTCGCCACGGCGGGCGCCCTCGCGCTGATGGGGCGTTCGCTGATCCTCGGGCCTATCCCGATGTGGGTCGCGGGCGTCGCGCTCGTGGGCTACCTCGGGCTGATCCTCTGCGGCGTCTTCATCCTCCGCCTCGGGATGTTCGTGGACGTGGTCTGGCGCGGCCCGAGGGACGCGCGGGGCGTGGCGTTGACGTTCGACGACGGCCCGAGCCCCGAGCACACCCCCAAGGTCCTCGACCTGCTCGACGAGGCCGACGTCAAGGCGACATTCTTCGTGATCGGGCGGAAGGTGAAGCTCTACCCCGAGCTGGTCCGCGAGATCGTCGCGCGCGGGCACGCGGTCGGCGTCCACGGCTACGATCACGATCGCCTGTTCTCGCTGCGCACGCCCGAGTCCATCCGCCTCGATCTGGCGCGCGCGGTCGAGGTGATCGCCGCCGCGTCGGGGCAAGCGCCGACGCTCTTCCGGCCGCCGATTGGCCACACGAGCCCGCGCATCGCCGGCGCGCTCGAGGCCTTCGATTTCACCGTCGTCGGCTGGTCGGTGCGCGGCCTCGACGGCCTCGGCGGCGCTCGCGCCGAGCGGGTCGCCGCGCGCATCGTCCCGCATCTCAAGGACGGAGCGATCGTGCTCCTCCACGACGCGGCCGAGAACGAGGACTTCACGCCCGCGAGCCTGGCCGCGCTGCCGCGGATCCTCGCGGCCATGGCCCGGAAGAACCTGCCCGGCGTGCGCGTCGATGCGTGGCTCGAGGCCGCGGAGTCAGCCGCCGACCATCACCCACACATCGTAGATCGCGTGAGTCCAGACCGCGGGGGCGAAGCCGCGGAAGGCGAAGATCGCGGTCAGGAACAGGCCGCACACGGCGCGGAAGGCGAATGATTGGAGGTCAAACGGATCGCCCATCGCCCCGACGTAGTGCCAGCCCGAGAACGCGGCGGACTCGACCAGCGCCCAGGCGACCGTGATCGCGATGCCCTGCGCGCCCTTGCCGAAGATCTGGCGGAGGACGAGCGAGCCCACGCCGAAGAGGCCGACGCGGAAGGCGATCTCTTCGTAGAAGCCGGCGCCGAGCGCCATGACGACGCTGCCGAAGACGCCGCTCGAGCCCGCCCCCGCGAGGCGGAGCGAGCCGACGACATACGAGCCGGCGGCGCGCATGAGCACGGCGTAGAGGGCGCCTTCGAAGGCGATGAAGGCGAAGCGCGAGGGCGCCAGGGCCTTCTTCTGGCCGAGCGACCACAGCGCCAGGACGAAGAGCGCGCCGATCGCGAGCGTCAGCGTCGCGTACATCGGCAGGCTGTGCTTGGCGAGGCCGCGGAGCTCGCTCGTCACGAGATCGGCGGCGTTGCGGACGGGGAGGAAGACGACGCCGAGGTGGTAGGCGACGAAGAGCGGTAACGTCAGGCCGAGGTCTGTCCAGGCGTCGCTCTTCTGCGCGATCGGCGCGTCGTCCGTCGCGCTGGCCGCCGCAGGCTTCGCCATGCGGTCAGGCCAGCCTGACGTTGTAAAGGAAGGCGATGACCTCGATCACCCAGAGCACGAGGTTGAGCACGAAGGGCACGTCCCGCAGCATCTCCTGCGTGGGGGACTCGGCCTTGGGGCGGCCCGCGACGAGCTGGAGGAAGCGGATGACGCCGAAGAGCGTGTGGACCGTCGTGAGCCACAGCAAGGGCGTATTGAAGAAGCGCTGCGTCTCGGTATCGAGCGTGTACGCGAGGTAGTTGCCAACGCTCGCGGCGCCGGTGATCCCAAGCGCGATCGTCAGCGCGCGCGGGGTGTAGGCCTGAAGGGCCGAGCGCTGCTTGGTCGCGTTCTCCGAGGCGAGCTCGTGGCGACGCTTGCCGAAGCCCAGGAAGAGGGCGAGCAGCGCCGTGCAGGCGATCATGTAGCCGGAGACGTGCGTGCGCGTCGCGAAGCCGCCGGCGAGGACGCGAAGGACGAAGCCGAGGGCGATGAACCCGACGTCGACGTAGGCGACCTTCTTGAGGCGGAACGAGTAGGCGACGTTCTGGAGAAAGTAGCCGAGCGCGACGAGGAAGAAGGGCAGGTTAATCGCCAGCGCCCCGCCGAGCGAGACCAGCACCAGGACCACGACCATCACCCGGGCCAGCGGCTCCGGCACGCGCCCAGAGGCGATGGGGCGGTTGCGCTTCACCGGGTGAACGCGATCGGCGGCGACGTCGACCAGATCGTTCAGCGTGTAAACGGCGCCGCCGAGGAGGCAGAAGACGAAGAAGGCGCACCCCGCCGTCACGAGGAGCGACGGCCTCGTTAGCTCTTTGGCGAAGACGATCGGGGCGAGGACAAAGAGGTTCTTCACCCACTGGTTCGGGCGAAGGGTCCGGAGCATCCCCCGGATGCGCCACGGGAGGCCGCCGGTGCGGAACTCGGGGATGACCGGGATCGGCTGCGACTCCGTAGGGGCATCGCTGCGAGGGCGCTCCGAGGCTGGTGATTTCGTGGGATTAATCACAAAATGTTCCGCATCCGCCTCCGCCGGGCTGGGAGAGACGACCCGCGACGAGCGCGGCATAGCGCCATCGACGGCGAGCGGCTCGGGGGACAAGAGCAATCGAGAGCTGGTGCCAGGTGCCGCCAAAACGCGCGCAGCATACATGCGACCGCTAAACTGGGCCAGAATGCAGCAAGTCGAGCGCGGAACGGCAGCGCGTGGGAAAATCGACGGCCCGCGGGCCTGATTCGCGCGACGGTCCGAGCGCTTGACGGCGTCGTGCTAGCATCCGAGCCAATGACGTCGGCGATCTCCATTGCGCGCGAGGCTGCGCCCGTGCTGCAGAAACTTCGAGGCGCCGTCGAGGCAGCCCTCGAAGGAAAGCCGGATGCGGTGGAGCTCGCGCTCATCGCCCTCCTGGCTCGAGGCCATGTCCTGGTAGAGGACGTGCCCGGTGTAGGGAAAACGACCCTGGCGCGCGCCCTGGCCAAGGCCGTCGGCGGCGAGCTGCGGCGGGTGCAGTTCACGAGCGATCTGCTCCCGAGCGACGTGCTCGGGGTCAGCGTCTACGACCAGCGCGCCGGCGAGTTCTTCTTTCGCCAGGGCCCGATCTTCGCGAACGTCCTCTTGGCCGACGAGATCAACCGGGCCAGCCCGCGCACCCAGTCCGCCCTGCTCGAGGCGATGAACGAGGGCCAGGTCTCGGTCGACGGGACGACGACGCTCCTGCCCGACCCGTTCTTCGTCATCGCCACGCAAAACCCTCAAGATTTCGCGGGGACCTACCCGCTCCCCGAGTCGCAGCTCGATCGGTTCATGGTGCGGATCAAGATCGGCTACCCACCGCCTCAGGTGGAGATGCGACTGCTCCTCCACGGCGGCGACGCGGACCGCGCGCGCAACGTTCCGCGAGTGATCGACTCGGCCCAGCTCGTCGCCCTCCAGCGCGAGGTCGATCGGGTGGAGTTCGACGCTTCGCTGGCGACGTACCTCCAGGCGGTCCTCGCGGCCACGCGCTCGACGCCGACGCTCTCGCTCGGCGCCTCGCCGCGCGCAGGGATGAACCTGGCGCGCGCCGCCCGCGGTCGCGCCGTGCTCCACGGCCGCAGCTACTGCATCGCCGATGACATCCACGACCTCGCCGTCGCCGTCCTGGCGCACCGCGTCCGCCTCGCCGCCCAGGCCGAAGGCTACGTGCCGAGCCGCGACGAGTGCGAGACCACGGTGCGCGATCTCGTCGCGCGCGTCCCCGTCCCGCTTTAAGTCCCAGGGCGGGGGCACGCGCCCCCGCCGAGCCGTCGGGGCCCCATCACCCCACGAACCGCCATAGCTCTTCGGAGCCAACCGCAACTTTGGCACAGCCCGACACGACGGACCGCGGAGTATCCTGAAAGGGTTTGATGGCGAAGGGTCGGGAGGATGACGTCGCAAAGGACGAGGGCAGCGAAGGCTCCAGAGCCCCTCGCGCCGCGGTGACACGATCCACCACCGCGGGGATGGCGCGCGAGGCCGCACCGCGCCACGAAGTCCCGATTCCTCCGCCGCCCGACTCTCTCTCGCCGGGGTTTGGACCGCCGTCGCCGCGCCAGGCCTCCGCTCCGCGCGAGGCGGCCGTCCGGCGCCTGCCGGCCCGCCTACCCCCGATGCCGCCGCAGCCGGCGAAGCACCGCACGCCGTGGGAGCGGCTGATGCGCTTCCTCACGCCCCCGCGCAAGCTCAAGGTCACCCGCGAGGGCAAGTACTACCTGGGCATCACGCTCGGCGTGGGCTTCGCGGCGATCAACACCGGCAACAACCTGCTCTACCTGCTGCTGGGCATGCTCCTCTCGCTCATGCTCGTCTCCGGCGTGATGAGCGACCTCTCGCTCCGCCGGCTCACGGTGACGCGACGCCTCCCCGTCCGCGCCCAGGTCGGCCGCGCGCACCTCGTGGAGATCGAGGTCTACAACCACAAAAAGAGCGTGCCCTCGTACGCGATCGAGGTGGAAGATCTGCGCGCCGGTCAGCCCGCAGACAAGCGCTGCTTCTTCCTCAAGATCAGCCCCTCGTCCGCGCAGATCGCCGCGTACCGCCGCACTCCCGCGCGGCGCGGGCGCGATCGCCACACCGGCTTCCGCATCGCCACGCGCTTCCCTTTCGGTTTGTTCGAAAAATCGCGGGAAGTAGAGGCCGAGGGGGAGCTCATCATTTACCCCGCGGTCGATCCGGTGCGCCTGTCGAGCCAGGAGTCGGGGCGGCGTGACGGCGGCGCGGGCGCCAACGGCCGCGGCGGCGGCGACGAGACGTATGCGCTGCGCCCGATGCGCGAGGGCGACGATCCGCGCGACATCTACTGGCGCAAGAGCACGGTGCGCGATCAGCTCATCCTCCGCGAGCGCTCGCGCGAGACGCGGCCGGACATCGAGGCGATCATCGATCCCGTGCGCCCCGCGTCGGCCTCGGACAACGGGCCGCAGGCCGACGCGTTCAACCAGCAGTTCGAGAAGCGGATCCGCGAGGTCGCCTCGCGCGCCGTGGCGCACATCAAGCGCGGCGACGGGATGCTCGTCACGACGACGCTGGGCGAGCGCGTGCGCGGCGACAAGAACCTCGGCTCTGACCCGATCCTCCGCTTCCTCGCGCTGCTGGAGTCCGTCGACGAGGCCAAGGCGCCCGCCCTGCGCGCCGAGCGGGCCGCGCGCGCGCTCATCGCCGGCCGATCAGCCCCGATGGAGGCCGCGCCCACGCTGAACCCCGTGGGCGCCGCGCCGCGCGCCGCCGCGACCACGAGCGACGACGAGCGACCGAAGAACGGCCCCTCGAGCGGCGGACGGTCTCGCGCCGCGGGAGGCCGCGCGTGAGGTTCGGCTTCGTTCACCGGGTGATGACCGACGCCCTCGCGTCGCTCGGCGTGCTCGCGCTGGTGCTCAGCGGCCAGTTCAACCGCTGGGTGAGCGCGGCGATCCTCCTCGGCCTCATCGCCGCGCTCTCGGTGCGCGAGTCGTGGCAGCGGCACCCGGCGCTGCGCCACCTCGACACCGGCGCGCTGCTGCTCGTGCTCGGCGTGCAGATCGGGCGCGTCCTCTTCGACGCCAACGTGCTCGATGTGCTCGTCGAGTTCGCCGCCGCCCTCCAGATCATCCGCCTCGCCACGCGCAAGGGCGCCGCGCACGACCAGCAGGTCATCGTCCTCTCGCTGCTCCACCTCATCGCCGGCACCGTGCTCGGCGGCGGCCTCGGCTACGGCCTCTGCTTCATCGGCGTCCTCATCGTCGCGCCGGGCGCCCTCGTGCTCAGCCACCTCCGCCGCGAGGTCGAGGGCAACTACCGCCAGGGCGCGCGCGATCGCACCGGCCTGCCCGTCGACGTGCCGCGCATCCTCCGCTCGCGGCGCGTCGTCGGCCGCTCGTTCCTCGCCGTCACCTGCCTGCTCTCGATCCCGATCTTCGCCTTCACGGCGCTTCTTTTCGTGCTCTTTCCGCGCGTCGGCCTCTCCTTGCTCCTGATGAACCGGGGCCACGCGGGGCGCATGATCGGCTTCTCCGGTCGCGTCGATCTCGGCGAGGTCGGCGTCCTCCGCAGCGCCCCGACGCTGACCATGCGCATCGAGATCCCGGACCTGGCGGACCCGCCGCCGCCGCGCCTCACGCTCCACCTCCGCGGCACCGCGCTCGACAGCTACGATGGCCGCGCCTGGTCCCAGAGCGAGGCCTGGAAGCACCCCGCCGAGACGGACGGCGGCCTCATCCCGATCGAGCGCTACCCCGACACCGCCATGGACAAGGTGATGCGCGCCGACCTCGAGCCGATCGAGCCGCCCGTCGTCTTCCTCCCACAGAACACCACCGGCCTTCGCTTCCGCAGCCGCGGCCAGTTCGGGGTCGACGCGCCGCTCCCGCCCTTCCGCGGCCCCGAGGGCGAGCTCCGCTACCAGCCGCTCGACGAGCGCGGGCTCAAGTACGAGATCTTCCTCTCGAGGCGCAACGTGCCCACGTTTCGCCGCCTCCCCACCGCCGAACGGCCGCGCTACCTCGCCCTCCCCGGCGACATGCCCGACCGCATCCGCGATCTGGCGAGCCAGTGGACGAACGGCCTCACCTCGCCGCTCGATCGCGCCCGCGCCATCGAGACCCGCCTCCGCACCGACTACCGCTACGATCTCAACTCGCCCTCGGGGAAGAGCAAGCAGCCGCTCGACGACTTCCTCTTCGAATCGAAGCGCGGGCACTGCGAGTATTACTCAACCGCGATGGCGGTGATGCTCCGCACCCTCGGCGTCCCCACGCGCAACGTCACCGGCTTCATCGGCGGCACGTGGAACCGCTTCGGTCGCTTCTACGCCGTACGCCAGGGCGACGCCCACTCCTGGGTCGAGGCCTTCATCGAGGATCAGGGCTGGCTGACGTTCGACCCGACCCCGCCCGGCGACGCCGCGCCAAAGAGCGAGCTCGCCGGCGCCTGGGCCTACGTGCGCGACTTCCTCGAAGCGTCGAGCCAGCGCTGGGACCGCCACGTGGTCGGCTACGATTTGAACCAGCAAGTGAGCCTCTTCCAGACGCTCACGCGCAACCGCAACGGCTCGCTCCTGCCGCGCGGGATGACGAAGCCGCGCCCCGCGGTCCTCGGCGGATTCGCGCTGGCCCTCGCCGCGGGCGGGTTCGCCTACTGGTACGCCCGAAAGCGCGTCCGCCACCGCGTCCGCGAGCCGGGCGAAGGCCCCGCACGCTCCGCCAGCGCGGTGCTCGCCACCGAGCTCTACGAGCTCCTCGACAGCGCCATGGGCGCCCAGGGGGTCTCGCGATCGCCCGGCACGCCGCCGCTCCTGCATGCCGAGGCGCTCAAGGCGCTCGATCACCCGCTCTCCGCGGAGATCCTCGCGCTCACCGAGATTTACCTCGAGGCGCGCTTCGGCCGCGAAGTGATCACCGACGAGCTGCGGCGCGAGTTCGAAGATCGCGTCAAGGCCGTGCGGACGAAGGCGGCGTCGCGGACGTCAACGCCTTCGGCGTAGCGGGCGCCGGCCTGGGTGGCTCGGCGCAGGGCGGCTGCGTGCCGCCTCCGCACACCGAGAACAGCGTGAAGCCTCCGTCCGTCGCGACCAGCCGCAACGAGCGATCGCGCGCGACCAACGGGCCCACGGGCGCGCGGAGCAGCACGTAGTCGAACTGCTGGAGCCCCGGGCTCCCTTGCCACGCGCGCGGCGAGAGGCCGGGCATCGGGTTCTGATCGTTCACATAGCGAACGAAGTTGATCGCGTAGCCCGCGAAGGATCCGTTCGGGAGCCCGCCGTGGCGGATCGAAGCGTAGAGATCGAGCTCGATCAGCGGCTTCTCGGGGAACGAGATCGTCGACACCCGATCGAGCGACGCGAACAGCGTCTCGCCGGGGCCGAGGCGATCGAGGAGCCGCGACGCGCCCGCGGTCTCGCGATCGAACGCCGCGAAGCGCCCCGCGAGGTGAACGAGGCCGAGCGCCGAGCCGACGCCGATCACGCCGAGCAGGAGCGCGCGGGGCAGGCGTCGCGCCGGCAAGCTCCACCCGAACACGAAGAGCAGCGCCGCCGGATAGGCCTGACGGTTGTTGATCCCCTCGACGCTGAAGCAGGTGCTCGGCAGCAGCACGTAGCCGGCCGCCGACACAATCGCCAGCCACGTGAACGGGCTCTTCACGCGAAACGCGAGGCTCGCGCCCGGCGCCGCGGCGGGCATCGTCGCGGCAAAGGCAGCGATCACCAGTGCGAGGAGGAACAACACGCCGACGGCCTCCGGGAGCGGCCCGAGGTACGTGAAGAAGCGCGTCGCGTTGTCGAGAAAAGGTGGCCACTGCGGCGGTCTCCGCCCCGGGCTGCGACCCTGGATCGAGGCCATCGTCCACGCGACGAAGATCGCCAACGCCGGCCCGAGCGGCGCGAGCGCCCGCGCTCGCGCGCGGCCATCCTCAGCGCGGGAGAGCCACCACAGCACCGCGAAATCGAGCGCGAACTGCGCGAAGATCAGCGCGTGCCAGAGGAGCGCCGCCGCGAGCAGAGCCGCGAGCAGCAGCCCGCGACGCCGCGTCGGCGCCTCGAACCAGCGCACCGAGGTCGCGAGCCCGAGCAGCAGCAGCGGCATCCCCGTAGCGAACGCGAAGAAGCCGCCGATGACCCAGTACGAAAGCACCAGCGGGAACACGAGGAGCACGCTCCACGGATCGCGCCGGAGCACGCGCAGCAGATGCAACGACGCGACCGGGAGGCCCACCGCGTACAGCGTCCAGAGCACGCGGCCCGCGGTCTCGTAGCTGGAAAACCCAGCGATCGCCCGCGTCACCAGGAGCGGCAGCACCAGGGGCGAGAGCGGAAACCCCGTCGTGTACGTCCCGAAGAACGGCGACCCCGGCGTGTGGCAATCGCCGAAGGCGCGCGCGAAGAGCAGGAGGTTTGGATAGTCCTGCATCGGCAGGAGGTGCGTGAGCCAGAACGGCAGCACGCAGAGGCCCGTGAGCAGGCTGAAGACCGCGAAGAGCGCGCGGGGGTTCCGGGTACCAAACATCGGGCGCCACGAGAGCGCCCGCGCATCGCCGCAAAAAGCGACGCGCGGGCGTCCGCTCAGATCGCGTCAGGCGAGACGATCTTCCCGGCGATGGCGCTGGCCGCGATCACGAGAGGGCTCGCCAGGTAGACCTTCCCGGGACCGCTGCGGCCCGGGAAATTGCGGTTGATCGCCGACACCGTGACCTCGTCCGCGGTGAACGACACGCCCGGCCCGGCCTTGATGCACGCCCCGCACGAG
>Ga0105048_10006519_pt1 | contig 18811 bp, 15 predicted proteins | sample MAT05_FD_78382 | JGI IMG/M metagenome (GOLD analysis project Ga0105048, IMG submission 78382) | Freshwater microbial communities from Lake Fryxell liftoff mats and glacier meltwater in Antarctica - MAT-05 | ecosystem: Environmental > Aquatic > Freshwater > Ice > Liftoff microbial mat | place... | reverse complement strand
CGTGCGCGACGGCAAGGTGTACTTCGGCGGGAAGGATACCCGCTGGGACACCCGGTATTTCTCGGCCGAAATGGGCGCGTCGGACGCGGGCCCGCTCGACGCCGATCTGTTCCTGCGCTTCACCACCTTCTCGATGCCCGCCGCGCTGGAGTTCTTGCTCGAGGATAGCGGCGCGCTCGTGTCGCTGCAGAAGACCACGGTCTACGCGGGCGGCCTGGGCGTCTCCGGTCACTGGGTGGCAGAGCTCGGCTTCGTCGAGCTCGACACGAAGCTGGCGATGATCCCGTTCACTGGCCTGGCGATCGTGGACTACGGCGAGTGGGGCAGCTGGTAGGCTTCTTGCTCGAAGGCAACGCGCGGATCGCGCTGATCGTCGACATCCCGATCGCGGGGGTGTTCGCGCTGCGCCCGTACGTGGCCTTCGAAGCGTCGCTGGTCTCGCCGGTGGTGCTCGCGGTGGATCTCGAGGACCTGCACGCGCCGAGCGTGACCTTGCCCGACTGGGTGGTGTGGGGACCGCAGGTCGGACTGGAGCTGCGGCTGTGAAGCGCCTCCTGTTGCTCGCCCTCCTCTCCTCTGCGTGTCAGCTGAAGGCGCCGACGCAGCCTTGCGAGAGCACCGACGACTGCCCGGCGCCGCTGGTCTGCTGCACCAGCGGCTACTATCTGTCGCTCAACGATCTCACCGGTCCGACGTGCGGGCTGAGGAACGACTGCCCCGGTGATTTTTTGCCCTTTCTCCCGGAGGGGGCGCCCTGCGATCGAGCGCCGGTCGTCGTGGCGGGCGAGACGTGCCAGGGCGGCTTGGTGTGCTGCGCACGCACGATGACCTGCGCGACGGGCGCGACCTGCGACGCGGCGCCGGTGCCCCCAGAGATGACGGTGCCGGCGGGCCTCTCGTGCATCGCCGACAGCGACTGCACGGACGGTGCGGTGTGCTGCGGCATCACGTTCTCCTCACGGAGCGGCGGCACCTGCCAGAGCATCCGGATGTGCGGCGGTGGCGGGTTCCCGCAACCGAACGCGGACGCCGGCGTCTCCGCGACGAACGACGCGAGCATGAGCGACCTCACCGCGACCATCTGCGAGGCTGCGTTCTGCGACGCGAACGGGCCTCGGGCCCCGAGCGCCGCCGAGCGGGCAGCGTGCCTGGCGAGCGGCCTCACCCCCACGGAGACGTGCCTCGACGCGGTGCAGGCCTCGCGCTCGTACTGCGCGTTCGTCCTGCGGCCGCGCTTTGCTTCGGCGATGGCGCCGGTGCTTCCGGCGGCGTGTCGCGGCGCGAGCGCGCCCGATCCGCTCGCCGCGCAGGCGTGCGCGCGTCTCGCGGCGTGTAACCATCTCGGCGTGGTCTCCGCCTCGTCGTGTGAGGGTCACCTCGCCGGCCTCGGCTACGACGCGCTCTCGCGCATCATCGACGCGCCGGCGTGCGCGTTCCCCATGGCGCGCCTGGGGTGGAGCCCGCAGAACGCCGCCTCGCGCTGCGCGACTGCCGCCGATTGCCCGGCCGAGTACGCGTGCGAGGCGACCGACAGCGCCCACGGGACCTGCATCCGCAGCTGCTCGAGCGACGCCCAGTGCACGGGCGGAGGGCGCTGCCTGCAGCGGCACTGCTATGCGACCTGCGACCCGCTCCAGGACTCCAACCGCGCGGCCGTCGAGGCCTCGTGCGAAGCGCGCATCGTGCTCGATGGTCCCTCCGAGATCGCCTGCCACTACACCGTCGCGGGCGGTGGCCTGGTGGTCGGCGCGTGCACGCCGGTGCCGCTGCCGGGATCCTGCATGAACGGCCCCGAAGCGCTCCACGCCGGCACCTCGCCGCGGCGCGCGCACGGCTACACCTGCGGCACGGTCGCGACCGGCACGATCACCCGCCACAACCGCTGCGTCGCGGGCGATGGTCCGGATCCGTGCGCGGAAGGCGTGTGCCTCGCCTCGACAGGGCGCTGCACGGACCCCTGCGTGGCGTCGCCGTTTGCGCCGGCCTGCACCAACGGTGAGTCCTGCGTCGCGGGCGACCGCGGCTGGGGCATCATCGGCTCGTGTCAGTGACGAGCTGGTCGGCGAAGTAACCGGGCGGGATACTTCCTTGCCGCATGAAGTCCATGTGGAACTTCTTCGCGGAAAATCCGGGCGCCTTTTCTGCCTTTTTGCGCAGCTCGACCAGCATGTCTTTTCCCAGCCGGTACGTGATCGCCTGGGTCGGCCACTTCGAATAGCGATACATCGAGCTCGAGGCGCGGCGGCAGCTCTTCTTCTTCGCGTCAGACGCCTTTTCCAGATCTTTCGGGCTGCAGCCGCCGGGCTGGCCGTGCATGACTTGCGACCACACCGCGGCGGCCTCGTCGAAGGAGAGCGCGCCGATGTGCATACCGATATCCACGCGCACCCGCAGCTCGCGGAACAGGCGGCTCTCCAGCTGATAAAGGCGCTCCTCCGGTGAATAGAAGCCTTCCGGCGCGCCAGGCTGCGGCTCGGCCATGAGCTGCTCGGCGTAGAGCCCCCAGCCCTCGGTGGCGACCGAGTCTTGCCACATGCTGGAGGAGTCCTCGACCGCGCCCGGCGTGAGCCAGCGGAGCGCCGAGATGTCTTTCTTGTACATGGTCATGACTTTGAAGTTCCAGTCGTGGCCCGGGAAGCCTTCGTGCGCGGCGAGCGTGGCGTAGGAGGCGCGCGCGATGCTGGATAGTTGGGACGGATCATTTCCGGTGGGGTTCACGTAAAATCGCCCCACGCCGGTGCCCTTGAACGGCGGCGCGGGATAGTACGCGGCGCCCGGTCCTCCACCGCGCAGGGGCTCGGGCGTCTCCATCACATCGAGCTTCTCGTCGGCCGAGACATCGAACAGGCCGGTCTTTCGCGCGTACGCGACCATGCGCGCGCCGGCCTCGCGATAGCCCGCGAGCATCTCGGCATCGGTGGCGGGATGATCGGCCGAGAGCGCCGCGTCGAGGATCTCGAACGCGCCCGCCGGATCGTCGGGGAGCTTCGCGATGCCGCGCTTCGCCGCGATCTGCCGGCACAGCGCCAGCATCTCCTGCTGCGTCGCCTGCACGATCGGCCAGGAATCCTCGAACAGCTTCCGCGCCGGCGTATCGACGCGCAGGTTGTTCTTCAGCGCCCAGTCATACTCGGGCTCGCCGAGCGCGTAGCGATCACCGCGCAGCGACGCCTTCACGGTCGTGGTCGAGGTGCCGGCCTCGCCGTACATCTGGGCGAGGCGTTTTCCGAACCTGCGATAGGCGTCCGCCGCTTCTTTTCCAGCACCTTTCAGCGCATCGAGCGGCGCACCGCTCACGCCGCGCGACTGCGCCGTCTCGATCAGCGTGTGCTCGAAGTACCTGGCGTTGTCGGCGATCGGGCCGAACCCATCGCGGAGGATCATGCGCGGATCGGGCGCGCGATCGCTGGCGAGGCCCACCTCGAGCTGGGCCGCGGCCTGCTCGAGAAAGCGCGGGATCTTCGCGACGCGCTTGGTGACCCGCGCCCACTCCTCGGGCGTGCCGTGCGTATCGGTCAGCCCCTGGATCTGGAAATCGAGGCCGCGAAACGGCTCCTCGACGTACGTGTCGAGCGCGCGCTCCTGCTGGTGCCGCACCCGGTGCGCGCGGAGCAGAAACGCGATCTGCGCGCGGGCGACGCGGCGATCGATGCGCTGCGGCGCGGTCAGCTTCTGCTCGTCGAGCGCGGCCCAGTCGGCGTCGACCTGCTCGAGCCACTGGTCTTCGCGCGCAAAGGCCTCGGGCGAGACGTCGCGCAGCTCGCCGTCGAGCTCCGCGAGCGCGGGATCGAGCCCGCCGCCGCCGAGGTACGTGCTCACGACCGGATAACGCGCGAGGAAGCCGCGCACGTAGCCGTCGGACAGGGCCTCGAACGCGACCGGAGGGCGGGACGAGGCGCAGCCCGCACCGACGAAGATGACGCAGAGAGACGCGACCCAACGCATTTCGCTCCCGGCGTAGCACGAAACCCACAACCGTGTCGCTCAGTGTGCCGACAATACCTACATGCCTCTCTACGGCTCGGTCGAGCGCCTCAACGCCATGCATTCGCTGTTCACCACCCAGGGCAACAAACGCCTGGATGCGGGCGAGGTCGACGCGCTCGCCGCGTTCGCGAAGGGCCTGCCGGCGTCGAGCGAGAAGAAGGTCCACGGCCGGCTGGCCGAGATCTACCAGGACTCGAAGTTCTCCTCCGGCCAGAAGGGCCGGATGCTCGGCCTGCTCAAGAGCCAGGGCTTCACGACCCAGGAGCTCGAGCCGGGCAAGCTGAGCAAGGAAGCCCAGCTCGATCAGCTGCGCGAGCGGAGCGACGACGCCAAGACGATCAAGCTGAGCAGCGTCGACATGGTCACGCGCGGCAAGCTGAAGGCGGAGCTCGCCAAGATCGAGAAGTCGATCATGAAGGACAAGGGCGCGGACACCATCATCGGTGACCTCGAGCTCAAATCCGTGCGCGGTCCCAAGAAGGAGCTGCTCGTGTACATCGTCGAGATCCCCATCTACGCCGACGAGCACGACGTCGATGAGGCGCACTACTTCAACACCAAGGCCCAGCACCTGGGGTCCGACTACATCGGCGAATGATGCTCTGCCCCTGCGGTCTGCCGGCGAAGTATGAATCGTGTTGTGGCCGCTACGTCGGCGGGAGCGCGCCCGCGCCCACGCCCGAAGCGTTGATGCGATCGCGCTACACCGCGTACGCGCTGCGCAAGATCGAGTACCTGATCGAGACCCACCGTCCACGCCCCGCCGAGGCCGGCGTCCGCGCGTTCGCCGAGAGCGTGACGTTCACTGGCCTCACCGTGCTCGACGCGCGCGGCGACGAGGTCGAGTTCGAAGCGCGCTTCGACGAGAGCGGTCGGGAGCGCATCCTCGCCGAGCGCTCCCGGTTCGAGCAGGGCGACGGGCGCTGGTTCTACGTCGGACAGGCCAACAACGAGCAGCAAGCCCAAAGGCGAAGTGGAGGGCTCCGCCCGACCGAGCCGACGGCGCGCAGTGAGCGCAGCGAACGTAGCCCCAAGGTCGGAAGGAATGACCCCTGCTCGTGCGGATCGGGGAAGAAGCACAAGAAGTGCTGCGGTGGGTTGGCGGGCGGGCCGTCGGTTCGGTAGCTTCACCGCAGATGGTGAGCCTCAAGAAGACCGCGGTCATCGGCGCCGGGAGCTGGGGTACCGCGCTCGCGAAGCACGCGGCCGATATCGGGCACGACGTCCTCTTGTGGGCGCGGCGCGAGGATCAGGTGCGCGCGATGAACGACACGCACGTCAACGCGCAGTACCTCCCCGGCATCACGCTCCCGCCGAACCTGCGCGCGACGTCGAGCCTCGAAGAGGCGCTGTCGGACGCGGAGCTGGTGCTCTCGGTCGTGCCCTCACACACCAAACGCGAGGTGTGGATGGAGGGCAAAAAGTACCTCAAATCAGGCGTTCCGGTGATGAGCGCGTCGAAGGGCATCGAGCTCTCGACGCTGCACCTGATGAGCGACGTGCTCCACGAGGTGCTGGGTGATCAGCCGCTCGCCTTTCTCGCCGGGCCCTCCTTCGCGAAGGAGGTCGCGGTGCACGCGCCGACCGCGGTGGTGCTCGCGTCGAAGGACACCGATCTCGCGCGTCGCTTGCAGAAGGAGATCTCCAGCGACTGGCTGCGCACGTACGTCAGCGATGACGTCGTCGGGCTCGAGCTCGGCGGCGCGCTGAAGAACGTCATCGCCATCGCCTGCGGGATCGCCGACGGCCTCGGCTTCGGCCACAACACGCGCGCCGCGATCATCACCCGCGGTCTCGCCGAGATCACCCGCATGGCGATCAAGATGGGCGGCGACCCGCTCACGATGGCCGGCCTCGGTGGCATGGGCGATCTCGTCCTCACCTGCACCGGCGATCTCTCCCGAAATCGCCGCGTCGGCATCGGCCTCGGCCAGGGGAAGAAGCTCTCCGAGATCCTCACCGAGATGGGCCAGGTCGCCGAGGGTGTGCGCACCGCGCAGTCCGCGCACGATCTGGCGAACCGCGAGGGCATCGAGATGCCGATCGCGCGCCAGATGTACTGCATCCTCTACGAGGACAAGGCGCCGCGAACGAGCGTGCTCGATCTGATGCGGCGCGATCTGAAGCACGAAAAGAACTAACGCTTGCGGACGACGACGAACCTCGCCTTGCGCGAGAGGTCCTCGGTCACCGGAGATCCGGCCAGCACAACCGTGCGCGAATCGAGCGCGACCGCGGTCGTGAAGTGATACGGCCGCTCGGCGGGCTCGACCGACAGATCGTCGAAGTCGTGGCGCGGACAGAGCGTGCCGTCCGCCAGCATCTCCGCATACGCGCCGTCCTCACCGCCGAGGAGCATACCGTCCCCGAGCGGAGCCGCAGACAGGATGGGCTCGCCGAAGATGCCGTTGCTCGGGAGCGGCGCGAACAGTCCGTCCTCATCGACGGTCATCAGCTGCTTGGTGTCGATGCTAGCGCAGCCGCGTGCGGCGATGAGCCCGTCGTTCCATCGCGTGATCATCGAGATCGAGGTGTCCGGGTACCCGATCCCCTCGAGGGAGGAGCACGCGCCACCCGCACGCGGTACGCGCGGCTCGCCGACGCCCGCGGGGGTCACGGCCCAGACGCTCGCAGTGCGGTTGGCGATCCAGGCGCGCTTCTCGCGCTCCCACGCGATGGTGACGTCGAGTCCCCGCCGGGTGGGGATCGTGCCGAGCTCGGTGACGTTGGTACCGTCGAAGCGGCGCACCTTGCGCTCCTGATCGACCGTGAAGATCTCGAAGTCGCCCGACTCCCGGCCGGCCATGCGGATGACGAAGCCGCCGAGATCCGCCGGCACGGTCGTGACGACGCCGGTCTCGAGCTCGATCCGGACGACGCTGTTGCTGCGGCTGAGCCACAGGGTGTGCGCGTCGGGCTCGAGGTAGCCGGCACCTGGAGACACCGGCTCGCTGAACTCGTGCAGCGCGGTGACCGTGTCGCCGTCGTAGCGATAGAGCCGGCCCGCGGTGACCGCGAGGACACCGCCCCGGCGATCGGAGAGGACCACCGGAGGGATCTCGGTCGAGTCCTCGGTGAGCACGACCTCGAAGTCGTCGAACTCGGCGCAGTCGGGCGTGCGCTCCGCGATCACCAGTGCGTCGATCGCCGACGGCCGCGCCTCGACGGGGATCCAGGTCATCGGATCACTCTTCAGATCCAGCACGAACGCGCGGTCCTCGGCCGGGATCGAGCGGCCCACCGGCACCAGCCGCTGCTCGCCCTCGCGCAGATCGAAGACCTCCAGCCCTTCCTTGTAGAACAGCGCCGTCATGCGCGCGGCGCGCTCGCTATCGACGCTGAGGCCGTCGCGACCATCGGTGGCGTGCGCGTAGAGGCGCGTGCCCTCGGTGTGCTCGACCGCCACCACCATCGAGCGCATGTCGGGCACGAAGGGCGCGGCGAGCGGCGGCGCCGAGGGTGTGCACGCCGCGATCGCGAGCGACAGGCTCAACGTGCGCCGCTGCATCCCGGCGATGCTACCTCGGGCGCAACAGCTCGTCGATGAACAGCGAAAAAACTGCGCGATCCGTCCATTCACGCCGCACCCGGCCATAAGGCTCCGGGGCGCGCATATCGTCGGGCGTGTAGGCCGCACCAAACGCGCGCTCGGCGTGGATCGCCACCACCTCCTCGACCCAACGCTGGTAGCGGTAGGTCGGCAAGAGGTGCTTGTCGATCGCCTCGCGCTCGGCCGCGGTCAGCGCCAGGAAGTGCACTGCGTGGGTCATTTCGTGCACCATCAGGTAGGGCTTGCTCGCGATGTGCTCCTCGCGCAGGCCCACCAGCGCGCGCTCGTCCTTCGGTGAGCTCCAGAAGATGCCGAGCGCGTTGGGGTTGGTGTGCGGCGGGAAGCCGTAGCTACGAAAGTCCTTCCCCTTCGGCACGAGGACCAGATCGATCGGCTTTCCGAGCAGCATGCGCCGGCAGAGCGCCGGGTTGCCGGCGAGCACGCGCATCACGCCGGCCATCGCTGTCTCGCGCTCGGTCGCGGAGACCTTGTTGTGGATCAGGCGCAGCCGCAGCTCCTTGTAGCGATCGAGCAGCTCCGGCTCGGTCGGCAGGCGCGGCTTCTTCTTCGACGGCTGGAAGAGGTCCCCGCCCTTGATCAGCGTGAACGCCGGCAGTGACACGTCGAGCGGCTGCGCGGTCTTGTTCGTGAGCGCCGAGAGACGCGCCTCCCACCCACGCCCGAGCTCGAGAGGCGTGGCGTTGCGCGCCTCGCCGGTCCCGACGAACTCGTCGATCACGGCAGATCGATCGGCCGGGCGAACAGGTCGTCGAGCAGCACCTGATCGGTGCCAACCTCGCCGCGCGCCGTGAGCGCGATCGTCAGCGCGCCGGCCGGGAAGCGCACGCGGCCCTCGACGTAGGTCCACTCGGCCGCCGACACGGCGGGCAGCTCGAACACGTGCCACGGCGTCGTCGCGTCGACCTCGTAGATGGCGAGGCCGAGGGTCGCCGATCCGAGCGCGTTCACCGTGCGGATCCAGCCGCCGAAGTGCACGCCCCGCCCGTCGAGCAAGATCTGGTCGGTCGATCCCTCGACCATCTCCGGATTGGTGGGCGCCACCAGCGGGCCGGCCGCGAGGAACGTGGGCCCCGAGCGCGACTGCGCGGGATACACCATCACGCCCAGCTGCTGCCCGTCCTTCATCGCGGACCAGCCGCCCATCGCCGCGGTGCCATCGATGCGCAGCACGTCCGGCTTGGCGCCGTGGGGCGCGACGATCTCGAGCGCCATGTACAGATCGTCGAACACCGCGTCGTGGCTCGATCCGCTGGCCTCCTTGCGATGCGACAGCAGCGTCATCGTCACCGTGCGCGCCGTCCTCGGGAGCTCGATGCGCGCCGCGAACGGGTGATAACGCAGCGTATCGCGCCGTCCGGTGGACCAGCGGCGGATGACCTGCCCGCGGCTGTTCTCGATGTCCACGATCACCTCGCCCTCGTCGTACGGCTGCGGGATGTTCGAGACGATCGTGCCGTCGGTGACGGTGCGGAAGCCGACCGCCATCCAGCCGGCGACGTTCAGCACCGCAGTGGTGGCGTCGATCTCGCGGGAGCTGTCCAGGTCTACGCGCTGCGACCAGCCGGAGACGAACGGGAGCTCGACGTCGACGTCGGCGCCGGCGAAGTGCGCTGCTCCCGCGTGCGGGGCCTGGGTCTGGCGGACGCCCTGCGCGATCAGGCCGCGATCGGCGACCCAGCCTGCGTCACCCAGCTCGGCGCCGGGGTTCACGAGCAAGTTCTTCGCGGGGTCTTGCACCACGGCGGCCCACGGCTCGCGCCGCCCCGGGAAGGGATCGACCGTGAACGGCGCTTCCCCGCGTGGATAGATCAGGTCGACCCTCGCCGGCTTGTGATCGGACAGCACCGGCGCCGCGTTGATCACGTCCGCCGCCACCACGATCGGCGCGAAGCGCTTGCGGTAGTAGAACAGGTCGATCAGCTGCGAGCCCTCCGAGCCGTCGAAGCCCGTCGCGGGCCAGGAGATGCGCTGCCCGGGGTACCAGCCGAGCGCGGTGTAGGCGTCCTCCAGCTCGGTCTCGAGGATGTCGGCCTGCGACGAGAGGTGCTCGTCGTTGAAGTCGCCCATCACCAGCAAGCGCTCCGACGGATCGGGCTTGATGTGGCGATCGCTGAATTCCTGGCACTGCAGATCGCCTTCCACGTTCCAGCCGATGTGGGCGACGTAGACCGAGAGCGACGCGCCATCGACGACCGTCTGCGCGCTGACGAAGCCACGGCCCGCGTCCATCGACACCGATCGCGTCGCCGTGAGCGCCGTGCGCGAGAGCAGCACGTTGCCCTCGGTGCCGACCCGGTGCATCAGCCCCAGCGCCGGGCCGATCTCGTCGGCGTACGCGGCCGGACACTCCTCGAGGCCGAGGAAGTCGACGTTCAGCGGGTTCAGCGTCTCGATGATGTGCGGCGGTCGCGCGTCCTGGCCGCCGTGGAGGTTGAGCGTCACCGCCCGCACCTTCACGCCGTCGGGCAGCGTCGGCAAAACGGGCGCGGCGGGCGTGATCCACAGGCTCTCCGGCGTGACCGACGGATCGACCTTCGTCACCGAGCAACCGGCGACGAGAGCCAGGAGCGCGAGATGGCGCATGCTAATTTCCCGTCTCCGCCATGACCTCGGCGATATAAGCCTCGTGTGCGCGCCGGCGATCTTCTTCCTGCAAAAAGAGGCTCTCTTGCATGCGATCCACGAACCGCGGCAGGCCTTCGCGCGTCGTCGCGCTCACCGCGATCCCGTGCGTGGCGCGGCGCAGCGCCGACACCATGATGCGCGGGGCGGCGTCGATCTTGTTCAGCACCACCATCCGCGGCACCTCGGTGATCCCGAGATCGTCGAGGATGCGCTCGACCGCCTGCATCTTGTCGCGCGCCTGCGAGTCCGCGGCGTCGACGACCAGGAGGATGAGATCCGACTCTTCGAGCTCCTCCAGCGTCGCCTTGAACGCGTTCACCAGATCCTTCGGTAGATCGCGGATGAAACCCACCGTGTCGGTGAGGATGATCTCGTGCTCGTTCGGGAAGCGCACCCGCTTGCTCGTCGGATCGAGCGTCGCGAACAGCTTGTCCTCGGCGAGCACGTTGGCCCGCGTGAGCGCGTTCAGCAGCGTGGATTTGCCGGCGTTGGTGTAGCCGACCAGCGAGACGACCGGGATGTTGGCCTCTTGCCGGGTGCGGCGGCGGATCGCGCGCTGCATCGAGAGGCGACCGATCTCCTCCTCCAGCCGGTGGATCCGATCGCGCGCGCGGCGGCGGTGGATCTCGAGCTTGGTCTCGCCGGGGCCCACGCCGCCGATGCCGCCGGTGAGGCGCGAGAGCGCGGTCGATTTGTCGGCGAGGCGCGGCAGCATGTACTTGAGCTGCGCGAGCTCGACCTGCAGCTTGCCGTCCTTGCTCGTCGCGCGCTGGGCGAAGATGTCGAGGATGAGCTGGGTGCGATCGAGCACCTTGAGCTCGGTCATGTCGGTGATCTGACGCAGCGACGACGGCGAAAGATCGCGATCGAACACCAGCATCTCCGCGCCCAGCTCCAGCGCCTGAAGGGCCAGCTCTTCCATCTTTCCCTTGCCGACGACCGTGCGCGGATCGAGCTCGCGGCGGATCTGGATCACCGCATCGACGACCTTTACTCCAGCCGTGCGCGCGAGCTGGCGCAGCTCCTCCATCGACTCTTCCGCGCGCTGGCGGGCGCCCTTGCCGGCGGCCCATACGCCGACCAGCATCGCCGATGCGCGCGACACCTCGCGGGCGTCGCCGCCGAACACGCGGGAGAGCTCGGCTTCGGCCTCGCGCACGCGGGCCATCGCGTCTTCGGGCAGCGCGTGCACGCTGGGATAGGTCTCGACGACCGGCGACATCGTGCGCTTGTGCGCGTCGGGCACGAGGTGCGCCCAGTGCGCGTGGCGAGGCACCCCGCGCGGATCGATCTCCACCGACACCACGCCATCGAGGCGCAGCTTGGTGAGGTCGGCGAGATCCTCGCGCCCGAGGCCCAGCTCGGGCCGCAGCTCGGTGCGCACGAGCCGCAGGCCACGCAGTCGTCCCGCACCGGCGCGGTGGCGGCCGATGTCCGGGAGATAGAGGCGCGACGGCTCACCGACGATGACGCGCTCCACCTCGCCGTTCCTGTTGATCAGCACGCCGACCTGGCGGTTCATCTCATGCGAGAGGTCGACCAGGTGCTTGGCGAGCTCGGGGGTGACGAGCGTGTCGCCCTTGACGCGACGGCGAAACGTGGCCTCGAGGCGCTTCGTCACGCTGGCCTTGAGGCCTTGGGTCGGACCGTCCAATTCGCGCATCAAGTACCGGGGGAAGCGTCGTTCGGGAGGGCCGCGCTGGCAAGCCCCCAAGGGGCGGCATACCATCCGTCGGGTCGTGCGCCGCCTCTTCGGTCTGGCACTGTTCGCGGCCTGCGCGCCCGCGCCGGTGACGCTGGAGCTGCCGGAGGTGGGCACCGCCCGCGCGCTCCTGGTCGCCGTGGAGCGCGGGGGCGAGCTGATCGAGATCGCCGCATTCGATGTCGACGCCACCGACCCGCTCGGGCCGCAGGCCTTGCTCGGCGTGGCGGACGACGAGGTCATCGGGTTCACCGTGCTGGGCCTCGAGCTGTCCCTGAACGCCGCCGGGGTCGAGCCCGGCCGGCACCCGCCCTCGAGCAACGAGGACGACCTCTCGATCAGCGCGCTCGCCACCGTCGGCATCAAGCACGCCGACGTGAGCGCCGGTGTTCGCACCGCCTGGGAGCCGGTCACCGAGCTGACCCGTCCGGTTCGCCTCGGGCGCATCGCCTCGCGCAGCCCCTGCCGCCGCTTCGAGGTCGAAGTGCTCGACCCGGTGGACGACAAAACCACCTTCATCGTCCCGCTCCACGGGGGCAATCTGCTTGGCACCAGCCGCCGCACGCTGCATTTCGTGCCTGCGACCGGGCCGATCAAAGTCGTGACGCCGGGCCCGGACGAGAACGGCGTCCGGTTCCCGACGTGGAGCGCGCTGCCGGTCACCGAGATCCCGGGCGAGCTCTGGATGAGCGGCGAGAGCGGCGAGATGTGGCAGGTCTCGTTCCGCGAGACCGGTGGCCTGCTCGCGCTCGTGGCCCGCACCAACGTCGGGATCGTGTCCGCGGTCCAGTTCATGACCGGCCACGCCGATCGCCGCGGCGTCGATCTCTACTTCATCACCCTCGACGGCACGGTGGCGCACTTCGACGGCACGACCACCGAGACGCTGCACGCGTTCCCTCAGGTCGAGGGCCTCTTCATCTCGGGCGGCATCGTGTTCCCGGAGCCCGACACGTTCATCGCGGTGCGCAACAGCAGCGACAAGGCGGTCGTCATCAAGGGCGGCGTCGTCACGCAGGTCCCGGTCGGAGAGCCTGGCGTGGGCATCTACGGGATCGGCTTCGTCCCCAGCATCGGAACGCTCGTCTCCGACGCCGGCGGGAAGATCTTCGTGAAGACCGGCCGCTCGTTCGAGGCGTTCGGACAGAGCGCGCTGGCCGTGGGCGCGCAGGCGATCGTCCCGCTCGAGGGCGGCTTCTTGCTGGCGGGCGCGCAGGGCGCGATCCAGGAGTGGCGCACCGAAGGCGGCTTCTGCCCGGTGTTCCCGTCGCTCGTCGAGCAGTCGCTGCGCTTCTGGTCGCCGCGCGCCAACGGTGACGGCTGGATCGTCTCGGGCCCGAACCCGCGCGAAGTGGGCATGAATCCGGTCACGATTTACCGCGAAAAGAAGTAAAAGGGATCGATGACCATCACCGGACTGCGCTGCACGATCTGCGATCGCGTCGAGCCCGCGGCCTCGCCCGCGCACACCTGTCCGGTCTGCGGGCCGCGCGGGATCCTCGACGTCGAGTACGATCTGTCGCGCGTGAAGCTCGATCTCGCGTCGGATCCGCGCCGCGACGTGCGCCGCTACATGCCGCTGTTGCCCCTGCCCCCCGATGCGCGCCTCACCCCGCTCCGCGTCGGCGGCACGCCGCTCGTCGAGGTCCCGGAGCTCGCGCGCGCGCTCGGCATCGGCCGGCTGTGGATCAAGGACGACGGCCGCCAGCCCACCGCCTCGTTCAAGGATCGCGCGAGCTTCGTCGGCACTGCGCGCGCGGTGATGCACGGAAAGAAGGCGATCGCCGCGGCCTCCACCGGCAACGCCGCCACCTCGCTCGCCGGCCTGAGCGCCTCGCTCGGCCTCGACGCGCACATCTTCGTCCCGAGCACCGCGCCCGAAGCCAAGGTCGCGCAGCTCCTCGTCTACGGCGCGCGGGTCTTCCTGGTCGAAGCGGACTACGACAAGACCTACGACCTCTGCCAGGAGGCCGTCGCGCGCTTCGGCTGGTACGATCGCAGCGCCGCCGTGAACCCGTACCTGGTCGAGGGCAAGAAGACCTGCGGCCACGAGATCGCCGAGGACCTCGCCGCCACGCCGCCCGACTGGGTCTCGATCTCGGTCGGCGACGGCTGCTGCTTTGCCGGCACGTGGAAGGGGCTCTCCGAGATGCACGCTCTGGGGATCCTCCCGCGCCTCCCGCGCATGCTCGGAACGCAGGCCGACGGGGCCGCCCCGCTGGTGCACGCGTTCGAGACGGGCGCGACCGATGTGACCCCGGTCTCGGCCTCCACCGTCGCCGACTCGATCAACGTCGGGAACCCGCGGAACCCGCGCAAGGCCCTGCGCGCCGCCCGCGCGTCCCACGGCGCGCTCCTGTCGGTGAGCGACGAGGCGATCCTCGCGATGATCCCGCTCCTCGCCCGCGCCTCGGGCGTCTTCGGCGAGCCCACCGGCGTCGCCGGCCTGGCCGGTATCAAAAAGGCTCGAGAACAAGGCCTGATCGGCCCTCGCGACTCGGTCGTCCACGTCGTGACCGGCAGCGGGCTCAAGGATGTCCGCGGCGCGATGAAGACGGTGAAGATCCCTGGGACCATCGCACCTCGAATCGAGGCCGTCGAAGAACGCCTCGCGTCGATGTAGCCGATGGTCGTCGCGAAGCGACGCCCGAGGCCACGAGAGGCTCGCGAAGCGAGTCTGTGTAACTGATCCGGTTCTCGAGCTCACCCGTACCTTCAGTGGTGCTGGCCAAGATCGGCTTCAAAGCCCCGCTGATCGCCACCGCTCCGATCCAGGCGAAGAGCTTCCAGCCGGCGCGCAAGCCATCCGGCGTGATCGGGCTCGCGCCGACCCGACCCAGCGCCCCGCTCGAGCAGAAGCACGTCGAGGTCGCGCTCGCTGGCATCGCCGCCAGCCTCCGCGCGGCGGCCAAACGCGGCGCCGGCCCGCTGCAGTCGGCGATCCGCCAGGCCACCTCCCAGCTCGATCGGCTCGACCTGACCGCGACCGGCAGCGGCCCCGGCATCACGCGCGCGCTGTCGCAGGAGCACCTGGCGATCGTCGCGAACGCCTCTCCCGAAGAGCGAAAAGTGCTCGGTGAGGTCCTCGCCGCGAACCCGCACCCCCCGAGCACGGTGCTCGACCTGCTGAGCATCAGCCCGATCCGCGACGCGTCGCTGGCGAAGCTGGCCAAGATGTTCCCCGGCGCCGACGCGATGGGCGGGATGCCGGCGCTGAAGAAGGCGCTGGCCGCCGATCTGGCCGAGGGCGACCTCGGCACCCAGCTCACCGCGCACATGACCGCGCGCGGCATGAAGGGCCCGGAGATCGAGGCGTTCATGAACGTCCTCGCCGAGACCCGCGCCGCGTTCGCCGCGGGCGCGCCCGGCGACGACATGCAGCGCACCAACTGGATCCACACCCGCGTCGAGCTGCTGCACACGCTGGAGGCCGCGTCGCGGCTGAAGCTCGATCCGATGGAGACCAAGGCGTCGCTCTACGGCGCGCTGTTCTCCGACTCGTTCAAGGACGCCGGCCCGTACAGCGTCGCGTGGCACAACCGCCCGGGCGCCGAGCTGGCCGCGCCGCTGGTGATGAGCCGCCACCTGGACATGAAGGATCCGGAGAACCGAAGGCTCCTCGACTGGTCGATGCGCGTCGCGCACGAGCACCAGATCACGCCGCCCCTGTTCATGAGCGGCGCGCTCGGCGCGGTGATGGGCCAGCACGTCGCGAAGAAGACCCCCGACGAGCAGAAGGCGCTCCAGCCGGCGATCGAGGAGATCAAGCTCAAGACCTTCAAGCCGCTCGAAGCGCCGCAGACGAACGGCGAGATCGAGTTCAGCCCGCAGGCACAGGCGCTCCTGCGCGAGATCGGCGTCCCAGGCTGGGCGGTCACGCACGACGCGCCGTGGGCCCGCGCCTCACAGGCCGCGATCCTCGGCGACGTCTGGCAGTACGCGAGCCCCGACGGCCTCATCAAGTACGGCCATGACCTCCGCGATCCGCGCCACGCGGTCCCGATGTTCCGCGACCCGCTGCTGTCGGCCGCGGTCGAGTCCTCGCTCGGCTTCAGCCTTGGACAAGGCGCCTCGGTGATCGCCGACGCTGACCTTCGCGCGCTCCTCGACGACGAGCAGAAGAAGATGCGCGCGCTGCTCGACAGCCGCGTCTATCCCGAGGTCGATCGCCTGCTGCGCAAGGAGATGAAGCTCGGCCCCGACGCCGCCATCCCCTACTGGAACACCCCGGTGAGCGCCGAGATCTCGCCGGCCGAAAGCGCGACCATCGATCGCGTGAAGAAGACCTTCGAGACGGTGATGGCCAGCGTCGGCGGCGTCCCGCTCGATCCGTTCGCTTCGAGGAAGCCATGAATCTCTCCGGGAAGACGATCGACGAGCTGAAGACCCGGCGGGAGGAGCTGAAGTTCCTCGCCACGCACTTCGCCGCGAGCGGCAGCGACGTCCCGAACGAGCTCAGCGAAGAGTTCACCGCGGTGGAGCGCGAGCTCGCGAAGCGGGTCAGCGCACCCTCGACCCAAGAAAAGTGGTGAACCGCGAGGCGGAGTCTTCCGACGCGATGATCGCCACGCCATCGCCGATCGGCCCCGCGACCGTGACCCCTTGCGCGCCGAACAGGGTCGGCCGGCACATGAAGTCGCCCGGCCCCCACTGCACGAAGCGCCCGCCCTGACCGCCGGCCATGAACGTCGCGTTCCCGAGATCGAGGATCACGTCGGCGCGCGGTGTCTCGAGCGTGGGGGCCATCGGCAGCCAGCCACGCCCGCCTCGCCGGAACAGCACGTCGTAGCGCGTCCCGATCACCAGCCCCACGCCCTCCACCCACGCCGCCGTCCAAGCCGTGTCGAGCGTGGTGCGCGGCGGGAGCATGAGCTCGATCGATCGCTGCACCCCTGCTGCGGTGATCTCGACGATGGTGCTCGTGGCGACGCCGATGAGCACCGCCAGGCCCGGCTCGATCCACGCCATCCCCGGCCGGATCGGCATCTCGTCGCGCACGCGGCTCTTGGCGCGGATCTGCGTCCACGCAACACCGTCGAAGTGGGCGACCTGCGTCGAGCCGTCGGCGGCGAAGAGCTCGAACGGCGCATCGCCGCGCGGCCCGGTGATCGAGACAACGCCGTTCGGAGCGAACGGCAGCGGCGGTGCGTCCACGAACCCGCGATCCGGATGACCGTGCATCACCCGTGTGCCGGGCCCCGCGAGCCACAGATCGCCCCCGTGCGCGAACGCGCCAAACGTCGGCGCCGTACCGGCGGGCAGCGCCTGTGCGCCGGTCGCGCTGACGATGACCAGCTCTTCGCGCTCGGTGCCCACGAGCAAGCGATCCGCATCGATCGACACTCCAAACGTCGGCATTCCGAACGGGAACGGCTGGCGGGTGATGGTGAACGCTGCGCACGGATCCGGGACCGGCAGCCGCAGGTTCGCGATCTCGTCCGGCGGAGCCGTGAGGACGATCCACTCCGGAACGGCGAAGCGGTGGACCGCGCGCGCGCTCGGCAGCGGCATGCCCGTCAGCCCGACCTCGACAGACCCCGGAGCGAAGCCGATCTGATCCAGCCGCTCGGCGAAGAAGAGCGCGTAGAGCGTGACGCTCGCGCTCGGGATCGGGCGCTCCAGCTTGGTGTCGTCGCCCGATAGATCGTACGCGGTGGCGGTGGCGGCGCCGCGCTCGACCTCGATGAGGAGCAGCGAAGGCAGACCACCGCTCGGCAAGAAGATGAAGTCGTCCGCGCAGGCGGAGAGCAGCGCGAAGGCGAGGATCGCGGCGCGCACTTCGATCGGAGATCGTACCTCACTCCGGCGGTCGCGCGAGCCCGGCGATCCGAAATCCCTTCGCGGGACCGAGGTCGTATAAGTGCACCTCGAGGGGCCCAGGCGCGACGCCGTTCGAGATTCGCACGACGCGATAGCGAGCGAGCGCGTCATCGGGACCGGACAGCGCCGGGTCGTACGCCAAGGTCACGCAGAGCTGGTCGCCGTCGTAGCGCGCCTGACCTTCGCCGACGACCTTCCAGTCCGGTCCGAGGATCCTGGCCGACGGCACGAACTCCGCGGCCGGCCTGACCCCGCGCAGGTGTCCCAGATCGAGCCCGCAGAGGTTGGTGCCCTCGACCGTCACGTCGGTCACCGGCGAGAGCCGCGTCAGATACCGATCGAGGATCAGGCGCAGGCGCTCGTGCAAGGTGCCCCACAGCCAGTCGGCGGCCTTCGGGTCGCTGAACTTCCCCGCCGAGATCAGCGCGCGCAGCTCGTCGGGGCCGAAGCGGGCGAGGATGCGCGCCATCCACGCGCCGTCCCGCTCGGTCATCTTGCTGAACGCATAGTTGGAATAGCCGACGTGCCAGGTCTCGGGATCGAAGTCGTGCCAGTGGAAGTATCCGAACAGCTCGAGGCCCGGGAGCCGCGCGGCGCGATCCCACGGCCGCTCGATCGCGCCGAAGGTGATGTAGTCCTCGGCCACGTGCGCCATATAGAAATAGTAGGAGTGTCCGATCCGCTTCGAGATCTTGTCCCACGCCCACTCGGCGCCGAACGAGTCGCTCATGTCGAGATAGTAGTGACGGACGATGCCCGGCGATGAGTCGGCGTTCTTGCTGTCGATCGCGATCCAGGAGTCGATGCTGTTCTGCTCGCGCGCGTCGAAGTGGTTGATCCACGCGGCCAGCAGTCGCGCCCCGCGCAGCTCGCGGCGATCCTCGTGATCGATGACGTCGTTCGGATCGTCATCGCGCGTGGACTCGTAACGGAACGGCCCGATCAGCCGCCCCGGCAGCCAGTGCGAGACCTGGAGCCGCACCATGCCGTCCTTCTTGGTCGCGAACGCCAGCACCTTCTCGAGCGCGGCCTGATCGAAGGCCGTGGTGGCGCCGGTGTTGTCGGTCTGCATCAGCCCCTCGGCGAGCTTGAGGAGCGACGGCTTG
>Ga0105048_10006517_pt1 | contig 18814 bp, 16 predicted proteins | sample MAT05_FD_78382 | JGI IMG/M metagenome (GOLD analysis project Ga0105048, IMG submission 78382) | Freshwater microbial communities from Lake Fryxell liftoff mats and glacier meltwater in Antarctica - MAT-05 | ecosystem: Environmental > Aquatic > Freshwater > Ice > Liftoff microbial mat | place... | reverse complement strand
CTGGGCGCTGATGGCCGGCGTGCTCCTGTGGGCCCCGGCCGAGGGTGAACACGTGTGGGTACTCGCAGGCACGAGCGGGCCGGACTCGCTCATCGCCGTGCTCTACCCGATGCCTGACGGCACGTTCCTGCACGCCGCGAGCTTCGTGCTCGAGGATGAGGCGACGTCGATCGCCATCGCGTACGGCGTGACGTCGCAGCGCGAGCTGCTGTGGTCGACGTGCTGGGGCTGCGGTGGCGAGGGCGGCGCCATCACGCTCAAAGACGACGCGACGATCGTGATCACCCAACGATGACCGATGTCGCGCATGGCGCGCGAGTTGGCCGGATGCCGTGATGAATCGTTGGAAGTGATGTAGAACGCCGCTCATGCGCTTCACCCGGCTGAACCATGACGGCACCGCAGCCTTTGCGCGGCTCCTCGACGACGCGAGCGCGCTGCTGTGGACCGCGGCGCCATGGGCCGGTGGACGCGAGACGGAGCACGTCGTCGCCGTGACGCCGAGCGCGCTGCTGGCGCCAGTGACGCCGTCGAAGATCGTCTGCGTCGGGCGCAACTATCGCGCGCACGCAGCGGAGCTCGGCAACGAGGTGCCGACGGAGCCGCTGCTCTTCTTGAAGCCGCCGACGGCGCTGTGTGGTCCGGGCGCGGCTATCCCGCTGCCGCCGGCGAGCACGCGCGTCGAGCACGAGGGCGAGCTCGCCGTGGTCCTCGCGCGCACGCTCTGCGATGCGACGCCGGAAGAGGCGCTCGCGGCGGTGTTTGGCTATACATGCGCGAACGACGTCACCGCGCGCGACCTGCAGCGCAAAGACGTGCAGTTCACTCGCGCGAAGGGCTTCGACGGCTTTTGCCCGTGTGGCCCTTACGTCGAGACAGAAGTGTCGCCCGATGATCTGCACCTCGTGGTGCGCGTCAACGGCGAGATCCGGCAAGACGGACACACGCGCGACATGGTGTTCCCAGTCGGCGTCTTGCTCGCGTACATCTCGCGCGTGATGACGCTGCTGCCGGGCGACCTGGTGCTGACGGGCACGCCATCGGGCGTCGGGCCGCTCGTCGCTGGTGACCGCGTGCAGGTCGCGATCAGCGGCGTCGGCACGCTGGAGAACGCCGTCGTCAATCGCGGCATGCAACCGCCGCTCTCGTCACATTCCTGACGTGCGGCCATCAACGCACGTTCAGCCACGCACGCGGCACCGCCAGACAGACAAAAAGCTCTATAAAATCGAATATTTAGCCGTGGCACAGATCCTGACTGCGCGTGCGCGAGGAACGATGCGACTCCGCCTTCTCACCCCCGCTCTTCTCCTCGTCGTCGCGTCCAACGCCGGCTGTTACAAGAGCTACCGCCTCGGGGATGACGCGCCCGTCGACCTCGGCCCAGACGCGCGCGTCGACCTGGGCCCCATCGACTTTGGCCCGGACGCGCACATCGACCTCGGGCCCGACGCGTTCATCGAGGTCGACTTCGGCCCGGACGCGCGCGTCGATCTCGGCGCGGACATGGCGAGAGAGATGGGCATCGGCATCGACGCAGAGCCGCCGCTCGGGCCGCCGCCCGATCCGACCTTGTGCCGCACGACGCCAGCGATCCTGCCATTCGAAGATCCCGTGCTCGAGCGCAGCTGGCCCGACGGTACGGTGGTGCACTCCGACGCGCTCAACGTCTGCATGACGCCGCTGGTCATCGACGTCGATCCCGATGGCACGACGGTCGAGCCAGAGATCGTCTTCGTCTCGTACCCGACGCTGCGCCGCGACGAGCCGCCCGGCATCCTGCGCATCTGGAGCCCGAAGACCCGCAACACCGTCAGCTATCCTGCGGGCGAGCTCGAGCAAGGCGTCTTCGAGGCGACGGGCAACCTCGCGACGGGTGACCTCGACGGCGACGGTCTGCCGGAGATCGTCGGCATCGGCACGTACTCGGCGACCTACGCGATCCACGGCGACGGCACGCTGATGTGGGAGTCGCCCTATCCGCTCTCAGACGAGCGCGGCCCACGTCTGCAGCCGTCGATCGGCGGTGGCCCGGCGCTCGCAGATCTGGACGGCGATGGCACCGTCGAGGTGATCGTCGGCCGCACGGTGCTCGAGGGCCTCACCGGTGAGCGCCGCTTCACTGGGCCCATTACGGCCGGTCGCGGACACAACAATACGTTCCTCGGGCCGCTCTCGTGCGCGGCCGATCTCGACGACGACGGAGTCCAAGAGATCATCGCTGGCAAGACCGCGTTCCGCGCCAACGGCGACATCTTCTGGACCGCCGATCACCCGGACGGCTTCTGCGCCATCGCCGACATGATCCCGACCAACGCAGGCGTCGAGGTCGTGCTGGTCGGCAGCGGCTACGTGCGCGTGCTCGACAACCTCACCGGCGAAGAGCTCTGGGTGCGCGACCTCGTCGGCCGCGTGCGCGACAGCATCGGCGGCGCGCCGACGGTCGCTGACTTCGATGGTGACGGCCGGCCGGAGATCGGCGTCGCGCACGGCTCGCAATACGGCGTGTACGACCTCGACTGCCTCGCGCCCGGGCCGAGCTGTCTCGGCGTCGGGCTACGCTGGCAGAGCCCGACCAACGACGACTCCTCCGCCGGCACCGGCTCGAGCGTGTTCGACTTCAACGGCGATGGCGCGGCCGAGGTCGTCTACAACGATCAGCAATATTTCCGCGTCTACGACGGCAGCACCGGGCGCGAGCTGTTCCGCCGCGCGAGCTCGTCACGCACGCGCACGGAGAATCCGACCATCGCCGACGTCGACAACGACGGCGACGCGGAGATCGTCTTCGGCTCGAACAACGAGGCCTTCTTCATCATGCCCTGGTGGACGGAGGCGGGCGTCTTCATCTGGGGCGACCGTCGCGGCGCGTGGGTCGGCGCGCGGCGCATCTGGAACCAGCACAGCTATCACGTCACCAACGTCAACGAAGACGGCACCATCCCGCGCAACGAAGTGCCGTCGTGGGAAGGCCTGAACGCCTATCGGCAGAACCTGCGCGAGGGCTCCGATGTGCTGGTCACGCCGGACCTCTGGGGCGGTCGCGGCACGTATGAGTGCGCGTCCGGCAGGCAGATCCTGCTGCGCGTCAACGTGCAGAATCGCGGCCTCGAGCGCATCGGCGAGGGCGTCGTCGTGTCGTTCTGGCGCGGCGCACCGGGTGGCGCCGGCACGCGTATCGGCGAGGTCGCGACGACGCGACGCCTCGAGCCGGGCGACGCAGAGCTCCTCGAGTTCACCGCGCCGTGGATGGCGCCAGTCACCGACTACTACGCCGTGCTCGACGACCCAGAGCTGCCCGCCGAGGGCAGCGTCGGCGAGTGCCGCGAGAACAACAACGAAGTCCTGTTCTGGCGCCCAGACTGCAGATAGCTACTGTGTCGCGCATGACCGACCAAGACGACTCCGCCCCACAGTCCACTGAAGGCAAGAGCACTGGAGACAAGAGCGCGGAACGCAAGAGTGCGAGCGAGCGCCCCCACGATCCGGACGCGCCGGCGAAGGCCAAAGAGGAGCTGTTCGAGGCGATCGAGCACTTCCGCAACGCCGCCTCGATCCTCTTCGATCGCGCGACCAAGGACCCCGCGGTTCGTCACGCGACGACCGAAGCGGAGCGCGTGATCCAGAAGGTCGGCGCGACGGCTGAGCCGCTCGCACGCTCGCTCGTTGGTGAGCTCGCCAAGCTCACGCGCCAGGTGGCCGACGCCGTCGACGGCAGGCGCAAGAGCGAGGTCCCGCCGCCGCCGAAGAAAGACGAGTAGCGTCAGAACAGGCCGAGCCGCGCGGCTTCTTCGTCATCGCCGACGCGCATGATCGTCGAGGCCCCGAGGCGATCTCAGTAGATGTAGTCCTTGAGCCGCGCGACGTCCTCGAGCGCCTGCAGCTTCGCGAGCCCAGCGGTCTCGACCTGACGCACACGCTCGCGCGTGAGGTTCATGATCTCGCCGACCTCCTCGAGCGTGATGCCGCCACGATCCGCGATGTCGAGCGCGCAGGTCTCGGTCATCTCCCACACCTCGACGTCGGGGAAGTTCACCTTGATCGAGCCGCGCACCGGGTGGACGTCGATGTAGAGGTGGTACTTGCACGAGACGAACGGGCACGGACGCTCCATGTCCGAACACTCCGCGCGGCTCTTTGGGCGCCAGTAGTCAACCTCCGGATACAGCATCTTGCCGAGGTTGAGCTCGGTCTTGCTCAGCCGGCGGATCGAGATGGTGCGCGCGCGCGCCCGCGAGCGTCGCTTGCGGCGTCGCCCACCAGGCTCCTCGCCCTCTTCGAGGTCCTCGCCGATGGCGAGGGCCAGCGCGCCGTCCATGTGGGCTTCGCCACCCGACGCCATGGTGCCCGCGTCGGTGGTCATCTCTTCGCTTTCGGTCTCGACCGCATTCACGTCAGCCATCGTGCCCGCCTCCTGTTTTCGATCGCAGGTGCAAACCCGCGATCGCGCCCTCGACCCATCCCCTCGCCGCAGACCACGCCTCGCCCGCGTCGTCTGCCGCTCGCCCTGCCCACTCGACCCGACTCACTGCGCCGCCCCCGACCTCAGACCGCCGCGCGTGCCATCCGCGCGCGCATCGACAGGCGTCTCTCGACGCCCACGAGCTTTTTCACGAGCTCCGCGGCCAGCGACTTCGCCTCCGCTAGCTCGCGTGCGCTGAGCTCGTCTGTCGCGCCCTCGCGACCACGTTCCTCTCGCGCCTTCTCCAGCCCGGCGAGCACTCGCGCGAGCTGCTTCTCGAGAGCCCCGATGTCCCCGCGGACGAAGAGAAATTCCCGTTGGATCTCGTCGATCGTGAAGCCCGACGACATCAGCCGCCTTAGCTGGTCGATCTGCCGCACTACGGTCGTCGGGTAGAGCCCCTGCGAGCCGCGGTGCTTGCCCTTCATGCCGACCCGGTGGCTCCGCGGGAGCAGACCGAGCTGCACGTACTTCCTGAAAGTAGCCTCCGTCAGCCGCTCACCGAGGTTGGTGAAGAGGTCGACGATCTGCTGGACGTTCAGCCCCTCGGGATGGGCCGCTTCGAGCGCCTGGAGCTTGTCTTCGTTCCAGCCGTCCACCCGCGCCCCCAGTCGTCAGAATCACCCAGTCAGGACGCGGTCAGAATCACGGCTGGATTCCCGACCAGCGAGACTATCCCGCCGGCACGCGTGAATGTATTCTTCTCAAAAGAATCGCGTCAACAAAAACGTGCACAAAAAGTTGACCAGGGCCCCACAACTTTTCGACGTCATGTCGTATTCAATATGATTCCAAGGAGTTACCGCGTACGGCGCGGGGACGTTCAGAAGATCGATCGAATCGAATTGCGATCGGGGTGCCCTCTGGGGCACGCTCGGCGAGTGAATTCGACCCTGGTCACGCTGCCGCTGCTCGCTCTCGCAACGCTGCTCACGCTCGCCGGCTGCGGCCGCGGCGAGGCGCGCTTTGGTACGCCGTGCACCGCCGACTCCGACTGCCAACGCGGGCTCTGTGTGGCGGGCGTCGCTGGCGACTCGCCGGTGTGCACGACGAGCTGCGGCAGCCGCGCGGACTGCCCGCCGGACTGGGCGTGCAACGGCGTGACGCAGGCCAACGTCGTCGTCTGCTCGCGCGGCGCCTCGACGCCGTTCGGCGAGGGTTCGCGCTGAGGTCGATGCGCCGTCAGCTCGGCGACCGCTGTGGGGCACGACGATCTCCGCTCGCGCTGATTGATCGCGGCGCCGTGAGCAGCTAAGCCGCTCTCGGGATTCGCCGGGAGCATCGCTTGTCAGAGCCGACCGATCAGATCCGCTTCAACGACGTCCTCCTGCGCGGTGTGCGCGTGCGCTACGGCGAGATCGGCAGCGGGCCGCCGCTCGTGCTGATCCACGGCTTTCTCGTCAGTCACAAGGAGTGGCTGCCGATGGTGCCGCTGCTCGCGAAGCAGTTCCGCCTGATCTTGCCGGACTTGCCGGGCTTCGGTGCGAGCGAGAAGCGCGCGGGCGACGGCTACGCGTACACGCGCGAGGCGTTCGCCGAGACGATCGCCGATCTGATGAGCGCGGTTGGCCTGACGCGCGCGCACATCTGCGGGCACTCGATGGGCGGCGGCATCGCGCTGACGCTCGCGGCGGATCGGCCGGAGCTGGTGGACCGCCTCTGCGTGATCGACTCGATGAGCTACGAGTTCGACGCGCCGATGAAGGGCAAGCTGCCGCAGCTGCCCGTCGTCGGGCCGATCATCTTCAAGAAGCTCTACGGTCGCTCGCTGATGCGCGACTACTTCAAGAACGACGTCTGGAGCGGACATCCGGGCATCGATCTGCGGCAGGTCGACGCGTACTACGACGACTTCGATCCGCGCGAGGCGCGTGACGCCGCGTATACGTGCCTGCTGCGCACCATCGACGTGAAGTCGCTGGTGCCGAAGATCGCTCGCGTGCGCGCGAAGACGCTGGTCGTATGGGGCGACGACGACCGCATCATCCCGCTCGCGCTAGGGCAGCGGCTCGCGCGAGAGATCCCCGGCGCGCGGCTGCGCATCGTGCCGCACAGCGGTCATGCGCCGAACGAAGAGCACGCCGCGTCGACGGCGGCGCACGTCATCGGACATCTGCTCGGTACGGCGGAGTAGCGCGATGGATCTCCGCGCTTGGCGGCGGTTCCGCAAGAACAAGGGCGCGGTAGCCGGTGCGGTGCTGGTCGGCTTCGTCGTGCTGATAGCGCTGTTTGGTCCGCTGCTCGCGCCGCTGCCGCCCAATGAGCAGTTCGCCGACGCGCTCGATCGCGTGACCGGATTGCCAGTCGGTGCGGGCGCGAAGTTCTTGCTCGGCGCGGATCAGCTGGGGCGCGACGAGCTCTCGCGGATCTTGCACGGCGGGCAGACCTCGCTCGCGGTCGCGCTCGGTGCGACGGCGCTCGCGATCTGCACGGGCCTGCTCGTCGGCTTGCTCGCTGGCTATCTCGGTGGCCCGGCCGACACGCTCTCGATGCGCAGCATCGACATCTTGCTCTCGCTGCCGTTTCTGCTCGTCGCGATCGTCGTCAATCGCGTGATCGACAGTCCGTCGCTGTTCGTCCTATGCGGCCTGCTCGGTGGGCTCTCGTGGATGACGCTCGCGCGGATTACGCGCGCGAAGACGATGCAGGTGCGCGAGCTCGAGTTCGTGCAGGCGGCGCGCGCGATGGGAATGTCGCAGACGCGCATCGTGCTGCGCCACGTGCTGCCGAACGTCGTGCAGCCGGCGATCATCATCGGCACCACGCTGGTCGCGCAGATGATCGTCGCAGAGTCTGCGATGTCGTTCCTCGGACTCGGCGTGCGCCCGCCCGCGGCGACGTGGGGCACGATGTTGTCCGACGGCGTGACGATGCTCTCCTACAAGCCGATGCTGATGTACCTGCCGAGCACGATGATCGCGCTCACGGTCTTCGGCTTCAATTTGCTCGGCGAAGGGCTGCGCGATGCGCTCGATCCGAAGGTCTGACGCGCGCGGCGTGGCGCTCGCAATGCGCGTGCTCTGCGCATGCGCATGCGCGGCGCTGGCGCTCATCGGCTGCGGCGATCCGCGCAGCGGGCCGCGCTGGCAAGGCGCGCACGGCGCTGACGAGACGCCGCGCCGTGGCGGCACGTTCGTCTTTCATCACGAGAGCGATGTGCGCGGCTTCGATCCGGCAGTGTCGTTCGACGAACTGTCGACGATGGGGATCCGGCTGCTCTTCGACTGCCTGCTCGACTACGACTACGAGATGAACCTCGTGCCGAGCCTGGCCGAGGCGCTCCCCGACGTCAGCGAAGACGGCAAGACCTTCACCTTTCACCTGCGTCATGGAGTGCGCTTTCACAACGGGCGCGAGCTGACTGCCGACGACGTGCGGTGGAGCCTCGAGCGTATGTTGAACCCGGACCTCGCGTCGCCCGGTGTGGAGTACTTCGCGCGGCTCGATGGAATGGCAGACTTCGCGGCGAAGCGCACGGCGCACGTGCGCGGCATCGTCGTCGTCGACCGCTACACGGTGCGCTTCACGCTCACCCAGCCCGACCAGACCTTCCTGAACGCGATCGCGATGCCGTTCGCCGCGCCGGTCCCGCGCGAGAACTACGGCCCCGACGACGAGGAAGTTTCACGACATCCGGTCGGCACCGGGCCGTTCACGCTCGAAGACTGGGAGCCCGGAATCCGCGTCACGTTTCGGCGCAATCCGCGCTACTGGCAGCCCGGCAAGCCGTACGTGGATCAGATGCTGTTCGAGCTGAACTTGCAGCGCGAGACGGCGTTCATGCGCTTCATCGCCGGCGACCTCGACCACGTCCATCGCCACACGCCTGCGGACCGCATGTTCCTCGCGCAGAGCCGCGCGTGGGCGCCGTACCGTGAAGAGCACATCAAGGCGGACCTGTGGGGGCTCGAGCTCAACACAGGCATGGAGCCGTTCTCCAACGTTCATCTGCGCCGGGCGGTCGCGTTCGTCGTCGATCGCGAGCGCTGGTCGCTCGCGCGCAACCGTGCGCTCGCGCCACTTGGCCAAGCGCTGCCGATCGGATTCGCTGGCTACGATGCGCACCTCCCAGGCAGCCAGACCCGCGACCTCGCGCGCGCGAGAGAAGAGATGCGGCTCGCCGGGCACCCGGATGGACTCGCAGATCCAGTGACGCTGTGGATCGGCGAAGGTGCGACCGGCAAAATGTACGGCGAGCTCGCGCAAGCGAACCTCGCGGAGATCGGCATTCGCGTCGAGCTCAAGCCGGTGTCCTTTCCGATCTACCTGCGCGAGACGGGTAAGCCGCGCACCGCGCAGATGGTGTTCGGCGGCTGGAACCAAGATTTCCCGGATCCGGCGACATTCTTCGATCCTCTCTTTCATTCGCGTTCCGCCAAAGATACGGACTCGAGCAATCGTTCTTTCTACAAGAATCCGGAGCTCGACGCGTTGCTCGATCAGGCGCGCGCGGAGCGCGACCGCACGCGACGCACCGCGCTCTACCGCGAGGCCAATCAGATAGTGACGCGTGACGCGCCGTGGGCGTTCTTGTTCAGCAACATCATGGTCGAGGCTTGGCAGCCGTACGTGCGCAACTATCGCGTGCATCCGGTGTGGTCGAACGCCTTCCGGGATGTGTGGCTCGATCTTCCGCGGCGGCGGATCGCGCAACGATATGCACCCCACGCCGGCACACCGGCCGCGCTGATGCCGTTCGGAGGCGCACGATGATCGAGCTGCTGATCAAACGCGCGGCGTGGGCAGTGCTGGTGCTCTTCGTAGTGGTCAGTAGCGTTTTTTTCCTCGCCAACTACATCGGCGATCCCGCGAGCGCGATCCTCGGCGCGCAGGCGACTCCGGCACAGCGCGAACAATATCGTCGCGCGCACGGCCTCGATCGCCCCTTGTCCGAGCAGTACGTGAAATATCTGATCGGCGTGGCGCATGGGGATCTCGGCAAGTCGCTGAAAGACGACCAGCCAGTCGTCGAGGTGCTGCTGCAGCGGCTGCCGCGCACGGCGCTCCTCGGCAGCATGGCGCTGTTCTTCGAGCTGTGTATCGGGCTCGGCTTCGGCATCTTCGCGGCGGTGAGGCGCAACACCTGGGTCGACACGACGGTGATGTCGGCTGCGTTCGTCGGCGTGTGTTTGCCCTCGTTCGTGACTGGGCCGTTTTTCCTGCGCGAGATCGCGTTTCGCCTCGGCTGGTTCCCCGTCGGCGGCTATGGGCGCGACGCGCTCGATCACGTCTATCACGCGGTATTGCCGGCGCTGACGCTCGCGATCATCGGCGCAGCGACCTATGCGCGCGTGATGCGGAGCGAGATGATCGAGATGTTGCGCGCAGACTTCGTGCGCACGGCGCGCGCGAAGGGCGCGACGGCGACGGCGGTGGTGCTGCGGCACGCGGCGCGCAATGCGCTGCTGCCGATCGTCACGATGCTCGGGCTCAGCCTGCCGCTCATCGTGACGGGCGCGATCATCACCGAGAAGATCTACGACTGGCCGGGCGTCGGACGGCTGGCGATCGAGTCGATCGACGCGCTCGATCTGCCGATGATCCTCGGCATCGTGCTGCTCGCGTCGATGACCGTGCAGGTCGGCAATTTTCTCGCCGATATTTCGGTCGCTGCGCTCGATCCGCGCATCCGCGCGAACGCGAAGAGTTGATCTTCAGCGGCGGTGGCGCAGCAGCCACTCGGCGACGCTGGTCGGCCACGCGGCGTTGAACACCGGAACGTGTGAGCCGCCCTCGATGCTCCACAGCGCGGCGTCGAGGCCTGCGTCGCAGCCGGTCGTCCACTGCTCGACGGTGGTCTCGTCGCCGGGTAGCGAGGTCAACAGATCGAGCGGGGTGCCGCTGGTCGACATCGTCGGTTCGCAGCCAGCGCGCTCGGCCCAGCGCATGACGGTGGCGCGGGCGGACGGGTAGCCGCCGGTGCCGGCGTAGCCGATGGTCTCGTCGAGGGTGCCGTGCACCTGCAGCACGGACACGGGCTGCGACGGGACGCAGTCGCTCGCGCCGATGAAGTCGCCGCCGGCGAGGCTGGCGATCGCGGTGATCCGATCGGAGAGCTCACAGGCCATTCGATAGCTCATGAAGCCGCCGTTCGAGTGGCCGTAGACGTAGACGCGCGTGGTGTCGACGGGCACGAGCGACTCGGCCTCGTCGAGGAGCGCGGTGATGTACGCGACGTCGTCGACGGGGCTGCCGCCGAAATTGCAACACGCGGGCGTCGCGTTCCAGAAGCGGTTGCCGCGGCTGTCGGTGGTGCCGTCCGGGACGATCAGGTAGTAGCCCATCGCACGCGCAGTGACCGACGCGCGGAAGTAGAGGTCTTGCACGGAGGCGCTGCCAGAGTAGCCGTGCAGGAGGATCATCAGCGGCAGCGGCGTGACGCCATCGTGCGCGGGCGGCACGACGAAATCTGCGCGGCGATCGGCTGGCCCGAGCGCACGTGGGACCGTGCGACTGGCATCGGGTGTGTCCCCTGCGTCGAGCGCGGCGCTGGCGTCGGATGTGTTCCCCGCGTCGAGCGCGACGCCCGCGTCGGATGTGACCGCGGAGTCGTCGTCGCCACATGCGACGAGCACGACCGGGAGAAGGGAGAGCGCGAGCGAGAGGCAGCAGAGTTTGCGCACGCGGCTATGGTGCGCACACACGAGCGCGCGGTCCAGCCCTCAGCGACAGCGGCCGAAGCGGCAGCGCTGGCCGCGGCCGCAGGTGATGCCGCAGCCGCCGCAGTTGAAGCGGTCGCGCTGCGTATTGGTGCAGGTGCCGCCGCAGTTGGCGGACGGCGGCGTACACGCGCACGAGCCGCCGACACACGCGAACGTGGCTGGGCAGGTGTTGTTGCACGCGCCGCAGTTGAGCGGGCTCGTAGCGATGTCGATGCAGAAGCCGCCGCAGAGCAGCAGCGAGCCGGGGCACGCGCAGCGGCCGCCGGTGCACGGGACGCCATCTGGGCAGGTGTTGCCGCAGCCACCGCAGTTCGTCGGATCGGTCGCCGTCGCGACGCACTCGGCGCCGCACAGCGTGCGTTCGACGGGGCACATCATCGTCGTGCACATGCCCATCGTGCAGGCCTGGCCCATCCCGCAGGCGATGCCGCAGCCGCCGCAGTTCGATGGATCGCTGAGCGAGTCGACGCACGACACGCCGCAGGTGATGGTGCCGATGGGACACGGCGTGCCGCAGACGCTCGCGGTGCAGCTCGCGCCGAGCGGACAGGTCGCGCCGCACGCGCCGCAGTTCAGCGGATCAGTGCGCGTATCGACGCAGCCCGCCGCGCCGCACTCGGTCGTCGGCGGCGGACACACGACGCGGCAGGTGCCGCTATCGCACGCGGAGCCGGGCCCGCACGCGATGCCGCAGCCGCCGCAGTTGGCGTCGTCGCTGGTCGTGTCGACGCAGACGTCGGCGCACGAGGTGAGCGGCATCATGCAGCGCGTGTCGATGCAGCGGCCGCTCGAGCAGCTCTCGCCAGCGCTGCAAGCATTGCCACAAGCGCCGCAGTTGCTCGCGTCGCTGGTGAGATCACGGCAGCCGAACCCGCACAGCGTGGTCGGCGGCGCGCACGGCGAGAAACACGTGCCGAAGCCGCAGAGCTCGCCCGGCCCGCAGCGTCGACCGCAGTCGCCGCAGTTGCTCGGATCGACGCGGAAGTCAGTGCAGCCGCCCTCACAGGCGACGAGCGGCGCGGTGCAGCGATCGACGCACGAGCGGAACTGGCAGAGCTCGCCAGTCGCGCAGGCGACGCCGCAGCCTCCGCAATTGAGCGGATCGGTGACGACGTTGGCGCAGGTGCCGCCACAGCGCTGCGTCGGGAATGGGCACGTCACCGTGCACGTGCCGAGCGCGCATGCGGCGCCCGAGGGGCACGCGTTTCCGCAGCCGCCGCAGTTCGCCGGATCGTTCGACGTCTCGACGCACGCGCCAGAGCAGTCGACGCGCGGCGCGAGACAGCGCGCGACGCAATCGCCGTCCGAGCAGCTCTCGGAGGCGGCGCAAGCACGCCCGCATTCGCCGCAGTTGGCCGGATCGCTGCTCGGGTCGACGCAGCTTGCGTCGCAGGCGAGCAGCGGCATCAGGCACGTCGTCGTGCACATGCCGGCGTTGCAGACGTCGCCGTCCGCACACGGGATCCCGCAGCCGCCGCAGCTCAGCGGGTCGGTGCGGAAATCGACGCAGCCGATCCCCTCGCAGAACGACTGCCCCGGCTCGCAGACGTTGGTGCACGTTCCGCCGCGGCACGCGCTGCCGGCATCGCAGATGATCCCGCAGTCGCCGCAGTTCAGCGGATCGGCGAACGTATCGACGCAACCGCCGGCGCACTCCGTGAGACCGGGCCCGCAGGTCGCGACGCACGCGCCTTCGGAGCAGAACGAGTCGCCGCACGCGAGCGCGCAGGCGCCACAGTTATTGGGATCGCTGCGCAGGTCGACGCAGAGATCGCCGCACGCGGTGAGCGGCTCCGGGCACACCGGCGGACCGCCATCGACGCCGAGATCGACGCCGAGATCCGCGCGCGCATCCCGCCCGAGATCGCGCGTCGGGACGCTGCCGTCATCGAAGCTGCGCAGCGTGGTGCGGCCACACGCGGCGACGAACACGGACGACGAGATCAGCAGCAGAGCCCAAGCGAAGTTCGAGCGCATCGTAGCCTCCGAGAGAACGTGAGCGGCGACGGGCGGCGCGCCCGTCAAGGCCTAGAGCGTGAAGTGTTCGAGCGGAGTCGTCGAGGGGGCGGCGGCGCGCGGCGCGCTACTTCTTCCGTGGCTCGAGCGGAAAAATGCGCCGATCGTCCTGCATCGTGCACGGCAGGATGCGCATGTAGTCGAGGCGGATCGCCTTCCGCACGCCGCTCGGCAGACGAATGATCAGCGCGCCCTCGGCGTCCTCGCCCTCGACGCGGCAGAGCCCAAACTGCTTGTGCGCGACCCAGTCGCCCGGCTCGAGGTTCGGCTCGTCGGCCTCGGTGTCGATCGCCTTCTTCTTCTCTGGGATCGGGTGCGCGGCGAACGCGGGCTCGACCACGCGCTCTGGCGGCATTCCGCGCGAAGCACGCGGACGCTCCTCACGGGCCGGCTGCGCGCCCCACGAACCAGCGCGCGTGTCGGACGCGCGTTGTGCGGTCGCGCGCTGATCGCCGTCGCGCGTGGCGCTGAGCCGCTCGGCCTCGACTGCAGCCGCGGCCCAGCCGAGCTGCGCCTGCGACGATGCGACCGCGGTCGTCGACTTGCCGCGCCACAGAGGCAGGCCCGTCGCGTCGTCCGGGAAGCGCTCGAGCACGAGGTCTTCGTACGACTCGATGACGAACTCGACGGCGAAGGCGCGCGCGGCGCGGAGCTCCCCACCGAGCAGCGCGCCGACGACCGGCGCCGCGCCCTCGACACCGACGCTGCCGTCGGCGCCCTCCGGTCGGGCCGGCGCGACGAGCGCATGCGCGTGCGCGAACGGCAGCCCGCCGAGGCGCGAGAGGTTCCCGGTGATCTGCACCGCGGTGCACGCACCGACGCGCTTCGGCAGTGAGTGACGCTTCGTGTCGGCGTCGTAGACCGCGAGCTCCGCTGACTCGAGCGGGCCCATCGCGTGAAACCAAGCGCTGCTGATTCCTCGGTGGAGCGCGATCTCTGCGAGCGCGTCGAGCACTGACTCGCCGCGCTCGAGCCGCCCGACGATGCGTCGCGTTCGGTTGGGCTCGAAGACGATCATGGGCGCGGGGTTAGCACGCGCCTCTGCGCGCGGCGAGGAGAGCCTGCGCTGCGATGAGAGCTGCCCGGCGAGCCTCGCCTTCGTGCGCGTGCCGCGGTAGAAGCCCCCCAACCTCATGGCGACCCGCACGACGATCGATCGAATCGCAGAGCACGTCGGCACCGAAGTGGAGCTGCGCGGCTGGCTCTACAACAAGCGCTCGAGCGGCAAGCTGCACTTTCTCGAGGTGCGCGACGGCACCGGCATCGCGCAGTGCGTGGTGTTCAAGGGCGACGTGAGCGCAGAGCTGTTCGAGGCCGCCGGCAAGCTGACGCAGGAGACCTCGCTGACGCTCACCGGCAGCGTGCGCGAGCACGGCAAGCGCAAGGGCGAGTACGAGGTCGGCGTCACCTCACTCACGCCGCTCGCCGCGACCGTCGGCGAATATCCGATCTCGCCGAAGGATCACGGCACCGACTTCCTGATGGACAACCGCCATCTGTGGCTGCGCTCGAAGCGTCAGCACGCGATCTTGCGCGTACGCGCGGAGATCATCGCGGCGGTGCGCGACTACTTCGACGACAACGGCTTCACGCTCGTCGACGCGCCGATCTTCACGCCGAACGCGTGTGAGGGCACCTCGACGCTGTTCGAGACCGACTACCACGGCGAGGCCGCATACCTCACGCAGAGCGGGCAGCTCTACATGGAGGCGGCCGCCGCGGCCGTCGGCAAGGCGTATTGCTTCGGCCCGACGTTCCGCGCCGAGAAGAGCAAGACGCGGCGTCATCTCGCCGAGTTCTGGATGGTCGAGCCCGAGGTCGCGTTCATGGACCTGCAGGGCGACATGGATCTCGCCGAGGACTTCCTCGTCAGCGTCGTCGCGCGCGTGCTCGATCGGAGAAAGAACGAGCTGATCACGCTGGAGCGCGACACCTCGCACCTCGAGCGCGTGCAGAAGCCGTTCCCGCGCATCACCTACGCCGACGCGATTCAGACGCTGACCGACGCTGGCACGGGCGCGAAGTACGGCGACGACTTCGGCGGCGACGAAGAGACCGTGATCAGCGCGAAGTTCGATCGCCCAGTGATCGTCTCGCGCTACCCGATGGACCTGAAGGCGTTCTACTTCAAGCGCGATCCGGAGGCGCCGCAGCTCGCGCTCAACATGGACGTGCTCGCGCCCGAGGGCTACGGCGAGATCATCGGCGGCGGTCAGCGCGAGGACGATCTCGCGACGCTGGAGGCCGCGATCGACCACCACAAGCTGCCGCGCGAGGCGTTCAGCTGGTACCTCGATCTGCGTCGCTACGGATCATTTCCACATGCCGGCTTCGGCCTCGGGATCGAGCGCACCGTCGCGTGGATCTGCGGCCTGCCCCACGTGCGCGAGACGATCCCCTTCCCGCGCATGCTGAATCGCCTCTCTCCGTGAGTATCGACGCGCGCTACAACCTCGGCGTCGAGTGCCGCTCTTCGCGACGCTTGCGCTGCTCTTCGAGCCGCTTTTCTTTCGCCTCCACCGCCTCGACGAAGAGCTTCACGTATTCGCCGGCGCTGGTGATCGCAAAGACGACGCTGCCGTAGAGCAGGACCAGGCCGACCACGTGCAGATCGGCGTGCGCCGTGTAGAAGACGAAATCGAGATCGTAAGCGTGGTGCATCACGAGGAACAGCACCGCGACCATCTGCAGCGCGGCCTTCTCTTTGCCGCCTTGGCTCGCCGCGATCACCACGCCTTCGGTGACGGCGATCGTGCGTAACGAGGTGATGCTCAGCTCGCGCGCGACGATGATGATCGTCGCCCACGCGGGCACGCGCCCCATCTCCGTCATGACGACGAGCAGCGCCATGATGAGCAGCTTGTCGGCGAGCGGGTCGAGGAGCTGGCCGAGCACGCTGACGAGGCCGCGCTTGCGCGCAAGCCAACCATCGAGCGCGTCGGTCGCGGCTGCGACGGCGTAGACGAACGCGGCCCAATAGTTCATCACTGGGCGGCCGTCGTAGACGAGCCAGAGCACGATGGGGATCATCACGACGCGCAGCATCGTGAGCAGGTTCGGCAGGTTGATCGCGTCCTCGCGGATCGAGCGGCGCGGCGCGAGCGCAGCGCGCGGCTTGCGAAGGCGACGCTGCTTCTTGCCGCGGTCTAGCGGCGGCGCCGGATCGGCGGATGCGCTTCGGTCGGGCGGCTTGGTCATGCGAGCAACAGCACGCCATCACCGCGAAACGTGAGCGTCGGCATGCCGGGCGTCTGCTCCGCCGCGGCGACGCGAGAGCCATCGGGGAAGAGCCTTCCCGTCCAGCCGATCAGCGCCGCCGGATCGACGTGCACTGGCTCGCCCTCGCTGACGCGCAGCGCGGTGGCGGCGCCCACGAGATGCAAGACGACAGTGCCCGTCCCATGAAGCTGCACCAGCGGCAGCGCGCCGCCGCCGAGCGCTAGGTGGCCGCTCTCGAAGTTCACGCGCTGCTCGAACGCGAGCAGCGCACCCTCGCGCACGTAGAGCATGTCGTCGTCGAGCCACATGCCGTGAAAACGCCCCTGCGACGGCGGCGCGAGCACCAGCGTCACCGCGCCTTGCACGAGATAGAGCGGCGCGTCGTGCCCACCGAGCAAGCCGCCGAGCTCGCGACCACGCGCACGACGCTGCACGATCGCCGGCTTCAGCTCACCGCGCGCCGAGCGCACGCCGCCGAGTCGAACGTGCACGCCTTGAGCGCCGCTGACGAACAGCTCGCCCGCAGGTCCGACGGCGAGCGCGACGCCCTCGGGCGGCACCAGCGCCCAGGTCTCGAGCATCGAAGCGAGGCGCGGCGGCGCCGCGGCAGGCAGGCCGCGAATCGTCGATCGACGCGGCACTTTCTCTTCACCGGGCTCGACCGCGTGCCATTCACCGGTCGGCGCGCGGCGCGGTGGAGGCGGCGACTCTTCGGCGACGCGAAACGTCGGCTCGTCCGCCTCGAACTCCGCCATCGCTTGGTCGGCCGCGTCGCGCACGGCAGCCGCGTCGCGCGCCTCGAGCTCGGCGACGCCAGGTGCGAGCACCGCGCCGGCCGACGAGCCGAGCACCTCTTCCATACGCCGCGCCATCGACGCTTGGCCACCGCGCAAGAACGCCTCGCGCGCATCCGCGAAGCGCCCGAGGCGCCACATGACCAGGCCGAGATAGCCCCACGCGCGGTCGTGATTCGGCACCAGCTGCAGCGCGACGTGCAGGTGCGTGAGCGCATCCGCCGGCTGCCCCGTTTTCAGCAGCGCGAGCGCGAGGTTCACGCGCAGCGTCGCGTCGTTCGGGAAGGTCTCGGCGAGACGCAGCCAGATCTCGATCGCGCGCGGATAAAAGCCGAGACGAAAATACACGGCGGCGAGCAGATCGTGGCTCTTCGCGTCGCTCGGCTGACGACGCAGCGCCTGCTCGAGCTCCTCCTTCGCCTCGACGACGCGCCCACCCATGAGGAGCTCGCTGCCGCGGTAGAGGTGATAGAGAAAATCCTCGTCTGCGACCGCGGTATCGACCGCGCTCGGGAGCGGAACATCACCTGCTGAAGTGGACTCGCGCATCGACTGGGGCGCAGCGTAGGCAGCTGACCCTGGCGCGTCAATTCGCTAGCCGCACATCGCGTCGTTCCGTGCGCGGGCGCTCGCAAGAACGGCGCGCGCGTGTCAGCGTTGCGCCCCGATGACTAGGAGTGCGCTGGCTAAGCCGCGAACCGTCGCCGCACCGCTCTTCGCGCTCAGCGTCGTGCTCTGCAGCGCGCTCGCTCCGCCGCTCTCTGCGCGCACGCAAGACACGCCCGCGACGACGAGCCACACCGAGCGGCCTCCCGCAGGGTCTTGGCGCCGCGGCATCGTCCCGCTACCAGCAGCCGCCGTCATCGCGATGGGCGCGCTGATCGTCGCAGCGGCCGGCGCGGCGCTCACCTGGCGCGCTCGAAAGTCGCGCCGATGAGCGAGCTTCCCTCCATCGACAAATTCCCCGGCGACGGCACGCGCGACGACACGCCCAAGGCGCCCAGCAACCTCACGCGACGGCTGGTGCTCGGCGCGCTGCTCGGCGGCGTGGTGTTCATCGCGCTGTCGCTCTACAGCGACGTCGGCAAGCTCGCGGCGAACCTGTCGACGTTCCACTACTCCGCGCTCGCCATCGCGCTCGCGCTCGCGTCCGGAAACTACGCGCTGCGCTTCGTCCGCTGGCAATATTATCTGCGCCGCCTCGACGTCGAAGTACCGGTCGTCGAGAGCGCGCTGGTGTTCCTCTCCGGCTTCGTGATGAGCGTCACGCCCGGCAAGGTCGGCGAGATGTTCAAGTCGCTGCTCTTGTTCGAGTCCCGCGGCACGTCGATCGCGCGAACCGCGCCGATCGTCGTCGCCGAGCGCCTCACCGATCTCGTCGCGCTGGTCATGCTGTGCGCGCTCGGCTCGCTCTCGCTGCCGGACGGGCCGCGCATCGCGCTCGTGTTCGCGGCGCTGGTCGCCGCCATCCTCGTGGCCTGCGCTTACCGCCCGCTCGGCGAGCTCGGCCTGCGCATCGCCGCCAGGCTGCCGGTGATCAAGAAGCTCGCGCCGAAGCTGCGCGACGCCTACGAGAGCCTGTTCGCGATGACGCGCCCTGCCCCGCTCGCCGTGGGCACCGCGCTCGCGGTCGCTGCCTGGACGCTCGAGGCGCTCGGCCT
>Ga0105048_10006516_pt1 | contig 18815 bp, 15 predicted proteins | sample MAT05_FD_78382 | JGI IMG/M metagenome (GOLD analysis project Ga0105048, IMG submission 78382) | Freshwater microbial communities from Lake Fryxell liftoff mats and glacier meltwater in Antarctica - MAT-05 | ecosystem: Environmental > Aquatic > Freshwater > Ice > Liftoff microbial mat | place... | reverse complement strand
CCTGCAGGATGCGCTCGCGTGGCCGATCGCGCTCACGCTGCTCGTTGGTGCCGCCATCGTCTTCCTCCTGCCACGCGTCGTGCCGGCGCAGTTCCTGACGGTCGCGGTCGGCGCCGTCTTCGCTCTGGTCACGATCGCGCTGGTCGCGATCCTCGCCGCGCTGGTCGAACGATGGCTCCGCCGTCATGCCAGCGATCTCGCGATACAGGCGGAACGGCAGGTGCAGACGCTCGGCATCGCAGGCCTCCCGACCGCCACCGGCGACAGCGCGCTCGTGCCGCTCGCCTCGGCCTACGCGGACGCGGGCGCACGTGCGGCGCTCACCGCAGCTGAACGCGAGACGAGCGAACTCCTGGAACGTCTTGGTGCCGATGCCGCGCGGTCCTTTGAGCGCATGACGTCCCAGCTTCGGGCATCGGTGCCGCAGGCGGGAGTTGGCACGACGGGTGTGCGCACGTTGCGTGGCATGGTGTCCCATGCCACGACACCGCACGGTCTGACACCGCACGGCACGACAGCCGTGCTCACGACACATGCCGACACGACACATGCCGACACGACGCCCGAGGGCACGGCCGGCGCGGTGCTCGACCTGATCGACGCGCTGACCGACTGCACCGACGCGCTGCGGCGCGTCACCGCCATGGTCCCCGCCGCACAGGAGCCGGTGGATGTCGTCCGCGTCGTGCAAGACGCGGTCGCGGGCTCGGTCGACGGGGCCAGCGCCGGCGCCGTGCGCCTGATCCTCGATACCGACTGCGGCATGGTCCGGATCGATGCCGGACGCATCCGTGAACACCTCAGCGAGCTGCTCCGACTCGCGCAGCACGCCTCAGCACCCTCCGCCACGGTCACGGTCCACGTCTCGCGCATCTTTCGCACCAGCATCGAGGAGGCGCCAGTCCGGCGCACCGGCGACTCGCCCCTCACCATCGTGCCGCGCGCGTCCGGCGATGCCCTGCGTACGTGGGTGCTGCGCGCACAGCCCGGCGCCGAAGTGCTTTCCGTCATCGTCTCCGACGCCGCCAAGCCACTCGCCACGGATCCCGGACAGCGCGCCTTTGACCCGTTTGCCGTCGCACGCCCAGGCGATCCGCTCGGCATCACGCTCGCGACGATCCGCCGGACGGTCAGCGCCGCACGAGGCACGATCTGGCTCGCCGGCTCGCGCGAAGGTGGCTCGGCCGTGCACATGCTGCTGCCGATTGCGGTGAGCTGAGGGGCGTCGACGCGCAGATGGGTCGCCGTCGTCCCGCTGTGCGACGGCGGGTCCGACGCGCTTCCCGCATGCGCCGCCTCGCCGACGCGCATCCCCGTCACCTGCAGGCCTGATTTCGATCACGCCTGCACGATTTCGCATCTCGCCCACAGCCCGGCGACCCTACCATGAGCGCACTCACCTCCGGAGCGCATCATGCAGCACACACGGGTCGGCTCGTCACTCTGCGAAATCCTCGTCGCACTCGTCCTGCTGTCCACCACCGCCGCATGGGCGCTGCAGGCAACTGCCACCGCTGAACGCACGCTCGGGCGCACCGCGAACACGCGACGTGCGCTCCACCGCGCGGAGCGGGCGCTGGCCGATCTCGACGCACTCCCCTGCGACAGCACGTCGTTCTCCCGCACCACGATCGAACCACGTTGGCAGCTCGCCGCCCGGCGTGCCCCCGCCGCACACCTCCGCCACGATGCGGTTCGCCTCCGCTTCACGAACGGCGACTCGATCGTGCTCCACCACGACGGCTGGTGCGACTGATGCCCGCACACGCCGCCGATAAAACAACCAGACCGCGACGCGGCCTCACGCTCATCGAGCTCCTGGTCGCGCTCTCCCTCCTCCTCGTCCTGCTCGGCATCGGCTCGATCGCCGCACGGCGCGCACTGTCGACGCAGACACTCGCCAGCGCGGCAGACGGACGCGCGGTCGCCATCAGCGACGCGCTGCAGACACTCGCCCGACACGCCAGCGATGCCGACCCGGCCAACGGTGACCTCTTCGTCGCACGTGACACCGCCCTGCAACTGCGGCACGGCATCGGCATCACCTCGGTCTGCCGAGCCTCGGCCGACACCCTCGTCACGAGCATCGGCAGCAACGCAAAGCCTTGGAGCACCGCGCTCGTGCGCCTCGTCACCGACGACGATCAGGTGCGCGTCTGGCACGAGCCGACACGCACCTGGATCCTCCGCTCGGTACGCTCAGCCACGCCCACGACGGGCGCCTGTGGTGACAGCGCCGCACCATGGCCGGAATGGGCCTCGCAACGACTGCTCCTCACCGACAGAATTTCCGGAGTGACTGCAGGGTCCCCGGTGCGCGTGCTGCAACGCGAACGCTGGTCGCTGGTGCGAGGCGGCGACGGCAATTGGTCCCTGGCGCTCGCCACATGGGACGCGGCCCGCGCGTCCTTCGGTACCCCGCAGCCACTCCTCTCGCCACTCGCGGCACCATCCGCGCCAAACGGCCCGGGCCTCTCCGTACGCGCCATCTCAGCCGCCGGCACGACACTCGCCGACACCGCCCTGAATCAAACACGCTCCATCGTCGCCGTCATTCGCAGCACGACGCACCCCCGACTCAGCACCCACACCGACTCGGTACGGATCAATGTGCGCACGCCGTGAGCCACCGCGACGCGGCATCGCGCTGCTGCTCGCCGTCGCCATCACCTCGGTCGTCGGGCTCTGCGCACTGGCACTCTGGCGCACCAGCGCCGGCAGCAGTCGAGCGCTCGTGCTCGAGCGCGCGCGCACACGTGCTGAAGGTCTCGCGAGCGACGGCATGTCACGCGCACTCCAGCAGGTCAGCATCGGCGCATGGCGTGCTCTCACGCTCCCTGGCGCCCACATGTCCATCGACTCCACACACACCGGACGCGGACATTGGCGCGCCACCCTCGGACGACCCACCTGGTCGGCACTCCTCCTCCGTGTGCGCAGCGAGACCGCAAGCGGCGCGCGCTCCGTGCGTGCGCAACGTGATGAGCGAATCCTGATTCCGCTGCTCGCACCAATCGAGATCCCGGCGGCCGCGCTCACCGGTGACCGCCCATGGTCCGTTCCCTCCGGTGCCACGGTGGAGGTGCCACCAGCCACGCCGCAGGAGCGAGCCTGCCGGCGAAACATCGTGCCCGTCGTCAAACGGACCGCAACGCGTGGCAGTGCACCACCGCACGACGTTCTCGTCGCCCTCGACGCGGATACCATCACGAGACCACTCGTCGGCAGCTTCCGGCTCACGAAGGCCACCCTGACCTCCCCGCTTCGAGTGACCGGAATGGTCGTGCTCGATTCAGATCTGGTGATCGCGGCCGACCTTCAACTGTCGGGAGTGCTCTTCGTGCGGGGCTCCATTCACCCGGCCGGCGGTCAGCTCGATGTGACCGGTGCCGTGGTGGCTGGCGATTCGCTCGGGGGACACTCCGGACTCGGGACAGGCGACCGGGTGCGGTACGACGCATGTGCGATTCGGCGCGCGGTGGATCTCGTGACACGTCCGGCACCCTCGGCGACGTGGACGAGGATGAGTCTGTTCTGATCATGCACCATCACCGCCGCGCAGTTACCTAATCGCGCGACATTCGTTCCCTGTGTGCAGTTCGACCATCCGTCGAAATCCATGCGCGGCCCTTCCCCGGCTCGCATGGTCCTGCTCACCGCCAACCCGGTGACCCCGTTCGGGTCTCGTCACACCTGGCCCACTCTGCGATGGCGTTCTTCAAGCGACGAAAAGTCACGATCGGACTCGATATCGGCTCCGGACTCGTCAAGGTCGCCGTGATCGACCACGGCAAGGGCGTCCCGACGCTGCAGCGGGTGATCGTCGAGCCGGTTCCGGCGGATGCAATCGTCGAGGGGGAGGTCATGGATCACGCTCTCGTCATCCTGGCCGTCCAGAACGCGCTCGCGGCCGCATCATCCGTCACCAAGGGTGCCCAGATCGTCGTCGCGGTCGGCGGCGGCAACGTCATCGTGCGCAAGGTCGTCATCGATCGGAGCAAGATGGGCGAGCTGCGCGAGGCCATGCAGTGGGAGGCCGAGCAGATCGTACCGTTCGACACCAGCTCCATTGCGCTCGATTACCAGGTGCTCGATCCCGATGGTGAGTCCGAAGAGATCTCGGTGCTCCTCGCTGTCGCCAAGCGCGACCTGATCGATGCGCGGGTGCAGCTGCTGCGCGACGCGGGCGTCGAGCCGAAGGTCGTCGACGTCGAGGCGTTCGCCCTCCACAACGCCTTCGAGTTCAACCACCCCGATGCCATGCGCGGCACCGTGGCGCTGGTGAACATCGGCAACGACGTCTGCAACGTCAGCGTGCTCGACGACGGCATCCCGATCCTGACACGCGACAACACCGTCGGCGTGCGCCGCCTCCGCGAAGATCTGCAGCGCGATGCACGCATGACCGCCGATGACGCCGACTCGGCACTCGTCGCGGCCACCACCACGCCGTTCCTCGACAACGTGGTGCACAAGCGTGGCGAAGAACTCGCCCGTGAGATCGAACGCACCGGCACTGTCGCGCAGTCGCTCTCGCGCACGGTCCGCCCCATCCGCGAGGTCTACATCGCCGGCGGTGGCGCCCGTGTCACCGGCATGGCCGAACGTCTGGCCGGCCTCCTGCGGATTCCCGTCCGTCCCGTCAATCCGCTGCTCAACCTCGCCGTCGCCGACGGCGCCCTCGCCGATGTCAACGCCGATGAAGTCGCGTCGCTGCTCGTGCTGCCCGTTGGTCTCGCACTGCGTCACGTGGCCTGAGGAGCAGACCGATGATTGAAATCAACCTGCTCAGCCCCGGCGAGAAGACCGGGCGGAAGAAGAAACGCAACGCCGTCCTCGCCCGCTTCCGGCGCAAGGACGCACAGAGCGACGAGCCCACCTCGCTGCCCGCACGTCGCGGGATCACCATCGCCGCCGCAGCAGCCGTACTCGTCGCCGTCGTCGGTGTCGGCGGCGGCTTCTGGTACCAGGATCGCGAGCTTGCCAAGCTCGATGAACGCCTCCAGCAAGAACTCGCCGATTCGGCGCGATTCTCGTCCGTGATCGGCGAACGCAAGGCGATCATCGCCCGCCGCGATTCACTGGTCGCACAACTCGGCATCATCAAGCAGATCGACGAAAGTCGCTACGTCTGGCCGCATATCCTCGACGAGATCAGTCGCGCCCTGCCGCAATACACCTGGATCACTGCCGTCAATCAGCTCAGCGCGAAGAGCGTCGTGCCGGTGCGTGACTCGACACTCGCACGCGGCGACAGCGCGAAGAAGGCCGCAGCGCCCGCTGAGCCGCAGGTCAGCTTCCAGATCGTCGGCAATACCGTCGATATCCAGGCGCTGACACGGTTCATGCGCGTGCTCGAAGGGTCGCCGTTCATCCAGAACGTCACGATCGAAAAGTCGACCGTGATGGTCATCGACTCGCGTGAAGTCACCGAGTTCACGCTGAACGTGCAGTACCAGACCCCGGACCCGGCAGCGGTCACGCTGGTTCCCATCACCCTGTCGGTGCGCTGAGATGCTGAACTCCTTCACCAAGCGCGAACAGACGTTGCTGGCCGTGATCCTGTTCGCCGTCGCGCTGAGCGTGGTCTTCTACCTCTATGTGTTCACTCCGAAGTCGGACACCATCGTGGAACAGTCGACACACGTCGACGCACTGACCACGGCCAATCAATCGGCTGCCTCGGAACTCAAGGCGGGCAACCTCCGTCAGCTCAAGGCAGATGCCGGACGGTTTGCCGAGAACCTTGCGGTGATGCGTCGGCTCGTCCCGACGGTGAACGAGGTGTCGGGACTGCTCGAACAGGTGTCCAACTCGGCACGCAAGGTGGGCCTCGATATCGCCAGCGTGACGCCGCAGCCCGTCTCCGCCGGTGCGGCATATGACTCGCACCGATACCGGCTCGTGGTCAAAGGCGGCTACAACAGCATCACCGAGTTCCTCACCGACGTCGGCAGCCTCCCGCGCATCGTGACGCCGATGGTGCTGAAGATGAAGGTCGACGGCGCCACGGAGCTCAGCGGCACTCGCCGCCGCACGCCGGCCAACCATGCCAACATCCTGACCGAGTTCGACATCGAGACCTACGTCGCGCGCGGCGGCGAGCCCGTCTCCGCGTCGCGCAAGGCAGGGACGACGCCATGAGTCGCCGCATCCCGAGTCGCATGGCCGCCACCCGTCTCCGTCACAGTCTGCTCGCGGCCTGCGCCGTCCTGTCGATGGCGCTGCCGCTCGCGGCACAGGCCCCCGTCACTGCCGCCGAAGGTCCTGCGGCTACGCAATCCACCGCGAAGCGCGACTCCGTCGCGCGACAGAGTCAGCTCTCGTACCAGCGTGAAGTCTTTGCCTACACAGCCGCCGGACGACGTGATCCGTTCGTGTCGCTCGCCTCGACCGACGTGCTGCGCCCGACGATCGCCGACCTGCAGCTGGTCGGCATCGCGTATGCCCCGCGCGGCGCGGGGAGTGGTGTGCAATCCGTCGCGATTTTCCGCGATCGCCAGACCAAGGAGCAATATCGCGCACGCGTAGGCCAGCAGCTTGGCCGCATGCGCGTTGCCAGAATCGAACCGCGCCGAGTCGTCTTCAGCATCGACGAATTCGGCGCCAGCCGTCAGGAAAGCATTGCAATGGGTGATTCGACCAGGACCATCACGCCGACGAGGGCACCATGATGAACCGGACGCACAAGTACATGCGACGCGGCTCGTGTCGCGCCGCCGCAGCCGGAGTCGCGATCGTCGCTGCGTCGGTCATGCCAACCTTTCTCTCGGCCCAGGTGCTCGTGCAGGGCGTTCGCGTGGAGTCCGGCAGCGCCGGCACCGTGGTCGCCGTCACACTCACCGACTCCGTGGCTCGCTCATCCTTCACGCTCGCGGGCCCGAATCGCATCGTCCTCGACCTGCCCGGCACCACGCTCGGTGCGCTCGGCGGACATGCCTACGACGGCCAGGCGCGCGGCCCGGTGCAGAATGTCCGCATGGCGCAGTACCGCCCCGGCATCGTGCGCGTCGTGATCGACGTGGACGGCGCCGCACGGTACACGGTGACCGGTGGCAACGAAGTCCGCGTCGCCATGGCCGCAGGTTCCGAGATCGACCCCTGGAGCACCGGAGCCGCCCTGCCGTCGCAGCGCACCGAACGCGCCACCACCCGCGAGGCCACGGCAGCAGCCGTCATGGATTCCACGGTGTCGTCCGCGCGCGCGGACGTCGGCACCACCATCGCGCAGGACGCTTACCACACGCCAGAGCCGAACCGTCTGGGCAAGCCTGCGGCAACGCGCGGCAAGCCGCCGAAGCCCCGCATCAGTGTGAGCTACCAGGAGGCGGACATCCGCGACGTGATCGCCGCCTTCGCGAGCTTCGCGAATCGCACGATCATCATCGGCAAGGATGTCGCCGGCAGCATCACGGCCGACGTGAAGGACAAGCCCTGGGACGAGGCGCTCGCCGCAATCCTCAGCGCACAGGGCCTCGCCGCCAGTGAGGAGCCGAACGGCATCATCATCGTCGATTCCTACAAGAACATGCTCGACAAGCAATCCCTCGAGCCGCTCGTCACGCAGGTCGTCAGCATCAACTACGCCAATGCCAGCTCCGTCGCCGGCACCGTGCGCGGCTTGCTCACGCGCGATTGCGTGCCGGGCTCCAACAGCCCGGCGGCTGGCGGTGGCGGTGGTGGCGGCGGCGGCGTGAACGTCGTGCCAGTCGGCTGTGTCGTCCGTGGAAGCGTGCAGGCAGACAGCGCAACGAATTCGCTGCTGATCCGCGAAGTGCAGAGTCGCATGGAGGATGTCATCGGGTATGTCCGCTCCATCGATCGTCGCACGCCGCAGGTCGCCATCAAGGCGAAGATCATCTTCGTGAACCGCACGAGCCTGCAGGAAATGGGCGTCACGTACGACATCGGGACGGCACGGCAGTTCTTCAATACCGTCATCCCGCGACAGGAAGTCGTGGATCAGATTCCGATCGACCGCAACGGCGATGGTGTGCCCGATGCGTTCCGCGAGGTCGTGCAGCCGGTCATCGGTGATCGGGTGGACTTCGGCGGCAAGACGATCTCCGCCATCGCCAACGCGAACTCCAGCATCTCCAGCCCGGCACTCAACCTGATCTTCAGTGCCGCGCTCGGGAAGTATTCGCTCACGCCGTTCATCCAGGCGCTGCAGGAGGCGACACTCGCCGACGTGCAGGCGGAACCGACGGTCGTCACGCTCGACAATCGCAAGGCAGAGATTCTGGTGGGTCAGGAAATTCCGATCCGGGTGCTCGATGCCGGTGCCGGTGCAGCTGGCGCGGCCGGACAGATCAACATCCCGCGTGCGACGGTCCAGCTCAAGGAGGTCGGCATCTCCCTCTCCGTCACGCCGCGCATCACGAACAACCGCCAGATCATGATGACGATCCACGCGGAGAACAGTTCGGCCACGCTCGCGAGCTCGGACGTCGGTTTCATCTTCAACAAGCAGCGCGCCGACAACACGCTCATGGTGCCCGATGGCGAGACGGCCGTGATCGGCGGTCTGACCATCACCACCATCACGAAGTCGCGCCGCGGCGTGCCTTTCCTCATGAACGTGCCCTACCTCGGCCGTCTCTTCTCGACCAGTCGCAAGGATGAGCGGAAGAGCGACCTCGTGATCCTCGTCTCGCCGCACATCCTCGATGACGGCGAGGCACGTACGTCGCCTCCGAACCCAGGACGCTAGACCATGTGCACCGAACCGACGCTGGTTTTGCGCACCATCCGCTGGCTGCCGCTGGTACTCGCCGCCGCCCTCGCGGGTTGCGGCGATGGCGACCCGACGGTCGACCAGAACACGCTCGACCGCACCGCACCCAGCCTCAGCGTGGTGCGCGCCGCCAGCGCTGACTCCGTCTTCGCGTTCACCGTGACCGCGAACGACAACCTCGGCATCAAGTTCGTACGCGCGACCCTCTCGGGCGCACTGCAGACGACCGTCTCCGATACCGTGCGTTCTGCCGTCACGGCGTACACCAAGGACTTCAGGGTCGTCGTGCCTGCCAGTGTCACGCCAGGCTCACAGGTGACGCTGATCACGCAGGCGGAGGACGGCAACGGCAACAAGTCGAAGCCCGACACGGCGCTGATGGCGGTCGGCAGCCGGCAGCCCGGCACCGTCGCGATCACCAGTCCGCAAGGCAATACGCAGGCCGTCCGGGGACGCTCCGTCATCCTGAGCATCGCCGCAGTCACCGTCCGCAAGGTGCGCGTGGTCGGCTTCAGTGTCACGCCGCCAAGCGGTGGCACCGCCATCGTTGGCGATTCGATGACATACAGCAGTCCGCTGCGTGACTCGCTGTCCACAGCGCTGAGTCTCCAGATTCCTCCCACGGCGAACGCCGGCATCTACCTGGTCGTCCCGTTCGTCGTCGACTCCGCCGGTCAGCGTACCGCTGGTGTGCCGGTCCCGATCGATGTGCTGCTCTCGGGTGGTGGGACGACCGTGCCGAAGATCACCCGGTTCGGGACCACGGAGCGCATCGAGTCTACCGATACGTTGTTCATCGAGGCACAGGATCCCGTCGGCGTCGGATACGTGGGGTATGACATCCGCACCTTCGCCGGTGCAGCGGTGCGCCGTGATTCCGTGCTCGTGACCGGTGGCCCGACCTCGATTCCCGTGACCATCCGGATGCGCCTGCCCGCGCCGATCGCCGGCGCAGCCACGCGGCTCGTGTTGCGTGTGTTCGCGCGCAACACCGAAGGCCGGATCACTGATTCCCTGACGACGTTGCGCGATACGATCACGCTCGTCGCCGGCACCACGCGCATCCTGCCCAATGGCGGTGCCGTCGCCGATGGCTACTTCCACCAGCCGACCGGTCGACTCTATCTCACGAACATCGAGCGCAACCAGCTCGAGGTCTTCAATTTCGATTCGCTCGACTTCCAGCCGACACCGATTTCCGTCGGTTCGCGTCCCTGGGGCATCACCGTGTTTCCTGCAGGTCGCGGCAGCCCGATCGGCCCGGTCCGAAACCGCCTGATCGTCGCAAACTCCGGCGGCACGAACCTCAGCTTCGTGACACTGAACGCGGACGGGAGCGGCTTCGAGGATGAACGCTACCTGCTGCCGAACATCGTCGCGTACAAGATCTCGACCGCCGGCATCAACGTCACCAAGACCATTTTCGACTTCTCCGATCGCCCGCAGTTCGTTGGCGCCGTCTGCAACCTGACCTGTACCGAGACGACGGTGGTGTATTCGACCACGCCGACGGGTGGCCAGTCGAGCGGGTTCGCCGACAAGGGAACGCTGCGCTCCGAGAACATCACGCGACGCATGTCACACCTGTTTTTCGAGCACGCGACGTTCCTCAAGGAGAACAGGGGCGACACGCTCGAGGTCCGCCGCTTCGCCTCCGGCTCCTTCGGCTTCGATTCGACCCTCGTGCAGTTCCCGATCGCGCTGCGACAGGTCGATGTGCCCGGTCCGGTGCGCTTTGCCGGACAACTCGTGACGATGACGGATATCGGATTCCGCGACACGACCTTCGTGCGGAACTCCGCAAACTTCAAGCGGGCAGTCTTCGGCGAGGGTGGCATCGCGAAGGGCAGCCGGACACTGACCTACGATGCCGATGTGGGTCTGGTCGCCGACACATCGTTCTTCGTGACGGACACGATCAGAGGCACGGTCGGAAAGTTCGTGCCGATCGTCCCGTTCAAGGACGGTGGCATGTCGCCGCCGAGCGATGTGTCCGACCTCATCGCCAACGCCTTTTCCGGTGTCCGCGGCGTGGCCGTGAGCGCCGATGGGGAACTCTTCGCAATCCGCGCCGACTCCACCTACCTGTTCAATAGGACGCTCCGTCAGTATGGCTTGCTGCAGACGAAGGGTGGCAATGCCGGATTCGACTTTCATCCGTTGAACGCCCCGGGCCCGAATCTGTCCGGCGGCACGCTCGCCACGCGGCTCGCGTTCGCCGCATCACGCGAACCGCTCCTCGAGGTTTTCGACACCCGCTGCTTCCAGCGCGTCGGCGTGATCTCCATCAAGGACCCGATCATCGGTCCACTCAAGACCGCCGTCCGCGGCTCGCGCATCATCGCCGTCGGCGCGACGGCACGCGGGGTCGTGGTGCTGGACCTGGACCCGAACGATTACCGGGCCGCCTGCAACTGATCCTCCAGGTCAGGCCGAGCAGCTGAACCCCGGAACGCTGACGGCCCGTTCGCATCCTGTGCGGACGGGCCGACTCGCGTACCGCGACCGATGTCGTGGACAGCGCGTGGGCTGCCAGTGCCCTGCTGCATCCACATCATCCCCTGCGCGCTCCCTGCGACGCGCAGAAGCTCCGGTCAGGTAGATTGCGCGCATCATGCTCCGACTCCTCCGCCTCACGACTGCCGGCGAATCACACGGCCCGGCCATTCTCTGCACGCTCGAAGGCATGCCGGCCGGCATCCCGCTGCGCGCCGATGACATCAACGCAGACCTGCACCGTCGCCAGCAGGGCTACGGGCGCGGACGACGCATGCAGATCGAGCGCGACGAGGTGGAGTTTCTCAGCGGCGTGCGCGCCGGCGAGACGCTCGGCTCGCCCATCGCATTGATCATCCGGAACAAGGACTGGAAGAACTGGGTCGAGATCATGGACCCGGCACCGCGCGACGACGATGCGGATGGACTGCGCAAGCGTTCCGTCACGCGCCCGCGGCCGGGGCACGCCGATCTCACGGGCGTCCTCAAGTACGACCGTCATGACGCGCGTGACATCCTCGAACGCGCCTCTGCGCGCGAGACGACGGCGCGCGTTGCCGGCGCCGCAATCGCCCGCGCGCTGCTGAAGGCCTTCGACGTCAGCATCGGCAGTCATCTCGTGCATCTGGGTGGTGTGGACGCCGCACCGGTCGAGCTGCCGGTGGACATCAATGCGGTGTCGGACCTGAGTCCCGTGCGCACGCTCGATGCCACTGCCGAATCGCGGATCATCGAGCGCATCGACGCGGCGAAGACTGATGGGAATACGCTCGGTGGCATCTGCGAAGTCGTCGCACGCGGAGTCCCTGTGGGCCTTGGCTCGCACGTCAGCTGGGATCGAAAGCTCGACGGGCGCATCGGGCAGGCCATGCTGTCCATCCCGGCGGTCAAGGGTGTCGAGATCGGCATCGGGTTCGACGCGGCCCGCATGACCGGCGCCGATGTGCACGACGAGATCGTGATGGCGTCGGGTCGCGCCATCACTGGCAACGTGCGACGTGTCACCAACCGCGCCGGTGGGCTCGATGGGGGGATGACCAACGGCGAACCGGTCGTCGTGCGCGTGGCGATGAAGCCGATCTCGACGCTCATGAAGCCGCTGCAGACCATCGACACCACCACATCCGAAGTCGCCGCCGCCGTCGTCGAGCGCAGCGACGTCACCGCAGTCCCGGCGATGGGCGTGATCGCGGAAGCAATGCTGGCACTGGTGCTGGCCGACGCGATGATCGAGAAGTTCGGCGGTGATTCGCTCGGGGAGATGCGTCGCAACTACGACACCTATCTGGCCCACGTGGCGCAGCGGCTGGGGTGAGCGAGTCGCTGGCCGAGAGCCCGGCGCATGTGATCCTGATCGGGCTGCCGGGCGCCGGAAAGTCGACTCACGGCCGGCGCGTCGCGCGACTGTGCGGGCGACCGTTCGTCGATCTCGATCGGCGCGTGGTGCAGGTCGCTGGTCGGTCCATCCCGCAGATCTTTCGGGAGGACGGCGAATCGGCATTTCGCGCACTCGAGCGTGAGGCGACGGCGGCCCTCGCGCTCGAGCCACCGAGCATCGTCGCGCCGGGTGGTGGATGGATGCTGGACCCCGCAAATGTGGCACTCGTGAAGCCCGGCGCCACGATCATCTGGCTGCAGGTGTCGCCGCAGCGTGCGGTCAGGCGCATGGGCGCGCGAATCCGGACGCGCCCTCTGCTGCGGAACGTCGATCCCGTGGCGGCGCTCGAGATGCTGCTCGCGGCCCGCGCGCCCCGGTACGCGGTCGCGGACGTCGTGATCGACACGGAAGTGCTTGACTGGAAAGGAGTTGCAGCGGCGATCCGGGCGCAAATCTGACGCTGCAGGGGTTGGTGTCACCCTGGGGGCCTCTCCGGGGTAGAGCGTGGCGTACGTGGTATCAGGCAGGTCACGACGTGCCGCAGAGCGATACAGTTATAGTATGCGCGCAGTGGCGTCACCCAGCGCGGGTGCCGAGGCCGGCGTGCAACCTCTGGAGGGGCGGTATGAGTTTTCGTGTTCTGGGTCCGCACGAGCGCGGCCGTTTCTCTGCCGATGCGTGGGGACATCTGCTGTCGCTGACCGGCGCGGGCTTCCTGAGCCCGGCCGAGCTCGAGCAGGTGATTGACCGGGCGCTGGCGCACATCGATGGGCGGATCGCGCTCGATGATGTCCGCACGCTGCTCGAAGGCGCGGGACTGGAAGACCACGGGTCTGGTCCAGAGCCCGTGACTGTTCACTGACGGTTCGTGCGAGTGTCGATGTCGACGCTTCTCCAATTCCTGCACATGATCACACCCTGATGGCTGGTTCGAGCTCGAAGACCCCTGCCCGGAAAACGGCGGCGAAGAAGCCGGCTGCGAAGTCGGCCGTCAAGACGGTTGCGCGGCGCGCCCCCAGCGGCCGCGCGCCGGCGGTCGGCGGTGACGTACGCTCGCTCGTCATCGTCGAGTCCCCGACCAAGGCGCGCACCATCGGTCGCTTCCTGCCGAAGGGCTACAAGGTGCTGGCGTCGGTCGGGCACGTGCGCGACCTGCCCCAGAATGCGAGCGAGATTCCCGAGAAGTACAAGAAGGACGCGTGGGCCCGGATCGGCGTGGACGTCGACAACGACTTTGCGCCGCTCTACGTGGTGCCCGGCGGCTCGCGAAAGGTGCTGTCCGAACTCCGCGCCGCGCTCAAGGACGTCGATCAGCTCATCCTCGCGACGGACGAAGACCGTGAAGGGGAGAGCATTTCCTGGCACCTGCTGCAGGAGCTGAAGCCCAAGGTGCCCGTGCGCCGCATGGTGTTCCACGAGATCACCGAGCGGGCCATCCGCCAGTCGCTGGAGGAGTTCCGCGACGTCGACGAGAACCTGGTCAAGGCGCAGGAAGCGCGTCGCATCATCGACCGCCTCACCGGGTACACCGTCTCCCCGCTGCTCTGGACGACGGTCGCGCCGCGACTGTCCGCCGGTCGCGTGCAGAGCGTCGCCGTGCGTCTGGTGGTGGTCCGCGAACGTGAGCGTCGCGCCTTCCGCAGTGGCACCTGGTGGGATCTGGTCGCGCAGCTGGCACACGATGAGGCGCAGTTCGAGGCCAGGCTGGTCGCCGTCGGCGGCAAGCGGATCGCGACGGGCCGCGACTTCGACAAGACCACCGGGAAGCTGACGGGCACCGACGGCGTCTCTGCGCGCGATCTCGTGCTCCTCGACGAGGCCGCCGGCACCGCGCTGGTGCAGCGCCTGCAGGGCGTGACGTGGACGGTCACCGATCGCACCGAGGAGCCGTTCACCACGCGGCCGTCGCCGCCGTTCACGACGTCCACGCTGCAGCAGGAGGCCAACCGTAAGCTCGGCCTTGGCGCGCGCGAGGCGATGCGTGTCGCGCAGGACCTGTACGAGCGCGGCTTCATCACCTACATGCGGACCGATTCCGTCTCACTCTCCTCGCAGGCCATCGACGCGGCCCGCGCTTGCGCGGCCGAGTTCGGTCCGGAATACGTGCCGGACAAGCCGCGGTTCTATGCCAACAAGTCGGCGAACGCGCAGGAAGCGCATGAAGCCATTCGTCCCTCGGGTGAGCGCTTCAAGTCGCCGGACGAGACGGGCCTCAGCGGGCGCGAGTTGCGGCTGTATGACCTGATCTGGAAGCGGACCGTCGCCAGCCAGATGCCCGACTCGCGCCAGACCCGCATGGTGGTGACCATTGCGGCCGACGATGCCGAGTTCCGCGCCAGTGGCAAGCGGATCGACTTCGCCGGTTTCATCCGCGCCTACGTGGAAGGTTCCGATGATCCCGAGGCGGCGCTGGATGACAGGGAGGTCGTGCTGCCGGCCCTCGTCGTCGGCGACACGCCGGATTGCCGCGCGCTGGATGCCGTAAAGCACGAGACGCAGCCGCCGGCACGCTACACCGAGGCGTCGCTGGTGAAGGCGCTCGAGGAGCAGGGCATCGGTCGCCCCAGCACGTACGCCTCCATCATGGACACCATCCAGGCGCGCGGCTACGTGCGGCAGGACGGCAAGGCGCTCGTGCCCACGTTCACCGCCTTTGCCGTGACCGCGTTGCTCGAGACGCGCATCTCGTCGCTCGTCGACACGCAGTTCACGGCGAAGATGGAGAGCCAGCTCGATGAGATTGCGCGTGGCGAACAGGATCAGCTGTCGTACCTGAAGCAGTTCTTCTTCGGAGACGACGCGCATCCGGGACTCAAGCCGATGGTCGAGCAGAGCGCCGCCGACCTGAAGAAGGAAGCGGGCGGTGCCCGCAGCGTGCACCTCGAAGGCGTGAATGCCGATATCCGCATCGGTCGCTATGGTCCGTATGTGGAAGTCATGGAGGACGGTGTGCCGCTCCGTGCATCGCTCCCCGGCGACATGGCACCTGGTGACCTCACCGACGCGCTCGTGCAGGAACTGCTGCGCACGCGTCAGGAAGGTCCGCCGGTCATCGGCATCGATCCCGAGTCCGGGTTGCCCATCTACATGATGCGTGGCGAGTACGGTCCGTACGTGCAGCTTGGCGACGTGATCGAGGGCGAGAAGACGAAGCCGAAGCGCACCTCGCTGCCGAAGGGTGTGACGCCCGAGAACATCACGCTCGACATCGCGCTCGGGCTGGTCTCGCTGCCACGCATGCTGGGCACGCATCCGGAAACAGGCAGCCCAGTTCGTGCGAGCCTCGGCCGGTTCGGTCCATTCATCGTGCATGTGAAGGGCGGCACCGAAGGCAAGGACGATTTCCGCAGCATTCCGGCGACAGATGACGTCCTGGCCATCGCGCTGCCACGCGCGCTCGAGCTGCTCAGCCAGCCGAAGGGTCGGCGTGGTGTGACGAGCAGCGTCGTCACACCGCTGCGCGAGCTCGGACCGCATCCGGAAGATGGTCGCACCGTGCTCGTGTTCGACGGTCGGTACGGTCCCTATGTGCAGCTTGGCCCGAACACCAGCGATCGCAAGGCGAAGCCCATCCGCGCCACGCTGCCGAACGACGTCAAGCCCGACGCCGTCACGATGGCGCAGGCGGTGCAACTGCTGGAAGCGAAGGCCGGCAAGCCGATCGTGAAGAAGAAGCCTGCCCGCAAGAAAACGGCACGCGCGAGGTCGTGAGCATGGAAGAGATCCACATCGTCGGTGGCGGACTGGCGGGCAGCGAAGCCGCGTTCCAGCTCGCCGAGCGCGGGCATCGGGTGGTGCTGCACGAGATGCGGCCCGTGCGGGGCACGGCCGCGCACAAGACTGACCGTCTTGGAGAACTCGTCTGCTCCAACACGTTCAAGAGCACCGAGACGGCCAACGCGCACGGCCTGCTGAAGGCCGAGATGCGTGCGCTGGGCAGCGTGGTGCTGTGGGCGGCGGATCAGGCGCGTGTACCGGGTGGTTCCGCGCTCGCCGTCGATCGCGAGCTGTTCGCGAATGTGCTCGATGCGCGGGTGCGCGAGCATCCGGGCATCACCGTCGTGCGTGAGGAAGTGCACGTGCTGCCGGATGTCGGCATCGTCGCCACGGGTCCACTCACGTCGGACCTGCTGGCGGAGGCGATTCGCACGCGCCTGGGCGTGGCGTCGCTCGCGTTCTACGACTCCATCGCGCCGGTGGTGAGTTACGAATCGCTGGATCAGTCGCTGCTGTTTCGCGCCAGTCGCTGGGACAAGGAGACGATGGATGGCGCGGCGGCCGAAGGTGGCGCGTATCTCAACGCGCCGTTCGACAAGGAGGAGTACGAGGCGTTCATCGACGCGCTCGCGGTGGGTGACCAGTTCACCGCGCACGAGTTCGACGCCGTCCCGTACTTCGAGGGCTGCATGCCGGCCGAGGAGATGGTGAAGCGCGGTCGCGAAACATTGCGCTTCGGGCCGATGAAGCCCATCGGGCTTCGGGATCCTCGCACCGGCAAGCGTCCGTGGGCCGTGCTGCAGCTGCGGCAGGAAGATCGTGCGGGGCGCATGTGGAACCTCGTCGGTTTCCAGACACGCCTGCGCATCGGCGAGCAGCAGCGCGTCTTCCGCATGATTCCCGGGCTCGCCGAGGCGGAGTTCCTGCGCTACGGCAGCATTCACCGCAACACGTACCTCAACGCGCCGGCAGCACTCACGCCGCACCTCTCGTTGCGGGACGCGCCGATGACGATGTTCGCGGGGCAGCTCACCGGCGTCGAGGGCTACACCGAGAGCAGCGCCACCGGTCTGCTCGCTGGCATCAACCTGTCGCGCATGCTGCACGGCGACGAGCCGGTGATTCCGCCGCCGACCACGATGCTCGGTGCTCTGTATCGCTACCTGCGCGAGGCTGACCCGAAGCATTTTCAGCCGATGAATGCGAACTACGGTCTGGTCGACGACCTGCCGAACGCGCCGCGCGACAAGATGGCGCGCAAGCAGGCCATGGCGGATCGTGCGCTCACCGAGCAGGCGGCGTGGATCGAGTCACTTGCGCTCACGGGCATACAGCTCTGATGGACTCGTCGCGCACCGACGCGGCGCATGACGCGATGCGCGGTGCCGCATCAGCCGACGACGGCGACACGCCGCCACTGCGGCCCACGCCCATACTGGTCGCCGAGTGGCTGCAGTATCTCGCCAAGGAGCGTCAGCTCTCGCCCCACACGATCACGGCGTACACCAGTGACCTGGTGCGCTTCACGACCTTCCTCGGCGCACGCGCGCAGGGCGACGCGTGGGATTGGGGCACGGTCGATCGCAATGCGATCCGTGGATTCCTCGGTTACCTCAGCCGGCTCGGTCTGGAGCGTCGTTCCATCGCGCGCACGTTGTCGGCGGTGCGCGGCTTCTACCGCTACCTGCATCGCGACGAGCATGTCACGGCGAACCCCGCGCGCAGCGTGCGCACGCCGAAGATCGGGCGTCACCTTCCCGCGCATCTGGATACCGGCACGATGCAGGTGCTGATGGATGCCGCGTCGACGCGTGCACAGGGCGGCGCGTTCAACGACGTACGCAACTTTGCGATGCTCGAGCTGTTCTACGCCACGGGCATGCGACTGTCGGAGCTGTACGGGTTGAACCGTGAGGACGTCGATCTCGTGTCGCTGCGCGCGAAGGTGCGTGGCAAGGGCCGCAAGGAGCGTATCATCCCGTTTGGTGGACCAGCGCGACTCGCGCTCATCAACTACGAGTCGCGCCGCGACGAGCTCGTGAGGACCATCGGCCCGACGTCCGACCGCGCGGCCTGGTTCCTCAATCCCCGTGCCCGTCGGCTGTCGCGCCGCGGCATCCAGCTCGCGATGACGGGGCTCATCTCGATGGTGGACGCACCGGAAGGTGCGAGCGTCCATGCATTGCGGCACACCTTCGCCACACATCTCCTCGATGCCGGCGCCGAGTTGCGTGCCGTACAGGAGTTGCTTGGTCACGCCAGTGTGAGCACGACGCAGATCTACACGCACACCAGCGTCGAACGCCTCAAGGCTGCGTACGCCAAGGCGCACCCGCGCGCCTGACGTTTGCGGCGGCACGGCAACAGCGAACAGCATTTTTATCACGGAACTGCACAGCCACAGGACTGCACAACCACAGAACTGCAGGCCGGGGGAAGCACGCTCGTCGTGCCGTCCTCCGTGAAGGTAGACGCTCGGCGATTTTT